>SAMEA3663013__coassemble_5996_pt1 | contig 3233 bp, 3 predicted proteins | sample SAMEA3663013__metabat2_low_PE_038 | metagenome-assembled genome bin SAMEA3663013 (sample SAMEA3663013) | pig gut metagenome | biome: pig gut; feature: pig-associated habitat; material: faeces | place: France | collected 2012 | reverse complement strand
AAGGGCAAAAGCCTAATTATTAAGCTGTTGCCCTTACAGGGCGCACTACTCAATATATACACTCAATACCCAGGGCGTTGCCCTGGGCTATGTGGTTGTTGGGCTTTCAGCCCGCATAGTATATAGGCAAGCCCTTTTAGTAAGTATTACAATAAAACACTGAACAACAAGGCAATATAAGGGTGAATTATTGTTTACCGGACAGCAATAATAAAAAACAAAACCGCCAAGCATCACTGCTTGGCGGTTCTTAAACTCTTTTCTTGATTTATCAAACAATTACAAACTGCTTCTTATAAATTTAAACTACACCTCTGCTCCTATTAGAACAGAAAATGTACTCACTTAGTTTTCTTGTTGTTTCTGTTGGTATTGCAAAAGTAGTAACTTTTTTCATACCTTCAATTCCACTGCGTAAAAGAGAAATGTCAAATTGTAAAAACCTTTGATTTTCGTCAAATTACTCCAGCTTTTGACTGTTTGACACCCTGATTTTACCGTTTGACGCTCTAAACTCTATCGGACTCATGCCTTCTCGTTGCACAAAAGCACGGCGGAAAGTGGACAACGAATTGAAACCGGAGTTCATCGCAATGGTTTCGAGCGTGTCGTCGGTGGAATGAAGAAGCAGTTTTGCGTGGTGTATGCGATAATCATTTACGAAGTCGTAGAAAGTACTTTCGCAGTTCTGGTTGAAATACTGCGAGAGGTAGGTGCGGTTGGTGCCGAGGAGCATGGCAAGCTCCGAAAGACGCAAGCGCGGATTGAGATAGACATGCTCCTTCTCGAAGAGCAGATACATGCGCTCGGCGAAGGCTGCCTCCTGCTGCAGCTTGAGTTCTTCGGGTTCCGGTTCAACGGGTTGTTCAGCAACGGGCTGCGGTTCTGCCACAGTTTCCGCTACGCTTTCGGGCTGCGTGTGCGCATGTGGAGCATTCTGGTCGGCCTCGGCTGCCTCCAGAGGCGCCATCGCCTTGTCGAGGTCGTTCTCGGCTGCATCGAGGTTAGTCTCGGCATTGTCCTCAGACGGTTCTACGAAGTACGACTTCACGGCGTTGATAACCACCGACTGGCGATAGAAGCAGAAGCAGGCGGCTATCCACATCACGAGTGAGTTGAAGAGGAACAGATTGTCGTATCGCACGCCCGACGCCATACTGTCGTACACCCATAGCATGAGCAGACAGAAGAAGAGCAGGATGACGCCGCGCAGCCAGTGGAGGTTGATGTATTCGGCGTATGAATACTCCTCCTTGAGCGCACGCTCGAAGCGCGGCAACTCTCGCAAAGCCCACAGAGTGATGAAGACGGCGCAGAGGATGGCGGCGAAGTGCATGGCATGATAGGCAAGCGGCACGGGATGCACCCAGAATACCACCATCAGGACGACAAACGGAATGTAGAAACAGAACGCCCTACTCCAGTTCATCCACAACGGACGGCAGGCTTCTACGAGCACAATGGCGTACATGGGCAGCGTGAGCAGGTCGATGCTCGACGCATACTGTTCCTCAAGACGCGAACTGTAGTAGGTGTTGCCGATGAATATGAGGTCCTTCACATACTGCGCCACGATGGTGAGCATAAGCACACTCACGTATATCTTCAAACGGCTGCAATGTCTGTAGAAGAACATACATGCCATTACAAGATGGAACATTATGTTTGCGCCATATAAGAAGTATAATAAATTTCTACCTATCATATAACTATATACAGAGATTCGTGGTTTATTAATAAATATAGTGAGTGTTGTTCTGCAGTTGTTTGATAACAATCTCTAAAGATATTGGCAAAGATAAAGAGAATAATTTAATTTTACCGAATTTATATGGCGTTTTTTTCTGAAAGTCTGCGAAATTGGACAAAAAAGCACGATTTCATCGAAGGTTTGACGGAATGGTCTCCTACAGAATACGCAGAACTCACAGAATTTATTACTGAGTATTCTCCCACAGATTTCACGGAAATACACAGATTGTTAGGGTGCGGATAATAAAAACGACGAAATACGCTCACGTCAAAGATAGCGAAGTCGCCGATAATATTGCCGTTGAGCACAACGTTCTTGCAACGTTTTTCCCAATACTTTTCCACCGACGGCAGACGGAAACCGATCGGACGGCGAACGCGAACGGTGGCACACTTAGGGGGTGCACTTGTCTCCGCTCGGCTTTGCCGCTTGCCAGAGCAAGAAGTGCATCAACCGAGCAAGAAATGCACCAACAGAGCAAGAGCTGCACCAAACGAGCAAGAGCTGCACCCTCTGCGAGTGTGTCAAAACTACAATGAATGAAGAGTCAGCGGTCTTATGTCCAGTGCGGGCATCCTCATCCTTTGATATTACACCTCGTGTTTCAGCGTCTGAAATTGTTTCTTTCAGCATGTTGAGACGTTCCTTCGTGGCAGGCATATTGGCTGTTGCCGTGTCAGCTTCTACTACAGCCACAATTGTTTTGGCTGCATTCATGATAGAAGAGTATTTCTTCTCTTTAGGAAGCTCGGGCAGTTCAATACTGTCATCTACAGAATTAACGACCTTGATAACAGCCTTGCAATAATATTCCAAATTCTTTGCTGCACTAATAGGATTGGAACGTGAAAGCGTATGGGTTGCATCAACGATAATAGTTTTGGATTTGAGAACCCCTACTTCAATAGCAATAGAAACGGTCTTTTTGATGAGTAAATCCAATAATTCTATATCCTTCAGGCGAAGCCGACGGAATTTGGTCAATGAACTTGGATTAATCAAGTCAGTCTCCTCAGGAGTTAATCCCAAGAAATACTTAAATGACATATCATAGCGAGCACGTTCTACAACATCAACGTCCGATACATTATAAATCACCTTCAAAAGGAGATATTTGAACATACGTATAGGACTCTCTGCCGTACGCCCATTATCATGACAGTACTTGTCCTGCAATTCTTGGTACACAAAACTAAAGTCCACCAGATCGTTTATCTGTCGGAGCAGGTTGTCTTTGGGGATTATCAAGTCATACAAACTTGAATAATCACTGAATGATATGGTCTGTTGTTGCTGTAACATAATCTCGTATTATGCATAAAGGTACAAAAAATATTGCACATATGAAACTTTTGGGTACACAATTTCAAAGATCGAATATATTTGAAATACGACTAATAACAAAGCAATCATTTTAATAGTTCACATCACTACTGTCCCGTTAAAGTGGACTAATCGCTCTTTGAATTAATTGAAATAC
>SAMEA3663013__coassemble_5491_pt1 | contig 3437 bp, 2 predicted proteins | sample SAMEA3663013__metabat2_low_PE_038 | metagenome-assembled genome bin SAMEA3663013 (sample SAMEA3663013) | pig gut metagenome | biome: pig gut; feature: pig-associated habitat; material: faeces | place: France | collected 2012 | reverse complement strand
AGACGGATGGGGCGAGTTCGAGGACGTAGACATGCCGCTCAAGTAGCGCTACGCAGCTCAAGCAGAAACTGTACACGGTTTACAACTAAACTTTTCATATAACTTTATTTACTAATTTAAAATACATCATTATGAAGAAGAATCTATTTTTAATCGGTTTGGCAGCAATGGGCCTCGCACTCACAGCTTGCAACAGCGACGAGACAGTAGAAATGGCTAAGGGCAATGCCATCGGCTTCAAGACATTCGTTAATAACTCTACACGTGCCACAGACACTGAAGAATCAAACTTTACAGCCTTTAAGGTCTGGGGTTTGATGAACAATGGAACACAGACTGGTACTCCGTTCGTTGGTAAGGAAGTTACAAAGGGAAAAGACGGCTGGTCATACGAAACACCGGTTTATTGGGAGAAGGGCTATGCTTATAGCTTCGTAGCACTCGCTCCGAATGATGCCTACACATTCAACGCTCCTACCGCAATCAACACTTGGGGTTCGCTTACATTTGAGAATGACAAAGGTGAGAAAGACCTTATCTATGCAACAGCGAAGCAGACTACAGTAGAAGGCAATACCTGCCCTGCAGCAGTAAACTTGACATTCAACCACATGCTTTCACGCGTTCGCTTCCAGTTTGTGAACGGAATGGATGACGGTTCTGTGCTTACTGTTTCTAATGTAAAGATCACCGATGCCTGCACATCTGGTACTGCTACACTCGCAGAACAGCTTACAGGCCTCAGTTGGACTACAGATCAGACAACTGGCGCACTTGAATTCGGTGATGCAGCTGCTATGGAGCAGCAGAACGCTAAAGCAGAAACAGCTCACAAGTACATGATTCCTGCACCCCAGGCCAAGGTTTATAAGGTTACTTTCAAAGTTACACGCAACCACAATGGTGTCACAGACGAGTATACTCACACTGTAAATCTGCCTGAAACAGCTATGAAGCCGGGTAATAGCTATCAGTTTACAGCTACATTGACAGCAAAGAACATTAATCCTGACGAGGAGCTTTGCCAAATCAAGTTCAACCCAACTGTTACTGACTGGGGAACAACTTGGCCAGACAACGCACTCGATGTGAAGAAGCCTGCAGCAGGCATCTAATACTACAGGGTGTAAGGGGTTGAATGTTCCCCTTACACTCACAATTATCAACAACCACAAAAACGAACCAAGATGAAAGGAATAATGAAAATACACCATTTGACAGCCAGCATCGCTGCTGTGCTACTGTCAGCGTCGCTCTTTTCATGCAGCAGCGACGACTTTTTCGGCAAAGCGGAAACAAATACCGACGGCATCAGCTTCGGCGTATCTACCGAAAACGGTGCTTCTACACGCGCGAACAATTCTGCTGACGGCTATACTGCTGCCCGCTACACTCTGCGCTCGGACAATTCTGCCGACACACTCTGCGTGCGTGCCGTTGTGACCGACGGCATCGGCAACGACAATGCAGGCAGACCTGCTACACGCGCAGCTATGCAGAAAAGCATGTACGACGACTTTAAGGTTGTGGCACAGTACAAGAAAGCAGACGGAAGCATCAACTCGCAGTTGTATATGAACGAAACTGCTAAAAGATCTGGCTCGCTTTGGAGTCCCAACTCTACATACTACTGGCCAGAAAAGGGACAGTTGCGCTTCTTCGCATGGGCACCAACCGATGCTACTCTCGATGAGAGTCCTATCTATCCGCAAGAGAATGTCAAAATGACTACCCTCAAGTACACTGCTTCTACCGATCTCACCAAGCAGCGCGACCTTGTAGCGGCAGCCACAGGCGAACTCAGCAACAACAGTACAACATGCGCTCCTGTAAACCTGCAGTTCAAGCACATCTGCACCGCTGTAATCATCAAGACTGGTGAGACAATGGCAGAAGGCACTATCAAGAGCGTAAAAATAACCAACGTACGCAACTCTGGTACATACGACATGGCGACAGCTGCATGGGATCTTAACGAAACCAAAGCCGACTATACAGTTTCGCCAGACTTAGCAACCACAGGCGCCACAACCAACGGCACAAAGCTCAATGCCGAGGACGCTACATTCATGCTCCTGCCCCAGACTTTAGGCGCAGACAGCAAACTCGAAGTAAAGTTCCATGACAACATCTCAGGCAATGTCCGCATACTGAGCGCTTCACTCAGCGGAGCCGAATGGCAAATGGGCAAAACCGTGACCTATCGCCTCTCGATTACACCAGAGTATGAGCTGAAGTTTGTTACTGAGCCAACATTACAGGATGCTCACTACGTGATTTATCCTATTAAAATAAAGGTTGACCCAACACTGGTTGATAAGGATAAAAAGGGTGAAGTAGTTGGAGGTGGATGGACATTAAAGTCTACATCACCAAAGGTAACACTTTGCAAGGAACTGACTGAACTTACATCACTTGGCTACTGGGTGGAAGAAGACCGTGGTACACAAACCATCGAAGGTACAGAGACGGGAGAGGTAACAGTCTATGCTTTCCTCGAAGAAAACATAACAGATGCAGAACGCGATATAGTACTTGAACTAAGTCCTAAAAAGTATCCATCCGCAACATCTGCAAAGTTTACAATTACGCAGTTGTGTCCGAGTTGGAATACCGACGGATTGGGTTGCGAGCGCTTTGAAGATGGAAAGTATCCATGGGGCTTCTTGTGGGATAGCTCTATGAAAATCACCTATGATATGAGGGATGCTGGTGGTCATGGCTTCTGGGGTCCGTTAAGAAGATGGATTATGAAGATTCAGATTAAGTATTATGGTGATAAGTATAAAGACTACATTACCTATACTCAATATTGGCTTCAATTAGAAACTGTTACTATCGACTTTAGTAAAGTACCTAATCTTGATGTAGCAGACAATCCTGACGATGGAAATCTGAATACATGGGAATTATATAATTTCAATGGTATTAGTGATGTAACAGGACTTATGACTCAGTTGGAAGCGTGGGGTGGAAAACCTGATAAACATTTAGCGCAAAATCCAGCAGAATATGCCGCTCGATTGTGTACAATGAAGAATAAGTTCAATAAGGAATTGCTTGAAACAGATGCTGCTGGTAACAAGACATATCGTCCAGTGCTTAAGCGAGAAAACCTTGTGTGGTATCTACCTGCTAAGAACGAATTCTCTATGGTTGTAGATAATGAACATCCTTTGACTGGAGATTATTGGACGTCAACAGCTTCTGAGGTTGCACATGATAACGAGAATTCGTATAAATACTTGTATGGTTCTGGTGCATCTCTCCAAAAGCGTACAACATTGCTCAACGTACGTGCAGTGCGCCGGCACTCATAAAAATGGTACTTTTTATATTATTTGCATAACTCTTTTCATACTGCGATTAGAATGATCCGTGAGGCTAATTCTAACCGCAGTTTGTTTTTTGTTATATAAACCAAGTACGTGAAAAAA
>SAMEA3663013__coassemble_2838_pt1 | contig 5547 bp, 3 predicted proteins | sample SAMEA3663013__metabat2_low_PE_038 | metagenome-assembled genome bin SAMEA3663013 (sample SAMEA3663013) | pig gut metagenome | biome: pig gut; feature: pig-associated habitat; material: faeces | place: France | collected 2012 | reverse complement strand
CTTGCATGTAGACTTTGTAAGGAACATATCGCCGTTGGACATATCCTTGAATACGACGGGGCGATAGTTTTCTGGATGAATTCCCTTCTTCATTTTGTTTAAATTGTTATAGTGTTAAATAAATAATTCGCTTTCAAACGCTTAGCGGATGCAAAGTTACGACTTTTTTATGAGACCCACAAATTTTTGAAAACAAAAATTCCAAACCGCTTCAATGTTTGAAACGGCTTGGAATATTAAAGAATCGTATTACTTACGATAGTAAATAAGCCTATTACTTAGCGTATGTGATTACAATCTTGTTTATACGCAACTGGACGCCACCGCCAGAAGCCTCTTTGAAGACGTTTGTATAAGTCATTGTCTTGCCGTCGATAACAACAGTAGCAGTCTCGTTGCCGACGCAATTGACATTCTTATTCTTGTCTACATCGCAGCTGAACTCTATCTTAGCGATTGCCTTGTGACCCTCAAATGTAATCATGTTGTTCTTGTAAACACGGATGTTAGAGTAGCCGTTACCAGTGTAATACTTCGGACCATTCTTCTCGCCGTTTGCGTCGAAGACGATCTTTGTGCCGTCCTTAAGAGTGATGGTTGTAACCTCAGCACCATTCTCTGTATAGAAGTCGCCAGGAACCACCTCTACTGTTGTTGCACCTGCCTGAACGCTCGGGTTAGAGAGTGTGAGTGTTGTGCCGTTGATAGCGATATTGCCATTGCCTGCAGGCTTGTCCTCGCCACCAGTAGAACCACCCTCTGTCTTGCCGTTTACAGACACAAGGTATGTAGTGCCCTGAGCAGTCTCAGGAGTATTGCCGTAGTAGTTGGTGAGCTTGCCGTAAACCACAACCTCGTCGCCTTCAGCGATGTTAGGCTGACCCTCTGTCCACTTCTGGTTGCCGAGATAGAGCGAACGGAACACGAGGAACTGTCCGTCTGCCTTGCCGTCGTCAGAGATGTAGAAAGAAGCGTTGCCGAACTGTGCAGAGAAAGCCTCCTTCACAGATACTACCTTACCCTTGATGTAGTAGCCCTGCTCAGACACAGCGTTTGCAGCCAGCTTGCTTGCCTCAGCATTCGCAGCTACGCTGTTGAACGGATCGTCCTTTGTACCAGTGCCCTTCGGTGTACCAGCAACTCCTGTATCGCCGCCAGCCTCTGTACCAGGCTTTGCACCGAACTCCTTGTCGCCGAGCTTAGCCCAAACTACCGACTTCAGACCAGTCTTGCCGAAGTAAGCCTCAATGTTACCGCAGAGAATCACTTCCTGCTTGTAGTTTGCAGGATTGTCCTTGAGGTTGATTGCGTTGCGAACATCACCTACAGGAAGCTGTACCGGCATTACGTTGTCAACAGAAGTCTCGTCAGCAGAAGCTGCGATGAGAACGTTGCTTGCTACCTCACAACCCTCGGCTGTGAACTTAGCCTCGTCGATAGACTTGTCGGGAACGAAGCCTACGATGTAAGCCTTAACGAAGACATTGCTGCCAGTGGCGCCATGCTTCTTGATGTCCTCTACAGTGTAAGGACTTTCTGCGGTACCATTGCCTGTCATTTCGGTTGAACCGCCGCCGTTGCCGCCACCAGGAATTTCATAAGCCTCGGGAACGTCCTCACAGCTTGTGAATGTGAATGCCGCCATCGCTGCGACGAGCATTGAGAAAAATATCTTTTTCATATTCTTTTGTTTGTTTGCTTGTTGTATATTAATAATAATGTGGATAGCCTTGCTGCCGATAATGCTATATCACTAAGGCTTTATTTGTTCTTCTCCGGCTCGAGCACCTCGATATCAGACTGCGAGCGCAGAACGAGCTGCACGGTTGTGCCGTAAGACGACGTTGCGCTGGTCTTGTAGACGGTGAGAATACCGGTTACGTTGAGCTTACCCTTCGGCAGTGTCTCTGCAGCGAACTTAGCGTAGCAGCTTGTGCGGATGCCTATCTGCTTCTTCTGAGCGGTGTAGCCCTTGAAGTAGCGTGTAACGCCATAGCCTGTTGCAGCACCTTCTGCCTCGGGAGCGAATGTAACCGTGCCGTCTGCGGTGTCGAACTCAACACCCTTCAGCGTTACGATTTGTCCTGAATACTTCATTGACACAGTCTCATTGTTTAGAGTGCTGATTTCTGAAGTCTCGAACACATGAGGCACGACGAGCGAAGCGTCTGCCTTGCCGAGAATCTTGAAGCGAGTCTGCCATTCGGTGCGGCTGATGCGGCTCGGGTAAGTCTGGTTCTTCTTGAAATCGGTGTACGGAACGCCAATCTGCGGCTGTGTACGGTAAGCACCGTAGTAGAGTCCGCCGAGGTCGATGAGCACTTCCTGACCGATAGGCAGCTGACCGCACATACCGCCTTGAGCAACGCTGATGACGATGCCGCCGGTAGCGTCCTCGAGCATAATCTGGTTGTAGATATTGCCAGAGATATCGTTGCCCGTTACGCGAGCCTTAATCTGCACACCGTCAGCGATGCGTACGGTGTCGTTCACCTTGTCCTTCAGCAGCGCGCTGTACTTCGACTTCAAGTCGGCGATGTTAACGACGTTGGTCTCCTGAAGCTGGTTGTTGCCGAACGGTGCCACCTCGCCAGTAGGGTCTGTCCAGTCGTCATCCATACAAGATGTAACCGAAAGACCTATAACAAGCGCGAAGAGCGCGAGTTTCAGATATTTTAAACTTTTCATCTTCTTTCTGTGATTTAGAATTTATAAGTAATGTTCAGCATACCGTTTGTACCGAAAGCGTAGAACTTGAACGGGTTCTTCTCGAATGAGTAGCCACGTACGTTCAGGCTCTGTGTGTAGTTGCTTCGGCTCTGCTCGTAACCACCTGTAACGATGTTGCGGTTGTTGAGGATGTTCTGCACCATGAGATTGATTGACAACGAGCCGTGCTTGAGATATATGCTGCGACCGATTGAGCCGTCGAGCATGAATCCGCCGTGTCCCTTAGCCTGGTCGAGTGCGCCGGGGATGATTTCGCCGGTCACGTCGTTGATGATAGGACGGTCGAGCGCCTTCATCACGTCGTTACGACGCTTGATGTTCTCGTCGAAACGGTAGTTGGGCGAGTATGACAGATAGATGCGGTCGTAGTAGTTGCAGTTGAGGTCGATGAACCAACCCTTCTGGTGGTAGCTTACGCCGAGGCTGAGCGCTGTGAGCGGTGTGCCGCTGTCGCGCATGCCCTTGTTGTGTATGTAGTCGTAGTTCTCGCCTTCCTGACCTGTGCCGTGCAGCGTAGCGCTTGTCGACTCCATGTAGCAGAGCTTAGAGTTGTTCGTAATCTTCGCCTCGCTGATTGTACCGATGAGCTTCACGTCGAGGAAGGTGGTGAGCTTAAACTTGGCGCCGAGCTCCGCACCGTAGTACGACTTGTTCATATCGGTCATCGACACGTAGATGAACGAGTTGGTGTCGTCGTTGTAGAAGTTCTGCCAGTCGGAAACGTTGGTCATGCGGCTGTAGTAGCCCTTGAGGTTGAGGTGGAGCCAAGAGTTCTCGTACATATAGCCGAGCTCTGTGCTGAAGATGCGTTCGTTCTTGAGACCCTGAACGAAGTCGTTGTTCACCTCCGGCGACATGAATGCCGCACGTGCTTCAGGAGCGCGGTGCTCGTAGCCTACGCCGAGTGTGAGCACGTTGCCGCGTCCGAGCGTGAGGTTAGAGCCGAACTTGAAGCCGCCGTCAACGAACTCCGCTGTCTTGCTCTTGCCGAACGAGTTGTTAGCAGCCAGACCGTTGCGCATCTTGCCTTCGCGCTGCATAGATGTGTAGCCGAGTCGGGCAGCCACAGTATAGTTAAGCGGTCCGAAGTTCTCGGTGTACGATGTCCAGAGTTTGCCCTTATTGATGAAGAGGTTGTAGTCGTAGCCGAAACGGTCGCCTTCCTTCACTACAGCGTTAGGATGGTTGAGGTCGTACTGTGCTTCGGGCGAAGCTGCGGTGTACTTGTCAGAGATGATATAAGTGTTGATATTATGGAACTGAGAAGCGCCGAGCAGGTCCTCCATAGTCTGGTAGTGCATAGCCTTGTTTGTGGCAGCTATCACGCCTACGTTGAACTTCTTGTCCTTGTCAATCTGGTGGTTGAAGGTAGAAGCGAGAGAGAACATGAGGTTGTCGTTGTGCTTAGCCTGGATATAGTACATAGCGTCGCCGCCCTGAGCTGCCGTGTTCTTGTTAGCATAGTAGAGGCGGTCCCAGTTGATCTGTCGGTTAGCCTTCGATGCGCGCCAGTAGTCGTACGATGTCTTCCAGTCTTCGTAAGCCTGCTCTGTGCGATACGAGTCGTTGTTGCCGTACCATACATCGTAGTAGCTCGACGGCAGGTTCTTCCAGTAGTTAGGATGCGGGTTGTCGGCATTGTTGTAGTTGAGCTTTGTGCTCTTGTACATAGAGTATTTGCCGAAGAACGACGTAGTGAGTTTCGAGTTCTCGTTGAAGTTCCAGTCCCATGTGAGGATGGCACTCGGAGCGAAGTCGTTCACGACGCGCGAGTTGCGCTTCTTGCCGTTCTGGTAGCCCCAGTAGGGGTTGTAGTAGCGGTTGTTGGCGAGCCAGTAGACCTCGTCCGTTGCAGCACCCTGTGTAGAGCGCTCCGTCGGGTTGCCCCATGTAGAGAGCGAGAGGCTGTGGTTGCCCATCACCTTCTGCACGGCGAGGAAGTAAGAGAGCGAGTTGTAGAATGTGCCCTCTACGTATCCGTTGCGTGCCCAGCGGTAGCTCACGTTGCCTGTGAACGCCCATCCCTTCTCAGAGAGTCCGCTGCTGTACGAGTACATGCCGCGCAGGGTATAGTTGCGGTTGGCGCCGCTTACTGTCAAGCGGTGGCCTACGGGCATTGCCGACGGACGGAAGTTGTAGTTGTTCGATCCGCCCATGCCTGACATTGCGAAGTTGTTGCTTTCGAACGGAAGGGCGAACTCCTGGTTGCGTGTCATGTTGTTCAGACCGCCCACCTGAGAGTAACGGAACTGTCCGCTCTCCATATCGTTCAGCAGCAATCCGTTGAGATAAACTTCGTTGTACTTCTGATCGAATGCACGATAGCGGAAACGTGCCGGTGAGAACAGATAGCCCACCTGGCTGGCATAGATGTCGGTGTTAGAGTTGACGATGGTCACGTTCTGTGTCATGTCGTCGTCCTCACCGAGCTGTGCCTCTGTGAAAGTGAAGGCAGCCTCGCTCGCCGCTTCGCTGTGGAAGCCGATCGAGTCGGCTGCTGTCTGTGCGAATGCAGACGGAGCGCAGCACATTGCCAGCACTGCTAATTTAAGCTTCTTTTGCATGTAAGTGTTTATAATTATTTAATGAAATTTCGTTTATATCGCCGCTGCTACATTTCCTTACTTCAGCCAGCCGTGCAAAGGTCTCATCCTAACCACGGAAAGCTCGCAAGCATGCAGCAAATGAAATAGATTGCAAAGTAACACATTTTTATTCAATTAAAGAAATGTTTCCCAACTTTATTTATATTAATATAGTGTTTCATTAGTGTCCCGTTAAAATCGGGACCAGTTAAATATTAATCAAATAACCCCG
>SAMEA3663013__coassemble_2213_pt1 | contig 6668 bp, 6 predicted proteins | sample SAMEA3663013__metabat2_low_PE_038 | metagenome-assembled genome bin SAMEA3663013 (sample SAMEA3663013) | pig gut metagenome | biome: pig gut; feature: pig-associated habitat; material: faeces | place: France | collected 2012 | reverse complement strand
TATTCAGTTGAGAATTGAGAGTTGAAAGTTGAGAGTTATGATTACCATTGTAAAATTCAGTTGAGAATTGAGAGTTGAAAGTTGAGAGTTATGATTACCATTGTAAAACTATGGTTTAAGCGTTAGCAATAAAGCATATCATAACTTTCAACTTTCAACTTTCAACTTTCAACTTTCAACTCTCAATTCTCAACTCTCAACTTAAGCAGTTCTCAACAGGAACTGCTTAATTGTATCCGAACTTACCGATATTCTCTTCGCTCGAACTTTCTTCCTGCGCAATCTTACGCATTTGTTGCTCGTAAGCCTGCGCCAGTCCGCCCGTACTCGTCTCCTTATAGAGCGACGGCAGGTCGTGACCTGTCTGCTTCATCACCTTCACCACGCGGTCGAACGACACACTGTGCGTTCCGTCTGAGAACGAAGCATAGAGGTTGGCGTCGAGAGCGCGAGTTGCGGCGAAGGCGTTGCGCTCGATACACGGAATCTGAACCAGTCCGCACACCGGGTCGCATGTCATGCCGAGGTGGTGCTCCAATCCCATTTCGGCTGCATATTCTATCTGCGACGGACTGCCGCCGAACAGCTGGCAGGCTGCGGCTGAAGCCATGGCGCACGCTACGCCCACCTCGCCCTGACAGCCCACATCGGCGCCCGAGATAGATGCGTTTTGCTTCACTACGTTGCCGAAGATGCCGGCTGTAGCGAGAGCGTGCAGAATGCGTGTGTCGCTGAACTTGTGTCCTTTTGCAAGATGGTAGAGCACGGCGGGCAATACGCCGCACGAACCGCAGGTGGGGGCAGTGACGATGGTGCCGCCCGATGCGTTCTCCTCGCTCACTGAGAGGGCATAGGCGTAAACCAGTGCGCGCGACTGCAGCGACTGCTTGTAGCCGCTCGCCTTAACGTAGTAGATAGGGCCCTTGCGCGGCAGTTTCAGCGGACCGGGCAGTGCGCCTTCGTGGTCGATGCCGCGTTCTACAGACTCCTGCATGGCGCGCCAAACCTCCATCAGATACTCCCAGATGTCCTCGTCCTCGCACTCGTCAACGTACTCCCAGTAGCCGCGTCCGTGATTCTCGCACCACTGCTGTATCTCGTGCAGCGTGTTCTTCTGATACACCTCGCGCTTGTTGTTGAACCAGCGACTCTTCTCGCCTTCCGACAGTGCGCCGCCGCCTACGCTGTAGCATATCCACTCGTTCATGCGGTTGCCTTCGGCGTCGAACGCTACGAATTTCATGCCGTTCGGGTGATAGGGCAGGAACACCTTAGGCTGCCACACGATGCTCAGCGGAGCGATGGGGCGCAGCACTTCGTCGATTGCTACGTCTGTCATGTGACCTCTGCCCGTTGCAGCCAGGCTGCCGTATAGTGTCACCTCGAACGATTTCGCGTCCTTGTTGTGCGCAGCGAAGGTCTGTGCAGCCTTCTGCGGTCCCATTGTGTGACTGCTCGACGGGCCTTTGCCTATTCTGTATAATTCTTTTAACGATTTCATAGTTGTATGTGAGTCTTAGGATAAAAACAAGTTGATATATTGTTGCTTACAAAGTTACGATATTTTATTGATAGTCACAAAGCAAAGCATCGCTTGTTCGGTTCAAATTACGCTTTATTAATTTGAAACATGTTAAATATGTGTTAAATGCGGCGTCCGCATATTTAGAATTTCCCTTTCTTGCGTTATTGTTTATAGAAAGGGCAGGGCGCTGAGCTGTTCGTTTCTGTGCTTTCCTATACATATATATAATGTGCAACTGAATAATATATATAATGTGCAACTTAAATAAATAGGAGATAATCTTATGAGAAAGTTTGTTTTGATGTTGACGGCTGCGATGTTCGTGCTTACGACTTCGTTGTATGCAACAGAGAAGAGCGAGAAGAAACTTAGCGTGAAACCTTTCAGTGTGATAAACGTTGTTGGTTCGCTTAAGGTAGTGTACGAGCAGGGCAGTACGTATGAAGTGAGTCTTGTGGGCGACGCCGCAGCATTCGACCAAATACGCGTAGGGAGCAATGGTTCGGATCTGAACATCTCAAAGTACGGCAAGGTCATTGGCAATGTGTATGTCGAAACTTCCGATTCGTCGGACAGGCGTAGTGTTGTTGTGCACGTAAAGGCGCCGGACGTGAGCGTGTTCAATATGAGTGGCAGCGGACAGATTGTTGTTGGCAAGATGAAGTCGACGGCTGTCACGTTCAATCAGGCTGGTTCGGGCAAGATTGCCGTGAGCCAGGTAGTAGCCAGCCATGCCAACTTCAACAACGCTGGCTCGGGCACTATCCTTGTCGACGATGTGAAGGCTGATTATGTAGGACTGACGATGGCTGGTTCGGGCACAATCAACTGTCGGACAAGCAAGGCTGCCAATCTTAATTGTACGCTTACCGGCTCCGGTCGCATCTCTGTTTTGGGTGAAGCCGGCAACTATAAAAAGTATGTCTTAGGTTCGGGCAAGATAAACGACAGTATGTTGAAGTACGATAAACTGCTCAACATGGGCAGTAATGTGAACGTAACAGGCAATACTTACAATTCGCGCAGACCGGATTCTCCCGACGGCGTCATCATCGCCCGTCCATAATGCGTGCCGCCCCAGCACTTATGCGTGTAAAAATAGAATAAAGCTAATGAATACCCGACTACCGTGAACCAAATACAGTTTGAACAGATGTCGCCACAACTGCGCAACATAGCTCAAGGCTATGCCCGCCGCTATCTTGCGCGTGCCGATGATGCGGACGATGCGGCAAGCGACGCGATGCTTAGGCTTTGGGCTGTGCACGACTCTCTCCGCGACACAGCCCATGCCGCTCGTCTTGCGGCTGTCATAGCTCGCAATGTGGCTATCGACATGTTGCGACGGCGGCGCCCGACAAGCATCAGCGGCGACGAAGCGCACACGTCCTGGCTTCTGCAGCAGGAGTCGGACAATAATACTCCAGAGAGTCAGCTCGAATGGAAAGAGGACGAGCAATGGCTGCACCAGCGCATAGAGCAGTTGCCGCCACGCGAGATGCAGGTGATGCGACTGCGTCAGACCGAGCGCCGCACCAATGAGCAGATTGCCGCCATATTAGGCATCAGCAAGGATTCGGTGGCGACGATGCTCTCCTCGGCACGACGAAAACTATTCAATCAGATAAAGGAAAGGAACAGAACATGACAGACCGACAAATAATATCACTTCTGAAGCGCTACATGGACGGCGCCACTACCGTTGAGGAGGAGACCGCATTGACGGAGTTCTTCTGCACGGCTACCGACGCCGACCGACCTGACGCTATATCTGCCGCCGACTGGAGCGCGTATCGCGAGATGTTCTGCATGTTCGCTCCAGAAAGGGCTGAGAAAGACCTGCAGAATGAGGCTGCGGTTCCGGCTGTGCAGCGCTTCACGCTGCGCAACACTCTGCTTTGGGTGGCATCGGTTTCTGCCGTTGCTGTGCTTGTGTTTGCTGTTTCGGCACTGCTTCCCGACAATACGCCGCCTGGTCAGTCGTCTGGTGCGCCGTTGGCTCAGCACGCAGCTCGCCTTGTGCCTGCCGATTCTATCGCCGACAGCATTTCTGCCGAACAGCCGCAGCGTATTCTCGCAGACAGCGTGAAGCCGCAGCCCGGGAAACGGCACTTGCACAAGTCTGTTCGCCCTTACTGGCAGCCGCGTCCGCCAAAGGTGTATGTGGCTGAGGCTGACAGGAGCGCATCCACACGTGCCGACTCCACCGATATAGAGGAGGCTGTGCGCCAAGCCGACATCCTGCTTCATGCCATAAATGCCAACCAGTCGGCAGCAATCAATCAGCTCGAGCTTCAGGCTATGGAAATGTTCGAGGCTGACGACGCTGAGGCTGACGAGTACGAGCCGGAAGTCACGGGCAACAGCATACAGCAATAACCCATAATAAAGAAAACATAACAAACAACCCTGTAAATATATTACGTATGAGACAGATTTTAATAATGGCAATATTCTTAGTGCAGGCGTTTGCGGCTTCTGCGCAGAGTAATATCGAAAAGGTGTTCAAGATTGTGCTGAACGATCCTTCTACCGAAGTGCTGTCAAGCTCCGACTATAACGTAGTTTGCGTCGATAGCGGCGTGAGCTATTGCAAGTTCACCGAGTTCACCGTTCCTGCGAAAAAGAAGAAACTCTTCGCACAGATAGAGAAGGAACTGCTACTGGCGAAGTCCGACGCCTACAATGTGTACATCAAGAAACCGGGCAGCAGCTCGCTCGCTACCAACCGTCTGTACGACTATGGAGCCAACAACGAATACAGCGTAGAGCTGGGTGCACACAAATCGCACGTCTACTACGGTCTGTGCTTCAAGGACCCCGCCGACTCCATGCGCCGTCACGCCTATCTGGCTGTGTGGTTCAAGGATAGCAGCAAGTTTCATTGCTACTACTATCACATCTATGGCGTGATGCCGGCTCGTTTTAAGGAGTTCAAGTCGGGCGTCAGAGGCGCGAAGCCAATTAATAAGGGTAGCATGTTGCGCACGCAGACCGTCCTCGACGACAACGGCGTCACCACAACCACCTACGATAACGGCGGCAATGTGCGTGTCTTCAATTCGCGCTCGTTTTCTTCGGCTATGGCTAACGAGGTGAAGAACGACATCGACTTCATGCTCATGTTCGGCAATCTGCGCGCTGCCTTCCTCGATGCCATAAAGGATGCCGATGCGAAGACGCTGCAGACTGGCATCGTTGTCAAGATAGCGCGTCTGTGCCGAGAACACAGCAAACTGCTCACCGATAACGAGAAGCTAACCTGCACGTCAATCATAGACGAGATGAAGAGTACGCTGAAGAAGGTGAACCCCGACACGTTCATGGACGGCGTGCTGCAGGAGGCGCGTATAGCGGTGGCTAAATAAATCCGTGTTGTTGTCCGAATAGACGTATTGTATTGGCGTTAATAGAACGTATTGTATTGACGTTAATAGAACGTATTGCATTGATAAAATGGAAAAAAGCGAGTAGCTGAGGCTTCACAACCTCTGCTACTCACTTTTTTAATTGTTTCTGCGTAAGCCGTCGCATTATTGGTACGGCTCATGTCTGTTGTTTATCCGTAGAACAATCGCTTATCCGTAGATAATGTTGCCCTGCTCGTCGCGGTTCTCGTCGAGGAACGACTTGTTGTACTGTGTCATACCGCGCAGCGACATACCCATGCTCGAGAAGCCGCCGTCGTGGAACAGAGTCTGCATAGTCACCTTCTTTGTCAGGTCAGAGAACATCACAACGCAGTAGTCTGCGCACTCGTCTGCACTCGCATTGCCCAGAGGCGACATGCGGTCAGAGAAGTCGTACAGACCGTCGAAGCCCTTGATGCCGCTGCCCGCTGTGGTGAATGTAGGCGACTGAGAGATGGTGTTGATGCGCACACCCTTCTCGCGACCATAGATGTAGCCGAAACTGCGGGCGATCGACTCCAACAGCGACTTGGCGTCTGCCATATCGTTGTAGCCGAAGAATGTACGGTGAGAAGCCACGTAAGTCAGAGCCAGCACCGAAGCGTTCTCCGACAGAGCGTCGAGCTTCTTGGCTGCCTGAAGCATCTTATGGAACGAAATTGCTGAGATGTCGAGGGTCTTGTTCAAGAAACCATAGTCAAGATCGTCGTAAGTACGCTTCTTGCGCATGTTCACACTCATAGCGCAAGAGTGCAGCACGAAGTCGATCTTGCCGCCCAAAGCCTCCTGGGCCTGAACGAAGAGGTTGGTCAAATCCTCTACAGATGTCGCATCTGCCGGGATTATTACTGCGCCGGTCTTCTTGGCGAGCTCGTCGATTGTACCCATGCGGCATGCCACCGCTGTGTTGGTCAATACAATCTGTGCGCCTTCCTCAACTGCACGTTCTGCTACTTTCCACGCAATAGATGCGTCGTTCAATGCGCCGAAGATGATACCGCGCTTTCCTTTCAATAAGTTAAAAGACATAATGTTCTATTATTATATAATGTATATTATCCTTGTTAGTGAACTCTAATGGAATATTCTGTACACTTATGCACAATCTTTTTGCCATTTCCGACTGCAAAGGTATAACTTTTTGCACACCTACCAATAAAAGTGTGCAAAAAACTGCATCTTCAACGCAAAATACTTTCGTTTTCTGCACAAAACTCTCATAGTGTGCAAATTTTTGCTGACAAAATCAAGCCCTTTTCCACGCCGATTACCCCTACACATTATAGTATATATAAACCCATAGCATAATATATACAACTCCATAGTATGATATATATAACCCCATAACATAATATATATACCCCCATAACCCCACCTATATAACCCAAAACCTCAACTTCTGTCATCGTGCTCCGTCCGCCGTCCGATCGGATTCCGTACGCCGTCCAATCGGATTCCGTCCGCCGTCCAATCGGATTCCGTCCGCCGCCCAATCGGATTCCGTCCGCCGTCCGACCCCCATCCCGAATATTTTCATCACCCACTCACAATACATTCACCATAACCTCCAAACCCTCACAAAACACATCCATTCCATCAATACCCACATTTTTGGCGTTTAACCCCCTAAAACCGCCCAATTTGGTTGATTTAAGTCAAATTGAGCCTAAAAATGAAGTTTTTTTGAAACTTTTTTGTCAAAACACTTGCAAGGTAATGATTTTTGTTATACC
>SAMEA3663013__coassemble_1988_pt1 | contig 7200 bp, 9 predicted proteins | sample SAMEA3663013__metabat2_low_PE_038 | metagenome-assembled genome bin SAMEA3663013 (sample SAMEA3663013) | pig gut metagenome | biome: pig gut; feature: pig-associated habitat; material: faeces | place: France | collected 2012 | reverse complement strand
AATCTGCACACAAATAAGAGGGAAAGAATAAAAAATCAGAGCCGTGACACAGTTCTGTTTACACTACCGACAAATGACAACGTTTCTCTTAATAGTTTGTAGTTGTAATCTAATGTCAATCTGTTGACTTGGAATATATCTATAACCCACCATATTAAGCCTACACCACAGCATAATGTAAGCAACAGTTTTAAAGCGCCATTGGTCGTATCTCCAAGTACGAAACGGTCGACTCCAAACTCACCTACCAATATAGAAAGAACAAGCAACAGGGTTGGGTCTTTGAATGTGATGTATTCGATGGTCTCCCATTGTTCATCTGTGAGGTTAGAAAGAATGTCCCTAATCTCATTGAACTTGCTCTGTGGTAGTTTTTGGCGATTTTCGACAAGAAAATGTTGAACACGTTTTTTGCGTTCTTCTGATATACCTACTGTTTTCTGCTCAGTATTGCGTTGTTCAGAAGATTGTTCCTTCGCTTCTTTTGAGGGATTAGGACATCCACAATTTGGACACATTTCAGCATCAGCAGAATATTCTGTACCGCAATCTTCACATTTTGTCTTTTTTTCTATTGGTGCTCCACAATGTGGGCATACAGTGGCTTTATCTGAAATCATTTCGCCACATTCTGTACATTTAATAAGTGCCATATTAATAGTATTTAGTGTTACTGAATAAGTCACAACCATTTGATAAACATTTATCAAAAAAACTTATAATGCTTTTTTCATTATGCTTCATTTGCGCACCTTCAGCCCAAACAGTGCCGTTAGTAATCTGATGTTAGGGAGCATAAAAAGAAAAGTGGAGCTTTATTCTTCCTTATCCCTAAATGTGACGGCTTGGACTCCGTTGTTTAAATAGGATAAGGAGAACAAGCCCCACTTGGAGGTATTTCGTTCATAGACACGAATACACACCAAGAGGAAGCCCATTCTCACAAATACTCCTAATTAAACATTCTATGCGAAAGTGTCCAAGTTTCACATTTATAGGAATATAGGCGAAATACGCTTCTCTAAATATGTCCGTCAAATGCCTATTACGGCTATATGACGCCACAAAGATATATATTTTTAATAAAACAGAGAAATATTTTCTTATAAAAACTTAAAGATTGTTCAGGTGTATGGATAGATATAGTATGCGTATATGGTTGATACGCATACTATATCGTTTTCTTATATCCCCAGTTTCTCAATCTTGTTGTATATTGTTTTGGGTCTACGCCGAGCAGACGTGCGGCTTTGGCTTTGTTGCCGTTGGTCTGTTGCAGAGCGGTGATGATGCGTTGGCGCTCCGTGTCCTCGTCGTGCAGTTGCAGGACGTTGTCGGTGCGTATCTGTCCCATCGCCTGCGTTAGTTCGGCGGTGGTGATCTGCGAGCCGCGTGTGAGCAGCACCGCACGCTTCACCACGTTGTTCAGTTCGCGCAGGTTGCCGGGCCATGAGTGTGAGGCGAGCATCTCCGCAGGGCAAGAGTAGAAGCCCTCAACGTCGCGGTTCAGCTCCTCGTTGGCGTGACGGCTGAAGAGGTCGGCGAAGAGGAAAAGGTCGCTGCCACGCTCCGAGAGCTTGGGCATGTAGATGGTGAACTCGTTGATGCGATGGTAAAGATCCTCGCGGAAACGGCCCTCGCTGACAGCCTCCTCAAGGTTTTCGTTAGTAGCGCAGACAAGTCGGATGTCGATGTCTATCTCCTTCGTTCCGCCGACGGGTCGGATGCGACGCTCCTGCAGCGCACGCAGCAGTTGCACCTGCACTTCGTAACTCAGGTTGCCCACCTCGTCGAGGAACAGCGTGCCGCCGTTGGCTATCTCGAACGCGCCGCGCTTGTCGACGTCGGCGCCCGTGAACGCTCCCTTCTTATGACCGAAGAACTCGGATGCTGCAACGTCGCGCGGAATCGCTCCGCAGTCGAGTGCGAAGAACGGACGGTCGCGGCGCTGACTGAGGTCGTGAATGCGGTGAGCCACGTACTCCTTGCCGGTGCCCGACGCTCCGAGTATGAGAACAGACATCGGCGTCGGAGCCACCAGCTCTACGTAGCTGTATAGCTGTCGAGAGGCTTCGCTCTTGCCCTCGATGTAGCGGGGAGTAGTGAGTTTTGAGTTTTGAGTTTTGAGTTTTGAATTGTGCGCCGTTGGCGCATTTTGAGTTGTAGAGTTTTGAATTGTTGCATTGCTTTGTTGCGCATTCTGCTCCATCGCATCGTTAATCTTCTGCAGCAGAATGTCGGGCTGCACAGGCTTTGCTATATAGTCGGCAGCGCCCGACTTCATGGCGAGCACCGCGTTCTGCACCTCCGCATAGTTTGTCATCACGATGAACGGCGCATTGATGCTGTGCTCGTGCATCCAAGCCAGCAGTCGGAGGCCGTCGTGATCGGGCAGTCGGAGGTCGGAGAGCACGAGGTCTACGCTCTTCATGTCCACGAGCAGCTTCACGGCAGCACCCACAGATGTCGCCTTGTCCACCTCAAATCCCTTTCGGCGCAGCCATGTTTGTAGCATTGTGCCGAAAGCGATGTCGTCTTCTACAATCAGTATATGTCGCATAGTATTTCCTTAAGTTTCTCTATCAGTTGTTTTGTCAATCTTTCGCGTTCTTGTTCGTTAGGGGGTGCTGTTGTTTCCTCAGGGTGTGTAGTTGTTTCCTTAGGGGGTGCTGTTGTTTCCTCAGGGTGTGCACTTGAGACAAGTGCACCCCCTGAGTGTATCCCCTGATTAGCTACCACCTTTACCGGCAGACACACTTTGAACGTCGTGCCCTTGCCCTTTGTCGACGCAACATTTATTCTGCCGCCGAGCAGCGTCACAATCTCGCGAGTGATAGTGAGTCCGAGGCCCACGCCCTCCTTGCCTTGAGCGCCGGGCAGACGCGTGAAGGCGTTGAACACGCTCTGCAGTTCTTCGGGTGTCATGCCGCAGCCCGTGTCGCTCCGCCTTTCCGCTCTCCAGCTTATGATAGTCGAGCAGTGCCGACACCAGTTGCAGCAGATGATTAGCCGAGCCCGATATGCTCTGCAGGTAGCCCACAGCCTTCGGACGGTCTACATACTCGCTGAGCAGGTCGATGAAACCGGCAATCGACGCCGCCGGTGCCTTTATGTCGTGCGTGATGGTGAGCAGCAGTCGTTCTCGCTGCTGCATGATGCGCTCCGTCTCCGTCTTCGCTTCAAGAATGCGCTGACGGTCGCGGCGCTCGCGCTTTATGTCTCTAAGGATGTACACCACGAGAATCGCCGCCGAGAGAATCGCCAACAGTCCCAGCACCGCAATTCTCACGATCATGGCACGTCGCGAACTGATAGCCTTGCCCACAGCCGTAGCCTCCTACGATTAGAACCGTTCGCTATTCAATTTGCCAAATATTTTAGTTTTGACTCACACCCTCACGGAATCTGATCGGACGGCGGACGGAATCTGATCGGACGGCGGACGGAATCTGATCGGACGGCGAACGGAATCCGATCGGACTGCGTTCGGGTGACGATGAAAAAGCCTTAGATTATTGCCAAACAAACTTGAAGGTCTTTGTAGCTGTCGGCGTCTTTACGCTGAGCAGATACACGCCCTTTGGCAGTTGCGGCACGGCAACAGACAGCGTTTCGCCTGCCGAGCGTTTGCCGAGCTGCTTGCTGAACAGCGTGCTGCCCGTCATGCTTGTGATGCAGAGCGTAGCCTGCGTGTCGCGAGCGAAGCCCAATAAGATGTTTCCGTCTGCGATGCGCACCGTTCCGTCGGCAGGGCGGCGGAAAGCGGCGTGCATATAGTCGAATCCGGCGTCGACCACGCCCACAACCACGCCCTTGCCGGTGTAAGCCTGCGGCAGGTCGGTGCCTTTGTGTATCAGGTCGGTGCCAGCCTCCTGGCGTGCGAGGTTGAGCATCTGCGTTGCGCCCGAAGTAATCTGGATGTACTCTACACCCTGCTGCTTAGCCAGACGCTGCAAGGCGTCGAGCGTGAGGCGTACGGTAGCCGTACCGGCGTTCTCGGCGATAGGTGTCACACCCAACTGCTGCCACGATGTGAGCGCAGGGTCGATTGTTACGTAAGCTGAAAGCTGACTGCTTGCGACGCCCACTGCAGCGGCTTGCGCAGCTGGCGACTTAAGCAGGGTGGGGGAAGCGACGGTGATAGCCGTGCGAGGCGAAAGCGATGCCTGCGCCAACGCTTAGGCTGGTGCGAGCAACATCGTTGCACCTATTATATATATGTATGACTTGCGCATGATATACCTTATTATATTATATGTATCTGTTTTCGGCTGCCCGTATTACTTCACGAGCACCTTCTTTGTGGTCTGCTTGCCGTCGGCAGTCACCTTCACGATGTACACGCCCTTGGCAAGACCGGCGTTCTCCACCTGCGCACCAGCGAGGTTGTACACCTGCAAGCGGTCGTACTCGCCGCCAACGTGCACCTTTCCGTTGCTTACGAAGATGCTCACGCTCTGCTCAGCCTCGGCACTGTTCACGTCGGTAGGCTTGACGAAGCCCGTCTGCTTGTACGACTCGCCCAGACGCGCCTCGCAGCAGTTGTAGATAGTGTGCTTGTTGTTGTCGTTCTGGTCGAACTCGCCTATGTAAGCCACGACGCTCATGTTCTTCAGCACAGCCTCGACGTTGTTCTTAGTCTCGTCGGCATAATAGCTCGAGTGGATGCTCTCGGGTATGGTGATGGTTTTCTCCCACGAAAGCAGCTGACCCGCTTTTATGTCCTTCACCAGTAATCCCCATGCGTTGCCCGTCACCGTTCCGCGGAAGGTGCGGTTGTGTATGTAGTTGTCTCCGCCGCTCGCCTGACGCGCTTCGATGCCGTCCTGCACGAGGTATACGTTGAAGATAGAGCTGTTGTGAGGCACGGTCTTGTGAGGCAGCAAGTAGAGCTTCACGTTCAGTTCGCGTGTGCTCTCGTCCAGTTTGGTCTTGAGGTAGAGCGAAACGTACGGCTCCTTGGTGTCGGCGTAGTAGATGGTGGAAAGCAGGCTGTTGACGTCGGTGGCGCTCACTATCGGCGTAGTGCTTACGTCGGCGTAAGTGTTGCGGTTGACCATAGCCGCCGGTGCGAATGTGCTCGACGTGTTAGGGTAGAAGAATATGTATGTAGGGTCTTCGCTCATCTCGGCGATAGGTGTGCCGTCGAGCTGCTTGGTGAGGAAAACGTGCATCTTCTTGTCGGTGACATTCTTGCTGCCCAACACGAACTCGGCGAAGTCGATGGTCTTGCCCTTCAGAGCCTGCAGCTTGGCGTGGCTCAGGCGCATAGCCTGTCCCTGCTTCTCTGTGCTGCCGAGGCGGAATACGTTGTTGCGCGAAATCTCATCTTTCGAGTAGCCGATGTTGGTGGCGTTGATGTTCCCTGCTACAAGGAGAAGGGAAGCGATGCTAAGTAAGGTTTTTCTCATAGTATATATAAATTAATTGTTCTTTTGCTTGTTAGTATCAAATTTATTCACATTCTCTTTATTTAATAACGTGTAATAACTATTTGCTAACAATTTGCTTGCAAATGTACGGCTTTATGCAAACTTATATAAAAAAGCGAATTATACGCCAGTTTTATAAAAAAGTTGAAACCACAGCCATACATAGCCTTCAGACTATTCATGCTCTACGCATTTTTTTCAGTAACTTTAGAGCGGAGTTTCCTCCAATGAGTTAATAAACGGGCTCTTAATCCCAATGTTTTACCTAAATCCCAAGTCTATGAGAGAATGTAGGTACGGCTTTATCAAGCATACGCTCTACTTCGTTGGAAGCAATGTGCCAGAGAACGAAACAAGAGAGGCTTCGAAGGACACGCTTCACGTAATGCTTCTCGACGATGTTGTAGAGGCGTATGTCGTTACGACTTACAAGTACGGCAAGGCGTTCTCCGACACTATCACCGTGAAGATGACAGACATAGAAAACGGCAACTATACAGCCATGCAGCGCATTGGCGTGGACGGCGTGGTGAAGGCTGTCTTTGCTGGCAACACGGTTCAGCTCAGCGACGCTGCAAACGTATCTGTATACAATGTTTCGGGCGAACGTGTATATGTACGCAAACGCACAAGAAGCGTATCGCTTGCTCAGCTCCCGACTGCAGCTTATATAATATGTATAGAGCGCGACGGCAAGCAGAGCGTCTACAAGTATCACGTCAAGTGAGGATAAAACAATATCTTAGGCAAAATATTCAAACTACAGAACATAGCCTAAATTATTAATAAACCCAAATCGGTCATTAGAAAAAATCGCTTTCATTTTGTCTTAAAACAGAATAAAAGATGCATATTGTGTTAGTATACAGATACTATAACGATGGTATAGTCTACTACAATCTGACTTTTTGCACGAGAAAATCTCTAATGACCGATTTGGGATAAATAAAATTCTTAAAAACCGTAATATCAATAGATGAAGACAAAAATGTTACTTGCGTCGCTACTCTTAAGTGGCGCAGCTTTCGCACAGACATCACCCTTAGTGATGGTCACCCCAAGCGACTACAACATCATGGCTGCTTCGCCAAACGGCAAGTGGGCGTGTGGTATGTACTTCGACAGTGGCAACGAGGCATACGGATTCCGCTGGAAACTGGAGAGCGGAGAGATTGATTTGCTCAATCCGTGGTCGCCTTCGCAGGCTTACAGCGTGTCTAACGACGGCGTTGTTGTGGGCTTGTACACCGACAATAGCTACAAGAAGAACGGTGCTTCTACGCAGCTCGCTGGCTATTGGCAGAACAACCGCTGGAACCGTCTCGAAATGCCTTCTGACGCTGTGAGCAGTAGCGGCGCTTCTGGCATATCGCCCGACGGACACTACATCACGGGCAACGTGTATGTAGGCGGAAAGTATTTGGGATACGTATGGAAGGACGGCAAGATTTATCGCCAACTGAAGGAGAACAATGGTATCGCGATACCTTATGCAATATCGCCAGACGGAGAGTATACTACGGGTTGGGTTATGAACAATAACCGCCAGGCATGTCTATGGGGACCCGACGGCAATTTCACCACACTCTCTGACCAGCAGTCGCCGTTCTGTGTAGGCAAGAAGTTCTCGCCCGACGGCAAGAAGCTGCTTTATTTCGGCGGCTGGCAGACCGAAGAAGAGGCAGGCGGAGCTGGTAAGGTGCGCGGAGCATAGGCACTCTACGATATGGAAACCGGCAAGAAGAGCGCTATTCTTCCGGCTGGCGAC
>SAMEA3663013__coassemble_1561_pt1 | contig 8536 bp, 5 predicted proteins | sample SAMEA3663013__metabat2_low_PE_038 | metagenome-assembled genome bin SAMEA3663013 (sample SAMEA3663013) | pig gut metagenome | biome: pig gut; feature: pig-associated habitat; material: faeces | place: France | collected 2012 | reverse complement strand
GACGCTTTGTTTCAACGCCATAAAGTGTGGCAAGGTCACGGTCAAGCATAACTTGTTGTCCTCTAATGATTTTTATTAGAGGCTCTATATTGTCCACGGCAACCAACTGGTCACAATTTGTGACCAGTTCTCCTTTATCTTGATGTTCTATATTATTTGCCATAATTCGATTTCTATTTTTAAGGTCACAAATTGTGACCTTAAACGTATTGTTTATTGTTGCATGCAAAGATAGTGCTTTTAGTAGTTAAGCCAATATCGCACAAACCTTTTTTGAGAAGAACGTAAAATCAATAGTCTTATAGCAGTGGTTGCACTTTTAGTAATCGCTTCACTCGTTGCAACATACCCCATCGTTGTCATCACCATTTCGTGTTAATACATTCGCTTTCTTCAAGGCAGCGTATGCTTTGGTCTGTGCTATTGCTTGGGGAAAGAAACTTTATCGTCCTTATTATCAACCTTAATATAATTACTAAGAGCAGTATACCCTTTTGGAATATTTATTTGTGTGGTTAATAGATAGGTAGATGCGGGGAGGTCTGTTCCAAGTAAGCTGTACAAATAATAATACGATGCTAAGGATTTTGTTGAAGCACACGATTCATTATCGCTATATGATATGATGAAATTAAATTGAATTGGCGAGCTTTCCTCTGTATATCGATATTGGTCACCTCGAAGCATAATACCCACTTCTTTACTAAAATTTACATGTGGCATATAATCTGTAGATGAACGATGCATTGAAGATAAATTATGAGATAAGTAAGCACCTTTACATATTTCTACATCCTCATTACCAAACATATACTTTGCTTCTAAATCTATTGACGACAATGGGGGAACAGAGATGACTCGTTGGGCGTAGGTAGTGCTAACAGTAGAATTGTTGGAGCCACTACCTACATTGATACCACCTGCTAAAGTGCCCACTGCGCCACCTATTCCTATAGCATTTGCTACCGAACCAAGGTTTACGCTTGCTCCTCTACTTGCGCCTTTAGTGGTGGTAGTGGAAGATGGAACATAATAAGACACTACTTTCCCCATTGTGGTAAAATAAGTTGTACCGAGGTCGATAAATAGAATTTTATTAGTCTTATTCTTGACGCTAAATTGAATGGCAGGGGTACAGTTTCCACCCTTCTCCCATTTGGCAGATTTTGTCTTACCGTCTATTGACAGGCTACCTGTTGTAGCGAATATTTCAATATCTTCATTGGAAAGGACAGAGTTGTGTTTTACAGCATAAGTAGCAGTTGCCCAAGCTGCTTTTTTCTTGGCGTTCTTGCTATCTATATTTGAATTTAAAATAATTACTTTTGCTATGGCAGCTTCATTTGCAGCTTTGGCCTCGGATGATAGGTTTTCAACAGTTACTTGGAAGTTACCAGTATCTTGAACCGATTGAGGCGAGTTTGAGGGGACGTTCAGGTCTTTATTATTATCAAAGAAATACTTCTCGCCATTTTGATATTTGACCATAAGGAGAGATTCTTTACTTATCTTCTTGATAGGCGCATTTTCGGAAGCATTCTCACGATAAAATACGGATGTGCTGCTGACTTCCACTCCCCAAACCTTTATAGGGTCGCCGTCCTTAGTGATTAGAACATCCTGTGCATGGCAGGAAAGTCCAAATGAAGCGCAAAACAACGCGAACAATAATTTATTCATTTTCTTTTATTGTATTAAATAATATGATTTTGATAAGCTACTTTTTATAGTGATTTGAACACCAGCAAGGATTTCATTGACTGCCCGAAATGCAGTCTGTCTGTCCTGTTCTATGATGACGCATGAATCCTTTATTAGTCCATCTCCAGAGAGTACTTTGTCATCATGCAGAGTTATATTGTTTTGTCTATTCATTGTGGTTGCCAGTATTTCTATTCAACATAGTATTCTATCGTGCCCTTCAAGGGGTAGCAGGAATGAATACCTGTTCCTGCTTATTATAATATACATGCACAACAAAAGCGCATTATACTTTGCAAATATAGATAAAAAATCCGAATTATAAAATTGTTGGGATAAAAAACAAAAAAGATGTGAAAAAGAATAGTCTTCACTTGACTAAACTCTAAAATAGGTATATAAGGTTAGACGATTAGAGTATTGCAACGTTGTATTTTGTTAGAAATGTCATTGTCCTGTAAAGTTTCAGTACGTGAAAAAATCTACCATATCTTCCAGTATAGTCGTAACTTGCACATTACGAGCACGATAAAGGCTGGCAGATATGCTCTCGAAAGCGATATCTACCAGCCTATCTGCCAGTATATCTACCAGCCTATCTGTCGCCCTATCTGCCACGCCGTTCTCATTACTCTGCTACCACAACATCATTGCCCTTCTACGGCAACATCATTTTCCTGCTACGGCAATATCATTTTCCTGCTACGGCAATATCATTTTGTTGTTGTTTAACGCGTTGAGTTGACTATTTTCGGTCTTAGTTGTAAAGCTAATTGAGCCAATTAAGGTGAAAAAACGGGTTTCAATAGTGCGATTATGTGAATTTCTTGAGCGTTTAGAGTACGGATTATGTGAATTTCTTGAGCGTTTAGAGTACGGATTATGTGAATTTCTTGAGCGTTGATAGTGTGGATTATGTGAAAAATTAGGGTGATTATGGTGCGGATTATGTGAAAAGTGTTATCTTTGCACATATAACAAATGAATAGGAATATGGATAAACTGCTCAAAAGAAAGGTAGACAACTACTTGTTGGAATGGAAGAACAATCCAGACCGTAAACCACTTATTATTAAAGGTGCCCGACAGGTTGGCAAGACTCGTTCTGTTGAATGGTTTGCCAGCCAGAACTATCAATGTGTTATTCAGATTAATTTTGTAGAGCAAAAGAGGTATAGGGATATCTTTGAAGATGGGTTTGAAGTTGATGCGATTTTGAAGAACATCTCCTTGCTTAATCCTGAATTGAAATTTATACCCGGTGATACGCTTTTCTTTTTTGATGAGTTGCAGGCATGTCCCAATTGTGCCACATCATTGAAGTTTTTCAAGCTCGATGGTCGGTTTGATGTAATTTGCTCCGGCTCATTGATGGGTATCAACTATCGTGAAATAGAGTCGAACAGTGTTGGCTACAAGGAAGATTACGAGATGCATTCTATGGATTTCGAAGAATTCCTATGGGCAAAAGGGTATTCAGAGGAATTTATAGACGACCTTTACCAGAATATGTTGGAGGTCAAGCCTATAAACAATTTGCAGATGGACGTTCTTTTCGGTCTTTTCCGCGATTATGTTACTATAGGCGGTATGCCAGAGGTGGTAGATTCGTATATCAAGAACAACAATTTCAGCGGTACTTTGGCTATTCAGCGTCAGTTGCTGAAAGACTATGAGGAAGATATCACCAAGTATGTAGAAGGTTTGGATAAAGCTAAGGTGAAGGCTGTCTATAGCCACATCTCTACGTTCCTTGCCAAAGAGAACAAGCGTTTCCAGATAACAAAGATAGGCAAGAACGCACGTAACAGAGATTATGTGGGGTGTGTAGAGTGGCTGGCTGATGCAGGAGTCATCAATGTCTGCTATTGTCTGAATCAGCCTGAGCTTCCGTTGAAGGGCAACTACGACCCTAAACTTTATAAGATTTACTACAAGGATACTGGTCTGCTGATTGCTTCTCTTGACGAAGAAGCTCAGGAGGACTTGAGGGCTAACAAGAATCTCGGCACGTACAAGGGGGCTGTCTATGAGAATATAGTTGGAGACATGCTTGTGAAGCAGGGTTACAATCTTTATTACTACAACAACGACAGACCCGCACTCGAAATGGACTTCTTTGTAAGAGATGCCGATTCTTTGATTCCGGTAGAGGTGAAGGCTAATGACAACGCTACCGCCTCACTAAACAATCTGCTGAAAGAAGACAAGTATCCAGATATAAAATACGGCATCAAGTTGGGGTACAAGAATATCGGATTCAACGGCAAGTTCTATACATTCCCATACTTCCTGACGTTTCTGCTGAAGCGATTTGTGGCAGAGAGGGGTAGGTTTTGAAAATGATTGTTTGAAAAATGATATTTTTAAAAATCATTTTTAGAAATGTGTTTTTTAGTCGCGCTGCGCTACTTTTAGTAGAAACCTTACGGAGTTTCGCCAAAAAACGGTATATTTGCAATCAAAAGGAACAAGCGGCGGCGTGCGTTGAAGCGGCGCTGCCTGATAAACAGATACATACATGGCACGATTCTATTCGCTTAAAAAGAAGGATGAGGACGACGCGAAGACAGCCGATCCGTTCGGCGTGCTGCGTCCGAAAGTGAAGAATGCAGAACAACAACAAGTAAACATATACGACATGGCAAAAGCATACGTATTTCTTGCCGACGGCTTCGAGGACATCGAGGCGTTGGCACCAGTAGATATCCTCCGCCGCGGCGGACTCAACGTAAAGACAGTTAGCATCAACGCTACGGACATGGTGGCGTCGGCGCACGGCGTGCAGGTGAAGGCGGACATGATGTTCGCCGATGCCGACTTCAGCGACGCCGACCTGCTCATGCTGCCCGGCGGAATGCCCGGCGCTAAGAACCTCGACGAGCACGAAGGCGTGCGCGCGGCTCTCGTGCGCCATGCCGAACAGCAGAAGCTCATCGGCGCCATCTGCGCTGCGCCTATGGTGCTGGGCCATCTCGGGCTGCTCCGCGGCAAGCGCGCTACGTGCTATCCGGGCTTCGAGACAGAGCTTGAGGGCGCCACATATACCGCCGAGCCTTGCACTGCCGATGGCAATATCATCACGGGCAAGGGTCCCGGCGCATCGTTCGCCTACGCCTACCGACTGCTCGAGGAGTTCAAGGGCGCAGGCGTCGTTGAGGAGTTGAAGAAAGGAATGATGTACGAGTTTTGAATTTTGAGTTTTGAGTTTTGAATTATGCGCTGCGCGCATTTTGAGTTATTCAATTTTGAATTAAAAATTCGCAATTCATAACTCAAAACTCATAAATTCAAAATCGCAGGCGAAGCCGAGAATAATTCAAAACTCAAAACTCAAAATTCAAAATTCATGAAATGAACATCCTCTCACAGGATATAATGTATCTGCCGGGAGTCGGCCCCAACAAAAAGGACGTGCTCAACAAGGAGTTGGGCGTGCGCACCTGGGGCGACCTTCTGGAGTACTATCCATATAAATATGTGGATAGGAGCCGCATCTATGCCATACACGAACTGCAGAGCGACATGCCTTTCGTGCAGATACGCGGCAGGATACTCTCGTTTGAGGAGTTCGAGATGTCGGCACGCAAGAAGCGCGTCGTGGCTCACTTCTCCGACGGTAGGGGAGTGGTCGACCTCGTGTGGTTCTCCGGCGCGCAGTACGTTTACAAGACCTACAAGGTGGGCGAAGACTACATCGTGTTCGGACGCCCCACGGTATACGGCGGGCGTTTCCAGTTCTCTCATCCCGAGATTGAGCGCGCCTCTGAACTGCAGCTCTCCGAGATGGGCATGCAGCCCTACTACGTCACTACCGAGCAGATGAAGAAGCGCAACATCTCGTCGCGCGCCTTGGAGAAGATGGTGAAGGCGATGCTGCAGAAGATAACGGAGCCGATACCCGAGACGCTGCCCGACTTCATCGTGAACGCACGCCACCTCGTCTCGCGCGACACAGCCCTGCGCTGCGTCCACTATCCGAAGAACGCCATCGAGATGCAGAAGGCGCGCGAGCGACTGAAGTTCGAGGAGCTGTTCTACGTTCAGCTCAACATCCTGCGCTACGCCTCCGACCATCGCCGCAAGTTCCGCGGCTACGTGTTCTCGCAGGTGGGCGACGACTTCCACCGCTTCTACTCCGAGAACCTTAAGTTCGAGCTCACCGGTGCGCAGAAGCGCGTCGTGCACGAGATACGCGACGACATGCGTTCGGGCCGTCAGATGAACCGCCTGCTGCAGGGCGACGTGGGCAGCGGAAAGACCCTCGTGGCGCTCATGACCATGCTCATCGCGCTCGGCAACGGCTATCAGGCGTGCATCATGGCGCCTACCGAGATACTCGCCGAGCAGCACTTCGCCACGATACAGGAGTTTCTGCGCGGTCTCGACATACGCGTCGAACTGCTGACGGGGCAGGTGAAGGGCAAACGGCGTCAGGAAGTGCTCGACGCCCTCATAGCCGGCGAGGTGAAGATACTCGTCGGAACGCATGCCGTGCTCGAAGACCCCGTGCGTTTCCAGCGACTCGGCGTGGCGGTTATCGACGAGCAGCACCGCTTCGGCGTGGCTCAGCGCGCACGCCTCTGGGCTAAGGGCGAGAACCCGCCCCACATACTCGTGATGACCGCAACGCCCATACCGCGCACACTCGCCATGACCATCTACGGCGACCTCGACGTGAGCATAATCGACGAACTGCCACCCGGCCGCAAGCCCGTGCAGACCATACACAAGTACGACAGTCAGATGACATCGCTCTACGCCGGCATACGCCAGCAGATACGACTCGGACGTCAGGTCTACATCGTCTATCCGCTCATCACCGAGAGCGAGAAGAGCGACCTCAAGAACCTCGAGGAAGGCTACGCCGCGCTGTGCGACATCTTCCCCGAGTTCAAGATAAGCAAGGTGCACGGCAAGATGAAGTCGAAGGAGAAAGACGCCGAGATGCAGAAGTTCGTATCGGGCGAGACTCAGATTCTCGTCGCAACCACCGTCATCGAGGTGGGCGTGAACGTGCCCAACGCCTCCGTGATGGTGATACTCGACTCGCAGCGCTTCGGACTCTCGCAGCTACATCAGCTGCGCGGACGCGTAGGACGCGGCGCCGACCAGAGCTACTGCATACTCGTCACCACCTACAAGCTCTCCGCCGAGACGAGCAAGCGCATCGACATCATGTGCGAGACCAACGACGGATTCCGCATCGCTGAGGCCGACCTCAAGCTGCGCGGACCCGGCGACCTCGAAGGCACACAGCAAAGCGGCATTGCCTTCGACCTGAAGATAGCCGACATAGCACGCGACGGACAGATAATGACCATCGCACGCGAAGAAGCTCAGAAGATAATAGACGCCGACCCTACATGCACCTCGTCGGAGTACGCCATGCTCTGGCGCCGACTGCGCGAATTGCGCGATACGAACGTCAATTGGGCGGCAATTTCATAGCAACAAGCTGACAGACAGGCTGATACGACGGCGTGTCTGTCGGCTTGTTTTTTTGCTTTATAGCTGCAAAGAAAATGTTAAACTTCGTACAAAAACTGTTAATGCAGAGTGCATCATGTAATATTATTCAATATTTTTTCGTATCTTTGCAACGCAATGTTCAAAATGCTATGCCAACATTGCAAATTAACTACTACTGATATCGAATATACTACAATTCGATGACCATCTTTTTGAAGGAATGATATACTCATTCTATTTTAAAAAAAACTGCCTGAAGAATGAATTTGAAGAAAATCGTTAAGACATTTGCAATATCGATGTTGCTCGCCGTTACTTCTACAACCGCCAACGCACAAGACCTTCTTGCACGCCAAGCGCCGGTAGACCGTAAGATGGCAGCCGTCGACACAATCATGCTTCGCAACATCACTATGCGCGAAGAACTCGAATCGCCATCTGCAGACCTCTACGCCAACTGGGACAACAAGTACGCTCACCGCGCTACGGAGCTTCCTGAGACATACAAGATAGACCTCCGCCACTTCACCATGCCTACCACAAGCCGTGTCATCACGAGCAACTTCGGTTCGCGTTGGGGACGCCAGCACAAGGGTCTCGACATCAAGGTGTACATCGGCGACACAATCCGCGCTGCCTTCTCTGGCAAGGTGCGCATCGTGCGCTACGAGGCAGGCGGCTACGGCAAGTATATCGTAATTCGCCACAACAACGGCCTGGAGACCATCTACGGCCACCTCTCAAAGCAGCTCGTCGAGGAGAACCAGGAGGTTCGTTCGGGCGAGGTTATCGGTCTCGGCGGCAATACAGGCCGCAGCACCGGTTCGCATCTCCACTTCGAAACACGTCTTTGCGGCGTTGCGCTCAACCCGGCGCTTATGTTCGACTTCCGCGCGCAGGACGTAACCGGCGACTACTACGCATTCAACAAAGAGACATACGACAACGAGTCGACCAACGCTACACGCTTGCGCGGTAAGCAGGATTCTTCTACTTATGCAAGCACCAACTCTTCGGACGACTACGCTACAAACAAGCGTACCACTTCGGGTCTTACCGACCAGATTTCTTACCACAAGGTGAAGAAGGGCGAGACATTGGAGCGCATCGCGAAGAAGCGCGGCGTAACTGTAGAAACGATCTGCAAGCTCAACCACATCACAAAGACGATGCGTCTGCGCCCAGGTCAGATTCTGCGCTACTCTTAAAGTGCAATCGGGCGCTGTTCATGAACGCAGAATACCATTCATGAACGCAGAGCGCCATTCATAAAGCGTATATTTTACGACTGTAACAACATAGCAAGGCGACGCCAAACAACTTGAAAGGGATTTTCGGGTTGTTTGGTGTCGCCTTTCTTTGT
>SAMEA3663013__coassemble_1452_pt1 | contig 9103 bp, 3 predicted proteins | sample SAMEA3663013__metabat2_low_PE_038 | metagenome-assembled genome bin SAMEA3663013 (sample SAMEA3663013) | pig gut metagenome | biome: pig gut; feature: pig-associated habitat; material: faeces | place: France | collected 2012 | reverse complement strand
CTCATCTCATCGGCTCTTACAATATCGACAACATGCTTGCCGCCATCACCATCGGCCTTCATTTCGATGTGAAGCCTCAGCAGATAGATCATGCTCTGGGAAATTACATTCCAAGCAACAACCGTTCGCAGTTGGAGGAGACGGCGCACAACAAGCTGGTGGTGGATGCCTACAATGCCAACCCTTCGAGCATGGCAGCCGCCATCGAGAATTTCCGCTTAATGGACGTACCTAACAAAATGGCGATTCTCGGACAGATGGGCGAGCTTGGCGAGGTAAGTCACGAGGAACACCAGAAGGTAGTTGATCAACTACAGGCTGCCGGCTTGGAGAATGTCTGGCTGGTAGGTGACGAGTTCCAGAATATCCCTTGCCAGTACCGCAAGTTCCATGATGTAGAAGAGGTAAAGGCTGCCATCAAGGAAGCACAGCCTCACGACCACTACATCCTCATCAAGGGCAGCAACAGCGTGAAGCTTTTCCAGCTGCCGGAGTTATTATAAAAATAGCCCTCATCTATAAGTCGACAAAAAGCCCGGCAGGAAGTTTTTCCTGCCGGGCTTTATTGTTTTTATGATTGATGTTACTTCACATTAAACTTGATGGTCTTGCCTCTCATCTTTACAATATAGATGCCAGAAGCATTCAAGTCTACCTCATGTTCAGTTCCACGATATACAGTGAAGCCGATAGAATTCACAACCTGGATTACCTCGTGATCAGCAAGTCCCTCAACCTTCAGATGTCGGTTGTTGACAATCAGTTTCACTTCACCCATTGTGATGTTGCTGATGCCAGTAGAAGGAATAACTGTTACCACACAGTTAATCGTCAGATCAGAACCATCAGTTGTCTTAGCCTGAATGATAGACTTGCCTGCACTGACGCCCAAGACATTACCATCTTTATCTACAGAGGCCACATCAGAATTAACCGATTTCCATTGCAAGGTCTTGTTGCTTGCATTCACAGGGTTGAAGAGAACATTCAACTTCTTGCTTTCGCCTAATACTATCGTAACAGGAGATTCCTCAAACTTGATTTCCACAATAGGAACCACAGGTTTCTTCTCATTCTCCACAGTCAGATGGCACATCGCCTTGATACCTGTTCCATCAGAAGCCTCAGCAATGATATCAGCCTCACCCTCAGTAATAGCCAAGACAAAACCCTCATCCGTAACGATGGCAACATCCTCATTACTACTTGTCCAAAGAATCTTCTTGTCAGCTGCATCCGTTGGATAAACCGTTGCCTCCAACTGCATCGTATCATTTGGCTTAAGCGTAGCTTCTGTCTGACTGATTGTGATGCTTGTCACCTTCTTGTCCGCATCACTTGGCGCATTACATCCTTCTATCTTGTAGAATCGTTTCCACCATGCATCAGCCTTGTAAGCCTCTTCATTGCCATAGATAACATGAAGCGTTGCCTTGCGGAACACATCGTTCATACTAGACGGATCTTCCGTACCGATGAATGAAGGAACCTTCGTTGCATAGCAATAGACATCTGTAAGAGAAGAGCAGCCTGCGATGATGTTGTCATTCACATGCTCTACGGTTGCAGGAATCTTCAAAGTTCTGATGTAAGAACAGCCGTTGAATACATTGTTACCAATATACTTTGTGCCAACAGGCAATTCTATATCTACCATTTCCTCACCATTCAAGTAGAGGCGATGAGCCGTACTTGCCGGATTAGCCGCAGCATTCTGGAAGTTGATGTGAGCCCAATCATCCAGATAATCTATGTTCACCTTGCTCAAAACAGCGCAATGGTTGAATGCATTCTTATCCACAGTCAGCTTGGTTTCATGTGTCTTGAATGTCACACTCTCCAAAGCAGAACAATTTTCAAACGCACCTGCACCAATACCTTCCGTCTTCTTTGGAATCGTAATATCAGCAAGATTACTGTTATTGATGAACGCACCTGCCTGCATCGACTTCAGAGACTCTGGCAATATGAGCTGACTGAATCCACACTCACCGAAAGCATAATCATAGATAATGCTCAAAGATGTTGAGAGCTGGATGTCTGTCAAACCTGCATCATAGCGGAAAGCATACTTACCCACGCTCAAAGTAGAATTCGGCATGATGAAGTGATTGAGCGAGCTACACTTGTAGAAAGCGTAGTTGTCGATAATCTTCAGGTCGCACTTATCATTCCACTTCACGGTCTCCAACTTGCTGTCACAATAGAAAGCAGAGTCACCGATGAGTCGCAGCGTACTCTTTCCCTCCCAAATGACATCCTCCAGTTTTGCACAGTTCTTGAATGCAGCCGTATCAATGACATCGAGATATTGGGTTGTACCCTCGAAGAGGACATGCTGCAAGCCTGCACAATCCATGAAAGAACGCTTGCCGACAGTAACCAACTGGCTGGCATTAGCCACTGTTACGCGGTTCAGGTTCATCGCCTTGGTAGCAGCATTATCTTCTATCTTCTCTACGAAAGCACCCACACGAAGTGCCTGAAGTTCGTTCTGGCAAGTAAAGGCATAACCGCCCACCTTCTTCACGTCATAAGTCACGGCATTGAAGGTTGTCTGCTCCGGAATACTTACCGTACCGGTATAAACCTGTGCCACCTTCTCTGCTTCAAGCGACTTGTTCTTGCCGCCATAGATACTGGTTACGGTAGCTTCTTTCTTCGCCTTATCAAAGAGATAGTAGATGTCACCCACATACTCTACTTCAGGATTTCTGACGATGACCTTACATTCAGAAGTTACGCCATTACCGTCATTCGCTGTATAGTAGATGGTAGTTACACCCGGAGCAACACCCTTGATTACACCATTCTCATCAATGTCAGCCACCTTTCTGTCGGCTGTAGAATATTTGATGCGCACATTGGCAGCCTCAGCCGGATAGATTGTCAACTTCTGTTCGTTGTAATTCTCACCAGCCTTTACATTTACGGTAAGAGTACTCAAGTCTATCTTCTCCACTACAGCTGTCGGCTTTGGCTCGCAACCCAGGAGTTTTGTAAACTTACCCCACCATGAAGTATCCTTCTGATAGAGGCTTTCCGAACCGAATGGCACATGGAGTGTAGCATTCTGGAACACTTCATCCATGCGCGTCGGATCGTTCACACCGATAAACTCCGGCACTTCCTCTGCGTAACAATAAACATCCTTCAAAGCCGAGCAGCCCACAAAGATATCATCGTTTACATGATCCATAGTTGCCGGCATTTCGATACTTTCGATAAAAGCACAGCCGTTGAATGCATTGTTGTTGACATACTTCGTACCCTTAGGCAGCACCACATTGATGATCTCCTTGCCGTTTGCATCATAGATATGCTGCGATGTGTTGGCAGGGTTTGCCTTGGCATTATTGAAGTTGGTCTGCGCAAAGCTGTTCATGTTAGTGATATATACCTTATTTAATATAGGGCACTGGTTAAATGCATTGTTGCCGATGGTCATGGTCTCAATAGCTGTATGGAAAGTCACCGACTCCAACTTCGAGTTGTTTTCGAATGCAGCAGAACCAAGACCCTGCAGACGTTCCAGCAAGATTATCTCCTGCAAGAAGTCATTGTTGATGAACGCACCAGCCTGGATGTTTGCCAACGACTCAGGAAGAGTAATCTGGCTGAATCCACACTCACCATAAGCATACTCGTCGATATAGTTGAGCGAGTTAGAGAGGTGGATATTGGTCAGGCTCGCATTATAGCGGAACGAAGAGTTACCCACACTCAACGTAGTGTTCGGCATTTCGAAGTTGTTGAGCGAGATACATTTGAAGAAAGCGTAATCCTGAATGGTCTTCAGCTCACTCTTTCCATTCCACAGCACCTTCTCCAAAGCAGAGCAATCATAGAAAGCACTATGTCCGATGGTCTTTACCGTTGTATTACCCATCCAAGTAAAGCGTTCCAAGACAGTACACTCTCTGAAAGCCGCCTTGTCTATGCTGTTCATCTTCAGGGATGTACCATCAAAAGTGAAACGTTTTAAACCTGTACACCATTTGAATGCTTCCTCGCCAATGTTCACGAGTTCACTCTCATCAGCCACGTTCACACGGTTCAGTTTCTCAGCCTTAATGGCAGCATGAGGTTCAACCTCTGTTACCGTACGAGGGATGTAGATACTCTGCAACTCGTTCTGGCAGTTGAAAGCGTAGCTTCCCACTTTACGTACCGTATATTTATTACCATCATAGATAATGGTTTCCGGAATATTGATAGTACCAGAGTAGTACTGCGCCACATTCTTAGCATCAAGCGAAGTATTCTTTCCACCATAGATACTGGTCACCGTAGCCTCTCGTGTATCATCCGTCGTACCTTTCAAGAGATAGTAGAGACCTCCAACATACACCACGTTGTCTTCATAAACAATAACCCGGCATTCTGAATAGATATGACTATCATAGCTCAAAGAACATCTCAGCGTATCAACACCAGGCTTATTGGCTGTAATATGTCCATCTTTATCCACGCTTGCCACCCCATTACCAGATGTTGTCCAAACCACATCCTTATGTTCGTAGTTCTCCGGAAGAACAGTGGCAGTCTGCTCAACATACTCAGAGCCCTTTTGCAGGTTGACGGTATTTGTAGAGAGGTTGATGATTACAGGATTCACGGTCACCTTACAAGTAGCAGATACACCAGAACCATCCATAGCTGTTGCCGTGATATTAGTCGTACCGACATTCACACCCTTTACAACACCTTCTTGAGTTACGGTAGCAATATTTTCATTATCGCTGGTCCATTTCAAAGTCTTGTTGTCGGCAAACTCAGGAGCAATATTTACCTCTATCTGCTTACTCAACGAATATAGCAGAGATATATCCTTAGGCATCTCGATTTGACTAACCATTAGCGGTGTTACATGAATCGTGGTAGAAGCCGATATGCCAGAACCATCGGTCGTAGTAGCAGTAATGACGGCATCGCCCACTTTGTGTGCTGTTATCACACCCGTGCTCTCGTCCACAGAAGCAATATCTGTAGCGTTGCTGCTCCACTGCAGTTTCTGATTGTCCGAAGCAAGCGGAAGGATAGAGTACTCCAACTTCATGCTTTCGGTCTTAATAATCGACGATTCTGCAGGCAATGATATTGTGCTTACAGGTAGTCCCGTTACCTGTATCTCAAATACACATGACAGATTAGAACCGTCTGTAGTTTCAGCCTTAACCTTAGCTGTACCCATCTTCAAGCCTGTCATTGTTCCGTCTACAGTAACTGTTGCAATGTCTGGGGTAAGGCTTGTCCACTTAAGTTTCTTATTGTCAGCCTCAGTAGGAGATACGTTTGCTTCCAGCTGCGTTGGAATTGTTTTTACAACAGATGCGGTCAGCAACGAGAAGTCGCTTACCATCAATGGAGTCACCTCCACCTCGCAAGTTGTGCTCATGCCAGAACCGTCTTGCGCCTCTGCTTTTATCGTAGCCTTACCCACCTTATGCGCTACAACTATTGCCTCAAGGGGATATACAGCATTCATATTCTGGACCACAGTAGCCACACTCTCGTCGCTACTTGTCCATACCATACGCTTATTGTCTACCTCCTCCGAGTTAAGAGTTAGCTTTATTGTCTTGTCCTCTGTCTTGACTATAGAAACCGACGGCTCTGCAAATGCCATTGTCTCCACCTTCAATGGTTCAATGTTGACATCAACAGAAGCCTTGAGGTTTGTTCCGTCTGTTGTAGCTGCAGTTATGCGCGTAGTGCCTACCTTCTTGCCTGTAACAACTCCTTCATTGTCAACAGTAGCAATATCTGTTCGACTGCTCGTCCATGTCAACTTCTGGTTATCCGATTCTAACGGCTCAACTACCACCTTAATCTTACCAGTCTTAGTTTTAACAACAGAGATAGGGGTTGTTGGTAGAGATATCGAACTAACTGGCAGACCAGTTATTTCCACATTAAAAATTTTAGAGAAGTTTGAGCCATCGGTAGCCTCAGCTTTTATTTTAGCTGTACCCATCTTCAAGCCAGTAAACATACCATTCTCTGTAACCGTGGCTATATCTGGTGTCAAGCTTGTCCACTTAAGCTTCTTGTTGTCAGCCTCAGCTGGAGTAACATCGGCTTTCAGCTGTATAGGAATAGTTCTTACTACTGATGTCGTCTGCAATGAAATGTCGCTTACAAGCAATGGAGTAACCTCCACCTCACATGTTGCGCTAATGCCAGAACCGTCTTGAGCCTCAGCCTTAATAGTTGTTTTTCCTATCTTATGTGCTGTTACTATGGCTTCAAGAGGATATGAAGAGTTTGGGTTCTGAGCAACAGTAGCCACACTCTCGTCGCTACTTGTCCATACCATATAATATTTATAATTATCTTCATGGGGATCAAAAGTCAACGATATTGTTTTGTTTTGTGTTTTTGCTACAGATACAGATGTTTCTACAAAAGCCATCGTTTCTATAGGCAAAGGTAATACTTTCACAATAGTTGATGCAACTATATCTGTACCATCTCTGGTTTTGGCAGAAATTGTAACGGTACCTGATTTTTTACCTGTCACCAAACCATTTGCATCAACAGTAGCTATATTAGTATTACTAGAGCTCCATTCCAACTCTTTTGTTCCTGCATTATCTGGTAATATTGAGTATTCTATCTTTATAGTCTTTGTTTTTAATACCGTAATATCTTTTGCTAACGATATTGAACTTGCAGGATATAGTGGGTAAATACTATGAGCATATCTCCACGTTGCACTATTTTTATATTTCTCAATAGACTCTTTGGGAACATAAAGTCTAATCGCTTCGCCAACTAAGCTTTCATTTGATATACTACGAGGTGGATCTACAGCCAAACACAACATACTAGTCAATTTACTACAATCAGCGAAACAACTACTCCCTAACGTGGTTATACCAGAGGGCAAACAGATGTTTGTCAAGCTACTGCAACCATCGAAACAACGAAATCCTAACGTGGTTATACTAGAGGGCAAATCGATACTGGTCAAGCTACTACAGCCTTCGAAACAACTTACTCCTAACTTGGTTATGCCTGAGGGCAATGAAATACTTGCCAGGTTATTACAGTCCCAAAAGCACCAATCCCCTAACGAGATTATATTTGAGGGTAAATTGATACTTTTCAAACTACTGCATAATGCAAAACAAAAATCACCTAGCGAAGTTATGCTAGATGGCAAAGTGATACTTTTCAAACTACTGCATGCAAAAAAGCACTTAATCCCCAACATGTTAACTTTATATATAACATTATTATAAGTAACATTACTTGGTATAACAATATAACCAGAGTACTCCTGATGATTGGCAATAACTTTAGCAGTTTTCTGTTCTATATCTAAACTATACTTTAAACCATCAATTAGAACTTTCACCTTTTCTCCTTGTACAAAATCATTACCGCTACCTTCCTTTAGAAGAGCAATGTCAAAAGTTGTATTGGCATCACCCGAATAATCATCAGGATCAGACCACCAGTTGTACCTGTAATTATATCCGTCCAAATTATTTAGCCCACGACCATCTTCTGCATTCCAAAAGCACACTCCACTATATTTAGTATCCCATGAGAGAGAGATTTTTACTGCAGAGTTTTTATTCATTGTACAATTGAAGGAATCAAAAGATGAGTACCCTTGATACGCCCAATAGCATCCCTTATCATTCTTGAGATAACAATAGCCATCTCCTGCATCTTCCAGAGTCCACTCGTCGCCAGAGCCTGCTTTTCCATAAGAAGTCAATAGCTGCCCATCACCACTACATGCCAGAGCATAGTTGCTTTCACCATAGTGACTCGTTCCATAACCTTCTTTCGGATAAATCTTAATCACACTACCTGCTTTCAACTGACTGGCGCTCGTCACCTTAGTCTGAGCAGACATTGTGCTGGTGCTGCAAATCAAAACAACGACTGCAACAAACCATTTGTAAAAATGTAAACTTCGTATCATATTTTCTACTATTTTGTTTCTTACCCACTGACGGAATTAAATTTTAGTACACTTAACTCAACCGATGGGCTCATTATTGATAAAGTTTAAATTAAAAAGCAAACAATTCTCTGTATCTCACATCAAAATTTTCGATTATAACTATTTTAAAACCAACATTCTGCAAAAAGTACATTTTTCCTTCGTCCAAATCTTTCAAAGAGCAGATATACCATCCCTTTGCATCAGAACCTATTCGGTCAAGATATTTTTTGCGAGAAATAAGGAGCCATCGAAGAAAGGTTTCTGTAGGTTCCAAGCCCAATCCATTGATACATAGCGAGCAATTATAAAATATATTCAACCATGTAGGCTGGTACTTTTCATTTTTGTTTCTTGCATTATCCTTAATGCCCCACTCTTGATGTTCCTTTGTCACATTATACATATTTGCCTCATCTTTGAGATAATCTCTCACATAGGTTAGCAAACCCATATAGTCTGCAGTTCCTAATCGTAAACTCCTTGTATGGTTAATTGTCCCATGAATGTGCCAAACGGCAAAATTCTTGTAAATGTCTTCTTCCGACATGAATTTTTGTGTGGCGTAATACTCACCTAAAGGATATGTCTCAGAATAGCCTTTGGATTTGTATAAAACATCGTTCTTGAAACACTTTTTTTTCAAGCCGTTCTCTAAATAGTTGTCATAATTGGTGGTCAACACTGGCACATTCAACTTCATGAGTTGTCCTTGAAAAGGATCTAAAAAACGCCCTTGACTGAAAGTCTCTTTAACCAACTCCTGATTTGATTTTAGAATATCCTCCCATTTGTCAGGCATCTTGACACACATGATGTCATATTTCTCTACCAACGACAAGCCTTGTTCTATTTCAGGAAAGTTCTCGCAAAGTCCTGCTTTACTCCAAAGTTTCTTCATCAGATTTTCCCAACTAACAGCATTTGCACCATTATAATATCTATTGATGCCGTTTCCCAGCACAAAAGCAAAACGTGCTTTGGCCTTTTCTGCCTGAAACTCTTCTTGAAGTTTTTGCAAAGTAAAGTCTGGCATTATTGAATAAATTTTAGTTACGCCCATACAACTTTCGATTTGTTATTGTTTTATATTGAATTCTGATTATACATATAGATACGATAAACTTGTTGAACTACAGG
>SAMEA3663013__coassemble_1442_pt1 | contig 9158 bp, 5 predicted proteins | sample SAMEA3663013__metabat2_low_PE_038 | metagenome-assembled genome bin SAMEA3663013 (sample SAMEA3663013) | pig gut metagenome | biome: pig gut; feature: pig-associated habitat; material: faeces | place: France | collected 2012 | reverse complement strand
TGTGGGCGTTGACGGATTCGAACCGCCGACCCTCTGCTTGTAAGGCAGATGCTCTAAACCAGCTGAGCTAAACGCCCGATATATTTATCGGTTGCTTTAAGTAATATTGCTTAGTTCCTTAAAGCGAGTGCAAAGGTATGGCTTTTTTGTGAAACCACCAAATGTTTCTGCAACTTTTTTCAAAAAAAAGATTGTTTTTACTGCATTTTATGGTGTTTTGCAGGGGAAAACTCGCTGAGAACGCACTGAGAAACTCCCACAGATGTCACAGATCTACACAGATGCTGCTGCTTGGGAAGAACCTCCCACAGAATACACGGATATCACAGAACCTACTGCTGAAAATATTCTCCCACAGATTTCACTCTGCACAGATGCTAACTTCAGGGGGTGCACTTGTCTCCGCTCGGCTTTGCCGCTTGCCAGAGCAAGAAGTGCACCAACCGAGCAATATTGATATACCTCTTACTTCGTGTTCGTTTATATGATATGTATTGTTGCTTGCTGCGGAGGCTTTCACCTCCGCTACGGATGGGTGCGCACCCTAACAGCATCTGAATTCCGTGGATTCTGTGGTAGGTATACGCACCCTAACAATCTGTGCAGATCTGTGAAATCTGTGGGAGAATATCACAGCAAGAAAGTTCTGTGAGTTCTGTGGATTCTGTGGGAAGAAATCACAGTAAGAAGGTTCTGTGAATATCAGTGAAATCTGTGGGAGAAAATCACAGTAAGAAGGTTCTGTGCAGATCTGTGAAATCTGTGGGAGAATATCACAGCAAGAAGGTTCTGTGAATATCAGTGAAATCTGTGGGAGAATATCACAGTAAGAAGGTTCTGTGCAGATCAGTGAAATCTGTGGGAGAATATCACAGCAAGAAGGTTCTGTGAATTCTGTGAAATCTGTGGGAAGAAAACAGCTTGCTTGGTTGGTGCAGCTGAGACAGCTGCACCCCCTGAGAGTTAGTCTTTCTCGATGAGCACGGTGGCGTAGGCAGAGATGCCTTCCATGCGACCGGTGAAGCCGAGCTTCTCCGTGGTCGTCGCCTTGATAGACACGTTGTCGATATCGGTCTGCATCACGTCGGCGAGGCAGCGCTGCATCTCGGGTATGTGCGGGTTGAGCTTCGGGCGCTCTGCACACACCGTGGCGTCTACGTTGCCGATGCGGTAGCCCTTGGTGGCGATGAGGTCGACGGTCTTGCGCAGCAGAATCTTGCTGTCTACGTTGAGCGTCTCGGCAGCCGTGTCGGGGAAGTGGTAGCCTATGTCGCGCATGTTGGCGGCGCCGAGCAGGGCGTCGCAGATGGCGTGGATGAGTACGTCGGCGTCGCTGTGTCCGAGCAAGCCGAGTTCGTAGTCGAGGCGGATGCCGCCGAGCCACAGTTCGCGACCCTCCACCAGTTTGTGGACATCATATCCTAATCCGGTTCGGATTTTCATGAGTTTTGAGTTTTGAATTTTGAGTTTTGAATTATTGCCGATGGCAATTTTGAATTGTGAGTTTTGAATTTTGAATTGTGCGCTTCGCGCATTGTGAATTATGAGTTATGAATTCAAAATTGAATAATTCAAAATCGGCGCAGCCGATAATTCAAAATTCAAAACTCAAAACTCAAAATTCTTCAAGCGTCAACGACGCTTGAAGAGATCCTTTATTCCGTCCATATCGAACGACAGCGAGAAGCGCAGCGTCTGATCGAGCGGGTTAGACTTTGCGGTGGCGATGACGTAGCCGGCATCGAGCGAGAACACGCTCATGCGGAAGCCCGCACCGACGGTGAAGTACTTGCGGTTACCCTTGTTCTCCGACTCGTGGTGGTAGCCGGCGCGCACCGTGAACTTGTCGTTGTACACGTACTCGGCACCTACGCTCCAGCGCACCTCCTGCATCTCCTCCTTGAATCCGCCGGGCGCGTCGCCGAAACTCTTGAATACGCCGCTGATTGAAGAGAGGTCGTAGTAGTCCTTGCGCTTGCGCTGCTCGAACTCCTTCTCTGTCTCGCCATCATTCTTCACAGGCATGGTGGGCACGAGCGGTTTGTTGGCGTCGGCGGCGATGGTGATGCGGTTGTACTCGTCGAGCGGTATCATCAGCGACGCACCGAGACGCAGGTTGGCGGGGATGAACTCCGACTCGTCGGTGCCACCGAAGTTGATCTTCGAACCAATGTTCGACATGTTAAGACCCAAGCCGAGCTGACACTCGCGCTGTCCGATGTTAACATAGTTCTGATAGTAGGCAGCGAGGTCTACAGCGAACGCCGAGCCTGGTGAGGTGTCGGACGTGTAGTCGGTAAGGTCGGAGTAGATCCAGCGCACGGCGGCAGCGATAGAGAACGTCTCGCTGAGCATGATTGAGTAAGCCACGTCTGCCGACATCTCGTACGGGTTGATGGTCATCGAGTTGTCGTTAGTCTCGCCGGCATTGGTGTACACCTCGCCGAGCGAGAAATAGCGCAGCGAAGCCGACACGGCAGAATAGTCGCCGATGCGGTAGTAGCCCGAGAGATAAGCGAGGTCCATATCGCTCACGAGGCGGCGAAGCCACGGGGTATAGTTGAGCGACACGCCGGCGCGCGAGATGGTGAACGGATACTTAGCCGGGTTCCAATACTGCGACACAACGTCCGGGTCGGTAGCCGCACCGATGTCGCCCATACCACCAGCGCGTGCGTCGGGCGCTATCCACTGCGATGTCACCGACGAGGTCTCCGGTCGGAACATATCCTGCTTCTCCTGAGCGGCTGCAGGCAGCGTAATGAGTGCGGCGAAGAGTAGTGCCGCCAACTTCTGTTTTAGTTTCATCTTCTTTTCTATTATTATATTTCGGGTGTGCACAGTCGGCATGTGCCGGTCGGCGCAGATGCGCGTGCCGGACGGCGCAGATGTGCGTAACAACCGGCGCACCCGTTATTATAAACGCCCGAGCGGCTTAATTATTGCCTACAACTATAAGTTTCTTAGCCTTTGATATGCGCGTTGCGCCTTCAGAAGTGAGGTGGACGCGGTAGAGATAAACGCCGGTCTGCAGGCGCGAACCGCCGTCGATGGTCAGATCCCAGGGCACGGTGTAGGTGCCAGTGTCGCTCACGCCGCTCTCCTCGTGGCGCCAAAGCAGGCGTCCGCTCACGTCGAACACGTCGATTATCACGCCAAGCTCCGCACCGGAGCGGTCGTGACTGATGATGAACGTCGTCGACTCGCGCGCCGGGTTGTTGGTGCAGCCGATAGAGAACGACGGCTTCTGACCCGTAACGACGTTGAACGTGAGTTCGGCTGTAGAGTAGTTGTTCAGAATGTCCCACGCACGGAACTGCAGTTTGTGCGGTCCTTCCTCCAGCTGCGGTATATTATAATATGTGGAGCCGGATGTGTACGAACCGAAGTCGTACTGGAAGTTCTCGTTGAGCGAGTATGTCATCTCCATCTTGCCGTCGATGATGAGCTGCATGTCGTGTCCGATGCCTGCTCCCGAGGCGTTGATGCCGTCCTTGTCCTTCACCTCAGCCACGAAGTAAGGCGTTGAGTTCACGCGGTCGCCGTTGCTGAAAGAGGGCGAGTTGAGGTAGCAGTAGATCGACGGACCTACGGAGTCGTTCTGCGCAATGTCGCTGCCACCGACGATGAACTTGTCGGTATATCCGTGCGCCGTAAGCGTATGGTCGTCGTTGATGGCAAAGGCGTTGATGAGTCCCGACTGGTCGGAGTAGTTGATGTCCTTCGGCACGGCAAACGAGACGGAGAAGCGTCCGCCGCTGATGCGGTCGTCACCCGAGAAGATGGTCTTCGTGCGGTCGGTATATTCGAATGGATTCTCAGCCTCCTTGGGTTGGTTGAGACGGCAGGTGATGGTTTCGAGATTATCGCGCACAGTGAGCGAAACGGTGCCGTTGAAGTCGGCGTTGTCGGCTATATGTCCCTTCACCGTGGCGAGCGAACCGGCTTTCATAGCCACCGTAGCACCCGCCTTGGTGATGTCGACGCCGTTGATAGAGTCGATAACTATCTGCGCCGTGGGCAGATGCAGACGCAACGCTGGGTCGCCGAGCAGCGAATACTGCAGCGAGTTCTCGGCTACGGTCTGTCCGTTCATGTCGTTCTTGGCGCGGCGCACAGCCTCGCCCAGCGCTATCGGCTTGCCGTCGGCCTCGTAGGTGAGCACATGCTTCATAAACGCCGAGTTGAGCGTGGTGTTGTGCGACGCATAAACGGTGCGCGACGTGCCGTAGAACGCCATCGTTCCGCCCTTGTCGTTGAGCAATGCGGTCTCGCCGATGGTCTCCTCGCCGTTGTCGAACGGCATGATGTCGCACGAAGCCGTCACCCACAGCGGCATGTTCTTGTTGGAGAATGCGGCGAAGTCGCTTATGCCGAGCACTTTCTCGTGCGAGATGAGTATCTCGGAGCCGTGTCCGGCGTAATCCATGATGAGTGCGCCCTGTTGCTGCTGTTTCTTTATCACGTTCGTCACCTCGGGATAGGTGTTGCCCGTGGCGCCCGACTGCATCTGATAGGCATCCCACATCACCTTCTTCACCACATACTGCGGATGAGCCGCCGAAACCTTTTCGGCAACGAGGTTGGCGTCGGTCATGTGAATATTATAGTCGCCGTCGTCGCCCATGAACATTATAGTGTTCTGCCATGCACCGCCGTTGCCGTTCTCGGCATAATTGATGGTTTTGTCTACCATTATCTTCGCTTCGGCGTCGCTCAAAACGGGGAATCGTCCCACGCCGATGTCGAGCTTGTCTACGTACATCGGTCGGAGACCCTCGCCGTCATCGAGCATGGCGTGGAAGCCGTCGTCGATGTAGCAGACGCGGCGGTCGTAAGAGTTCTCACTCTCGAACGCCAGGAGATAGTCGTCGGGGTTCTTGCCCGTGTTGTACGACGTAATCATACGGTTGTCCCAGAGACAATCGCCGAAGAGCAGGAGATATTTCGGGCGGTCGTCCTCGCCGGTGGCGCGGTCGTAGAGCATCTTCATGTAACGGCGATAAGCCGAAGCGTCGGGTGTGCCGCTCGAGAACTCGTTGAAGAGTTCGTCGGCTGGCACGAGATTCACCTTCAGCGAGTCGTGCTGCTCGTGGAACGCCTTCAGACGCTGCGCCTGCTTCAGCAGTTTCTGCGAAGTGGGTATTATTATCACCAGGTCGGCTTGCGGGTCGGCATGGTGGTCCTGGTTCATTATATTGTAAACGTAGGTCGGAGTCGGGAAACTTGCGGTTTTAAGGTCGGGCAGCGGGCGTGGCTTGTCCCATGCCATGGACACCATGTCGAGGCGCATCGGGTTCGAACCGCTGAGCACCGAGAGTTTCACCTTCACCGTGCCTTTAACAGCAGGCACACGGTAGGTTCCGCGGCTCTCGCATCCGTAGATGAACTGGCTGTCGGAGTTGGAAGTCTGCAACGTGCCCACGACGGAGTCGTTATACTCCACCTGCACCTTGCAGTAGTTGCTCGACGTAACCACAACGTATAGGTTGCCCTTCGTTGCATTCGAGTTCTCGGGGATGTCTACCGTCATGTACGAGCCTTGCGACACCTGCTGCGCACCGAAGAAGTTGCGTCCGCCCTTGTACCATGAGAAGGCGTCCTGCTCGTGTATGTCGTGATAGAAGTCGGGCGACGGGTAGAACGAGGCGACGAACGTGTCGTAGTCTACCTTCGCCGGCTCCGAAGAGGTGTCCTCGGTGAGGAAATAGTATCCGTAGTTGGAGTAGTAGTTGCGCGTGCGGCGGTCAGCGGTCTCGGTCTCCCACGACACGGGTCCGCGGGCGTAGAAGAGTCGCTTGCCATCTACGTCGCAGGTGGCAACTTCCTTAAGGTCGTCGTGCTCGACGAGGTCCTTGGGGTCGAGTGTCTCGTTGATGAGATTGCCGCCATAGCCGTACAGCTTCACCTTGTTTATATCCGTGAAGCCAGCCTGACGCACAAGAGCGGATGTGAGCTGGTATATGCCCGACTCAGCCACGCGTATCTTCGCCCATCGTCCTTCGCGCAGCACGCTATGCTCGGCATAGCGCTTCGCTGCAGGCAGCGTGTCCCACACGTTCACCTTGGCGTCTGCACGCTCGCCGTACGCTGCAGCATCGCGGCGTGCGTCGAATTTGGCTCGTGACTCGCGGCGCAACATGAAACTAACGAGCTGCTTGTAGCGTCCGTCGCGGAACACAACGGGGTTGACGGCTGCAAGGAGCGACGCCCGCTTGCAGTCGAACGTGACGTGTGTCTCCACCTTCGGCTCTGCGTCGGGCTGTTCAGCCACGAGGCGATTGTAGTTCGCCACGTCTGCCGCAGCCATGTCTGCATACTCCGGATATACGATGCGTACAGTGTATACGGAGTCGCGCCACGCTTCGGGCAGAGGCATGACGTGTGTGAACTGCGGTGCAGACAGGGTGTCGACACGCAGCTCGTCGGCTGTGAGGTGGAAGAACTGCTGGGCGCTTGCGGGTATCGCCGCGCAGACTGTCAGCATCATCAATATGGTTTGGCGTAATTTCATGTCTTTTCTTTATTTGTTTCCACAAGTGTTAGGAACCGCGTTATCCAACGGATAGTGCCGTGTGTCCTACAAGAACGTTTATACTCCCACGGATTTCACGGATGAACACAGAAGTTTGGGTAAGTACACCCACGGAATTCACAGAACTCACAGAAGTTTGGATGGCTGCGTGGGCATGGCAGGGATGCCATACCCTCATATATCTGTGTACATCTGTGACATCTGTGGGAGAATATCTTAGCAGTCCCTTCCGTGAAATCTGTGTATTCTGTGGGAGAACTTCCCCTGCAGTTCTACTTGCAGCTGAACTCAAGCACTTTGCGGTCTTCGAGGTAGCCCTCCAGCTTGTCGTCGATGTTCACCGGTCCGACACCTGCCGGCGTGCCTGTGAACAGAATGTCGCCGGTCTTCAGCGTGAAGAACTGCGAGATGTATGCGATAAGCTCGTCTACACGATAGAGCATGTCGCTGGTGCATCCCTCCTGCACGGTCTTGCCGTTAATGTCGAGGTGGAAATGGATGGCTTGCACGTCGCGGAACTTCTCCAACGAAACCCACTCGCCTATCGCAGCCGAACCGTCAAAGCCTTTGCACAGCTCCCACGGCTTACCCTCAGCGCGCAGTTTCTTCTGCAACTCGCGAGCGGTGAAGTCGATGCCCACCGTCACGGCGTCGTAATAGCGCGGGGCGAAACGCTCGGAGATGGTCTTGCCAAGGCGCGAGATGCGCACAACAAGCTCAGTCTCATAGTCGATGCGTCCGAGGTGATCGGGTATGAAGAAGGGCTTGTGGTCCTTCAGTAACGCCGAGTCGGCTTTTGTAAAGATGACGGGCTCCTCTGGTTTATATAACGCACCATGCAGCTCTTTATTGTGTTCGAGGTAGTTCATACCTACAGCAAATATCTTCATAAGCTATGAAAATTAAAAAAGCCGCAGAAGGCTATTCACCCTCTACGGCTCCAATATTAATTATGCGTAATTGATTTCTCTAATTACTCAGCAGCAAGAGTGAAGCGCTTGTAAGCAACGATCTTCAGATCCTTGTCCTGAGACTTGAGATAGCCAGCAACGTTCTGCTTAGCTTCGTCGCCGAACTGGAACTCCTGGTTAACGAGGCAAACCTCCTTGAGGAACTTTGCAACGCGCCCCTTAGCGATGTTCTCGATCATTGTCGGGTTGAGCTTAGCTGTAGCCTCAGCGCCTACAGTCTCCTTGATCTCGCGGAACTTAGCTACGTCCTCAGCTGTGATCCAGCCCTTGCCCTGGTTAGACTCGATGTGGTCCTCAGAGTCGAAGTGGTTCGGGTTGAGACCAGCCTTGTGGAGAGCAGCGTTCACTGCCTTCTCTACGAGCTCTTCCTTAGTCTTCTCAACAGCTACCTTGAACTCCTCGTTCTTCACATCCTCAGAGATTGAGCTTTCGTCGAGTGCGAGCGGCTTCATAGCAGCTACCTGCATAGCGATCTTGTGACCAACCTCAGCGTTCTCCTTGTTGAGCTGCACCATTGTGCAGAGAGTGTGCTTGTTCATGTGGTCGTAAACCTCTACGTTCTCACCCTCGAGTACGCAGTAGCCGTCGAGCTCCATCTTCTCACCAGTGATACCAGAGCGTGCTGTAACAGCAGCCTGAACGTCAGACTCACCGAGAGCCAAAGCCTTAACCTCGTCGAGAGTCTGAGCCTTAGCAGCGATAGCAGCGTCGAGAATATCAGATGTGAGCTTGATGAAGTCAGCACCGTTAGCTACGAAGTCGGTCTCGCACTTGAGAGCGATGATAGCAGCGAAATTGCCTACCTTCTTAACGAGTACGCAGCCGTTAGATGTCTCGCGGTCAGAACGCTTTGCAGCGATAGCGAGTCCGCGCTCACGGAGCAACTCTTTTGCCTTATCGAAATCACCTTCTGCCTCTGTCAGGGCCTTCTTTACGTCTGCAAGACCAGCACCTGTCATAGCGCGAAGTTTCTTGATGTCTTCAATTGAAACAGCCATTTTTCTTAAATTATTAGTTATCGATTAATTAAATGTTGATTGCGTTTTAACCTAAAAATCGGAAATTCTCCATTCCAAAATCTTGATTTACGAATTAAAGAATTTCCGATTTATATGTATTAAAGTTGCTTACTCAGCAGCCTCAGCCTCTTCCTTGCGAGCCTTGCGGGGAGCCTTGCCCTCCTTCTGCTCAGCAGCTGCCTTCTCGTCAGCCTTCTCTACCTTGCGCTCCTCAAGACCTTCTGCGATAGCACCGCAGCAAGCAGAGAGAACTACGTCGATAGAATCCTTAGCGTCGTCGTTAGCCGGGATGATGTAGTCGATGTTGCGCGGGTCAGAGTTGGTGTCGACCATAGCGAACACAGGGATACCAAGGCGGTTAGCCTCGCGCACTGCGATGTTCTCCTTCATCACGTCGACAACGAACAAAGCGCTCGGAAGGCGGGTCAAGTCAGCGATAGAACCGAGGTTCTTCTCCAGCTTAGCGCGCTGACGTGTCACCTGTAGAAGCTCACGCTTAGAGAGCTTAGAGAATGTACCGTCGTTCATGAGCTTGTCGATGTTCGCCATTTTCTTAACAGCCTTGCGGATTGTCGGGAAGTTGGTGAGCATACCGCCCGGCCAACGCTCGATAACGTAAGGCATGTTTACGCT
>SAMEA3663013__coassemble_1441_pt1 | contig 9163 bp, 6 predicted proteins | sample SAMEA3663013__metabat2_low_PE_038 | metagenome-assembled genome bin SAMEA3663013 (sample SAMEA3663013) | pig gut metagenome | biome: pig gut; feature: pig-associated habitat; material: faeces | place: France | collected 2012 | reverse complement strand
CTTTTACTTTTTTACTTTTAAACAAGTTCCAGCCCTAATGACTCTACGAACGCCTTCACTTCCTTCTGCTGCATCAGTTCGTCGTACACCTCTTTCTTTGTCTTTCGGCGACTTATCTCCTCAGCCTCGGCGAGGCGCAGCGAGAGAGTGATGCCGCCGTTGTGCAGAGCCTTGGCGAGCGTAACGCGGATGCGACCCTTTATCTCGTTCACCTGGTCGAGCAGCATCTGGTTGTCTACCAGCACTTCGATGTCGGGGAAGTTGGATATGCGCGGCTGCATGTTCTTCATTCTGGAGGCGAGGCCCACCATCTTCTGCGGCATGCGGTTGCACATCGAGAGCCATTGCAGCTCGAGGAGTTCCTGCGTGAACTGCTCGTTCTCGTCCTTGTTCGTCACCTCAGCCTCCTTCTTCGCAGCCACAGCCTCCTTGCGCTGTAGGCTTTGGAAGGTCATGCCGAGCGACGACAGCTTAAGGCGCGGACCGCCCGCTGCGGGTTTCGCTGCAGAAGAAGCCATAGACGCCGCAGAAGAAGTTGCAGAAGGCGCAGCTGCATTGGTTAATCCACCTGCCACAGATGCTGCCGGAGCCTGCTGCTGGGCAGCAACGGTTTGGGCGACACCCGACTGAGCCGAAGCCGCGGATGCCGCATTGCCCGGAGCAGCCACCTGCTGAGCCGCTTTCGTCCGGGTGAAATCAAGAAGTTTGAACAGGGTTTTCAGCTGTTTGGGGCTACGCCCCGCGCTGTCGGCATCCTCCGGCTGCGTGATCTGCGCCACCTGGATGAGCGTCAGCTCCACGAGCAGGCGCTTGTTGCTGCTTTGTCGGTAGTTCAGGTCGCACTGGTTCATCAGTTTCAGAGCCTTGTAGAGGAACTGCGTAGGGCACGCCTTAGCCTGCGCGCTGTACTTGGCGCGCTGCTGCTCGCTCACCTCGAGCAGCTTCAGCGTCTGCTCGTCCTTAGCCATGAGCACGTTGCGCACGTGCGAGGCGAGTCCGTTGATGAGGTTGCCGCCGTCGAAGCCCTTTTCTATAATCGAGTTCAGGAGCACCATGCACTCGCTCACCTTGTTCGCCAGCGCATAGTCGACAAACTTGAAGTAGTTGTCGGCGTCCAGCTCGTTGAGGTCTTCTATCACCTTTTCGTACGTGATGTTGCCCTGGCAGAAGCTCGCCGTCTGGTCGAAGATGGAGAGCGCGTCGCGCATTCCGCCGTCGGCTTTCTCGGCTATGAGCGCCAGAGCCTCCTCCTCGTACGTGATGCCTTCCTTCTCAGCCACATGCTTCAAGTGGTTGATGGTGTTCTCTACGGTCATTCGCTCGAAGTCGTATATCTGACAACGCGAGAGAATGGTAGGCAGAATCTTGTGCTTCTCGGTGGTGGCGAGTATGAACACCACGTGAGCCGGCGGCTCCTCGAGCGTCTTCAGAAAAGCGTTGAAGGCAGCCTGCGAGAGCATGTGCACCTCGTCGATAATGAACACCTTGTACTTGCCCACCTGCGGCGGTATGCGTGTCTGCTCCATGAGCGACTTGATGTGCTCTACGGAGTTGTTGCTGGCTGCGTCGAGCTCGAAGATGTTGTACGAGCGGCCCTCCGCAAACGCCTTGCAGCTCTCGCACTCGCCGCATGCCTCGCCGTCTACCGTGGGGTTCATGCAGTTGATTGCCTTGGCGAAGATGCGCGCACACGTCGTCTTGCCCACTCCGCGCGGACCGCAGAACAGGTAGGCGTGCGCCAGCTTGCCACTCTTCACGGCGTTCTTCAGCGTAGCGGTGAGAGCAGCCTGCCCCACCACCGAGTCGAACGTCATCGGGCGGTATTTACGCGCCGATACTATATATTCTCCCATTTGAATGTTTATGTTTAATGCTACTTTACAAAGTTACAACTATTATTCTGAATAACACGGCTTGATTTTAGAAAAAATTTTGTACTTTTGCCTGTAAGCATTAAAATACACATTAATTATATATACCCACATCATATATGGACGACGAGATAAAAGACACGATGCCGAGCGAACACACCGACTACAAGCCTGTTAACCGCTTCGACGCATCTGCCGTACACCACCTTAGCGGAATGTATCAGAACTGGTTCCTCGACTACGCATCCTACGTAATCCTGGAACGCGCTGTACCTCATATCGAGGACGGCTTGAAGCCTGTGCAGCGACGCATACTCCACTCGATGAAGCGCATGGACGACGGACGCTTCAACAAGGTGGCGAACATCGTCGGACACACAATGCAGTTCCACCCGCACGGCGACGCTTCCATCGGCGACGCTCTCGTGCAGATGGGACAGAAAGACTTGCTCGTCGACTGCCAGGGCAACTGGGGTAACATCCTCACGGGCGACCGTGCTGCGGCGCCGCGTTACATCGAGGCGCGACTCTCCAAGTTCGCGCTCGATGTGGTGTTCAACCCTAAGACTACCGACTGGCAGCTCTCTTACGACGGACGCAACAAGGAGCCTATCACGCTGCCGGCGAAGTTCCCGTTGCTGCTGGCGCAGGGCGCTGAGGGCATCGCCGTGGGTCTCAGCTCGAAGATTCTGCCACACAACCTCGTGGAGATCTGCGACGCTGCCATTGCATATCTGCGCGGCGAGGAGTTCCACCTCTACCCCGACTTCCCTACAGGCGGTTCGATAGACGTTGCGAAGTACAACGACGGACAGCGCGGAGGCTCGGTGAAGGTGCGCGCAAAGATAGAGAAGCTCGACCCGAAGACTATCGTCATTCGCGAGATTCCGTTCTCGAAGACTACATCTACGCTCATCGACTCCATTCTGCGTGCTATCGAGAAAGGCAAGATAAAGGCTAAGAAGGTGGACGACAACACGGCTGCCGAGGTGGAGATTCAGGTTCACTTGGCGCCGGGCGTGTCGTCCGACAAGACTATCGACGCGCTCTACGCCTTCTCCGACTGCGAGATAAACATCTCGCCCAACTGCTGTGTCATCGAAAACAACAAGCCGTGCTTCCTCACCGTGAGCGACGTGCTGCGCCACTCTACCGACTCTACTATGGGCCTCTTGCGCCGCGAGCTGCAGATACGCAAGGCTGAACTTGAGGAGCAACTCTTCTTCTCGTCGTTGGAGCGCATCTTCATCGAGGAGCGCATCTACAAGGAGAAGAAGTTCGAGCAGGCTAAGTCGCAGGACGAGGTGGTCGACTTCATCGACTCTAAGCTCGAACCGTTCAAGACGCAGGTGTTCCGAGTGCAGAACTTCGAGTATTCGTTCCACCGCAACATTACGCGCGACGACATTCTGCGACTGCTCGAGATAAAGATGCAGCGCATCCTGAAATACAACAAGGACAAGGCCGACGAACTGATAGCACGCATAAAGGCAGAGCTGGCGGAAATAGAGTACGACCTGGCGCACATGACCGAGGTGACTATCCATTGGTTCGAGTTCCTGCGCGAGAAGTACGGCAAGGACCACCCACGCCGCACCGAGATTCGCAACTTCGACACTATCGAGGCGTCGAAGGTTGTGGAGGCCAACCAGAAGCTCTACATCAACCGCGCCGAGGGATTCATCGGCACGGGTCTGAAGAAGGACGAGTTCGTGTGCAACTGCTCAGACATCGACGACATCATCGTGTTCTTCAAGGACGGCAAGTACAAGATGGTGCATGCCGCCGACAAGATATTCGTCGGAAAGAACATTCTGCACGTGCAGGTGTTCAAGAAGAACGACAAGCGCACCATATACAACGTGGTTTACCGCGACGGAAAGGGCGGCGCTTCGTACATAAAGCGATTCTTCGTGCCTACGATGACGGCGGGTCGCGAATACGACTGCACGCAGGGCACACCAGGCTCGCGCATCCTCTACTTCACCGCCAACCCCAACGGCGAGGCGGAGGTGATAAAGGTGACGCTGGAGGCTAACCCGCGCCTGAGAAACATATTCATCGAAAAGGACTTCTCGGAGGTGGGCATCAAGGGACGCACATCGAAGGGCAACCTCGTGACGCGCAACCCTATTCACCGCATCGGTCTGAAGAGTCACGGCCACTCTACGCTGGGCGGCAGAAAGGTGTGGTACGACCCCGACGTGAACCGCTTGAACTACGACGAGCACGGACGCTTGCTGGGCGAGTTCTTCGACGAGGACTCGATACTCGTGGTGCTCGACGACGGCAACTTCTACATATCTACGTTCGACGTCAACAACCACTACGAGGACAACATAAAGATCATAGAGAAGTGGGACCCGGACAAGGTGTGGACGGCTGTGCTGTTCGACGCCGACAACGGCGACTGTCTCTACCTGAAGCGTTTCCGCATGGAGGCTACAAAGCGCTGGCAGAACTACATCGGCGAGAACCCGAAGAGCAAGCTGGTGATGCTCACCGACACGCCGTTCCCGCGCTTCGAGGTGAGCCTTGCGCCCACAACAGCGCCCGACGGAACGGAGATGCAGCGCCCGCCGCTGGATATAGACGCCGAGGAGTTCATCGCCGTGAAGGGCTTCAAGGCGAAGGGCAAGCGCGTCACTACGTTCGACGTGCTCGACGTGAAGGAACTGGAGCCTACACGCTTCCCCGAACCCGAAAAGGAGGAGGGCGAAGACGGCGAGGGCGACGATGCGGAAGACACGAACCTCGACCCTGATGCGGGCAAGAGCCAGCAGCAGGTGATAGACGAAATGACTGGTCAACTTAATCTTTTCACCGAGAATGAGGATCTTTAGTCTATTAGTCGCCATACTATGGTGTATCTCAGGGGATGCAGTTGCAGGGGGTGCAGTTGTCTCAACTGCACCAGATTACCCAGATACAGATAGGTCGGTGCAGTTGAGACAACTGCACCCCCTACAACTGCACCCCCTACAACAGCAGCTCCTACAACAGCAGCCTCAGAAACAGCACCCCATAAGAGAGAACGCTCTTATGCTGGGCGTTGGCTACACCAATATTCTCGACACTTATCTCTCGCCCGAGAAATATCGCGGTACGGATGTGCGCTTCATCTCGCACACGCGCCGCGAGAACGACTCTGCCCGCTTCGTGCACCAGTTGCTGCACGAGGGCAACATCGCCTTTGCCGACAACCGCTCGGGCAACGGCGGTGAGATTGCTGGCGGATATACGTTCGGCTACTCGCTGCTGCGCAAGTGGCAAATGCCCGTGGGCAGTTGCGGCTTGCGCCTTCTTGCCGGCGGCACAGCCGAGCTAAGCGCAGGTTTTCTTTACAACACACGCGGAAGCAACAATCCTGCACAGGCGCGCTTCGCCCTGCAGCTGAAACCTACCGTTGCTGCTGACTTCGATTTCCGACTTTTCAAGCGCCAGAAGCGTCCGTTCACGCTGCACTACGAGGCGTCGGCGCCGCTCTGCGGACTGATGTTCTCGCCCAACTACGGACAATCTTACTACGAGATATTCTCACGCGGCAACTACGACCACAACTGCGTGCCTACAACCGTGGCGTCTACGCCCTCGCTGCGCCAGATGCTCACGCTCGACTTCCGCGCGCTGCATACTACATGGCGCATCGGATACCTCGGCGACTGGCGTCAGGCGAACGTGAACAACCTCAAGCAGCACACGTATACGCATGCGCTGGTCATCGGCATCGTGAGACGGTTCCGCACCATGAAGCTGTAGTCGCACCCCCTTAAAAGACAAAGAAGCATGAAAAGAATAATACAGATAATGTTTGCAGCGCTGCTGTTCCTCACAACGGCGTGCGTCGACGAGACGGAGTATGCCGACAATGCGCGCGGCAACTTCGAGGCTCTCTGGCGTGCCATCGACGAGCACTACTGCTTCTTCGACTACAAGCGCGAGCAGTACGGACTCGACTGGAACGAGGTGCACGCTCGCTACAGCCGGCAGGTCACGAATGACATGACCGAGGCGCAGCTGTTCGAGGTGCTGGGCAACATGCTGGGAGAACTGCGCGACGGACACGTGAACATGTACTCGGCGTGGGACGTGGCGCGCAACTGGTCGTGGCATGAGGACTATCCGTCGAACGTGAGCGACACGCTGCTCTCGAAGTATCTCGGCACCGACTACCGCATCGCCGCCGGGCTGCGCTACCGCGTGCTCGACGACAACACGGGATATGTGCGCTGCACGACGTTCGCATACGCGTTCGGCGAGGGCAATCTCGACAACGTGATGCTCTATCTGGCGCCGTGCAACGGACTCATCATCGACCTGCGTGACAACGGTGGCGGACTGCTCACGGCGGCTGAACAGCTGGCGGCGCGTTTCTGCAACGAGCGGCTGCTTGTGGGCTACATGCAGCACAAGACGGGCAAGGCGCACGACGCTTTCTCGAAGATGGAGGCTCAGTATCTGAAGCCGTCGAACGGCATAAGATGGCAGAAGCCGGTGGTGGTGCTCACCAACCGCGCGGTGTATAGTGCGGCTAACGAGTTCGTGAAGTACATGCGCTGCTGCCCTAACGTCACCGTCGTGGGCGACCGCACGGGCGGCGGCGCCGGAATGCCCTTCTCTACCGAGTTGCCCGTGGGCTGGAGCGTGCGTTTCTCGGCGTGCCCGATGTACGACAAGCAGAAGCAACCGACCGAGTTCGGCATCGATCCCGACTACAACGTGGCGCTTAAGACAGAGGATTGGCTGCGCGGCGAGGATACAATAATTGAGTTTGCGCGCAGACTGCTGAAAGAAGCGCGATAAAAGAACACATTATAATATTGCTTAATATAAAAAAACGAACACGAATAGCACAAATTTCACGAATGTATAAACCTTCGATTCGTGAAATTTGTGCTATTCGTGTTCGTTTTTATATCCTATTAGCGTTTACTTCAGATCGCCAACCTTATACAGGTACTCTGCAATCTGCACGGCGTTGAGCGCAGCACCCTTGCGAATCTGGTCGCCCGAGAGCCAGAAAGTAAGACCGCAGTCGTCAGCCAGGTCCTTGCGCACGCGACCTACGAAGACGTCGTCCTTGCCTGCTGTCTCAAGCGGCATCGGATAGACGAGGTTCTGCGGGTCGTCCTTCAGCGTGCAGCCCGGAGCGGCAGCGATAGCCTTCTGAGCCTCCTCAACGCTGATGGGGCGCTCGGTCTCAATCCATACCGACTCAGAGTGAGAGCGGAGCGAGCTGACGCGCACGCACATTGCCGAGCAGCGCACGTCGCTGTGCATAATCTTGCGAGTCTCGTTGAACATCTTCATCTCCTCCTTGGTGTATCCGTTGTCGGTGAAGACGTCTATCTGCGGGATGACGTTGTAAGCCAGCTGGTGCGGGAACCTCTCCACCTTCACCGGCTCGTTGTTCACCAGCTCGCGATACTGCTCCTGCAGCTCTGCCATGGCAGCAGCGCCTGCGCCCGACGCGCTCTGGTAGCTGGCGATGTGTATGCGCTTGATGTGGCTGAGCTGCTCGAGCGGCTTCAGCACTACAACCATCATGATAGTGGTGCAGTTAGGGTTGGCGATGATGCCGCGCGGACGGTTCAGGGCGTCCTCGGCGTTGCACTCGGGCACAACCAATGGCACGTCGTCGCACATGCGGAAAGCCGACGAGTTGTCGATCATCACGGCGCCGTACTTGGTGATGGTCTCGGCGAACTCCTTTGAGGTGCCGCCGCCAGCCGACGTGAACGCCACGTCGATGTCCTTGAAATCGTCGTTGTGCTGCAAGAGCTTCACCTCATACTCCTTACCTTTAAAGGTGTATTTCTTTCCGGCTGAACGCTCAGAGCCAAACAACACCAGATTGTCAATGGGGAAATCTCTCTCGGCGAGGATGCGCAGGAACTCCTGTCCTACAGCGCCACTCGCACCAACAATAGCTACATTCATTTTCTCTTATATTTGTTTTTATTTGTTTGTATTTGCTTACTAATTGCCTGATCTTCGTGCAAAGTTACAACTTTTCTGTCATCTAAGGATAGTTTTTCCCCTTTTTCTGCGACATTGCGGTGCTCGGAAACGGTGCTCAGCATAATAAAAGAACAAAATCTGACTTAAAGAATATAAAATTGGAGAAACAGGATAATCAACATAAGGAAATTATGACTATCTTTGCGGCGAATAGCTTTGCGTAAAAAACTAAAACAATTAGACATAATGACTAACGAAACGACAGAACTCAAAATTGACATGGGGCTGATAGCCAACTACGGCAACGCCGACTATATTGACGGCGATGTGGTTGTGCTCGACGGCATCGACAAGGTGCTGCAGACAGACGGCACATACCGCTTCGAGATGATTATGATGGCCTACTGCATGAAGGGACGCATGCAGTACGAATCGAACGGAGAGACCTATACATCGAAGGCGGGCGACGTGGTTATATGCCTGCCGAGCACCACGTGGGAAAACGTGCTGGTGTCGCCCGACTACGAATCTAAGATCGTGGGCATATCGTACAAGACGGCACAGACAAGCGTGCAGATGAACAGCGACTTCCTTGCGCTGATGGGCTACATATCCAAGAATCCGATTGTACACCTCAACGAGGAGCGCCAGGACATATTCATGAAATACTACGCCATCATAGAGCACAAGATAAAGAACCCGAACGGCTTCTATCACCGCGAGATAATGCACTGTCTGCTGCAAAGCACTATCTACGAACTCTTCGCCATCATCACGCCATACGTAGAATACACCTTCGACGGCGGCAACCTGAAGCAGGCCAACCTGCTCTTCCAGCGCTTCATTGAGCTGCTGGCGGCTAACAACGGCAAGATGCAGCCGGTGAAGAAGTACGCGCAGGAGCTGTGCATCACGCCGAAATACCTCTCGAGCATCACGAAGCAAGTGACAGGTCGCACGGCGCTGGAGTGGATTCACAGTTACACGGTGAAGGCGATTGAGAAGTATCTGCGTCGCTCCAACCTCTCTATCAAGGAGATCTCGGAGCTGCTCGGCTTCCCCAACCTCTCGTTTTTCGGCAAGTTCACGAAGAGCCACCTCGGCATGTCGCCAACGCAGTATCGCAAGGACCAGAGCATGAGAAAATAAATATCTTCCTGATGATATGTTCTCCCACAGATTTCACTTTCTGATGAGAGATTCTCCCACGGATTTCACAGATTTACACAGAACTTTTGCTGAGAAAACTCCCACAGATTTCACAGAACACACAGAACTTTCTTGCTGAGATATTCTCCCACAGATTTCACAGATTTACACAGAACTTTCTT
>SAMEA3663013__coassemble_1422_pt1 | contig 9239 bp, 10 predicted proteins | sample SAMEA3663013__metabat2_low_PE_038 | metagenome-assembled genome bin SAMEA3663013 (sample SAMEA3663013) | pig gut metagenome | biome: pig gut; feature: pig-associated habitat; material: faeces | place: France | collected 2012 | reverse complement strand
AATAAAAATATGCGAGCATATTTTGTATTGTCTTCGATTTGCACTATCTTTGCATACAAATAACGTTATATGGGAATTTTTGGATTTTTTAATAAGAACAAGAAAGAAGTTCTTGACAATGGTCTGGAGAAGACAAAACACAGCGTCTTCGACAAGATTTCTCGTGCTGTCATGGGTAAGTCAACTGTCGATGACGAAGTGCTCGATAATCTTGAGGAGGCTCTTATCACATCGGATATCGGTGTTGACACAACCCTGAAGATTATCAAGCGCATCGAGGAACGTGTGGCACGCGACAAGTATGTGTCTACGTCGGAACTTAACAATATCATGCGCGACGAGATTGCATCGCTGCTCACCGAGAATAACACCGCTGATAACGAGGATTGGGAATTGCCTACCGATCACCGTCCTTACGTCATTCTTGTCGTAGGTGTGAACGGCGTTGGCAAGACAACTACCATTGGCAAACTGGCTTATCAGTTCAAGAAATCGGGCAAGAAGGTGTATCTCGGTGCTGCCGACACATTCCGTGCTGCTGCCGTAGAGCAGATTTGCATCTGGGGCGAGCGCGTAGGTGTGCCCGTTGTGAAGCAGCAGATGGGTGCCGACCCTGCCTCTGTAGCTTTTGACACCCTGTCTTCGGCTAAGGCTAATGGCGCCGACGTCGTAATCATCGACACCGCAGGACGTCTGCATAACAAGGTGGGCTTGATGAACGAGCTGAAGAAGATAAAGGATGTTATGAAGAAGGTGCTGCCCGAAGCACCAGACGAAGTGCTGCTCGTGCTCGACGGCAGTACCGGTCAGAACGCTTTCGAACAGGCAAAGCAGTTCTCGCAGGTTACACAGATCACATCGCTTGCCATCACAAAGCTCGATGGAACAGCGAAGGGTGGTGTGGTTATCGGCATAAGCGACCAGCTTAAGGTGCCGGTGAAGTATATCGGACTCGGCGAGTCGATGGAGGCATTGCAGCTCTTCAACAAGCGTCAGTTCGTCGATTCGTTGTTCAAGAAGTAATTATGAAGAAAGGACAGGTAGACATTATAACTATGGGCTGCTCAAAGAACCTTGTCGACAGCGAGAAGCTGATGACACTTTTCGAGCAGGCTGGATATCATTGCACCCACGATGCTAAGCGCATCGAGGGTGAAATTGTTGTTATCAACACTTGCGGCTTCATTGAGGACGCAAAGCAGGAGAGCATTGACACCATTCTCGAACTCGTTCAGGCTAAGGAAGAGGGCAAGATAAGCAAACTCTTTGTTATGGGTTGTCTCTCGCAGCGCTATCAAAAGGAGCTCGAGGAGGAGATTCCGCAGGTGGACAAATATTACGGCAAGTTCAACTTCAAGCAGTTGCTTACCGACCTCGGCAAACCCGAAGAGCCTACATGCTCTGGCGCTCGCCATATCACTACGCCGCATCACTATGCCTACATAAAGATTAGCGAAGGATGCGACCGCCGTTGTGCCTATTGTGCTATACCTATCATCACCGGTAAGCATGTCAGCCGTCCGAAGGAGGAGATTCTGGAGGAGGTGCGCGAACTCGTGGCTAATGGCGTGAAGGAGTTCCAGATAATCGCCCAGGAACTTACATATTATGGTGTGGACATCGACGGCAAGCGTCACATCGCCGATCTTATCTCGGACATTGCAGATATAAAGGGCGTAAAGTGGATTCGTCTGCACTACGCTTATCCTAACCAGTTCCCATTCGAACTGCTTGACGTTATTCGCGAGAAGCCTAACGTTTGCAAGTATCTCGATATCGCTCTGCAGCACATCTCCGACAATATGCTCACACGTATGCACCGCCATGTTACAAAGGCAGAGACAATGGAGTTCATCGAGCGCATCCGCAAGGAGGTGCCGGGTCTGCATCTGCGCACAACGCTACTCGTCGGATTCCCAGGCGAGACAGAGGAAGACTTCAAGGAACTTGTAGAGTTCGTGAAGTGGGCACGCTTCGAACGTATGGGTGCTTTCGCCTACTCAGAGGAGGAAGGCACATACAGCGCCGAACATTACGAGGACGATGTGCCTGCTGAGGTTAAGCAGCGCCGTCTCGACAAGCTCATGGCTGTGCAGCAGCGCATCAGTGCTGAGGTGGAAGCGGCTAAGGTAGGCAGCGTTCTAAAGACCATCATCGACCGCAAGGAGGGCGATTACTATGTAGGTCGTACGGAGTTCTGCTCGCCTGAGGTAGACCCGGAGGTGCTCATCAAGGCTACGCGCCGTCTGCGTGTCGGCTCGTTCTACGATGTACGCATCACAGACAGTGACGACTTCGACCTCTATGGCGAAGTGGACTAAATAGTATCATCACAATCTTACACAATCTCACCTTATATTATATATGAACAATAAGGAATACATCACCGAGTTGTCTCGTCGTACGGGATATTCGCAGGAGAACACTCAGCGCATGGTGCGTTGCGTGTTGGAGTCTATTGCCTCTACGTTCGATGAAGGTGAGAATGTGTCTGTGCCCGATTTCGGCACTTTCGAACTGAAGAAACGCATGGAACGCATCGTTGTCAATCCGTCTACGGGACAGCGTATGCTCGTTCCGCCGAAGATTGTGCTCAACTTCAAGCCGGCTTCTTCCGTGAAGAACAAGATGAAGAAAGGAGACGACGCGAATGGCTAAGGTGAACGATTTTGCTCGCGAACTGAGTGAGAAGTACGGCTTGTCGCTTGGTGACGCTTACGACTTTGTCAGCGCAATGTTCGATGTCGTTAAGGAAGAACTTGACGGCGCCGACAGTTCGGTGAAGATAAAAGGCTTCGGCACTTTCAAGGTGTCGGCAGTTGGTGCACGCGCCAGTGTCGACGTAAATACCGGCGAACGTATCATTATAGATGGACGCAACAAAATTTCGTTTACTCCCGAGGTCTTGCTGCGCGATCGGGTGAACCGTCCGTTCGTGCAGTTCGAGACCGTCGTGCTCAACGATGGCGTCGACTTTTCTGAGATTGATGAGGAAAGTGAGGACGAACTTGATTCTGTAACAGAAACGGAACCTCAGGAGGTGCAGTTGTCCCCAACTGCACCAACCTGTCAGTCAACCGATCAACCTACATTTTCTGAGCAACCTCAGGGGGTGCAGTTGTCCTCAACTGCACCAACCGGTCAGTCAACCGGTCAGTCCGCCAATCCGCAATCTCCCTCTGAAACAGCATCAAAGGCTGTAAATACAGAGGAGCATCGTGATATGGCTCGCCGTCTGATGACGCCAAAGACTGAAACTGTAGAAGAAGACAGTGAGGAATCGGACGACAAAACAACCGCAACAGCCCCTGAAGCAGACGATGAAGGCATAGTAATAGGCGGATGCAGACAGCGCAGTCCGCGTATTATGTATGTTCTTACCATCGCATCGTTCATTATACTCGTAAGTCTTGGCATCGGCATGTACTTCCTCTATCAGCGTATTGAGGAGAAAAACCATGTGATAGATCGACTTGAGAGTCGCCTTTACGCTCAGCAGGAAGCTGCGGAGCGCGCTGACGCACAGCCCGCTGTAGCAGTCAAGGATACGATTGTGCCCAATGATTCATTGCGTGCTGCAGAGTTGCATGCTGCAGAAAAGGCGAAGAAGAATTCTATATCTGCGTCAAAGTCGGCAGTAGAAGCCAAGGTTTCTCATTCTTCTGTTGCACCCTCAACCGCCACTACACCTTCCGATTATAACTACGACACTCGCGTGCGCACAGGCGCATATATAATAGTAGGTGTAGCCAAGACCGTGACAGTACAACCTGGTCAGACCCTCGCTTCGATAAGTAAGGCTTATCTCGGCGAAGGCATGGAATGCTATGTCGAGGTGCTTAACAATCGCCATAGTGTAAAGGCTGGCGAAAAGTTAAAAATACCCCAACTGAAGCTAAAACCGCGTAAAAGATAAAGTAAGAGTAACATTTTGTAAATTTTTGCTTGTTACTTTCAAAAATAAATTGTAACTTCGCCTGCGAAATATTAATCAAACTTTTATTAACTTAATAACAAACAGGCAGATGAAGAAATACAACTTTAATGCAGGACCTTCTATTCTTCCTCGCGAAGTGATCGAAAACACAGCAAAACAGATTTTGGATTTTAACGGTTCAGGTCTTTCTTTGGCTGAGATTAGCCATCGTGCAAAAGATTTTCAACCGGTTGTTGATGAGGCAGTTGCTCTCATCAAGGAACTCTTGAAGGTGCCAGAAGGCTACTCTGTATTGTTCCTCGGTGGTGGTGCTTCTTTGGAATTCTGCATGGTTCCTTTCAACTTCCTTATCAAGAAGGCAGGCTATCTCAACACGGGTACATGGGCAAAGAAGGCTTTGAAAGAGGCTAAGCTCATCGGCGAAGCTGTAGAAGTAGCATCGTCTGCTGACGCTGGCTATACCTTCTATCCGAAGGATTACGAATGCCCGACAGATCTCGACTATTTGCATATCACAACAAACAATACTATTTATGGTACCGAAATCCGCAAGGAGCCGGAAGTACCCGTAAGACTTATCGGCGATATGTCTTCTGATATCTTCAGCCGTCCTATCGATGTCGCTAAGTACGACTGCATCTATGCTGGCGCCCAGAAGAACCTCGCTATGGCTGGTGTTACCCTCATCATCGTAAAGGATGACTGCTTGGGTAAGGCTCCGCGTCAGATTCCTACAATGCTCGACTACCGTACACACGTAGAGAAGGGCTCTATGTTCAACACTCCTCCAGTAGTTCCTATCTATTGCGCTCTCGAAACACTGCGCTGGATCAAGGCTCAGGGTGGAGTAGAGGAGATGGCACGCCGTGCTGAGGCTCGCGCTAAGGTGCTCTATGACGAAATCGACCGCAACAAGTTGTTCCGTGGTACAGTAGAGAAGGATTCTCGTTCTTTGATGAACATCTGCTTCGTTATGAACGACGAGTACAAGGATCTTGAGAAGCCGTTCTTAGAGTACGCTACACAGCGTGGCATGGTCGGCATCAAGGGTCACCGTTCGGTAGGTGGCTTCCGCGCAAGCTGCTACAACGCTATGCCTATGGAAGGCGTTGAGGCTCTCGTTAAGTGCATGCAGGATTTTGAAAAGGAACATTAATAAATAGTAGCTATGAAAGTATTAGTGGCAACAGAGAAACCGTTTGCAAAGGCAGCGGTTGACGGCATTAAGGCTGAAATAGAAGGTGCAGGCAACGAACTCGTTTTGCTTGAGAAATATACAGAAAAGCAGCAGCTTCTCGACGCTGTGGCTGACGCTGACGCAATGATCGTGCGCTCAGACAAGGTTACACCTGAAGTGCTAGACGCTGTAAAGCAGCTTAAGATTGTTGTACGTGCCGGTGCTGGTTACGATAATGTCGATTGTGCTTACGCTAAGGAGAAGAACGTTGTTGTTGAGAACACACCTGGTCAGAACTCTAATGCTGTGGCTGAGCTCGTATTCGGTTTGCTCGTTTACGGCGTGCGCAACTTCTACAATGGCAAGTCTGGTAGCGAGTTGAAGGGCAAGAAGCTTGGTATTCTCGCGTTCGGCAACGTAGGTAGAAACGTGGCTCGCATCGCTAAGGGCTTCGAAATGGAAGTTTACGCTTACGACGCTTTCTGCCCGAAGGAGGCTATCGAGGCAGCTGGCGTTAAGGCAGTTGACTCTCAGGACGCTCTCTTCGAGAACTGCGACATCGTTTCGCTGCACATCCCTGCTACTCCTGAAACAAAGCAGAGCATCAACGCTGCTCTTGTTGGCAAGCTCCACAAGAACGGCATCCTCATCAACACAGCTCGTAAGGAAGTTATCAACGAACCCGAACTCCTTGCCCTTATGGCAGAACGCACCGACCTGAAGTTCATCACAGACATCATGCCGGATGCTAACGAAGAGTTCCAGAAGTTCGAAGGCAGATACTTCTCTACACCTAAGAAGATGGGTGCTCAGACAGCAGAGGCTAACACCAACGCTGGTATCGCAGCTGCTAAGCAGATCAACGCTTTCTTCGCTAACGGCTGCACTAAGTTCCAAGTTAACAAGTAATTAAGTAAAAATCCCCGATAACCCCACCCCTTTGCCCCATAGGGAGGACATAGTGGTGGGGTTTTTAAAATATATCACACAATGGCAACAGTAAAACCATTCCGTGGCGTACGTCCACCGCAAGACCTTGTTGAAGAGATAGCATCACGTCCTTATGACGTGCTCGATAGTGAAGAGGCAAGAGTAGAGGCTGGCGATAACGAGAAGAGTCTTTATCATATTATTAAGCCGGAGATCGACTTCGAGCCGGGCACAAGCGAGTACGATCCGCGCGTTTACGAGAAGGCTGCCGCTAACTTCAAGATGTTCCAGGAGAAGGGTTGGCTTCGTCAGGACGCAGATGAGAACTATTATATCTACGCTCAGACAATGAACGGCAAGACTCAGTACGGACTTGTTGTGGGTGCTTTCGTCAACGATTATCTCGACGGCACAATCAAGAAGCACGAGCTGACACGCCGCGACAAGGAGGAAGACCGCATGAAGCATGTTCGCGTCAACGACGCTAACATCGAACCGGTGTTCTTCGCTTATCCTGACAACGAGGTGCTCGATGCGCTCATCAAGCGCTACGCTGCAACAAAGCCCGAGTACGACTTCGTTGCTCCAGACGACGGCTTCGGCCATCAGCTCTGGGTTGTCAGCGACAAGGTAGATATCGACGTAATCACCAAGGAGTTTGCTAAGATGCCGGCTCTCTACATCGCTGACGGTCACCACCGCAGCGCCGCAGCTGCTCTCGTTGGCGCAGAGAAGGCTAAGAACAATCCTAATCACAAGGGCGACGAGGAGTACAACTACTTCATGGCTGTTTGCTTTCAGGCATCGCAGCTCACCGTGCTCGACTATAACCGAGTTGTTAAGGACCTCAACGGACTTACATCAGAGCAGTTTCTCGACGCTTTGCGCCAGAACTTCGAGGTTGAGGACAAAGGTGAGGCTATCTACAAGCCGCAGCACCTGCACGAGTTCTCACTCTACCTCGATGGTCACTGGTTTGCTCTCAATGCCAAGCAGGGCACATACGACGACCACGACCCGATCGGCGTTCTCGATGTAGACATCTCGAGTCGTCTTATCCTAGACAAGGTTCTCGGCATCACCGACCTGCGTTCAGATAAGCGCATCGACTTCGTAGGTGGTCTCCGCGGTCTCGAAGAACTGAAGCGTCGCGTAGACAGCGGCGAGATGCGTATGGCGCTCGCCCTCTATCCGGTTTCAATGAAGCAGATTATTGACATCGCCGACAGCGGAAAGATCATGCCGCCGAAGGCAACATGGTTTGAGCCTAAGCTTCGCTCAGGACTCGTCATCCACAAGCTGTCGTAACATATTAGTAGATAAGTGAATAAGCAACGAGTAGACAAGGTGGTTTGCATAAACATTTGTTATGCATCTCGCCTTGTCTACTTGTCAATTTAATATCAATGGAGCAAAAAGACGAATTTCTTACAATCACAGACACACCCGCAGAAGGCTTCTACAGCGAGAAACGCAGTAAGTTTCTCGCTTTTGCCTTTCATGTCACTTCTGAGGAGGAGGTGAAGCAATACGTAGCAGAGTTTCGCAAGAAGTATTATGACGCACGCCATGTGTGCTGGGCATACATGCTCGGTGCCGACCGCACCGATTTCCGTGCCAACGACGACGGCGAGCCGAGCAGCACAGCCGGCAAGCCCATCCTCGGACAGATCAACAAGAACGAGCTGACCGACATTCTTATTATCGTCGTGCGCTATTACGGAGGTGTCAATCTTGGCACAAGCGGACTTATTGTTGCCTATCGCACTGCAGCGGCAGAGGCAATAGCCAACGCAGAGATTGTAAGTCAGTTCGTAGAGGAGGAGGTTGTTTTCGATTTTCCTTACATTATGATGAACGATGTAATGAAAATCATCAAGGATATGTCGCCGCGCATCATCAGTCAGACCTACGACAACACCTGCGAGATGAAACTCTCAATTCGTAAGTCGGAGGCTCCAATGCTTAAAGCCAAGTTTGATAAACTTGCGTTTAAAGACGATTAGTTGAAAATATCCCCCATATCTTCCATGATCGCCGTAACCATCACATCCTAAGCGCAATAAAGGCTGGGAGATATCCCTTTCTAAAGGATATCTTCCAGCCTATCTGCCAGCTTTTGGAGCTATCTTCCAGCTGTTATTTACAGCATTGCTGCTGCCGAACGTATTTTGCTCAAGATTGTAGATAGATGAGAGTCTTGTCTTGCTGTCTGAAGGTTATATTCACTCTGCATATTTACGAGCATATACGCCTTTATGCCAAGAGCCGCCTCAATGCGCAAAGCATAATCGGTAGTCATGGGACGTTTGCAATTAAGAATCTCATTAAAAACTGTGTAAGAACAGTCAATTATCATTGCAAATTTGCGTTGAGATATTCCACGTGCCTCAAGCTCATCTTTTACTATCTCGCCTGGATGTACTGGGGATGACGGCACCAAATCACTTATGTTATATGTTTTTATACTTTCCATATTGTTTACTTGTAATGATTGCTAATATCTAACAGACGGCATACTTTTATTGTTATGTCGTCAATATTATCTTTGACTATAAATTCCAAGCGATACTGTTTTCCGCATCTAACAGAAGAAATGCCTTTTTTGTCCCCAACAAGAACTTCATAGTTTAATGACTTAAACACAAACAAATCCTCTATGCATTTAGCATGTGCAAGTGCAACTACTGCTTTTTGATAGCTACGCACAACTTCAGGCTGAAATCGATGCTTCTTGTCACTTGTTTTCCCTTTGAAATATAAGTCTTGCAGATATTCCTTGTCAAACTCAATATTCATGTAGCAAAGTTAATTCTTTTTAGTGAAATTCACAAAATATCGAACATAAAAATGGTTTACATTGTCAAATGTTTTATATAACCTTGGCGTCGAAATATAATTCCCGCATACATGGAACGATTCTCCATGTATGCGGGAATAAAACTCCATCATCGAGGGAATAACATTACAACGCTGTGGGAGTTAAAGACAATAGGCTTACCCCTATCAACGATTATTAATTATAGTGGCACAAAACATGGCCCTGTTTTCGTTGAAGTCGGGTGGTTAATATTTCCAATGCCAGTTACGAAGATGGATGAAATAATTTTGGCTTTACGGATATAGTTTATATTCCAAGACATTAGTGTCCCGTTAAAATCGGGACCAGTTAAATATTAATCAAATAACCCCGGA
>SAMEA3663013__coassemble_1242_pt1 | contig 10403 bp, 8 predicted proteins | sample SAMEA3663013__metabat2_low_PE_038 | metagenome-assembled genome bin SAMEA3663013 (sample SAMEA3663013) | pig gut metagenome | biome: pig gut; feature: pig-associated habitat; material: faeces | place: France | collected 2012 | reverse complement strand
TGATGTCGTGTGACATCATTGCGTCGAAGCGGATGCGCATCTTCTTTCCCTTCGACCCGTCCACGTCGTGAGAGCGGAGGATGCCGTAGGTGATAGTGTTCTCGCGAGCCTGCTCCGGGGTAAGGGTCTGACACTCGTTTACGATTTCATTGCCGTTAAGGAGGTAAACTCCATGATTGATTACTTCTACCATAAAGTTAGATTGTTTATAGTTTATAGAGTTAGGTTTTATAATTCTTTGAGATAACCGATATTGCCGGTTGGGGTGTATGACAGCATGAACAGCCAGTGTATGATAGTGTGAACTATCGTCTTATACTATATCAGCGTATATAGATATGTTGGAGATGTGGTGTAAGATTATTGTTTTAAAAACACGTAAATACGACAACACTCCTGTTCTAAAAACACTGAATAGGACTGCTTCAATACTTACGCTCGCGCGAGTAGTAATGGATGAAAAAAAACTCATTGTTTCCGCAAGAACACATTCGTTCTGCGAACTGTCATTTCACGGTGTAAAGATACATATTTTATATTATCCCACCAAAGATTTGGGCTGATTTTTTCTTTTTCATACTCTCTTTTCAGCAAATGCCAGCCTTCAATTCCGTGTTTGCTATTTCGAGTTTCCAATTTGATATGCTCATGCCTTCTGATTGGCGTTCTTTACATTCATCAATGGCGTTCTCAACCGAGAACGCCATTGATGAATACTACGAGCGAGAGCATGTCTGCACTTCCGCCTGGCGATATGTTGCGCTGCACGAATCTGCGGTTCATGTCGCCGAGTATAGTGTCGAGGTTTGTGCCGCCGTCAGCTTGCGGTGTACCATGTGTTGCTTCGCTCCACTGGCTGAGCACGCTGCGCGATTCTTCCTTCACCTGCTTCATCATGGCAAGCGACGTGCGGTAGACGATGTTGGTGTCGTCGAGGTCGCACATTATGCGCAGAAGCGTGAGGTGGAGCGTGTGCGGTTCGCCGTTCTTGCTGAGGTTCGCGTAGAACGGGAGCCAGTCGTTGAAGAGCATGGGGTATCCCTCGCGGGCATTGTCGAGTGCTCCCTTGAACGTAGCCGTTTCAGAAGCCGCAGTCTGTTTTGCCTTGCTGCCGTGCGTGCCTTTTGTGTCGGGGAAAGCGAAGGCAAGTTTGCTGATGGCTGCGGAAAGTGCCTGCGGCGTGATGCTGCAGCCTTGCCAAGCCTTTCCTGCGGCGGCTACGACGGCGAGTCCCATGGAGAAAAGTGCTCCCTTGTATGTGTTGACGCCATTGGTAGCTTCAAACATGGCGCGCTCTGCCTCAATGCCCGTCTTTACAATGTCGTCATGGCTGGGTATGTCGGCAGCGAAACCGAGGAGCGCGAGTCTGACGAAATAGGGATGTATGGCACGTATGCTGCGCGACATCAGCGCATGATCCATATCGCGGTGCGCTCCGCTGTTGTCCTTGTCTACAAGACCGGGTTTTGGAGTGGTGTCGAGTTCGGCATGAAGGGCGCGTGTTGCGAGATGTGCTATAATATAAGGTAGGGTAGTGGGTGGCACGAGCTGTGCGGCTTCCTTCAGACTGTTGCTATCCATTGCCCTGCGAACACGCGATGCGCTGACCGCCACACCGCCATTCTCAAGACGCGGAATCTGAACCACATGGTCTTTGCCAAGACTCTTCATCATCAGTTCGTTGTATCTGCGTGTCAGTTCATCGGTGGGCTCGGTGCCTACAAAGCGAACTTCGGCGCCAAGCGCCGGGGCTATATGGCGGCGGAACAGATCGAGGTCGAGCAGCATCTGCGTGTCGGCAGCGTCGTCGAGTCGTTTCAGAAAATAAGTGGGGAAGGTGGTGTTGCTGATGGCATACTCGTTGCCGTCGCATACCGTTACGTTCTTAAGGTCGGCTGTGCCTGCCGTGACCATCGCCATGCGCTCCTGATATGAGAAGGCAGAACGGTCTTCTCTAACCACAATCACGAAGAGATGCTCCACCATTCGCGATGCGCTCTCCACAAGATAGCGATGGCCGAGAGTGAATGGGTTGCAGTTCATTACAATGCAGCCGGTGGGCTGCATTGTGGTGGTGAGGTGGTGAGGTGGTGAGGTGGTGAGATATGAGGTGTTTTCTCTACACTCTTTACTATCCTCTTTACACTCTTTGTTGTATTCTTTATACTTTTCTGATTCCTCTTTTATCTTTTTCAGAGCCTCGACCGTATTGCTGATTCCTCCGATGCCGGTCTCCATAAGTACGGCTTCGGGTGCTTCGGCGAGGAGCCTGAACGACAGACTCTCGAAGAGTTGACGGTTCTTGGGCTTTGTGAACAGCTTGATGCAGCCGTAGCCCTCCTGGTTGGCGTGCGATATGAGGTGCGAGACGAGCGTGTTGGCTATAGCTTCGCCTTTGTGCGCATCGTCCACTGCAACGCACTTTATTACGTCGTCCTTCAATCCGCCACCGGCTATCATCTCGCCGTCGTCGTCGAGCATTGCGGCGTAGTAGTTCATGTCGTCGATGCGCAGTGCGTTGCGTTTGAGGAACGCTTCTATGCGTTGGCGCTGACGGGGTGTTGCGGGGTTGAGGGTCTGTATCTCCATAGGTTTAAGTATTAAGATTTGCGGGCTTCGACGTAGCTGTCCACCATTTCGTTGATTTTCGCCCATATCTCTTCTTGCGTGTGCCAGCGCATCCTCATGCAGTAGCGTGCTTCGTGGTCGCAGACGAGACAGCGTCGTGGCTTTTCGCCGATGGCGTCTCTTGAGACGGGCACGCCGTCGGCGTTGATGATGTCGATGTCGAAGAGGCGTCCGAGTGGGTGGGTGTCTTCGATGTTGACGGCTATGCGCTTGGCTTCGAGGAGCGGCATCGGGGTGATGAGGTAGGCTTCGTAGCCGGTTTCGAGGTCGAGCTCGAGGAGGGTAGGGGCTAGGCTTTCTAGGGGCTCTGGGTTTTCTAGGGGGGATAGCCCTTTGTTTTCTTTGATGACGAAAGCTTTGCGCATGGCTTCAACAGCGGCGTGTGCTGCCGTGAGCGACTGCTGATTACGCTTCACGCTTCCTGGCATGACGACAGTAAGGCACACCAGTGTCTTTCCCGAGTGTTCAGCCAGCAGCTTCTGCTGTGTGGCATGGCGTGCGTCGCGGCTCGCCAGAAGTTCGTGGAGCGTAATCATTCTTTGAATTTTGAATTTTGAGTTTTGAGTTTTGAATTGTGCGCTTCGCGCATTTTGAGTTTTGAAATTTTGAATTGTGAACTCAGCATTGAATAATTCAACATCGGCGTAGCCGACAACTCAAAATTCAAAACTCAAAATTCAAAACTTATTCCTTGATGTTCTTGATAACATCCATTACCGAGCCGTCGCGGTTCATCACGACGCCTACCACCTTGTCGCCGAACGGCAGCGGTGCGGGGTTGCCGATTACAGAGAGTGCGCGGTCGCGGAGCTCCTCGAGTGTGACGAGCTTCAAGCCGGCAGCCTTCAGGCGTTCTGCTATCTCTGGGCGAGCCGGGTTGACAGCGATGCCGTATTCGGTTACGACCACGTCGACGGTGCGACCCGGAGTGATGAGCGTTGTCACTTCGTTAACCACGCACGGTATTCTGCCGCGCAGCAGCGGGCAGACGATGATAGAGAGTGCTGAGTCTTCGGCTGTGTCGGGGTGTCCGCCGATAGCGCCGCGTATGATGCCGTCGCTACCTACGAGCACGTTCACGTTGAAGTTGACGTCCACCTCAAGTGCCGAGAGTATCACGATGTCGAGATAGTGTGTGGCAGCGCCCTGCTCGTGCATACTTGCGTATTCGCAAGCCGACACCTCCTTGTGCTTCGGGTCGTTCTTGAGCGACTCTGCAGCCACCTTGTCGAACGACTGCACGTCGATGAGGCGCTCGATGAGTCCTTCCTCGTGCATCTTCACCATGTGAGCGGTGATGCCGCCGAGGGCGAACGAAGCCTTGATGCCCTGGTCTATCATGCTCTGACGTATATACTTCACGGCAGCGAGCGAAGCGCCGCCCGAACCGGTCTGTATAGAGAATCCGTTCTTGAAGTAGCCGCTGTTCACGATCACCTTCGCAGCCTGCTGAGCGAGCAGAATGTCGCGCGGGTTCTTGGTGTCGCGGATGGCTCCCGAAGCAATCTTCGATGAGTCGCCTACCGATTCTACCTCAACCACGTAGTCGACGTCGTGCTCCGAGATAGAGTTCGGAGTGTTAGGATAAGGCACGAGGTCGTCGGTGAGTATCACCACCTTGTCGGCGTAGTGAGCGTCGGGCAGCGCGTAACCGAGCGAACCGCAGATGCTCTTGGCGTTCTCCGAGCGCGAGTAGCCGCAGGCGTTGCCGAGCGGGTCTGAAGAAGAAGCGCCGAGGAACGCCACGTCGATGTGCAACTCGCCCGAAGCGATAGCCTCGCCGCGTCCGCCGTGCGAGCGGAACACCACCGGCTTCTCCATCAGTCCGTGCGAAATCTCCTTAGCCAGTTCGCCGCGCAGACCCGATGTCGAAATCTCTGTTATCACGCCGTTGCGGATGTGCTCGATGAGCGGTTCGTGCACGTCCTGCAAGCTCGAAGCTGCGAGGTGCAGACCCTTGAATCCCATCTCTGCGAGCTTAGCCACAACCATGTTCACCACCTTGTCTCCACCGCGGAAGTGGTGGTGGAACGATATTGTCATGCCGTCCTTCAGTCCCGAGTGGCGAATAGCCTCCTCGAGCGTCATGAGTTTGGGGCTTTTCTGCTGCAGTTCGAGGCGCGGCGTGATGTCCTTGTGTGCCTCTACATTATTATATACGCTCTTTCCCATAGCCTGAGCTACCTGCTCGGCGAGGGTATGTCTTTCGTTCAGTGTGCTCATGCTATGTCCTCCTGTTTAATTACGCCCGAAGCCAGTGCCAAGTCGATGACGCGCTGTGCGCGTATCACCACTGGTCGGTCAACCATTTTACCGTTCACGGCGATAACGCCCGAACCCTTCTTCTCAGCCTCCTTGATGGCAGCGATAACGGCGAGCGCCTTGTCGATAGCCTTCTGAGTCGGCGTGAACACCTCGTTGATGATTTCTATCTGGCGCGGGTTGATGATCGACTTTCCGTCGAAGCCCAACTGATGAATCAGCTCCACCTCCTTGCGGAATGTCTCCATGTCGTTGAGGTTAGAGTAGACGGTGTCGAGCGCGTCGATGCCTGCAGCGCGTGCAGCCACCACGATGGTCTGGCGTGCCATGAGCAGCTCCATGCCCTCGGGCGAGCGCTGTGTCTTCAGGTTGGCGCAGTAGTCCTCCGCGCCGAGCGCGATGCCCATCATGCGCTTGGAAGCGGTAGCGATGGCGTAGGCGTTCACCACGCCGAGCGTGCTCTCGAGCGCAGCCATTATCTGCGTGCGACCCACGCAGCCCAGCTCCTGCTCCACCTTCTCTATCTCGCGCTCCACCTCGATCACCTCCTCGGCGGTCTCGGTCTTAGGCATACGGATGACGTCGACGCCAGCCTTAACGACAGCCTCGATATCCTTCTTGCCGTACGGAGTGTTGAGCGGGTTGATGCGCACCACCATTTCCGTCGTGCCATAGTCGATGGTCTTCAATGCGTTGTAGACGAGCAGGCGTGCCGCGTCTTTCTCTGCCATTGTAACAGAGTCCTCAAGGTCGAGCATTATTGAGTCGGGATGATATATATATGCATCCTGCATCATGCCGGGGTTGTTTCCCGGCACGAACATCATAGTTCTTCTTAGTCGTTTCATAGGTCAAAAAGTTTTTTTGGGGGGTTAGTCTTTCCACACGTCTTTGCCCGTAGCTCTTACGGCAGCCGCAGTGACGCGTGCGCGGATAGTGCAGTCGAGCGCGCCCTTGTCAGTGGCGTGCACCTCGGCACGGGTGATACCGAGTCCTTCGAGCGTCTCAGCTATCACCTTGCGTATCTGGTCGCCGAACTGGTAGGCAACCGAACTCTGCAAATCGATGTTCAGTCCCTCTTTCTCGCAAGGGGCAATCTGAATCATGATGTCGCCGGACTCCATTGTTCCGGCAGTAGCTTGTTTAAGTTCCATAGGTATAGTATTTAAAAAGTTTGTGGTCTTTAGATTCTTTGAGAGGTATGGGTTCGGCGTCGTGTGCTCCGACGGACGCCAGCGTGCCTTGCGGGCGTCAGCACGTGCATCGCTTTAACTTGCTTTGCGTGCTTCATGGGCGTCAGCGTGCGTGGAGAAGATGCGGTTGGGAGTGGTGTGAGTAGAAACGTAATAAAACAAAAATTGCGTAAATACAACAACACTTCCTTTCGTCTTTACACCGAAGAGAACCGAGTTATACTTACGCTCGCGCGAGCAGTATATAAGGGTAATAATGTCTGTGTCCGCACAAAACACGTTCTGCGTGCGGATTTCTATTTCGCGGGGTAAAGGTACGCATTAATTGTGAAACGAGCAAGCATTTTGCAAGGATTTTTTTGCTGGGGCACCCCCTTTGGGTGATTACCGCGTACTGGTAACGCTGTTACCGCGTACTGGTAATGTCGTTACCGCGTACATGTAATAGTGTTACCAGTACGCGGTAACATTCTAAAACGAAATATCGGGTAGCGCAACTCTTAGTCTGTTGATGCGCATTTCTCAGGGGGTGCAGCAGTCTCTGCTGCACCAACCAAGCTGACGGTGCACTTCTTGCTCGGTTGGTGCCATCTGTTCGGTTGGTGCACTTCTTGCTCTGGCAAGCGGCAAAGCCGAGCGGAGACAAGTGCACCCCCTTGAAGGCACTCTTGCTTCTGAAATCTGTGGATTCTGTGGGAGGTCTGCGCACCCTAACATCTGTGATGATCTGTGAAATTTGTGGGAGAACCTCCGCTGCACCAACATTCTCCGCCAATTTGTCCTTTGCTTCTGACTATCTGTCGCCGAAACTGCCAATTTCGCTTGCGATTTATCGGTGGAAACGCCCGAACGGCGTTTGGCACGTAAGTTGCAGTATACTTAGTGCAAGCCGATGGGCGGAAGCCCGAAGGCAAGCAAACGATAAACGTAAGATTAAAATATAATTAGGAGGTATTTGATATGTTACCAGTAATGAGAAATACTTGGATGCCAGAAGTTTTCAACGACTTTTTTGATACTGACTTTATGCCGCGTACAAACGCAACCGCCCCGGCAATCAACGTTAAGGAAACAGAACACGACTATACTGTAGAGCTTGCTGCAGCCGGAATGAAGAAGGACGACTTCAACATCAACATCGACGCTGACGGCAACCTGCACATCAAGATGGAGAAGAAGAACGAGAAGAAGGAAGAGGAGAAGAAGGAGCACTATCTGCGCCGCGAGTTCTCTTACACCAAGTTCGAGCAGACATTGCTCTTGCCTGACGATGTCGACAAGGAGAAGATTGCTGCCAACGTGAGCGACGGTGTGCTTACAATCGATCTTCCGAAGGTGGAGCAGAACGTGCAGAAGGCAGCTCGCCAGATTGAGGTGAAATAATCCTTGCGAGGCACGCCCCGACGGCACGACAGCTTCGCAGCCCGACGCCGTCAGGCACGCTCAGCAGTTGATTTTGGTTAGTATTAGATGATATAAATTGTTGTTGAGAAAATTGTTGATTAGGTTTAAGTGAGAAAGCCCTGCCTCGCACGAATGCGAAGCAGGGCTTTCTTTGTTATTGATAATTGATAATTGAAAGTTGAGAGTTGAGAGTTATGATTACCTTGAGAGCTTCAAGAGAGCGCAAACTATAGTGCATATCATAACTCTCAACTCTCAACTCTCAACTCTCAACTAAGTAAATTCTCACCAGAATTTACTTATACTCATGTACCGGCAGTTCGCCGTTGAGTGCTCCGAGCGCGTTGAACGCCAGCGACTCCATCTCGCCTTCGCCTGGCAGCACGATGACTGGAGCGAGGAAGCCCACCTGCTTCTTTATCTCCTCAACGCAGTACTTGCTGTATGCGATGCCGCCGGTGAGGATGATGGCATCCGCCTTGCCCCAGAGCGCAACCGCCATGGCGCCTATCTGCTTCGACACAGTGTAGAGCATAGCCTCGAGCACCTCGTGGAACGGCTCCTCGCCAGCCTCTGCGCGTCGCGAGATCTCCTTCATGTCCTTCATGCCCAGCAGCGCCTGGCATCCGCCGTTGCCCGCAAGCATCTTCATTATCTCAGCCTCGGTATGCTTGCCCGAGAAGCAGAGGCGCACGAGCTGGTCGGCAGGCAGTGTTCCGGCACGTTCCGGCGCGATAGGACCCTCGCCGTTGAGCGCATTGTTCACGTCAATCACCTTGCCCTCGTGGTGAGCCGACACACAGATGCCGCCGCCGAGGTGAGCCACTACGAGGTTCATCTCCTCATACTTGCGACCTATGCTGCGCGCATAGCGGCGCGAAGCAGCCTTAGCGTTGAGCGCGTGGAATATCGACTCGCGCTTCATGAACGGCAGACCCGTGTAGCGGGCGCGTGTCATGAACTCGTCTACCACAACCGGGTCGGCCATGTAAGCCGGGCAGTGGCACATCTGCGCTATCTCGTCGGCGATGAGCGAACCGAGATTGCACACGTGCTTGTGTTTGGCGTTGATGAGGTCCTGCTTCATCTGCTCGTTGATGGCGTAGACACCACCGTGCAGCGGCTTCAGCAGACCGCCGCGACCTATCACGGCGTCGAACTCCAGAGGTATTCCAGCCTCCTTGAGCAGCTTAAGCACGAAGTTCTTGCGATACTCATACTGCTCGTTAACGGTAGTGAACTGGTCTTGCTCCTCCTGCGGGTGCAGTCCGTCAGATGTCCATACAGCACGTTCGTCTTCATACACAGCCACCTTCGTTGAGGTGCAGCCGGGGTTTATGACAAATATCTTCTTCATAAATGATGTTTGTTGCTTCTTATTTGTTAATCGCCTTCAGGCAGGCAGTTGCTAAAGAGTAGAATTTAGAGTCGGCAGTGTCGGCGCGCGATGTCACCACAACCGGCGCGCTGGTGCCCACGAGCATGCCCGCAACCGTAGCTCCGCCGAAGAGCGTAAGCGTCTTGTAGAACGTGTTGCCAGCCTCGATGTCGGGGAAGATGAGGCAGTTGGCTTTGCCCACAACCGGCGATGCGATGCCCTTGATGGCTCCGCTCTCTGCGTCGCAAGCTGTCTTCACGTCCATCGGACCACTCATGTCCACCTCGCCGTAGGCTCCCTTTGCGGCGTTAGCCTTCAGCTCCTCGTAGCTCAGCGTGAGCGGGAACTTCTCAGACACCTTCTCGGTGCAGTGGATGAGAGCCACACGCGGACGGTCGCCGCCCGTGATGCTGCGGTAGGTGGCGGTGATGTAGTGCGCCAGAGCGTCAAACTGCTCCGTAGTGGGGTAGGGAATAACGGCTGCGTCGGTGAAGAAGAGCAAGTGGTTGAGGCTCGGCACGTCAGCCACAGCGATATGTGTCAGCACGCTGCCCTTGATGAGGATGCCCTCCTCCTTGTTGAGCACGGCGCGCAGGAGGTTGTCGGTGTTCAGCGAACCCTTCATAAGCACGTCGGCGCGGCCTTCGCGCACCTCTTTCACGGCATGACGCGCCGCATCGTCGTCGTCTTCGGCTACGATGAGGGTCACCTTGTCTGGATAGTCGGCAGCCAAACGGCGAGCGATGTCAGCCTTAGCTGCGTTAGCCACAAGGATGAAGCGTGCGAACTGCTCCGCAATGCTTCGTTCGATAACTTCTTCTGTGTGAGAGTCGGCAGGAGATGCCACGGCAACCGTCACTACCTGCGCAGCTTGGCGCAGACGTTCGGGTAGGATTTTAAAGTCAACGATAGGTTCCATACTTATTTATAGGGTATTATGTTTAGAGTTGCGCATTTTGCTGCTTTCTGTGCAACTTTTGCAAAGGTACAGTAAGTTTGTTATACTGCAAAGAAAAATGGGAAAATTTATTCTCAATCGCAGGAATGTGGAACTTTAATCAGTGAAATATAGTAACTTTGCAGTCAAATATACCAAGATACAGTCTATGACAACAGCAGAATTTATACAAGAATATCGCGAAAAGGATACCCGTCAGCTCGCCCTTCAGTCGGCACGCTTCCCCGATGTCGACATGCCCTACGCACTCGACCAGATAAAAGGCTGGCAGACAGCGCGCCGCAAGCTCCCCACATGGGCTGCCTGCGACGGCATCGTCTACCCGCCACACCTCTCTATGGAGCAGTGCTCGTCGGAGCCGACGGCGCAGTATAAGCTCAATCTGGCGATGGAGTGGAGTTGTCGAATTGAGAGTTCAGAGTTCAGAGTTGAGAGTTCGGAGGAAGGAGTTGAGAGTTCAGAGTTGAGAGTTGAGAGTTCGGAGAGGGAAGTTGAGAGTTCAGAGTTGAGAGTTGAGAGTTCGGCGAGGGAAGTTGAGAGTTCAGAGTTGAGAGTTGAGAATTCGGAGGGAGAAGTTAAT
>SAMEA3663013__coassemble_1128_pt1 | contig 11311 bp, 9 predicted proteins | sample SAMEA3663013__metabat2_low_PE_038 | metagenome-assembled genome bin SAMEA3663013 (sample SAMEA3663013) | pig gut metagenome | biome: pig gut; feature: pig-associated habitat; material: faeces | place: France | collected 2012 | reverse complement strand
ACGCCCCAAACAGCCAAAAAGCAGCGAAATAATGCACAGATGCGGGGTATTTGTGCAGCGGAAAAGCCTTTTTATTAGAAAATATTTGTCTATTTGACAAAAAATTTGTTCCTTTGCATCCACATTAAATTAGAAATCAATATTATAAACAATTTAAAACATTAAAATTATGTCAGAAATCGAATCAAAAGTAAAGGCTATCATCGTTGACAAGCTCGGCGTAGACGAAGCAGACGTTAAGCCAGAAGCAAGCTTCACAAACGACCTCGGTGCAGACTCTCTCGACACAGTAGAGCTCATCATGGAGTTCGAGAAGGAGTTTGGCATAAACATCCCTGACGATCAGGCAGAGAAGATCTCTACTGTTGGCGACGCTATCGCTTACATCGAGAACGCAAAATAAATAAACCTTATGGTTTATAGTTTATGGTGTGCACAACCCCATAGCAATCATTCATTGTTATAATTCCATTGTGCACCATAAACCATAAACCATTTTTTTTTGACATTTTTCAGTTACATGGAATTAAAAAGAGTAGTAGTAACAGGTCTTGGCGCAGTGACTCCGTTGGGAAACAATCCAGAAGAAACATGGAACAACCTCCTGAACGGCGTAAGTGGCGCAGCACCTATTACATTGTTTGACGCTTCTTCGTTCAAGACACAGTTCGCTTGCGAAGTGAAGGACCTTAAGGTCAACGACTACATCGACCGCAAGGAAGCACGCAAGATGGACCGCTACGCACAGCTCGCTATCATCGCAGCGATGCAGGCGGTGCAGGACAGCGGCATGAACCTCGACGAGGAGGATAAGAACCGCATCGGCGTCATCTACGGCGTGGGCATCGGTGGCATCAAGACCTTCGAGGAAGAGGTGGGCTACTGGGCAACACACCAGGAGAACGGCCCGAAATTCAACCCCTTCTTCATTCCGAAGATGATTGCCGACATAGCAGCCGGACACATATCTATTATGTACGGCTTCCACGGCCCCAACTTCGCCACTACATCGGCTTGCGCTTCTTCGACAAACGCTCTCGCCGACGCGTTCAACCTCATCCGCTTGGGCAAGGCTAACGTGATTGTAAGCGGCGGTGCAGAGGCAGCCATCACACCGGCTGGCGTAGGCGGATTCAACGCTATGCACGCCCTCTCTACACGCAACGACGACCCAAAGCACGCTTCACGCCCGTTCAGCGCATCGCGCGACGGATTCATCATGGGCGAAGGCGCCGGCTGCCTCATACTCGAGGAGCTGGAGCACGCCAAGGCACGCGGAGCGAAGATATACGCAGAAATGGTGGGCGAAGGCATGTCTGCCGACGCTTATCACATCACAGCATCACACCCGGAAGGACTCGGCGCCTGCCTCGTAATGCAGAACGCACTCGAGGACGCCGGCATGAAGCCGGAGGACATCGACTACATCAACGTACACGGCACATCGACACCGGTGGGCGACATCTCTGAGGCTAAGGCCATCAAGCAGGTGTTCGGCGAAGCTGCATACAAGCTCAATATCAGCTCAACAAAATCAATGACTGGTCACCTCCTCGGTGCTGCCGGAGCTGTAGAGGCACTCGCATCAGTGCTCGCAGTGAAGAACGACATCGTACCGCCGACAATCAACCACGTCGAGGGTGACGAGGATCCGGAAATCGACTACACGCTCAACTACACCTTCAACAAGGCACAGAAGCGCGAGGTACGTGCGGCACTGAGCAACACGTTCGGTTTCGGTGGTCACAACGCATGTGTAATATTCAAGAAATATGCTGAGTAATCTCATCGACAGAATGAAGCTCCCTTTCCGCAAGGACAAGGAGCTTTATTTGTCTTTACGCAAAATCATCGGATTCTACCCGCACGACATAAGCTACTACAAGCTCGCACTGATGCACAAGAGCATGTACAAGCGCAACGCAAAGGGTAAACCCGTGAACAACGAACGACTGGAGTTCCTCGGCGACGCCGTGCTCGACGCCACCGTGGGCGACATCGTATACCGACACTTCCCCGGAAAACGCGAGGGCTTCCTCACCAACACACGATCGAAGCTCGTGCAGCGCGACACGCTGAACAGACTGGCGCAGGAGATGGGCATCAACCAACTCATTCTCTCAAGCGGACGGTCGCAGTCGCACAACTCGTACATGGGAGGCAACGCCTTCGAAGCGCTCGTCGGAGCCATCTACCTCGACAGAGGATACGACGCCTGCATGGAGTTCATGCGCAAACGAATACTGGCACAAATGATAAACATCGACAAGGTTGCTTATAAGGAGGTGAACTTCAAGAGCAAGCTCATCGAATGGAGCCAGAAGAACCGTGTGCGCATCGACTTCAAGTCGATTCTCGAAGAGAAGGACAAGACCGGATCGCCCGTGTTCGTCTACCGTGTGACGCTCGAAGGAGTGGAGGGATGCGAAGGAAAGGGCTACAGCAAGAAGGAAAGCCAGCAGCTGGCGTCGAAGCTGACGCTGGAGAAGCTGCGCCGCGAACCGCAATTCATCGACCTGGTGTTCGCCGCAAAGACCGACCGCACGAAGATGGAGGAGGAACCGGTGGAGAACGTGCCCTCAACAGAACAGCCCGACGACTTCATCGTGGTGAGCTCGGGAATGGAGGGAGAAGGGGGTTCTAATGAGGCTGGCGAGGCTGGCTGTTCTAGCTCTTCTAGAGAAACCAGCTCTTCTAGAGAAACTAGCTCTTCTAGAGAAACTAGCTCTCCTAGCAAGCCTAGCTCTCCCAGCAAACCCAGCTCTCCTAAAGACTCCAAGGCTAAGCGCAGCCGCCGCTCGCCGATGTACCGCAAGGACGAGGCAGCAGCCGAAGCCGCTCCTGCCAACAAGGCAGAGGCAGCGACTAACAAGACAGAGGCTTCAGCCAAGGCAGAGCCCGTTTCTTCGGGCCTCACCCCCGCCGACCTCGACCTCTCTGACGAAGACTTCGACCTCAGCCATATCTCGGCGAGAGCACAGAGCCGCGAGGAGATAATCGCTGCTGCAGAAGCCGCAGCGTTCGGAGAAGAATAAAACGTTATTATCCGTAGGAGGCTACGGCATTAGCTTTCCGCTAATGCCGTAGCCTCCTACAGTTACCTTCTCATCGCAATCCTGTAGTTTTAACACCTCAACATCACAACATCTCAACATATATCACCACCTCACCACAACAACATCTATCACCACCTCACCTTCTCACCACCTCACCACCTCAACATCTATCACCACCTCACCACCTCACCACAACAACATCTATCACCACCTCACCACCTCAAATCTACCTTTTTATACAAAATTAACCCTTGTAATGCACACGCAACAAGGTTTTTATTTAATTTTGCAACAAAATACTTACGACTATGAAGAAATTATTACTTGCAACATTGCTTTTGCTCGGTATCGTAACTACCGCAAGCGCACAGCTGCCGAAGGTGATGCTTAAGAGCATCGACGGCAAGTCAGTGTCTACAGACACACTCTCAAACAACGGCAAACCGTTCATCATCGACTTCTTTGCAACATGGTGCAAGCCCTGCAACCGCGAGCTCACCGCTATCAGCGAGGTGTACGATGAGTGGCAGGAAGAGACTGGCGTGAAGGTTATCGCCGTGTCTATCGACCAGGCACAGAACATCAACAAGGTGAAGCCGCTCGTAGACAACCACGGCTGGCAGTATGAGGTTCTGCTCGACCCGAACAGCGACTTCAAGCGCGCGCTCGGCATACAGACCATCCCTTACGTTATCGTTTGCGACGGCAACGGCAAGATCGTGTCTAAGCACAACGGATATACCGAGGGTGCTGAGGAAGAGCTTATTGAGGAAGTACGCAAGCTTGTGAACAAGTAAACGAGTTGACATGTTGATATGTAGACATATTGACGAGTTAGCAGTTATCACTCCCACCAACAACCCTAACAACATTAACATGAACAAGAAGCTTACGCTCGCTCTCGCTGCCCTCAGTCTGTCGGCAGCCACAGCGAGCGCACAGACCATAAAGGTAGCAAAAGACTACGACGTACAGATTACGGGTAGCTTGCAGACCGACTTCCTCGTTCCGCAGGAAGACAACAAGATTGGTACGGGAACCTACGACGACAAGGTGCTGAACAACACCTACGCTGAGGTTCACGCCCTCTCGAAGTACGTAGACGCCGGCGTGCGTCTTGAATATCTCGACCATCCGCTCCCAGGCTTTGACAAGGACTTCAAAGGCTGGGGTGTGCCGTTTTATTACATCAAGGGCAAGATGAAGAACGCCGAGCTCACACTCGGTAACTTCTATGAGCAGTTCGGCTCGGGCTTCATCCTCCGCACATACGAGGAGCGCTCGCTGGGCATCGACAACTCGCTGCTCGGCGGTCGCGTCATGGTGCGTCCGTTCAAGGGCGTGCAGGCAAAGGCGGTAGTAGGCACACAGCGCCGCTATTGGGACACACAGTCGCTCATAGCAGGTGCCGACCTTGAGCTCAGCGTGTCTGAGTGGTCGCAGAAGATGCAGCAGTCGGGCACTAACCTCACGCTCGGCGCATCGTGGGTCGTAAACCACCAGCACCAGAAGGAGGACATCTACGCCGATGCCACACACAAGCTGCACTTCGTAGAGAACACCAACGCCTTCGACGTGCGTGCCAACTTCCAAAAGGGCGGATTCAGCATCCTCGGCGAATATGCACAGAAGACCGAAGACCCGACGTTCGACAAGAACTTCCCGTATATCTACCGCAAGGGCTACGTGACGATGCTCTCTACATCCTACTCGCAGCGCGGCATGAGTATCCTCCTGCAGGCAAAGCGTTCGGACAACATGAACTTCCGCTCACGCCGCACAGAGAGCGGCACAGCAGGCTTCATCAACCACCTGCCGGCGTTCGCCATGCAGCAGACATACGCTTTAGCTTCGCTCTATCCTTACGCCACACAGCCTAACGGCGAGTGGGCTTACCAGGCAGAGCTCGGCTACAAGTTCAACCGCAAGACATTCCTCGGCGGCAAGTACGGCACAAGCGTGAAGATCAACTTCTCGCATATCCGTGCCATCGAGAAGAACGTACACAACGGCGGCACACCGGGCACAGACGGCTACGGTTCGCCTTTCTGGAAGAGCGGCGAGAAGTACTACCAGGACATCAACGTGCAGATTGAGAAGAAGCTCACCAAGGACTTCAAGCTCAACCTCATGTACATGAACCAGTACTACAACAAGACCGTCGTTGAGGGCGAGGGCGGCATGATTCACTCTGACATCTTCGTGGCTGAGGGTAAGTACCGCTTCAACAAGAATATTACGCTGCGCGGCGAGGCTCAGTATCTGAGCACAAAGGACGACCAGGGCGACTGGTGGTTCGGTCTGCTCGAGCTTTCCGTTCTGCCCAACTTCATGTTCACCATCAGCGACCAGTACAACGGTGCGGAGCACTACTACACATCGACTGGCGCCATCGACGAGTCGAAGGGCACACACGCCGAGCACTACATCAACGGCTCTGTCACCTACACTCACGGCGCACACCGTCTGCAGGTGGGCTACGGCAAGACACGCGCAGGCTACAACTGCTCGGGTGGCGTATGCCGCTACGTGCCGGCGAGCAAGGGTGTGACAGTATCATACAACTTTAACTTCTAAAGCCACTATTATGAAACTGAAGAATATATTGTTAGGCGCAGCAAGCGCCATCGCCATTTTCGCAACAGTGGCATGTCAGGAAGTAGATCCCAACGACCGACTCATCTACGTGAAGCCGGCTGAGGTGGGACGCGCAGTGCTCATCGAGGACTACACCGGTCAGGAGTGTGTCAACTGTCCTAACGGCACAAACGCCATCAACAGTATCGTTGAGACTTACGGCGAGAAGAACGTAATCGCAGTGGGCATACACAGCGGTCCGCTCGCATCAAAGGGCAAGACCTCGTTGGCAACCGAAATCGGCGACGAGTACTACAAGCACTGGGACAGCCAGAGCAAGCTCGGACAGCCTTGGGCGCTCATCAACCGCGCCACAGCTCCTAACGAGGACTATAACACTTGGGCAAGCTACGTAGGTGCGCTCATCTCGAAGAAGGCTGCGCTTTCGCTCAGCGTCAACAATATTTATGACGCTACTTCGCGCAAGCTCACCATCGACGTAAAGGCTTTCGGCACCGACGGCAATACAACAGGCAAGCTGCAGGTGTGGCTCATTGAGGACGGTATCGTAGCTAAACAGAAGATGCCCAATGGCAAAATCAACAAAGAGTATGTACACAACCACGTATTCCGCGATGTAGCCAACGGCACATGGGGCGAGGACGTAACCGTGAAGGAGGGCGAAACCACAGAAAAGCAGTACGAATATACGCTACCCGAGAAGTGGAACGCCGAGAAGGTATCGGTAGTGGCTTTCGTTTACGACAACAACGAGGTGCAGCAGGTTACGAAGAAAGCAGTCTTCGCAGAAACCGCTGCTGAATAAACATAATCTGTTTGAGGTTGTACGGAAAGACCGCACAACCTCAAACAATTCTTTTAACAAACCATTGATACCTAACGCTAATTAAAAAAACAGAATAATATGAAGAAAATCTTTACACTTTGCTTTGCTCTCTTCTCTGCAGTGACAATGTTCGCGCAGGAGACTAAGGGCATGTTTGAATTCGCTACAGCAGACGGTACTGTTGTACCAAGCGGAACAGTAATAACAAAATCGGACGTCGAAGACTTTACAGAGCCTGAAGATGGATATGATACTAAGCAAATCTCAACAGGTCTGTTCGTAAAACCTATTAAGACAGACTTGAACGGAGAGAAAATCTGCGTGAAGTTGCGTCTTAACGTAGAAAGAATCGACAATGGCAGCATCGCATTTTGTCTGCTTGGCAACTGCAAGAACGCTTCAGAAAAAGGAGAATTTGAATCTAACGGCGGTTTCGTAGACAAACTCGACGACCTTCAGACCGAATGGATGATTGGCAATGACGAAGAAACCGATAAAGCAATGTACGGCGAGGCAAAAGCCAAGCTCACATTGGTAGTTTGTCGCAAGGTGTCTCTGGGCAAGGACCAGTTTGGCATAGAGCAGTTCAAATACGAGGATATTGGCGAGAGCTCAACCATAACAGTGCACTTTGTTTACAACGAGAAGTCTACCGGCATCAACGGCATCAGCACCGCAGACGCTACGGTAGTGGCACGCTACGCAGCAGACGGCACACGCCTCTCAGCTCCGCAGAAGGGCTTGAACATCGTGAAGCTCTCTAATGGCAAGACCGTAAAATACATTAAATAAAAGAATAAGTTTTAACAATTCAGAAAAGATCAAATCATGAAAAAATTCCTGCTTTCTGCTTTTGCAATGCTGTTGGCTCTCACAGCCGGCGCGCAGAGCTTCACAGTAGAAAAGTCACCGAACCCGCTGGGCGTTCAGGCACCGGCTTTCGGCGCATTCAAGGCTCCTGCGAAGGCTAACCTCGCTGCCAACCAGCGTCTCGTAGGCTACTTCGACACCGACGATTGCGACAACTACGTAGGCGTTCCAAACTTCACCGGCAACAATAAGGTAGCCATCAAGCTTACAGCAGACGACCTCGCTCCTTACTACGGCAAGAAGATTACCGGCGTACGCTTCAATCTGGGTCAGGGCCAGACAGCTAACGGTGTATTCGTACAGAACCTGACACTCGAAAACGGTCAGATTGTTGATATGGCAGACGTCGCTACTTCTGACAAGAGCGTTAAATCAGCAGCAGGCGCAACAAACACAGGCGAATGGCATGAGGTGATGTTCGACAACAAGGTAGAACTGAGTTCTTCTTTCCAGGATTTGTTCGTAGGCTTCAACTACAAGCAGACATCAAGCAACTACCCTATCGGCGTTAACTCTGAGGTTGACGGTCCGTTCTTCGTATATGCTAACATCCCTGCTTCGCAGGGCGGTAGCGGTGAAACCTGGTACCAGTTCCAAAGCGGCGGCATGGGTCTCGCTATCCAGCTCATCGTAGAGGGCGATTTCGCACCTAACTCTGTACAACCTCTCGACTTCGGCAACGTAATGGTTGCAAAGGGCAAGACAAAGAACGTAGCTGTAAAATTCAGAAACCTCGGTTCTAAGTTCACAAGCATCGACTACACCATCTCTCTCGACGGCAAGGCAGGCGCTGAGCAGCACCTCGACTTCGGCAAGGACTACGGCGTAGCAGGCACACACACCATAGAGGTTCCGTTCGCTGCAGCTTCTGAGCTTGGCAAGAACGCTGTAACACTCACCGTAACAAAGGTGAACGGCGCAGAGAACGCATGCGCTATAAAGACAGCTACCGGCACACTCTACACAGCAGAAAAAGAATTCGTGAAGAGATCTGTAGTAGAAGAGTTCACCGGCACCGGTTGCGGCTACTGCCCGAGAGGTCACGTCGGCATGCACAACATGCGCGAGCTTTATGGCGACCAGTTCGTAGGCATCGCTATGCATCAGTACAACTCAAGCGACCCGATGTACTACACCTCTTACAGCTTAGGTTTCCAGGGCGCTCCGAGCTGCATGGTTAACCGTTCATCAGGCGATTTAGACCCGTACAACGACTTACCTAAGGCATTCATGGCTTCATTGAAGGAGATGCCGCTGATAGACTTATCAGTAGAGGGCGCATTCAGCGAGGATACTGCATATGTATACGCAAAGGCATCTGTAGAGTCGCTGGTTTCTGGCGACTACGACATCGCTTACATGCTTGTTGCCGACAACCTCTCTGGCACAACAAAGTCGTGGAAGCAGTCTAACTACTTCGCAAAGGGCACTGGCTTATACGATTCACAGAGCAGCATGCCTGAAGACCTCCAGTTCCTTTGGGATGCAGGTTCATCATACGCAGCGACATACAACGACGTGCTTATCTCAAGCTCTTACGTAAGCAGCAAGAACAAGGCCACTCTGCCTACACTCGTTGCAAACGGCTCTGTAAACAGCTACTACACACTCACAATGCCTACAAAGAAGGCGCTGAAGGAGGCCATCAGAAGCTGTGGTAACGAGGTTTACGTTATCGCTATGGTACTCGACAAGAAGACTGGCGCTATCGTTAACGCTCGCAAGGCCAAGGTGGCTGACTTCGGCACAACCGGCATCAAGAACGTAAACAACAGCTCTGAGGCTACAGTTGTGGCTCGCTACAACGTGAACGGTGTTCAGATTGCAGCTCCGGTGAAGGGCATCAACATCGTTAAGATGTCTGACGGCACAACACGCAAGGTGCTCGTTAAGTAATCGGCGAAGCAGTTATAAAGCAACAGAACAGCTTATATAAATGAATATTAAGGCGTTGCCCTCAGCGGGCAGCGCCTTTTTTGTTGCATTTGTTTTGTAGAGTCAGCAGTTTGCAGTAACTTTGCAGAAAGAATCATTAGGGGGCTTCCAGGGGGTGCACTTGAGACAAGTGCACCCCTGAGAGGTATCAACAGAGCAAGAAGTACACCAACAGAGCTACGTTGGTGCACTTCTTGCTCTGGCAAGCGGCAAAGCCGAGCGGAGACAAGTGCACCCCCTAAAGACGCCCCCTAAAGGCACCCCCAGAAGGTAGCTAAAAACTCTAAAACAAATTACACAGATATACAATGGAATGGATTGACAGTCTTTTCACCATACACTCAGCAGTACAGACGCTGGTAGTGCTGGCGCTGATCATAAGCGTTGGCATGGCACTGGGCAAGTTGCGCATCCGCGGCATCTCGCTCGGCGTGGCGTTCGTGTTCTTCATGGGCATCGTGGCGGGCAGCCTCCACTTCACTGCCGACGAGCAGATGATAAGCTTCGCCGAAACCTTCGGCCTCTCCCTCTTTGTCTACGCCCTGGGTCTGCACGTAGGTCCTAACTTCATAGGCATGATGCGCCACGACGGCGCATCGCTCAACGGCTGGGGCTTGGGTGTCATAGTGCTCGGCACCGTGATGGCGCTCTCGCTGTGCCTCGTACTGCCTATCAGCATCCCCGACATGGTGGGCATCCTCTGTGGTGCTACGACCAATACGCCGGCGCTCGGTGCGGCTCAGCAGGCGCTTGCCACACAGCATATATCGAGCAGCGGCGCCGCATTGGGCTGTGCCGTGACCTATCCGCTGGGCGTAGTGGGCGTCATCTTCGCCATGATACTGCTGCGCAAGTTCCTCGTGCGCAAGGAAGACCTTGAACGCTGCCATAGCTCTGACGACGACAGCACATACGTCGGACAGTTCATCTGCGTCAACCCCGCCATCTCTGACAAGACGATAGCGCAGATATCGCAGTCGACCCACCGCCACTTCATCATCTCGCGCATCTGGCGCAACGGAAAGGTTATCGTTCCGATGGCACAGACCGTGATGCAGCACGGCGACAACGTGCTCGTGGTGACCAACCGCGACGAGGTGGCTGCCATGAACATCCTCTTCGGCGAGCATGTGAAGAAAGACTGGAACCGCGACAAGATAGACTGGAACGCTATCGACTCGTCGGTGGAGAGCCGCGTGATAGTGATGACGCGCAGCCGTCTGAACGGCAGAACGCTCGGCTCGCTGCACATGCGCGAGACATACGGCGTGAACGTGTCGAGAGTGATGCGCGGCGACATCAAGCTGCTCGCAACTGATACGCTCCACCTGCAGTACGGCGACCGCGTCACCGTCGTGGGCACACCCGAAGACATCGACCACGCAGAGGCGTTCCTCGGCAACGCCGTGACGGGCCTCAACGAGCCTAACCTCGGCGCCATATTCTTCGGACTGCTCCTGGGTCTGGCGCTCGGCATGATTCCTATCACCATACCGGGCATGAGCGCACCCGTGAAACTCGGCATCGCCGGCGGTCCTATCATCATGGGCATCATCATCGGTTCGCTCGGCGCACGCATACACCTCATCACCTACACCACACGCTCGGCGTCGCTGATGCTGCGCAAGATGGGCCTCTCGCTCTATCTCGCCTGTCTCGGACTCGTAGCCGGCAAGGACTTCCTCAGCACCATCATCCGCCCCGAGGGCTTGATGTGGGTGGGCATCGGCTTGGTGCTCACCATGCTGCCGCTGCTCATCGTGGGCGCTATAGCGCTGAAGACGCGCAAGTTCGACTTCGGCACCATCTGCGGTCTGCTCTGCGGCGCAATGGCTAACCCGATGGCGCTCAGCTACGCCAACGACACCATCCCTGGCGAACGCGCCGCCGTGGCTTATACCTCGGTATATCCGCTCGGCATGTTCATCAGAGTGATCATAGCGCAAGTAATAATCATGTTTATGGTATGACAATGCAAAACCCTCCCGATTACCGTCACGACACCGTGCTGCCACTCCCTATGGAG
>SAMEA3663013__coassemble_1067_pt1 | contig 11865 bp, 9 predicted proteins | sample SAMEA3663013__metabat2_low_PE_038 | metagenome-assembled genome bin SAMEA3663013 (sample SAMEA3663013) | pig gut metagenome | biome: pig gut; feature: pig-associated habitat; material: faeces | place: France | collected 2012 | reverse complement strand
ATTAAGTAGTATTTCATGTTCTTTATAAGTGGCGTTTAAGCCTAACTAAGCCTTTTTAAGCCTTCCTAAGCCTTCCTAAGCCTTTCTAAGCCTTTCTAAGCCTTCCTAAGCCTTTCTAAGCCTTTTCCTTTCTAAGCCTTTCTAAGTCTTCTAAGCCTTTGCTAACTAAGCCCTCCCCGAAGGGGAGGGTTGGGAGGGGCTCAAAACTTGTTCTGCCAGCTTCGCAGCAAGTCGTAGTCTGTAACGTCGATGCGCGTCGGTGTGATGGATATGTAGCCGTGTGTGAGCGCCCAGTTGTCGGTGTCCTCTTGCTCCGGCTCGTCGTTGCGGTAGGCGCCCGTCATCCAGTAGTAGTCGTAGCCGTGCGGGTGGCGCATCTTCGCACATTCGTTGTACCACGTGCCCATAGCCATGCGGCACATCTTCACGCCCTTGAACTCCTTTAGCTTCGGGAAGTTCACGTTCAGGCACACGCCCTTGGGCAGACCCTCGGCGAGCACCTTCTGCACAATCTGGCGCACGTACGGGCGCAGCGGCTCGAAGTCGGCATCCGACGCGAAGTCGCAGAGCGAGAAACCTATAGACGGTATGTATTTCATACAGCCCTCGATGGTTACGCCCATCGTGCCGCTGTAGTGAACGTTCACCGAGGCGTTGTCGCCGTGGTTGATGCCGCCCAGAATCATGTCGGGCAGACGATCGACGCACAACTCCTGCAGCGCAAGCTTAACGCAGTCGACCGGCGTGCCGTTGCACGACCACATCTGCATGCCCTCCTCGTCGCGGCGCAGCTTCAAGCGCAGCGGAACCGTGGCAGAGAACGCCGTGGCAAAGCCAGAACGAGCCGATTCGGGAGCACAGACTATGATGTCGGCAATGTCGCGCAGCATGTCGATAAGCGAGTTTATACCCTTGGCATGGTAGCCGTCATCGTTCGAAATAAGTATTAATGGCTTTTTAGTATTCATAATTTTAGTTTTATTTCAACTGCAAATGTACGAAAAAAGGTTTAAACGAGCCTATTCTCATATAAAATATGTACCTTTGCCAAATAATTTTGACTTCAAATGGGAAAGATAATAGCATTGGCCAACCAAAAAGGTGGCGTAGGCAAGACGACAACAACGATAAACTTGGCAGCATCGCTCGCTACATTCGAGAAAACGGTGCTCGTGGTGGATGCAGACCCGCAGGCGAACGCGTCGAGCGGATTGGGCGTAGACATCAAGGAGATTGACTGCTCGCTCTATGAGTGCATCATCGACCACGCCGACGTGCACGACGCAGTTTACACCACCGACATCAACGGACTCGACGTCATTCCCAGCCATATCGACCTCGTGGGAGCAGAGATAGAGATGCTCAACCTGAAGAACCGCGAGCGCGTAATAAGGAACATGCTCGACCAGATACGCGACGACTACGATTACATACTAATCGACTGCAGCCCGTCGCTCGGACTCATCACCGTGAACGCACTCACCGCTGCCGACTCGGTGGTGATACCCGTTCAGTGCGAATACTTTGCGCTCGAAGGCATCACGAAACTCCTCAACACCATCAAGATAATAAAGAGCAAGCTAAATCCGGCATTGGAGATAGAAGGCTTCCTGCTCACCATGTACGATAGCCGCCTGCGACTCGCCAACCAGATATACGACGAGGTGAAGCGCCACTTCCAGGAACTTGTGTTCAAGACTGTCATACAACGCAACGTGAAGCTCAGCGAGAGCCCCAGCCACGGACTCCCCGTGATTCTTTACGACGCCGACTCGGCTGGGTCGAAGAACCACTTGGCACTCGCCAAGGAGATTATCAACAAGAACGAAAAAAGAGTAAACAAACAAGACGATGGCAGTACACAAGAAATATAACCGAAGCGTGCTCGGACGCGGACTCGACGAGATTGAAGGCGGACGCGGACTCGATGCGCTCATCGACACCGGAGGAGTGCGCACGCAGGGCACATCAACCATAAACGAAATACCGCTCAACCAGATAGAGGCTAACCCTAACCAGCCCCGACGCGACTTCGATCCCGATGCGCTGCAGGAACTGGCAAACAGCATCAGTGAGATTGGCATCATTCAGCCCATAACGCTCAGACAGATAAGCGACGAACGCTTCCAAATCATTGCGGGCGAACGCCGCTGGCGCGCCTCACAGATGGCTGGTCTCACAGCCATTCCCGCATACATACGCACCATTGCCGACGAGAACATCATGGAGATGGCGCTCGTCGAGAACATTCAGCGCGAAGATCTCAACGCCATTGAGATTGCACTCGCATACGAACACCTGCTCGACGCCGACGGCATGACGCAGGAGAAGGTGTCGGAGCGCGTAGGAAAGAGTCGCACAGCCATAGCCAACTATCTCCGTCTGCTGCGTTTGCCAGCTCAGGTGCAGATAGCCCTGCAGAAAAAGGAGATAGACATGGGACACGCTCGCGCTCTGCTCGCTATCGACTCGCCCTCGCTGCAGATAAAACTCTTCAACGAAGTGCTCAAGAACGGCTACTCCGTGCGCAAGGTGGAGGAAATGGCGCAGATGCTCAAGAACGGCGAAGACGTCAACAGCGGAACAAAGAAGATTGTGGCAAAGGCAAAGCTCCCAGAGGAGTACAACGCCCTGCGCAGCCACCTTTCGGAGTTCCTGCAGACAAAGGTGCAGCTCACATGCTCGCCCAAAGGCAAGGGAAAGATAACAATACCCTTCGCAAACGAAGAAGAACTGGAGCATATCATGGCTGTGTTCGACAAGATGAAGTAAGAACCTGCAACAGCTTGCAGACAAAACATAAACAAGAAACAATAGTGAAACAGAACATTACATATATATTAAAGACATTGGCGCTTGCTGCGATTCTGCTCTCGTTTGCTACGACGGCGAAGGCGCAGACCGCAGCTGATAGTATGGATGTTTCGTTCACATCTATAAAGGCAGACAGAGTAGCCGACAACGCACTCTCGCCTATAAAGGCAGACAGCGTTTACAAGGTGAAGCGCGACTGGAGCACATGGCGCCCCAATCCGAAGCGTGCCATGTGGCTCGCCATAGTTTTGCCCGGCGCCGGACAGATCTATAACCGCAAGTATTGGAAGTTGCCGATTGTGTATGGCGGATTCGTGGGTTGCATCTACGCCATGCGTTGGAACAATCAGATGTACACCGACTACTCGCAGGCTTATCTCGACTTGATGGACGACGACCCGAACACGCAGAGCTATAACCAGTTCCTGCATCTCGGAGCGAAAATCGACGAATCGAACATACAACGCTATCAGACGCTCTTCAAAAAGCGCAAAGACAAGTTCCGCCGCTGGCGCGACCTTAGCTTCTTCTGCCTGGTGGGTGTCTACGCTCTCTCAATCGTTGACGCATACGTCGACGCGTCGCTCTCAGAGTTCGACATCTCGAAGGACTTGAGCCTTAAGCTGGAGCCGACCATCATCAACGACAACCGCCAACGGAACCCTTTCAAGGCCAACAGCTTGGGATTGAGTTGCAGCCTGAATTTCTAAAGACAAACAAAAGATTATGAAGAAATCATTGATAATTATAGCCGCAGCGTTTTTCGGCTTTGCAAGTCAGGCTCTCGCGCAGAGCGAGAATAATGACGACGAAATAATAGTAACCGACGCCCAGGGCAAGCAGGAAGTGATTGACCTGCCTGAGGCGCTTACTCACGATTATGACAGTCTGCTCAATAACTACAACAGCAAGACTTATCTCCACATGAGCTTCGATTGCAACATGCCTGATGTGAATCCGGTTTACAGCGCAGAAGTGTACAAAGAGCGTCTGAGCCGCATCCCGACCATCATCGAGTTGCCCTACAACGACGTCGTTCAGAAGTTCATCGATCGCTACAGCGGACGTCTGCGTCGCTCTGTGAGCGTAATGCTCGGCGCACAGAACTTCTATATGCCTATCTTCGAGGAGGCTCTCGAGTCGTATGGCTTGCCTCTCGAATTGAAGTATCTGCCGGTCATTGAGTCGGCGCTCAATCCTAACGCCGTTTCGCGCGTCGGAGCCACTGGTCTTTGGCAGTTCATGCTCACCACCGGCAAGAAGTACGGACTCGAAGTGAACTCGCTTGTTGACGAACGTCGCGACCCTGTTCGCGCTTCGTACGCAGCAGCCCACTATCTGCGCGATCTCTATAAGATCTTCGGCGATTGGAACCTCGTTATCGCAGCCTACAACTGCGGTCCGGAGGCCATCAACCGCGCCATCCACCGCTCAAACGGCGAGAAAGACTACTGGCGCATCTATCCTTATCTGCCGAAAGAAACACGTGGCTACGTACCAGCGTTCATCGCCGCCAACTATATAATGAACTACTATTGTGAGCACAATATCTGTCCGATGCGTGCAGACCTGCCCGTAAAGACCGACACCGTGGTCGTAAACCGCGACGTACACTTCGAGCAGGTGGCTCAGGTGCTCGGTATGGATGTTGACCAGATAAAGCAACTCAACCCGCAGTATCGCCATAGCGTTGTGAACGGCAGCACAAAGCCGTCTGCAATTCGCTTGCCGCTGGCTATGGTGGGCAGCTTCATCGACAACGAAGACTCTATCTACGCCTACAAACCCGACGAACTGCTCACAAAGCGCCTGGAAGTGGCTATAAACACAGACGCTCCGGTAGTGTCGCGCCACTCTTCAAGCAGAAGCGGCAGACACAGCAAGGCGTCGCGCAGAAAGTCGCGCCGCGTACGCAGCAAGAACGTAACGATTCGCCAGGGCGACACGCTCTCTGAGATAGCACGCCGCAACGGCACCACCGTTAGAAAACTGAAAAAGCTTAACAAGATTAGCGGAAGCAACATACGTGCAGGCAAGAAGATTCGCATCAAGTAAGACTGGTGCGAATCTCTGCACCCTGCCGCATACACATATACCTTATTAATATATAGGAGACCTGAATCATGGACGACCAGAATCTGAAAGACAAGCAGCGAGAGTCTGCTGATGACCAAATGATAGAACAAGCCTTCAAGGAAGTACTCGATATATATGTGGCATCGCGTCACCGAAAGAAGGTTGATATTATAACCAAGGCATTCAACTTCGCACGACAGGCACACAAAGGTGTGCGCCGATTGTCGGGCGAACCATACATCATGCACCCTATTGCGGTGGCACGCATCGCGGTGGAGGAGATGGGACTCGGGTCGACGAGCATCTGCGCCGCACTCCTGCACGATGTTGTCGAGGATACCGACTATACTGTTGAGGATATCACGAATATCTTCGGCGAGAAGATTGCGCAGATTGTGGACGGACTGACCAAGATTTCGGGTGGTATATTCGGCGACAAGGCGTCGGCGCAGGCAGAGAATTTCAAGAAGTTGCTGCTCACGATGAGCGATGACATCCGTGTCATACTCATCAAGATTTGCGACCGCCTGCACAACATGCGCACTCTGCAGTCGCAGCCAGCTAACAAGCAGTATAAGATTGCTGGTGAGACGCTCTACATCTACGCACCACTCGCAAACCGCTTGGGTTTGAACAAGATAAAAACTGAACTCGAAGACCTCTCGTTCCGCTACGAGCATCCCGAAGAGTACGACTATATCAAGGGAAAACTTGCCGACACGCAGGCGCAGCGCGACATGCTTTTCGAGAACTTCACTGCTCCTATACGTGAAGCTCTCGACAAGATGGGCATAAAGTACGAACTGAAGGCGCGCGTGAAGAGTCCTTATTCCATTTGGAACAAGATGCAGAACAAGCACGTCACGTTCGACGAAATCTACGACATTCTTGCTGTGCGCATCATCTATACGCCGAAGGAACGCTCGGAGGAAATCAACGAGTGCTTCAAGATATACGTCGCAATCAACCGCATATACAAGTCGCACCCCGACCGTCTGCGCGACTGGGTGAACCACCCGAAGGCAAACGGCTATCAGGCTTTGCACGTGACGCTGATGTCGAAGCAGGGCAAGTGGATAGAGGTGCAGATACGTTCCGACCATATGGACGAAGTGGCTGAGCAGGGCTTTGCCGCTCACTGGAAGTACAAGGAGAAGGGACTGGAGTCGAGCGTAGAGACCGTTGATGAAGATTCGGAACTCAACAACTGGCTGTCTACTATCAAGGAGATTCTCGACGACCCGCAGCCCGATGCAATGGACTTCCTCGATACCATCAAGCTTAACCTCTTCGCAAGCGAGATATTCGTGTTCACACCGAAGGGCGAAATCAAGACCATGCCGGCGCAATGTACGGCGCTCGACTTCGCTTTCCAGATACACACGTTTCTCGGTTCGCACTGTATCGGCGCTAAGGTGAACCACAAACTGGTGCCGCTGAGCCACAAGTTGCAGAGCGGCGACCAGGTGGAGATACTCTCGTCGAAGTCGCAGCACGTGCAGGCTTCGTGGATAAACTTCGTTTTCACGGCGAAGGCGAAACAGAAGATTATGGCGATACTGCGCCGCGACAACCGCGAACTGCAGAAGCGAGGCGAGCAGATACTCGACGACTGGCTGCGCAAGAACGAACTGGAGATGACTACGCAGGTGCTCAATAAACTCTGCGAACTGCATGAGGCGAAGAAGCACGAGGATCTGTTTCTTATGCTTGGCAAACGCTCCGTCCTGCTCGGTGACAAAGACCTCGACGAGCTGCGCGAGCGCAAGGCTGAGCAGGGCGGATGGCGCAAGTTTGTGCCATTCCTTAAGAAGGACAACAGCAAGGACGACAAGAAGTCGAATCTATTCATAGTGGGCGAGGGCTTTAATAAGAAGAAGCCAGTGATCATCAACGAGGAGAACATCTCGCAATACATCTTCCCGACATGCTGCCACGCCATCCCCGGCGACGACATCATGGGATACATCGACAACAAGAACCGCATAGAGATTCACCGCCGCAACTGCGATGTGGCTTCGCGACTGAAGGCGAGCTTCGGCAATCGTATCCTCGACGCAAAGTGGGATATGCACAAGGTGATGTTCTTCGATGCGACGATAGAGTTGCGCGGCATCGACCGCAAGGGCATGCTGCACGACATCTCGGAGGTTATCTCCGACAAGCTCGACGTCAATATGCACCGTATCACTATCTCGAGTGAGGAGGGCATCTTCGACGGCACCATCGAGATTCGCGTTCATGACCGCAGCGAAGTGAGTGTCATCATGGACGAACTCAAAAAGATTGAGGACCTCAAGGAGGTGCTTCAGATACTATAACAAAAAAATCCGCAATGCTTGTTTTTCAGCATTGCGGATTTCTTATTTTTACTTATGCAGGTTTTGTGCGTAACACAGTTCTGTTTACACTACCTTGCGCAATAGCGACTCCTTATTAATGTAGGCTTTGCGCAATTTCGTTAATTTCTTCTGCCGTAAGTCCCGTGTATCTTTGTATTTTCTCAGTAGAGTCGCCGTCGCTTAGCATGAGTTTTGCAAACTCAATGTTCTTTAGGTGTTCTGCCTCTGCTTTTCCTTTCTCTATTCCCTGCGCCATTCCTTTCTCTATTCCCTGCGCCATTCCTTTTTCTATTCCCTGCGCCATTCCTTTTTCTATTCCCTGCGCCATTCCCTGCGCCATTCCCTGCGCCATTCCCTGCGCCATTCCTTCTTCTAATCCCTGCTTTCGTCCGTCTTCCAATCCGGTCTTTATAGCGTATTTGTAAGTGGCGTAGGCGTCGCGCATGATTCTGATGCTATCCTCGTATTTGTCCATGTCTTTTTTGCTGAGAGTTCTAAGGTCAGAAATCTCAGCCAACTTTTTAAACACAGCGTTTTTAGCCAGGAAGGGCATTCTTTCAAATGTATTCATATTCTTTAAAACAAATATCCAGCGTTCAAAATCGGTTTCACACTCCGTCTCTGTTTTCTCGAAGAACGGCAGCATCAGATACACCATGCGTATCTTGTCGGACACCATCTTACCGTTGTCTCTATCGGCGAGTATCATGTCCGTTCTGAACTTGCCCAATGGTAGCAACGGGTCGATGAAGTTCATGAAGCATATTGTGTAGACGGGGCGTATATCATAGTCCCATTCTCCTTTTATGCCTTGGTTCACTATCACGCGTGAGGTGTAATACAAAGCCCGGTCAATGAAGTGTTCTTGTCCTCGGTTTTGCATTTCCACGATAATCTCTTTGCCCTCGTCCGTCGTGCAATAGATATCGAATATCACCTCTCTTGAATCTTTCGACAGTCCGATTTGTTCTTTGTTGCCGAACGCCAGCGACTTAATTACAAACTCGCCGGCAAACAGTTCGTTCAAGAAGCAAATCAGCAAGTCTTTAGAAATCTCACGACCAAAGATATGTTTAAATCCCCAATCTGAGAAAGGATTGATGAATTGTGCCATATTTCTATTGTTTTGATTTACTGCAAAAATACGATTTTGTTGTGAGAAATACAAGAATAGCGTGCTATTTATTTATTATTTATGTGTTTTTGTAAAATGTTATGTATATGTGGGTGGTTATTATTGAACAGCACATACACTACTATGTGTAAAAAACAACTTGGGGCTTGCATGAAAGATGCAAGCCCCAAGTTGCGTTGTATAGATCCAATTTGAAGTCGTATTATATGCGATATTACTTCTCGCCGTTCACTTCGAGCGAGCAGGTGATGCCACGGCGCATCATGTCCTTCATTGTCGGCTTCAGACGAGTGAGGAATCCCTTCCACGAGCGGTTCTGCTGCTTTGTCCAGCCAGCTTCTGCGAGAGCGATAGCGCGCGGATAAGCCTGATAGTAGATGCGCTCTACGGTCGGTATGCACTCGCTCCATAGTGTGCCAGCCACGCCGAAGAGGTTGTACTCCTCAAACTGCTCGTTCATGCCCCACGCCGGGTCGAGCGAGTAGGCATCCTTCAGCGTTGTAGCAGGCATGCCCCAGTTCACCTCCGGCATATCGCCCTTCGCCATCGGATAGTCGAAGTAGCAGTGCTCGCCGGGGCAGAGCATGATGCGAGCGTTGTTGCGCACGGCAGCGTCGAGTGCCTCCTGCGTCTGTCCGCTGCGCCAAGCGAAGGTTACGCAGCCGGGCTGAATCTCCTTGAAGTCAGACTCGTACCAGAACATCGGCGTCTTGCCGTACTTGTCGCGCAGCAGTTCTATCATGCGGTCGAACAGATAGCCCTGCAGACGCCAGTTCTCCGAGCGGTCGGTGGTCTTGATGCCGAGCTTCTGCTTCAGCGCCTGACACTTCGGACAGTCGGTCCAGCAGTCGAGTGCTGGGTTGCCAGCCTCGTCGCCGCCGAGATGAATATACTTAGACGGGAATATGTCGGTAATCTCCTTGAACACATTGCCGAGGAACTCGTATGTGAAGTCGTTGCCCGGGCAGAGCAGTTCGTTAGACACGCCGCAGGTCGTACGCACCGGCACCTGGCGCTGGTGGCAAGTGAGTTCGGGGAACACGCTGATGGCAGCCACCTCGTGTCCCGGCATCTCTATCTCCGGTACGATATCCACGTGGTACTCAGCGCCCAGCTTCACCAGTTCGCGCATCTGCTCCTGCGTGTAGTAGCCCTTGTACGGCATCTGAATGTCGTCCTGACCCCAGCGCGACGAAGCCTGCTCCGTGAGCTGTGGGTATTTCTTTATCTCGATGCGCCAAGCCTGGTCGTCAACCAAATGGAGGTGCATGGCGTTGAGCTTATAGCGCGCCATCTCGGGCACGAACGCCTTCAGGTCCTCGAACGGTATGAACGTGCGTGCAGGGTCAACCATCAGTTCGCGAACGTGCGTGCGCGGTTTGTCGCTGATGAACAGCGCCGGGATGGCGTCGGCACACTCCGTAGCGCCGTTGCCGCGCAGCAGCTGGTCGAGCGTCATGAGCGCGTAGAACACGCCGCGCGCTGTCTTGCCCTTCGCCGTTACGCCCTTGGCGTCTACAGCGAGCGTGTACGCCTCGTCGTCGCTGAGCGAGTTGTCGAGCGCCAGCGTAATCTGTGTGCCGCGCTGACGACTGTTCACGATGTTGCCGATGCGCTCTGTGAGCACGCGTCGAGCCTGTGCTGCTTCGTTCGAGAGTCCGTCGGCAGCAACGATGTTCCACGCGGTCTTCACCTTAAGGTCGGCGCCCTTCAGCATCTTCAGTTCTACGGGGAACGGCACGAGGCAGTCCTCCGGCTTGCTCACCTGATACGGCTCCTTAGCGTCGCTGAAGAAGAGGCTCCAGCCCGCAGCCTTGCGGTAGAGTTTTTCGCTGCCCTTCGGCACGATGAGCTTTACGTTATGGCGGTTGAGACCGTAGAACGCTGTAGCGTCAGCCTTCGGCGGCATCTTCGAGTCGACGCGCACGGTCTTCAGACCCACGAGTCGTGCGAAGGCGTACTCAGCAATCTGCGGAGCGCCCTTTATTGTTATCCCCTCCAGCGCCGTGCAACCCGAGAATGCGGCAGCGCCTATGCTCTCTACGCCAGCCGGAATGGTTATCTTGCCCAGCTTGTCGCATGCGAAGAACGCCTGCGAACCGATCGACTTTGCCGCTGTTGGCAGCGTGATCTGCTCGAGCTGGTGGCGCGAGTGGAAAGCGTTGTTAGGGATTGCGGTGCTCTGCGCCTCGCTGAGGTCTACGGAGCGCACCTGGAAACAGAGGTCGCGCAACTGACGATAGTCGCTGTTGCCCGTCGTTGTCAGTTCGCCCGTGAGCTTGAGGCTTACAGCCATCGACTTCTGCTCGGGCTTCAAGTCGTCTATGCGTGCTACGGTCTGCGCCGAAACTACGGCTGAAAAGAGCGTAGCGGCAGACAATAGGATGAATTTTCTCATTGTTTTATTGTAGATTTAGTTTATAAAAATCGGTTTAATTGGTGGGGTGTAAGGGGTGAAAGTAGGCGGATTGTCATCGTGTACCGAACGCCGCCCGATCGGATTCCGTCCGCCGTCCGATCAGATTTCGTCCGCCGCCCGATCAGATTCCGTCCACCGTCCGATGAGTTTTGTTGGCGATGCATATCGTAGGAGGCTACGGCATTCCTGCCGTAGCCATTAGTAATAGAAATTCAACTTATTACTACTGTTTGCAATGGCTACGGCAGGAATGCCGTAGTCTCCTACGGTTTGCCATGCAACTCGTGTTTCTGTAGTATATGCATCTCGTGTTATGCATCACACCATCCCGTCGAGCTGCTTCTTCAGCTCCTTCAGCTCCTCGCGCACGCTTATCAGCGTAGCCAGTATGTCCGAGCTCTTGTCCACGCCCGTGCGGTTCTTGTTGAGCATCTTGCGCGCCGCCGAGAGCTTGAAGCCGCGCACCTTCACAAGGTTGTGTATAACGCGAATCTGCTCGATGTCCTTCTCCGTATACTGGCGCACGTTCTGTCCCACGGTCTTGGGTTTCAGATGCGGAAACTCCGTCTCCCAAAAACGCAGAGTGCTCTCACGTATGTCGAACATCGCCGCCACCTCCTTGATGGAGTAGTACAACTTCACGTTCTTATTGGTATTCAATGCCATATTATTTGCAATTTATTTGCAAAAGTAACCAAAACAAAGTACCTTTGCAAACGTTTTAGAAAGAATTTAAAAAACAAACGCAATATTGTATAATATGATGACAGCTAATGAAATCCGCGACTCGTTCAAGAAGTTCTTCGAGTCGAAAGGACACACCATCGTGCCGAGTGCGCCGATGGTAATCAAGGATGACCCAACATTGATGTTCACAAACGCTGGTATGAACCAGTGGAAGGACATCATCCTCGGCACACGCGAGCCCGAACCGCGCCGTCGTGCCGACACACAGAAGTGTCTTCGCGTGAGCGGCAAGCACAACGACCTCGAGGAAGTAGGTCACGACACATACCACCACACAATGTTCGAGATGCTCGGCAACTGGTCGTTCGGCGACTACTTCAAGGAAGGCGCCA
>SAMEA3663013__coassemble_989_pt1 | contig 12874 bp, 11 predicted proteins | sample SAMEA3663013__metabat2_low_PE_038 | metagenome-assembled genome bin SAMEA3663013 (sample SAMEA3663013) | pig gut metagenome | biome: pig gut; feature: pig-associated habitat; material: faeces | place: France | collected 2012 | reverse complement strand
AAATCTGGCATAGCAAGAAAAACGACAGTCGCTTATCCCGAACTCAGGTTAATAGTCTTTTTGTATATAGTTATGTATGTATGTTTTTTGTGATAAACTTGCGAGTGAGCTTATTTCACTACCTTCACGGTCTGGTTTCTGCCCACCTTCACCATCACGGGCTTTGTGGTGTCCACGCTTATGGTGTTGGTGCCTGCCGCGAGCCTTACGCTCTTGAGCAGCTGTCCGCCCATGGTGTAGAGATTCACTGTCTTGCCTGCTATTTTGTCTGTGGCAATGATGGTGATGCAGCCGTCGCCCACCGTCACCTTGGCCTGCGGGTCAGGCTCTGCGGTCAGTCCGTTGATGCCTGTGGGGTTTTCGGGCTCATATTCAAACGCGAGATAGCGGAAATACTGTCCCTGCATTGTCACTACGCCGCCCGTCACGAGCGTCTGCGTGTCCTTGTTATAGAGTGCGGGCATGCCCATTGACTCCTCATAGCCGAAGAGTTCGTATCCGTCCTGCTCCAGGGCCGCCGTCACCTCCGACTCGCTCTTGTATCCAATTCTATTGGCGTTGTTTGTGACAATATAATAGGCGAGCAGCTGTCCGTCTTCGTTGAAATAGGAGTACACCAGCGGATATTCATAGTCGCCGGTGTAGCCCAGCTCAAACGGGGCAAGGTCTTCCTCTGACATGGAGGGATTCATGACAGCGAAGGTCTCGTTGAACGGCTCGTAGAGCTCATACATGGCCGCGCTGACATCGCTGCGCTGTTCGCCCCAGCCGGTGAAATACTTGGGAAGGGTCGCAGGCACCTCGTCCTTTACGCTCACCTGAAACACGACTTCCTCCAGCATTTTCTCATAGTTGGGATAGTCTTTCATGCTTGACTCCTCATAAATCTGCATCCTGACCTCGGCGTTGCCCTTTTTAAGGCCTCTGAACCACGGGCCGCCGCTCTCCACCACCGTGGAGTTGGAAGACACGAACTCAATGGCTATTCTTGGCTTGGTCTCAAGATAGCTCTTGACGGTCTCCGAGAATGACTTGATGAACATGTGGTTTTGGTCGCCCACTGGCACGTTGATGTTGTCTGACACCAGTACCGACTGTGCGGATGCCATGCCTGCCGACAGCGACATGAACAATCCAAGGCTGAGTAGAGATTTCCTCATAGTGATGTTTATAGACTTTAATAAGTTAATAGTAATATGTGACATAACACTCTCTTTGGGTCTTCTTTGCTGTTGTTTGCAAAAAGTCTTTTCCCCCTACAAATATAGATATTTTATTTAATTCTGTCAAATGAAATCGGCTAAATTATTGCAGAAGAAGTGCAGAACGCCCGTTATGCGGACATTCTACACTTCCTTTTATTTCTCTGCACGGCCTATCTTGCCACTTTCACTGTGCGTGTGCTTCCGTCCTGATAGGTGACGGTCTTGAGCAATATGCCCTTTGTGCCTGCGCCAACCCTGCATCCTGCAATGTTGGTGTAGCTCACGCCTGTCACACGGCTGCTGCCTGCCACGTCATCTATGCCTGTCTGGGTGGCCAGGTCATAGGTCACGATGTCCGACTCGACAGATTTGCCTCCGAATGTGTTGATGACCTTCACGCCTATCGTGTTTATGTCATCATAGAAGTAGAACGTGTGCTTGCTGCCGTCCACGAAGATGTCCCAGTCGTCGGTGAAATTATAGCCAAATGTGTCCATCTCTCTTACGAGTTTTTCATACTGGTCGGGTCCGAAAGACTTCAGCTCGCCGTCAAAGTATAGCTGATAGGTGAGCTGCGAGGGGCTAAGCACGTCGCCATTGACATCCTCCTGCGGCAGGTTAAACACCGCTTCGCCCCATCCCTTGCTTGGGCTGTAGGGCGTGACGCTCACAAACTCCGCGCCCAGCGGCTTGGTGGCCTCGGTGGGGGTCTTGATGAACTTGAGAGACGGCTTGTCGTAGTCTATCTTGTAGAACACGTCGCTCTTGCCGTAGTTCAGCAGGAACGCCTCGCTCGATTTCAGCCTCTTTCTCGCCGTGTCATAGTCAAAGACTATCTCGTCCGTGGCCTTGTAGTCCTCATAATACGTATCATATCTGTCGTCATAAATCTCGCCCCACGCCGCGCTCTTGAAAAAAGAGTAGTATGCGCCGTTCTGTCCGAGATACTGGTCTGTGGCAAACCTCACCTTGTCGCCCTCTATCACTCCCATAGCCACCGCCTCGGGCATTTCGGGGTTGATATGGTCCACATACATCCTGTCACCCTCTATGCTCACGTTGACAGTCTCCGCCATGTCGCCGGAAAAGAGCTTCCACTCCTCCGTCACGGCTGTCTTCGGGGCGGTGGGTATGGTGCTGTCAAACGGCTGGTAGTTCAGATGGGTGTCGCCATACCACAGCCAGTCACCGTTCTCGTCGCACAGTGCTATCATGTCGTCGCCCCTCTGCACTATGGAGCCGTCCTCCATCACCTCCAGCTCTATGTAGTTTTTCTCAGAGTCCAGCTCAAAGCCGTCATCATTTACCTTTACCTTGTTGGCGTAGTACACCGTGTAGTAATATCTGTCGTTTTCATCAAGGTTGAGCGTCTCATAGGCGGCCTGCGGCATGTCTATCCTAATGATATTGCCGTCGATGTTGCCCCTGAGCCACGCATAGTTGTATACCTTTGAGAAGATGTTATAGAAATACACCCTCTTTCTGTCGTCAAACACCACCTTGCCCACATAGCCGTCCACGTCCACGTGCGTGAGCGTGCCAAAATTGTTGTAATAGCCCGTGCTTGTGCGGTAATACTCCTTGAGCTCGCCGTCAGGCTGCTGCGATATTATTTTCCTCGGTTGCGTGTCTGCCGCCGCTACTGCCGCGTCTGTCTGCTGTGCCGTGGCCATGCCGCCCAGCGCGAGCGATGAAATGATAGTGAGTAGAAGTTTCTTCATAAAAGTGTCTTTTAGGTTAATTGATATGTATGTCTTTTTCTGTCATGCTGCCTTGCCGCCCTGCCGTCATTGTCATGCTCGTTGTGCAGGCGTGCGCGTCGTCTTCCCGTCCTCAAGTGTCGGCTGTGGCGGCAGAGTGTCCCGTGTGACACCGACATCCTTGCAATGTGTGTCTTGCAGCCGCCCTTTTGTGTGTCGGCGTATGCAGGGTGCCGGCGTCTCTTGGTCCGTTTCCGTCTCTTTGGCAAATTTACAAAAAAAATATGAAAGCTCATCGTCAAATCGTCGTTTTTCTTCTTTCTCCCGTTCAAAATCTTTCTTTGCGTCGTGTTTTTGCGAATGTGCTTGGTCCCGCCGCGCCACTTGCCGCCTGCGCCAAGTGGCGCTTGAGTGTCGCCAAGTGCCGCTTTGGCATTGCAGGGTGGCACTTTCTGGCGGCAAAAGTGCCGCTTGGCGCAGGTGGGGGTCACGTCGTCTGTAAAATAGTGGCAAGCGGGCAGTAAATAAAATAACGTGAGTTCGACGAATATAAACCATCTTGATTTATAGTTGTCAGTTACATGTCTTGATTTTCTGCCCACTGTTCGCACTGCTTCAATACTATGTTCATGGCATTTTCTGCTTCTTCAGGTGGGTATTTGTATTTTTTCAACAATCGCTTGACCAGTCGGCGCATATTGGCACGTTCTGACTCTCTGCGATTCCAGTCAATGGTTCTGTTCTTGCGGAGCATGTCAGTCAGTTCTTTTGTCAATTCAACCAGCTGCTCATTTGAATAGAAGTCCTTAACAGCCTGTGGACGGGTCAGGGCATCATAAAAAGCCTTCTCTTCGTTTGTCAGGCCAAGGTCATTGCCCTGCTGCTCTGCCTTCATCATCTCCTGAGCCATCTTTAAAAGCTCTTGTATGACTTCCTCGTTGCTCAACAATCCATTGATATAACGGTTGAGGGTTTCGCTGAAGCGGTTGCTGAACAGCTCGCCAGTGACAAGGTTTGAGCGTGTCAGCGTACGGACACGTCCGCGTATCAGGTCTTCGAGCAACTTGACTGCGAGGTTCTTTTCCTTCATCTTCCTTACCTCTTCCATGAATTTCTCATCAAAGAGCGAAAATTCGGATTGTTCATTAAAGAGATTCACCACACCGTCACTGGTTACACTCTGCTCAATGAGAGCCGCAATGCGCTGATTGATTTCCCTCTTTGTCACCTTCCCGGGTCTTTGGAGTCGAACAATCAGTGTGCGTACCGACTCCATGAAGCCAACCTCAAAGCGTTCTTCTCCAATGAGGAGCGAGCGGCAGAGGGTCACTGCCTGACGGAGAAGTGAGGCGTTCTTTATGAAGTCTTTACAGTCAATGGCCTTGTCAGGCGCAATCATGTGATTGACCGCTCCCTTAATCAGCCGGGCGCGTTCGGCAGGGCTTCCATGTTGGAAATTGCTGTAATCATAGCCATGCAGGAGGTCACGGCAGATTTCAAGCCTTTCCTTGAACTCTGAGTATGCCCTATCCTTGATGTCGTTGTTGCCGTAGTTGCTCTGGTCGCGCTTGGTATAACGTTTCATGGCATCCTTCAAGGCTGCTGCGATACCTACATAGTCTACAATCAAGCCGCCGGCCTTCTCAGGGAACACTCGGTTCACTCGGGCTATTGCCTGCATCAGGTTATGGTCTTTCATTGGCTTATAGACATACATCGTGGCCAATGATGGAACGTCGAAGCCTGTCAGCCACATGTCAACGACAATCGCTATCTTCATCGTGTCGTTCTCATCCTTGAACTTCTTGGCAAGCTCCTTCTTGTATGCCTTGCCATCGATGATGTCTGCCCATTCCTCAGGGTCTTTATTGCCGCTGGTCATAACCACCTTCACTTTCTCCGTCCATTCAGGCCGAAGTTCAAGGATGCGCTTGTGTATCTTCATCGCTATTGGGCGGGAATATGCCACAATCATAGCCTTGCCACAGCAGATGTGCTGACGGTTGTCGGGTGCGCCCTAAATGTTTACCGGACAGTAATATATAAATATGTGTAAAGTCAGAAAAAGTGTGTGGTTTGATTGATTATTCGTTAGAAAAAGTGTGTAGTTTGGTTGGCTATTCGTCAGAAAAAGTGTGTAGTTTGGTTGACTATTCGTCAGAAAAAATGTATAGTTTGGTTGTTTATTCGTCAGAAAAAGTGTATATTTGCAACAAACATTCATCATAAATGACGTAATCATGCAGAGAGATATATATAAACAATTGTTAGATTGGAAAGAGAAAGAGTCACGCAAGCCTTTGATTCTCAATGGAGCAAGACAAGTAGGCAAGACCTATATCCTGCGTAAATTCGGAGAACAAGAATATCAGAAGTTTGCCTTCTTCAGTCTTGACCGTAATTTAAAAGTCAGAGAAGTATTTGAAAAAGGTGAAAGTACGGCAGATATTATAATGGCATTATCAGCTATCAGCCAAGTGGATATCACTCCTGGCGATACTCTTGTAGTGCTCGATGAGATACAAGATTGTCCCAAGGCTTTAGAAGCTTTGAAGTTTTTCTGCGAGGAAACACCCGATATTCACATCATCGTTGCTGGTTCCTTGTTGGGACTTTCGCTGCATAACGGCGTGTCCTATCCCGTTGGCAAAGTGGAGGAGTTACGTCTCTACCCCATGTCTTTTCTCGAATTTCTGAATGCAATGAACAAGACACAGTTGTTAAGTATCTTAAAAAGCAAAAACTGGACGGTCATCAATATGCTTGAAAAGGATCTTATCAGTCTCTTACGCCAATACTATTATGTAGGAGGTATGCCTGCCGCTGTATTGGCTCATGCTGAACAAAAGGGTCTGCAAGAGGTAAGAAGCATACAGCAACAAATTCTTGCAGACTATCGTCGCGACTTTTCCAAACATGCCCCAGCACGCGAAGTGCCACGAATCAACATGGTATGGGATAGCATTCCTGCTCAACTTGCTAAGGAGAACAAGAAATTCATCTATGGAGCTGTAAAGAAAAGCGCCAGAGCTGTAGATTTCGAAATGGGCATCCAATGGCTGATTGATGCGGGGTTGGCATATAAAGTCATTAGAGTCAATGCTCCTCGTTTGCCTCTTAAGTTCTATGAAGACACCGATGCCTTCAAACTCTTTATGCTTGATGTAGGACTGATGGGCGCTATGACAGAAACACCAGCCGAGGCAATGCTTGTCGGAGACAACGTGTTTTCAGAATACAAAGGTGCTTTTACAGAACTATATGTTTTCACTCAGCTAAAAGCTTTGGGTATGTCGCTCTACTACCACTCGATAAGCAATTCAACGATAGAAATAGATTTTCTTACGCAACATCATGGCAAGGTGGTGCCGATAGAAGTAAAAGCGGAGGTCAATGTAAAGTCGAAGTCGCTTAGAACCTTCATCACCAATAATCCAGAGCTTAAGGCTGTACGCTTTTCCATGCTTCCTTATAAAGAGCAAGACTGGATGACAAACATTCCTCTATATGCTTGCATGGTTGGAATGTAAGCAGCTATTCACCATCTCACCACCTCACCCTTACATCTTCTCGCTGTCAATGTTCACATGATTGACATTGACGTCTTCGTGTAGGAAGATGCGGGCTGTTTCGCGGAAGCGTTCTTCGCTTTCTGTGGTGAAATAGCGGCATGTGCCGCCTTTTGTGAGCTTTTGCTCCATCTCGGGATGACGGTTGAGGTAGTCGGCAAGCGAGTTGGCTACGTAGGTGCCCTGCGCCATTATGCGCACTCCGTCTGGAACGTTCTTCACAACCGAACTCATGAGCAGCGGATAGTGGGTGCAACCGAGGATGATGGTGTCGACGAGCGGATCCTTGCGCATCAGTTGGTCGATGCGCTTCTTCACGAAGTAGTCGGCGCCGGGCGAGTCTGCTTCGCCGGCTTCTACTATCGCTGCCCAAAGCGGGCAGGCAACGCCCGAAACCTCAATATCGGGGAAGAGTTTCTGAATCTCTATCTTGTACGAATTGCTCTTTATCGTGCCTTCTGTGGCGAGTATGCCCACATGACGTGTCTTTGTTAGTTTGCCAACCTCCTCTGCTGTGGGGCGGATGACGCCAAGCACGCGACGGTCGGGGTCGAGCACGGGCAGATCGCGCTGCTGAATGCTGCGCAGCGCTTTTGCTGAGGCTGTGTTGCAGCCAAGGATGACGAGGTGGCAACCCATGCTGAAGAGTTTCAGAACCGCTTGACGCGTGAACTGGTAGACCACTTCGAAGGAGCGCGAGCCGTATGGGGCGCGTGCGTTGTCGCCGAGGTACATATAGTCGTACTGTGGGAGGAGCTGGCGGATGCCGTGAAGGATGGTGAGTCCGCCGTAACCAGAGTCGAAAACACCGATTGGACCGGGATTAGAGGGAAATGGCATGATTTTCTATTTTATATAAAGCGAAAATTGATAATTGAAACCTGTGGCAGCCGTGTATGTACGGCGGTCAGCAATTTCAATTATCAATTTTCTTTTTTCCTAATATGTAGCAGCTTTCTGCTTTTAGTTCAGCGCCTCTTTGATAAGCTCTGTAGCGTCTTCGCCCATTTCGGGGTTGACGTACGGGCAGGCGTCGCCGTCGGTGTTGAGGATGAAGGCGTAGCCCTGAGCCTGACCTACCTTTGTGAGGGCATTGTAGAGCTTGTTCTTCACAGGCGCGAAGGCGTCTGCCTCTGCCTGCTTCAGAAGTCGCTGCGACTCGTTCTTGAAGTTGATGTTCTTCTGCATCATCTCCTGGAGTTCAGCCTGGCGCTTGTGCAGGATGGCAGGCACGAGGTCTTTCTGTACGTCGAGAAACTCTTCGTATTTGCTGTTGAACTCGTCTTCAGCGCGCTTCATCTCTGCGTCGTACTTCTGTCTCAGATCGTCGATGCTGCGCTGTGCCATGACATAGTCGGGCATTGATTTGAGAACGTTGTCGAAACTGAAATAGCCGAAGCGTGTCTGTGCGTTCGCCGTGAGCGAGAGTACGCCGAGCACGATGAGAAGGAACAATTTCTTCATGTCTTTTGCTGCTTTATATTGTTGTCAATTGAATAGTAATGGTTGAGTGTGCGGCTGCCACGGCAGCCGCTGCTTGCGTAAGAGAGCTGTGCTTTCTTACTTTGTTGTCTTGTTGAGCTGAGCCTTAACCTCTGCTGTAACGTCCTTGCTGAGAGTCTCGCTGATGTAAGGTATGCCGCTTGTTACGTCCATGATGTAAACGTATCCGCCTGCCTTGCCTACAGCCTTGATAGCCTCAACGAGCTTGTTTGTGATAGGGCTGATCTTGTCCTGCTGGAGCTTGCCGAGAGCCTGCTGGTTGTCCTGCGCTGTCTGCTGGATCTTCTGGTACATCTGAGAGAGGCTATCCTCGGTCTCTTTGCGCTTTGTCTCGTTCATTGTAGACTTGTTCTTCTCGTAGTCCTCGTACTTGCGCTGCATTTCGTCCTGCATAGCCTTGAGGTCGTTGTCGTACTGCTTTGCCTGTGCTTCTACCTCGCCGCGAGCCTTGATGAACTCAGGCATGGAAGCCATGATTTCCTGTGCGTTTACGTGACCGAACTTCTGTGCGAATGTTGCCATTGGCATGAACAACATAAGCATTAAAATCAATTTCTTCATTTTTGCTTTTTATTTTTTTTGTTATTAATTATTTCTTTTCTAAGCCTTCCTAAGCCTCTTTAGGCCTTTCTAAGCCTTGGTGAATCTTGAATTCAAAACTGGATAATTCATAATCGGCGAAGCCGACAATTCAAAATTCAAAACTCAAAATTCAAAACTCTTTAGTTGGCGTAGCCCAGCTTCTGCAGCACTTCGTTGCTGATGTCAGCCTTTGGCGAACCGTAGATTACGCCGGTGTCGCTTGAGCGGTCGAGCACGAGCGAGTAGCCACGCAGCTCTGCTATCTCCTTAACGGCGGTGTATATCTCCTCCTGGATAGGCGACATGAGGCTTTCGCGCTTCTTGAAGAGTTCGCCTTCCGGTCCGAAGTACTTGCGTTTGAGGTCGCTGGCGTCCTTCTCCTTCTTCATGATTGCCTCCTGGCGTGCCTTCTTCTGCTCCTGCGAGAGGAAGACCATCTCGTTCTGATAGTTCTTGTACATGGTAGACGCCTCGGTGTTGAGCGCCTCCACTTCAGCCTGCCATTTCTTCGACACCTGGTTGAGTTGCTCGTTGGCGCGCTCGTATGCAGGTATGTTCTTCAGAACGTACTCCATGTCGAGTAGCGCGTACTTCTGTGCGTTTGCCGTCAGCGCCGTAATGGCAAAGAGGCAGATAAGCATTAATTTCCTCATAGTCTGATTCTTAATTCTAAATTGAACAATTCCTAATCGGCATTAAGCCGACAATTCAAAACTCAAAATTCAAAACTCAAAACTCCTTCAGCCATCGGCTGTTAGAATTCCTGACCGAGGATGAAGTGGAACTGCGATCCGCCCTTCGTTCCGAATACCTTGTCGAAGCCGTAAGCCCAGTCGATACCCATCATACCCACCATCGGGAGGAAGATGCGCAGACCTACGCCGGCAGAGCGCTTCATATCGAACGGGTTGAACTTGCGGGTTTCGGTCCAAGCGTTACCGCCTTCGATGAATCCGAGGCCGTAGATAGTGGTGTTGCCGAGCAGGAACGGGTAGCGCAGCTCGAGCGTCATGCGGTCGTATGCATAGCCTTCGTGGCCGTACGGTGTGAGCGATCCGTTCTCGTATCCGCGCAGACCGATGGTCTCCTCGGCGTACGATGTAGAGTAGCCGGTCATGCCGTCACCACCCATGTAGTAGGTCTCGAACGGCGACTTCTTCCACTTGTTGAACGAGCCGAGCAAGCCGAACTCTACGCGTGTCATGAGCACGAGGCATTTCTGTCCGCTTGTGAGTGCGGTGAACATGCGGCCCTTGAACTTCCACTTGTGGTATTCTACCCAGCGGTACTTCTCCTGCTGCTCGCGGTTGTATGTAGCCGACTTCGGGTTGTTGGCGAGGTTCTTGTAGTCCTTGCCGTCCCATGCCGACCACGGCGGGGTGATAGTTACCGAGGCTGTGAACTCAGATCCGCGGCGCGGGAAGAGCTGGTTGTCGGTAGAGTTGCGCGAGAGCTGTATGCTGAGGTTGAGGTTGTTGGAGTTGCCGTTGGTCATGAGGAAGTAGCTCCAGTTCTTCAGCATGTAGCGTGTGTACTGCACCGAGAGCGACAACTGGAAGAAGTCGTCTGGCCAGCGCAGCTGCTTGCCCCATCCGAGCGAGAATCCGAACAGCTTCACGTATTTGTCGGGGTCGTAGAAGCTCTCATAGTTGTTGTAGCCGTTGTAGTTGCCGTAGCCGTACATATAGTTATAGTAGTTGTTGAAGTAACCACTATTATAGTAGTTGCTCGACACGTCGGTCTGCTTAGAGAAGTAGGCGCCTACCGAGAACTGTATCGGTCGTTTGCCTCCGAACCAGTTGGTAGAGTACGACATGTTGTACGACTGGTAGTATGTACCGTTGGTCTGTGCTCCGATAGAGAGCACCTCACCGTCGCCTACGGGCAGGAATCCGCGGCGCTCCTTGTTCTTTCCGAAGAGGTTGCGCATAGAGAAGTTGTTGAGCTTCAAGCCGATGCGTCCGATTACGCCGGTCTGTCCCCATCCGAGCGAGAACTCAATCTGGTCGTTCGACTTCTGTTCGAGGTCCCAGTTGATGTCTACGGTTCCGTTCTCGGGGTCGGGCTTCACGTCTGGGTTCACCTTCTCGGGGTCGAAGTGACCCATTGACGCGATCTCGCGTGCCGAACGCTGCAGAGCCTCCTTAGAGAAGAGGTCGCCAGGCTTTGTACGCAGTTCGCGGCGCACCACATTCTCGTACAGACGGTCGTTGCCGTTGATGCGCACGTGGTTGATGTGTGCCTGCGGACCCTCGAAGATACGCATCTCGAGGTCGATAGAGTCGCCCACGATGTTCACCTCTGTCGGGTGGAGCGAGTAGAAGAGGTAGCCGTTGTTCCAGTAGTTGTTGCCCACAGCGTCCTCGTCCTCGGTGAGTCGCTTGTTCATAAGCTTCTGGTTGTAGACGTCGCCCTTCTTCATGCCGAGCACGGCAGCGAGATAGTCGGAGCTGTATATCGTGTTGCCCACCCATGTGATGTTGCGCACGTAGTACTTCTTGCCTTCGTCCACCTTCACGCGCATGCTCACGTGCCTGTCGTCGACATTCCACACCGTGTCGCTCACGATATATGCGTCGCGGTAGCCCAGCTCGTTGTACTTGTCGATGAGCTTCTGCTTGTCGTTCTTCCAGCGTTCGGGCGTGTATTTCTTCTTGAACTTCAGGAACGTAGCCATCTTGCCCGCCTCGTGAGTCTCCTTGAACACACCTTTCTTTATGATGTTACCCTTTATCTTGCTTGTGGCGAGTGCCTTGTTGCCCTCGATGAAGATGTCGCGCACCTTCATCTTCTGCTTTTTGTCGATGATGACGTCGAGAATCACCTGGTTCTTGTTAGCCACGTCGTCGCGCTGCACGATCTGTATGTCGGCGTTCTTGAAGCCCTTCTCGTCGAAGTATTTCTTTGCGAGAATCTTCGCGCGGTCTATCATGTTAGGTGTAATCTGTGCGCCCTTGAGCAGTCCGAGCTTCTCCTCCATGTCCGTACGCTCCGACTTCTTCAGTCCGACGTAGTTGATGGTAGACACGCGCGGACGCATCTGCAGATGGATGTGCAGATAAGCCTTGTCGTGTACGAGCGAGTCGACAGAGATAGATACCTCTGAGAAGAGTCCGTACTTCCAGTAGTGCTTCACGGCGTCGGTGATAGCCTCGCCAGGCAGTTCTATCTGTTGTCCGATAGAGAGTCCGGAGATGCCAGTGAGCATGTAGTCCTCGTAGCCTTCCGCTCCCGACACGGCGAGTCCGCCGAGTGTCACAGTGCGCGGGGTTCCTGCATACGAGATGTCGGGGTATGTAATCTTGTCCTGCGCTTGGGCTGCGAAGCTGCTTACAAGGATGCAGGCTGTTGTCAACACCTTAATTATATTCATCGTTTTTCTCTTGATTGTTCTTTTTTCTGATTATTGAGGGGCTTTGCTCAGCCTCCACTTGCGCCTCTGTTTTTCCGAAGCGTCGCTGGCGTCGCTGGTAGTCGGCGATGGCTTGGTGCAGACCTTCTTCGTCGAAGTCGGGCCAGAAGGTGTCGCAGAAGTACAGCTCCGAGTAGGCTATCTGCCAGAGCAGGTAGTTGCTTATGCGCTGCTCGCCGCCGGTGCGTATGAGCAGGTCGGGGTCGGGCATGAAGCTCGTTGTCATGTGTTCGGAGATGAGCTGCTCGTTGATGTCGGCGTCCTGAATCTTGCCTGCAGCGAGATCGGCTGCTATCTCTCGTGTAGCCTTCACAATCTCCCAGCGCGACGAGTAGCTGAGCGCTACAACCATCGTCATCGCCGAGTTGTGGGCTGTGTGGTCCATGGTCTCCTGCAGCTTCTGCTGCACCTCCTTCGGCAGGCGCTCTATGTCGCCGATGACCTGGAAGCGCACGTTGTTCTTCATGAATATCTCGTCCTCAAGCGATGTGAGCACAAGACCCATGAGCGCAGCCACCTCGGTAGCGGGGCGGTTCCAGTTCTCGGTAGAGAAGGTGTAGAGCGTGAGATACTTCACGCCGAGGCGCGTACACTCTGATGTGATGCGGCGCACGGCGTCTACTCCTGCCTGATGGCCGAAGCTGCGCGGCTTGCCTCGCTCTGCTGCCCAGCGTCCGTTGCCGTCCATGATGATGGCGATGTGCTGGGGTATGTTGGTTGTATCGAGTTTTTCCATATTCTGTTTTTTCCTTTTAAGAAGGCGTTTAGGCCTTTCTAAGCCTTCTTAAGTCTTCCTAAGCCTTTGCTTTTAACTAAGCCTTCCTAAGCCTTCCTAAGCCTTCTTAAGCCTTTCTAAGCCTTTGCTAACTAAGCCCTCCCCGACGGGGAGGGTTGGGAGGGGCT
>SAMEA3663013__coassemble_948_pt1 | contig 13476 bp, 15 predicted proteins | sample SAMEA3663013__metabat2_low_PE_038 | metagenome-assembled genome bin SAMEA3663013 (sample SAMEA3663013) | pig gut metagenome | biome: pig gut; feature: pig-associated habitat; material: faeces | place: France | collected 2012 | reverse complement strand
ATCTATGGCAATGAAATCAACAAGCGATACACTGATTTGTTGAAAACAAACGACACCCTTTCTCTTTGGGATTGCATCTCGCTTGACGCAGTACAAAAAGGCAGAACTATTCATGAGGATATAGCGCAAAACTTGCTAAAACGTGGACTGATAGAAGGTGAGGCTCCGCATTACAGCATTTCTCTTAGCATTGCAAAGAATACTCACCAACTGCCTTCTTACACAAAAACAAAAGGATTGGATAAGGAGAGGTTGCGTCAAATGGTTCTACAATATCTCAGCAATGCAGGTGAAGAAGGTGCCAAGCGAGATAGTATATACGAATATCTCAAAGATGTGCTTCCAGCCGATAAGACGGAAGAGCAACAACTTCGTATGCTCGGAGATTTGCTGAAAAACATGAGTAAAGAGTGTTTAATAAAAGCGGAAGGACGAACTTGGTATACCATACCTCAATCATAAGAGGATCTATTATAGCGACTTTTTACGGAATTATAGCGGAGAATCTTTTTGTATCCGTCAAAAAATGACGAGATTTATAGCGAAATCAACTGATTATAGCGAATTGTATCAAAACAACAACCAATGTCAAAATTTAGATTTATACGGCTATGGAGCATAAAACTATTGACAGATTTAGAGGTTGCCTGTATGGTCAAGCCATTGGCGATGCACTTGGATTGGGGACGGAATTCATGACAGATGAGGATATAGCTTGGAAATATCCTCATGGACTACAACACTATAGGCAGATATACCAGGATAGACATCGGAAACGCTGGAAGATAGGCGACTGGACGGATGATACCGACATGATGCTATGCATTGCTGATGCGGTCATTGAAGACAAGGGTGTTAATTTTTACAACATCGCCCGACACTTCAAAGACTGGGTCAATGGCTTTCCTATGGGTATTGGAGAAAATACCTTTAAGGTGCTGACGATTGGCGATTATGTGGAGCATCCGTTTGAGGTATCCCACAAGGTATGGGAAATGAGTAAGTATCAGTCTGCTGCAAATGGTGGACTGATGCGTACATCCGTAGTCGGACTATTCCCAAAAGAAACAACAGCCTGTGCTGAGAAAATATGTCAGCTCACTCATTACGATCCAAGATGCGTAGGCTCATGTGTCATTGTTTCGGAGCTGATACATGCATTGGTCTATGGCATCGAACCTCCTACACGCTCACAAATGAAGGATATTGCCAGGCAATATGATGTGGAAATATGTGATTATATAGACAACGCATGGGTGGAACCTCATGTCAAACCGCTTGTAGACTATGACAATTGGGGCTACACCCTGTCTACTCTATCTGTAGCTCTATGGTCATATTGGCATGCCTCTTCATTCGAAGAAGGATTGCTTGCCGTTGTGAATGCAGGAGGAGATGCAGACACAAATGCTGCAGTTGCGTGTGCCATTCTTGGTGCGAAGTATGGATTTCACGCTATTCCCAAAGAATATGTAGACGGTCTTTTGTATAAGGAGACCTTGGACAAAACTATAGATAGCCTTTTGGATATTTGTATAAAATAAAAGAAACAACAGACGAACGTTTGACGTTTTTGGTTACTATTCCTGTTCATGAAGGGTGTGGCGAAAGTTCGGAAACAGATTTACTTGGTTCGAAAACTCATAATGAAAGTTCGGAGAGAAAAGAAATTAGTTCGGAGACAACCTCAAAAAGTTCGGAGAGAAATGTTGATACAATTAAAGATGTATATAATAGTATAGATACAAAAAACGTAGCGGAGACTCTCCGCTACGTTTATATTTATAATTAATGTCCAAAAGTTTGCCATTGCAGATATAGCGATGTCGACATCATTTGTCACCACATCAACATCTCAACATGGCAACATGTTATTATCCTTCTAATGCGCCGATAATCTCGCTTACAGAAGAGCAACCGTGATTGTCGAGCCAATTGTTGATGCCGTCGCGCACCTTGATGGTTACGGCGGGGTCGAGGAAGTTGGCGGTGCCAATCTCGATGGCTGTTGCGCCAGCCATGAGGAACTCGATAGCATCCTCGGCGGTGCAGATGCCGCCAAGACCTACTACTGGAATCTTCACTGCCTTAGCCACCTGCCATACCATGCGTACGGCAACCGGCTTGACAGCCGGACCGCTCAGTCCGCCGGTGTTGATGCTGAGCATTGGGCGGCGGCGTTCGATGTCGATAGCCATGCCCATGAGAGTGTTGATGAGCGATACGCTGTCAGCACCCTCTGCCTCTACAGCCTTTGCAATCTCGGTTACGTCAGTTACGTTCGGCGAGAGCTTCACGATGATTGGCTTGTTGTATCGTTCGCGTACGGCGCGCACTACGCTGGCTGCGCCCGTTGTGGTTACGCCGAAAGCCATGCCGCCCTGCTTCACGTTAGGGCAGGAGATGTTCAGCTCGATAGCCGGGATTTTATCCAGCTCGTTGATGCGTGCTGCGCACTCGGCGTAGTCGTCTGGCGACGAACCGCTCACGTTGACTATCATGTTTGTGTCGATGTCCTTGATCTGCGGGTAGATGTTGCGGCAGAAATAGTCGACGCCCTTGTTCTGGAGGCCCACGCAGTTGAGCATACCCTGCGCTGTCTCAGCCATGCGCGGATAGTCGTTGCCCTCGCGTGGGTTGAGTGTGGTGCCTTTAACGATGATGCCACCGATCTCTTCGAGCGGCACGAAGTCGGCGAACTCCAGACCGTATCCGAATGTTCCCGATGCGGTCATCACGGGGTTTTTCAGTTTCAGACCGCCAATCTTTACACTTAAATCTGCCATGTCAGTTTCTTTATATTCATTACCGGACCTTCCTTACATACACACTTGTTGCCTTCCACTGTCTTCTCTACGCAGCAGAGACAAGCTCCGACGCCACACGCCATCTTGTTCTCGAGCGATACTTCGCACTCGATGTCGTTCTTGAAGGCGTAGCGAGCCACAGCCATCATCATCGGCTTCGGTCCGCAGGTAGAGATGCGGTCGAAGTGCTCCTGAGCCAGTACGGAGTGGTTGGTTACGAAGCCTTTCTCGCCCTCCGATCCGTCCTCGGTGGTGATGAGCACGCGTCCTACCTGCTCGAAGAGTTCGCGTTCGAGCACGTCTTTAGCCGAGCGTGCGCCGAGCAGGAATGTCGGTTCGCCGCCCATCGCCTTGATGCGCTTGCCGAAGTAGAGCAGCGGAGCCACGCCCACGCCGCCACCTACGAGCAGCACCTTCTGTGCGCTGTCTGTCGGCATTGTAAACGAATTGCCGAGTGGCAGCATGCAGTTGAGACGGTCGCCCTTCTGCAGCTTCTGCAGTTGGCGTGTGCCGTCGCCCACGGCAGCCACGAGGAGCCAGAGCTCGTTGCGGTCGTAATCTACATTATTAATAGAGATAGGACGGCGCAGGAATGTAGACGGCGAATTGTCTACGCGCACCTCCACAAACTGACCGGGAAGCATCTCGGGCAGCGGTTTGTCGTCGGTGAGCTTGATGAGCACGTGCTTGTCGCTCAATGCTTCAACGCTGTTGACCGTAAGGTCGAGTATGAACTTTTTCATTTATTTTTGTTTGTCTTGTTGCTTTGTGACAGTATGTATATATTAGAGGTGTAGCTTAACTTCTGCAAAGTTTGTACAAACCGAGAGCAATGGAACTTGTTTCAATTGCCGAGGTGCCGCCAAACTTCTGCAAAGGTAATAAAAAAGTAAAAGAGTAAAAAAGTAAAAGAGTAAAAAAAGTAAAAGTATAAAAGTAAAAGAGTAAAAGAGTAAAAAAGTGGTGTTTGTGCCATTTCTGTCACTCCGTTTGTCACATTTGTCACGCTTCGTTGTGCTATATTAGCCCTTATCAGCTTTGGCACGCTTTTGGCTATATCCTTAACGAAGACGGACGGCAGAATAGTCGCCGCAGAAATCAACTATAAAAATAAAAAACTTAAAACATAAGAATTATGAACATTAAACCATTAGCAGACAGAGTTCTCGTACTCCCTGCACAGGTAGAAGAAAAAGTCGGTGGAATCATCATTCCTGATACAGCAAAAGAGAAGCCGCAGCACGGCACAATCGTTGCAGCCGGTAACGGCACAAAGGACGAGGAGATGGTTCTGAAAGAAGGCGATGAAGTGCTCTACGGTAAGTATTCTGGCACTGAGCTTGAGGTTGAAGGCACAAAGTACCTCATCATGCGTCAGTCAGACGTTCTCGCAGTGGTTCAGAAATAAAACTTTTGAGTTTTGAATTTTGAGTTTTGAATTGTCGGCTACGCCGATTAGGAATTATTCAATTTTGAATTTAGAACTCATAATTAATAATTAATAACTAATAATTAATAATTAAAGAAATGGCTAAGGAAATTAAATACAATATGGATGCACGCGACCTGTTGAAGAACGGTGTCGACAAGTTGGCTAACGCAGTTAAGGTGACACTCGGTCCGAAAGGCCGCAACGTGGTTATCGAGAAGAAGTTCGGTGCTCCGCAGATTACAAAGGACGGTGTGACCGTAGCTAAGGAAGTGGAGCTTGAGGACAAGTTCGAGAACACCGGCGCACAGCTCGTTAAGAGCGTAGCAAGCAAGACCGGCGACGACGCAGGCGACGGTACAACAACTGCTACAATCCTCACCCAGGCTATCGTAACCGAGGGCTTGAAGAACGTAACAGCAGGTGCCAACCCGATGGATCTGAAGCGCGGTATCGACAAGGCTGTAGCTGCTGTCGTAGCACACATCAAACAGAACGCAGAGATCGTCGGTGACAACTACGACAAGATTGAGCAGGTAGCTACCGTTTCTGCTAATAACGACCCAGAGATTGGCAAGCTCCTGGCAGACGCAATGCGCAAGGTGTCTAAGGACGGCGTAATCACCATCGAGGAGAGCAAGAGCCGCGACACAAACATCGGCGTAACAGAAGGTATGCAGTTCGACCGCGGCTATCTGAGCGCTTACTTCGTAACCGACTCTGAGAAGATGGAGTGCGTTATGGACAACCCGTACATCCTTATCTATGACAAGAAGATCAGTAGCGTTAAGGACCTGCTGCCTATCCTGCAGCCGGCTGCAGAGAGCGGACGCCCGATGCTCATCATCGCTGAGGACGTTGACTCAGAGGCACTCACCACACTCGTTGTGAACCGTCTGCGTGCAGGCTTGAAGATCTGCGCTGTGAAGGCTCCTGGCTTCGGCGACCGTCGTAAGGCTATGCTCGAGGATATCGCTACTCTGACTGGTGGTGTCGTAATCAGCGAGGAGAAGGGCTTGAGCCTCGACAAGGCTACACTCGACCTCTGCGGTTCTTGCGAGAAGGCTACCGTTTCTAAGGACAACACCACTATCGTAGGCGGCTGCGGTCAGAAGGAACTCATCGCCGACCGTGTTGCTCAGATCAAGAGCGAGATTGCAAACACTAAGAGCGCATACGACAAGGAGAAGCTGCAGGAGCGTCTTGCAAAGCTCGCCGGTGGCGTAGCCGTTCTCTACGTAGGTGCTAACAGCGAGGTAGAGATGAAGGAGAAGAAGGATCGCGTTGACGACGCCCTCTGCGCTACACGTGCAGCTATGGAGGAAGGCGTTGTCGTTGGTGGTGGCACAACATACATCCGTGCTCAGAAGGAACTTGCTGAGCTCAAGGGCGAGAACGCTGACGAGCAGACTGGTATCAACATCGTGCGCCGCGCTATCGAGGAGCCGCTTCGCCAGATTGTAAAGAACGCCGGTGGCGAGGGTGCTGTTGTCGTTCAGAAGGTTCGCGAGGGCGAAGGCGACTTCGGTTACAACGCTCGCAAGGACGCTTACGAAGACCTCCGCGCGGCAGGTGTCATCGATCCGGCTAAGGTAGAGCGCGTAGCTCTTGAGAACGCTGCTTCTATCGCAGGCATGTTCCTCACAACCGAGTGCATCATTTGCGACAAGCCTGAGGAGAAGGCTCCGGCTATGCCGATGGGCAACCCGGGCATGGGCGGCATGATGTAATCAGACCGAAATCACAGATTGAATAAAACATAAAAAGAGTCCCTATTCCGCAGTGGAGTAGGGACTCTTTTTTTTTGTGATTTCTTCGTAAATGTTTGGATATAAAGAAATTTATTGTTAGCTTTGCGTAGTGCAATATAGATACGAAAGGATTTTTATGAAATATCAAGCTGTTAAATACAATAGTCGTGAAGAAGCTATGGCTGCATTTATAAAAATGCGCGATAGAAAGCGTGAATGGTTGAAGAAGACGGAAAACGAACTCAAAGAATTACGTGCAGAAGTAGAAACGCGATATGGAAATTCTTGATCTCAATCATTTGAATATTATTTCTCCATATGCATTATGGAAAACTGGAAGTAACGGCAATGAATATGCATTCCATACAGATTATGGAGTGCAATATCGCATTTGTTTTGACGTTAACCAGAGTATTTGGGAAAATGGAGCTTATGAATTTGGTATTTATAATGATAATGGTAAAACTTCTCCTAATGACATAAAGGTAAAACAGACAATAATCAGTGTTATAGAAGAGTTTTTTATAAACAATCCTGATATTCTGTTATATCAATGTGAAACAGGCGATAACAAGCAAAATGCACGCCAACGCCTTTTCTACAAGTGGTTTAATGATAGTCCAAATAGAGATAAGTATGTGCTGAAAGTATCTTCCATTATCGCTGAAGATATAGTAAACTTTATAGCTCTTATCGTGAACCGCAATAATCCTAATATAGATCGCATTATTGATGATTTTGATGAATTCATTGGATTCTTTAACCATAAACCAGAATAAAAAAACAAACATTTTGAACCAACGGTATTTTTACCAGGTTCAAAATGTTTGTCTTATTATGAATCTTGTTATAGCGTGCTGTTCTTGAAGAATCAGATTTCTTCTACAATCTCTGCGAGAGCCTTGCGTTTCTTCTCTGCACGCGGACAATCCTCGGCGATGTGTCCGACGGGGATGATTGCCACAGCTTCGAAGTCGGCAGAGGGGTAGAGGCGACTCATGATGTCGGTGTCGAAGTTGCACACCCAGCAAGTGCCAAGATTGCGCTCCGTAGCAGCGAGGCACAGATGCTCGGTAGCTATAGCCACGTCGATGTCGCCGTGCTGCTTGTCGTCGTAGCGGCGTGTCCAGCATTCGCTGTTGTTCTTCATGCACACGATGTAGAGCGGAGCGGTGCGGAACCAATCGCGGTCGTACGCCTGCCAAAGCTGTTCCTTAGCTTCATTGTTGCGCACCACGACAAACTTCCATGCTTGGCGGTTTACAGCCGACGGAGCCAGCCGGACGCACTCGAGGATATATGCCAAGTCTTCGTCGCTTACCGCCTCGTCGGTATATTTGCGTGCCGAGAAGCGGGTCTGTGATAGTTCGAGAATATTCATACGTTCGGCTTACTTCTTTGTCAGCACATACAGCTTGGCTGTTTCGCCCTCTGGCTCATTGCCGAGCGAGTCGGTCATGATTACGCTGCTGTTGTCCTTAACCTTGTAGAATGTGTGCTCGCCGCTCGACGGACGAATAAGCATCAGTACGCTGTTGTCGAGAACCTCCAGCACGCCGCTTGCCTCGTCGTGGCCATCCTTGCGGTCGATGTAGTCCTGCTGCAGCTGGTATGTGCTGTCGGCATTGATAGTGAGCACGGTCTTGATGCCCGGGCAGTCGGCAGCTGGCAGTGTGCCCTCGTATGTGCCGGCAACGGCAGCGAGGTCGAGGTTTTCGCTGGCTGTTGTGTCAGCTACGCTTGTCGAATCGGTGTTCGCTTCGCTCTGTGCGGTGTTCTTGCCATTGCAAGACACCATTATTGCTGCAGCCAAGACTGCAACGTACATAAGATTTCTTTTCATACCTTTTATAGATTTGTTTGTTAATTGCTTTCTTTATCGTATCCATTCCAGTGCCAAGGGCAGGAATACAGTAGGTTATTAATGCTTCTTCACAGCCGCCGGGGTCCAATTCTTGAAGAATCGTAGCACCTTCTTCTCGCTGTAGCCCTTGTCCTCTTCGAGGAAACTTGAGTCCTGCGTGTGCAGTACCTTACCGTTGGCGTCGAGCACCACGAAGACGGGGAAGCCGAAGCGAGCCGGGTTGTCAAGACGCTCCATCAGTTTTGCGGCTTTCTGTGCAGCCTCTTCGCCGCCAGCCTTGCGCGGATTGTAGTTGACGTGGATGAGCACGAAGTTCTCGCCGATTATCTTGCTTACCGCCTCGTTAGTTTCGGCGAAGTCGGCGAAGCGCAGGCACCACGGACACCAGTTGCCGCCCACCTGGCACACCACAAACTTGCCGTCTGACTTAGCCACGGCAAGCGCCTTGTCAATCTGTTCCATCGGGTCGATGCTCTCGTCATACACTTTCTTCAATGCTGTCTGAGCATTTACAGTCATCAAGGTTACAACCATGAGGACAGCTGTGATAAATAGTCTTTTCATATATGTCTCTGTTTCAGTATCAGTTAATGTACGTGCCTGTCGATGCAGGCTACTTTAGCTTTGCTTCAACTCCATATCCTTTCGCGACTTCGACTTGATTACGAGCCATACGCCGCTGAAGACGAGCACTACAGCCACGGCTTGCTTCCACGTGAAGAGGCACATGCCGCAGGCGATGCTCACCGATACCGCCACCACGGGCTGCATATAGTTGTAGATGCTCACCACGGTGGGGCGCAGCGTGCGTTGCGCTGTCTGCATACAAAGGTAGGCTATGTAGGTGCCGAAGAACACCACGAACCCCGTTTCGAGCCATGTCTTGAGGCTGACAGCCTGCCAGTCGGTAGACGCGGCGTGCGAGCCGAGGAACGGCGTGAGCAGGATTGTAGCCCACGTGAACATCCACTTGCTCATGGTTATCGGACTGTAACGTTTCAGTATGTCGCGGTAGAGCGAGAGGTAGAGCGCAAACGACATCTGCGCAGCCACACACAGCAAGTCGCCGCGTATGTCGCCGATGCGCGAGTCGTTGGCAACGGCAGTGCTGGCAATCAGTATGACGGCGCCCGAGCAACCAACGCCCACGCCCAGCGCCTTGCGCCCCGTGATAGGTTCCTTCAGAATGAGCGCTGCGAATATCATTGCGAAGATAGGCAACGAAGTGGTTACGATGGCGGCGTTAGACGGAGTGGTGATGCTCAGACCGATGGTGAAGCAACACTGGTTGCAGACGAGACCGAACACGCCGGCTCCGCAGAGCACGAAGATGTCCTTGAGCGGCACATGCTCGTGCTTGGTGAAGAGCGATGTTATCCAGAAGAACACCGCTCCTCCCAAGGCGCGCAGGTATACCATATTCAGATTGTCCACCCCGTTCAGCATCGCGTCCTTGCCGATAGGAGCCATGAGGCCCCAAATGACGCAGGCGGAGAGAATAGCGAGGTGGGCAATCAGTACGCGTTTGTTCTGCATCGCGTCTATACGAGGTGAGCTATAAGTTCCTCACGATCGCCGGCGAGCATGTCGATAACTGGAATTTCAACCATTGTGTAGCAGCCCGGCTGCTGGCGCATTGTAGCGCGAGCCACGTTGACGAGCACCTGACCGGTGAGTGCAGGGTTGTTGATGCTCATGGTGAACTCCATGCGCTGGTTCTGAGTCTTGCCGCTCACGCCCTTGCGAGTGAGATGTACGCCGTGACCCATATCGCGCACGGCGTCAACCGACGGTACGGCGAACACGTGAGTCTCGTCGTTAGAGAAGTAGGGGTCTGCCTTGATAGCTGCCGTAACGTCCTCGAGCTTTGCGCCCTCCTCGAGTTCTACGTAAACCATGCGGCGGTGCAGTCCTTCGCCCTTCGGTATAGTCATAGACAGCGCGTCCTTCACGCCCTCCTTGGAGCGCACGCATACGCTATGACCCATCGACATGCCCGGTCCGAAGTTTGTGTAGCTGAGTCCCTTCGGTGCGAGGCTCTGCATCAGAGTGCGCACGATAGAGTCTGAACCCGGGTCCCAACCAGCAGCGATTACGCTTACCGTGCCGTTCTTCTTGCACACCTCAGAGAGAGTGCGGCGGTAGTCGACGATAGAAGTGTGTATATCGAAGCTGTCTACGGTGTTGATGCCGAGTGCAGCAATCTGCTTTGCGTACTCCTCGCACGAGCGTGTCGGAGTAGCAAGGATAGCTACGTCCACGTCCTTCAGTTCGCGAATGTCCTTTACTACCTCGTACTGAGCCAGTTCGGCAGGCTTGTTCTCCGCACCGTGACGGCGCACTACACCAGCAATCTCAAAGTCGTCGGAAGCCTCAAGCGCCTGAATCGCATAATGTCCGATGTTGCCGTATCCCACTACGGCTGCTCTAATCTTTTTCATGTCTTTCATTTTAATATAAAAATTTATATGGAATGTCTCGCACGGATGAAGCCGCAGATAGCGAGACATCTGTTACTAATGGGTGCAAAGTTATAGAAAATCATCAAAACAAATAGCGCTCTGCTGTCGTTTTTTTACGTATTTTACTGTATATTAGGTAAAATCATTATAAGTAGGTATTTCATAATTCGCCGATTATGCCTAATTTTGCAACCGTAAAAGAAATAATACTCAACGACAATGAAAAAGAAATATCTTGGTAAGACCGTAGGGTCATTGCTTATCGTACTTCTTATGATGCCGTTAGGACATGCACTGATGATTCTGATGGAGCACTTCCTCGAGCCGACAACGCTTCACTATTCGGCGTTTCTGATGGGTTTCGTAGGACTTGTGGTCACCATAGCCGGTGTGTTCGTGAAGGGCGACACACGCCAGACCTGCTTCGGACTCGCCGGAGCCTTGCTCTTCTGGACCGGTTGGGTGGAGTTTCTGTTCGCTTACTTCGCTCAGCGCTTCGGTGTACATTGCGATCTTATAGGCAACGGCGTTGTGCAGACTGTCACGGAATACGTCAACGGCGTTGGTGTCAACCATACTTTCACAATCAACGGCACACCGCTCGAAGATTTCTCGCGTGCCGAACTTAAGGAGCTGCGCGGTTCGCGTCCTGAATATCTCATCATGCCCGCCACGTTCGGCATGTGGATGATGTTCGTAGTGATGTACACCTTCTGTACCCGCACCGGCTGTCTGTTCATCCGTTGGGTACAGAGACATTGCGGCATAAACGAGAAGGTAGATCTGCGCCCGATGGCGTATCATCCGAGTATAGTGATGTTTATGGAGTGGAATATCATGATGTGGGGACTCTACATGCTGCTTATGTTCTGCTACGACCCCGTATTCCTCGGCGACCATCACCCCGTAACCTACGCCGTTGCAGCCGTCTGTCTCGTCGGTTCGGCGCTGATGTTCAAGAAACAGATGTATATAGCCACCTGGGGACGCAATCTGCGTATGGCTTACGCTACGGTCATCGTGTTCTGGACCTTCGTAGAGGTTATCGCACGCAACGGACTCTTCAAGGAGATATGGGTCGATCCGCTGCATCATGTGGTGGAGATGAGCACCGTGCTCGCCCTCTTCGTAGTGCTCATCGTGGGCTGCTGGATGTATAACGTGAAGGATGCTGAGGCTGACGCGAAGTTATTGGCATAGTTTATACATTATATAATATACAGCAATAGTAAAAGACAATATATAATAACATTAAAAATCAAAAATAATAACACAACTATTTTTATGAAAAGAATTTTTACTCTCTTGTTCGCTATTCTCACAGCAACAACAATTATGGCACAAATGCACGGACCGATGAAGTTTGTAGGCGCTTCAAACATGAGCGTATCAACAATGAGCATCGATAATCCCAGTGACACAATATTGTTCGCTATGAACGGCATGGAGTCGGGCGACATCACTCTGCCTGAGATGAAGGGTATGCATACTATCCCGTCGTTCACCATCAGCGGAGCCACATTCACATTGGGCGAGAATCACGTTGTGACATTCGCCGACCAGACCTTCAGCACAAAGGTGACAGTGAACGGAGCCGAGAAGAACATCACCGGCACATCGCTTTCAGGCACATACAACATGGCAGACAACTCGCTCTCGCTTACTGTTGTGTTCCAGTACGGCAGCATGCCGATGCCTATGACATACAGCGTGAAGGGCTACTACGTAAAGGCTGTGTCTAACCCCATCACTGTTACAGTGGGCGGCCAGTTCACATACAAAAACGACAATGTTACATACGAGCTTCGTCGATACAAGGACGGCGAAACAGACAAGCTCGACGTTGCTGTTCCGAGCTATACGCTCGCAAACACCATCATGGGCGACCTCACACTCGGTTCGTATACCGTGAAGGGACTCGTTTACGACGAGGAGCAGGGCGGCTACTACCGCGACTACAAGAACGACGGACTCAAGTTCCATTTCACAGCCGTCAAGAACGGCACTACAACAATGGACAAGGACTACGATTTTGCTTCAGAGAAAGACAACAACATCCTCGTGAAGTACGAAGGCAACAACGTAAGCTCTATCGTCAACACCTTCCAGGTGGGCGCAATGCCTTTCGGTATCGTGTCTGTGTTCAGCGCTCCTGCAACCTCTATTGAGAGCGTAAACGCCAATGCTACCGCTCCGGCAGACGGAAGAACATACAACCTCGCTGGTCAGCGTGTGGACAACAACTATAAGGGCATTGTTATTGTCAACGGTAAGAAGTATTTGAGAAAATAGTATAATGATTAAAAAGGCCATTTTACTTGCTGTTGCAACTGTGAGCTTACACCTGCTCACAGCCTGCAACGGCATTTTTGATGATATATACGACCAGCCGAAGCCGGTTGTGCCGGCGAAAGGACAGCTTGTTATCGACGCTACGAGCTGGACCGACTGGTATTATGTCTCTCTGCCACGCCTGCAGCGCCTTGCAGAAGCCGGCGACGAGGACGCTCTGCTTAAGGCTCAGAGCGAGTTCGAGAAGCGTCCTATCCCGTTTGCGCTCAGCGAAGGCAGCGAGTGGGACGGTCGTTCGGGTCAGTATATGTACTGGTTCGACGTTTGGGGCGCAGGCATACAGAACAACGAGTTCCGCGGGCTCACCAAGACCGACGCTCAGCAAGACCCCGAGGAGTGGAGCTTCGCCGTGCATCGCAACAACGTGCGCACGAACGGTGGCGCTGTCTACGAGACGCAATACACATCCTTCGACCAGCTGCCCGCATCGAGCACCGAATTCGCCAACAAGGAGTTCACAGCCGACGAGTGGAGCGAGAACGAAGTGTGGAGCAGTCAGGAACAGATGCTGCTCAGTCTCGTGCCGTCGCAGGGCATTGATGTCAATAAGGTGCTCTCGTCGTGGCTCGAGTTCAAGTTCAACGTGCCGCCCGACTATATCCCCAACAAGCATGTCTTCATCCTGCGACTCGCCGACGGCACCTACGCCGCTCTGCAGCTCGCCGACTTCGTCTCGCCCGAAGGCAAGAAATGCTTCTTGACCATTAATTACAAGTATCCGTATTAAGGAGTTGTGGTGTTGAGATGGTGAGATGTTGAGATGTTGAGATGTTGAGATGTTGAGATGTTGAGATGTTGAGATGTTGAGATG
>SAMEA3663013__coassemble_933_pt1 | contig 13631 bp, 6 predicted proteins | sample SAMEA3663013__metabat2_low_PE_038 | metagenome-assembled genome bin SAMEA3663013 (sample SAMEA3663013) | pig gut metagenome | biome: pig gut; feature: pig-associated habitat; material: faeces | place: France | collected 2012 | reverse complement strand
CGGGGTTATTTGATTAATATTTAACTGGTCCCGATTTTAACGGGACACTAATGAAGGAAATAATAAAAACAATATAGATGAGCATTATCAGGAGGTAAACTCGGAAATACAAAACCAACTTGTAAACAGTACCACTTCAAAGTACAACCGATTGATTGCTTCCAAAATGGTGCTCTCTTATCCGCTTTTTGGTGGTGATTTGTCGGTAGGAGGCGAGTATTCGTTCACAAACCGCAATACCAACTACGCCATAATCCCGAACACTCTTGCCGACAATGTAATAGACCGCATAAAGGAAGGCATGGCTTCTGCGTTCGTAACCTATAATCGCGACTTCGGCAAGCTGAACATGGAAGCGGGTTTGAGATACGAGAATGTGGACTTCAAATATTATGACAATGGTAAGTATATGGCAGAGCAAAGCAAGACTTATGGCGAGTGGTTTCCGTCTCTCAACCTTTCGATGCCAATCGGCAATGTACAGATGCAGCTGAGCTATGCAGCCGACATCGACCGACCTAACTACTGGGTATTAAGAAGCGGCGTGCAGTATAGCAATCACTATACATACGAGACCGGTAACCCGTTTCTTGTCTCAGAGATTTCAAGAAATACAAGTTACGACCTTGCCTACAAATGGCTTACTTTCAACCTAACTTATGAACATGTATCCGATCCTATTTATCAGACGGTGGAGATGTATAAGGACAATACCACCATCGGATTGATGAGAATGATAAACGGCAAATCGTACAATAATGTGACTTCTACGCTCAACTTGCAGCCCACCTTCGGCATCTGGCGTCCCATGCTGTCGGCAATGGTCGAGAAGCAATGGTTCGAGTTAGTGACAAGAGACGGACAGCATCTTAACAAACCGGTGGCGATGTTCCGATTCAACAACACCTTTGATACGAAATGGGCGATGTTCTCCGTTATGATGACTTACATCACAAAGGGATACGAGGAAAACCATTACATCTACAAGCCGATGTTCAATACCGACCTGTCTATATACAAAGGTTTTCTGAAGGACTGCCTGACTTTCCAGCTTTATGTCAACGACGTGTTTGGCACAAACGACAGTCATATCATTGGAAAATACGGAAAGCTGAAAGAAACTATCTTCGATGAGTTCTCAACAAGCAAAATATCATTGACAGTCCGCTACAAGTTCAATACTACGAGAAGCAAGTATAAGGGTACGGGTGCAGGAGACAGTCAGAAGAACAGAATGTAAAGAAGGATAAGAATAAGAAGAATAAGGATAGAAGAAACTTTATTGCAGCTGGAAGATAGCTAATTGTGGCTGGAATAAAGGCTGATAGATATCGCCTCGAAAAGCGACATCTATCAGCCTTTATTCTGCTTATAATGTTAGTGTTACGAGGATGCAGACAGATATGAGTGATTATTTCTATCAGACATATATTTCTGTCAGACTTGGTGCTGCGGAGGCCTGAGACCTCCGCTACGGATAGCTGCGAAACCGTTTATCTTCTGCGCAGCATCACCGGCACATCGCTGTCGGAGATCTGCTTTCTCTCGCCCTTGCCGAAGCGTACTGTCTTTGCAGCTCCGTCTGTAGCCTTGGTCTTAAGCGGAGCGTTGTAGCCGCTGACGCGGTTGAGACTGAAGAAGATGAACTCGTCGTTGTTCACACCCTCCATCACGCCGTCGAAGTAGTTGTTGTCGAGCGAGAAGCCCGAGTACTTGCTGTTGCCGTTGGCGTCGAGCAAGAAGCGGTAGCCGCTGCTCACGTATTCGATGTTCACATTGCCCGTGCGATAGTCGACATACCACTTGAAGCGCAGCGTCTGCTGGTTGCCCTGACCGTCGTAGTCGGTCTCGTAGCCCGTGCCATTGATGGCGTCGTAGCGGTACTGCACGAAGGTGAAGTCGGCGTCGCACTTGGTCTGCTCACGCTCGCCGTCCTCGTTGTAGTATTCGTTGATGATTGTTCCCTCCCATGTGCCGCTGAGCGTCTGCGCAAGATCGAGAGCATAGTCGGTAGCGTCGTAGTAAGGCTTGTCGTACCAGTCGTAACCGTCGTACCAGTCTTCTTCGCAACTGGTGAAGGTGAACGGCAATGCTGCCATAACCAGGAGTGTGAGGTAAGTACTTAATCGTTTCATAATATTCGAGTTTTTATTGTTTCACTTTTTGTTTGTGAAGTAGGGCGGCATTGCGTCTAACTTTCACTTGCAAAATTATACAAAAAAATCCCTACCTGCAAGTGAAAAACCATATTCGCAGGTAGGGATTTTCCTATTTCGTTTATACATTCGTCCTACGCACGGCGTCGCAGAACAGAAGTGTTAGTCGCGGCGGAAGATGTCGCGTGTGTATACCTTCTCGGCAACGTCGTCGAGGCAAGCGTCGTAGCGGTTGGCGATGATGGCTTGGCTCTGTGCCTTGAAGGCTTCGAGGTCGTTCACCACGCGGCTGCCGAAGAACGTTGTGCCGTCTTCGAGTGTCGGCTCATAGATTATCACCTGTGCGCCCTTTGCCTTGATGCGCTTCATAATGCCCTGGATAGCCGACTGGCGGAAGTTGTCGGAGTTCGACTTCATGGTGAGTCGGTATACGCCGATGACACATGCGTTCACCTCTGCGCCGTACTGGTTGTTCTCGCTGTAGCTGTACCAGCCAGCCTTGCGCAGAACGGCGTCGGCGATGTAGTCCTTGCGTGTGCGGTTGCTCTCTACGATGGCCTCGATGAGGTTTTCGGGCACGTCAGCATAGTTGGCGAGCAGCTGCTTGGTGTCCTTCGGCAGGCAGTAGCCGCCGTAGCCGAACGACGGGTTGTTATAGTGGGTGCCGATACGCGGGTCGAGACCTACGCCGTCGATGATTGCCTTTGTGTCGAGACCCTTCATCTCGGCGTATGTGTCGAGCTCGTTGAAGTAGCTCACGCGCAGCGCCAGATAAGTGTTGGCGAAGAGCTTCACCGCCTCAGCCTCCTTCATGCCCATAAAGAGCGTGTCGATGTTCTCCTTCAGAGCGCCTTCCTGCAGCAATGCAGCGAAGGTCTTTGCAGCCTCCTTCATGCGCTCCACGTCGGTGACGGTACGGATTGCTTCGTTCTCCTCTGCGTAGCTCTCGCCCTCAATCAGCTTCGGGTAGCCCACGATGATGCGGCTCGGGTAGAGATTGTCGTAGAGAGCCTTACTCTCGCGCAGGAACTCGGGCGAGAAGATCAGGTTGAACTGCTTTACGCCCTTCTTAGCGTACTTAAGGTAGAGGCTGCGTGTGTAACCCACGGGGATGGTGCTCTTGATGACCATAACGGCGTCGGGGTTCACCTCAAGCACGAGGTCGATAACCTCCTCTACGTGCGTCGTGTCGAAGTAGTTCTTCACGGGGTCGTAGTTGGTAGGAGCGGCTATCACCACGAAGTCGGCATCCTTATACGCTGCCTTGCCGTCGAGAGTGGCTACAAGGTTCAGCTGTTTCTCTGCCAGATACTTCTCTATATATTCGTCCTGTATAGGAGATATGCGGTTGTTCAGTTTCTCTACCTTCTCGGGTATCACGTCTACGGCTGTCACATGGTGGTGCTGCGAAAGGAGTGTTGCTATACTCAGTCCGACATAGCCTGTGCCGGCTACAGCTATCTTTATGTCCTTAAAATCTTTCATCGCTATATATTATAATGTGATATTCTTTATGATGTGGGCAAAGATAGTGCAAACCGAAGGCAGAACATCAAGCTTGCTTGAATGTTATGCTGAGGTGCAGCCTATCTTCTGCAAAGATATAAATTAAAATTGAGAGTTGATAGTTTTTTTAGTTGAAAATTGAGAATTTAGAGTTGAGAGTTATGATATGTTTTCCCGTTTATAGGACTTTCCTATTTATAGGACAAATCATAACTCTCAACTCTCAATTTTCAACTCTCAACTTTTACACTATCTTGTCAATGAGAACTTCATGCTCAGTCCGAAATCCTGTGTTGTTGTCGGATACGAGCTCGACGAGAGCAGCGGAGTGTTGGTCTGTCGGTCGTAGTAGAAGCTCATGGTGAGCAGTCGCGACACGGTGTAGTCGGCAGAGAAGGCGAGCTTGAACGCCGTGTTGCCGCTGTTAGCCGACGAAGTCATCGTGGCTATATCGCGGCTTATCGACGCCTGCTTGCGCAGACTCAGATCGAGACGCAGCTTCAGGTCGTTGTTCACACCGTTTGAGGAGCGTGTGCGGCTCGGCGACGAGTTGTTGCTTGCGCTGTTACGCTTCGACTTCACCTTGCGGTGCTTGTTGCTGCCGCCGCCTCCGAAGAGGTTGAAGTTGTTAATGGTGTAGCCGGCGCCAATCACCCAGTCGTTAGACGACGACTCGTTCACCTGCACCGAAGTCATGCTCAGACTCAGCACGCGCGTCTTGCGATACTCCGCCTTAACGGTGAGGTTGTTGTTCAGCGTGACATCGATGCCAAGCAGCGGCGAGAACGACTCGTTGATGCTCACCGTCGACACGTTGTACATAGAGTTCGGTGTAGGCATGCCTGTGGTGGCGTCGGTGATGAAGCCGAGTCCGCCCATGTACTCCATGAACGTACTGTACGACGAGTAGGAGCCTACGGCGTATACGCTCTTGTATGCGTGGTTGATGTTGACGCTCTTGAACACGTCGCGGAACCACGGCAGCTTCGACAGTCCGCTGTACTTGATAGTCCAGTTGGGCAGCAGGTGAGCCAGCGTCGGGAATATCGACATCTGCGTGCCCATGTTGGTGTAGGCTGCAAGGAACGCAGGCACCATCACGTCTGAGCTATACTTGTTGACGCCGCCGTTAGCCGCGTCGAACTTCTTGCCTGCAAGCTGCGATCCGGCAGGATATACCGCACCGGCATACTGTGCCTCGACGCGCTTGCGGAAGCCTTCGAGCGAGTTGCAGAAACGCTCGAACGATGCCGACTTGTAGCCGTTCTTCGCGCTGCCCGAGCCTTCGAACGCGCTGCGCAGCGAGAGCGTTGTCATGGTGAACGTTCCGCTCTGTGTGGTCGGGTTGCCAGCGTACATGTACTGCACCTGGCGTGCCGTTGTCTTGGCGCGCGACGCCGTGAGGTCGATCTTCAGATTGCGCACAGGCTCGAGCGTAGCCCTCAGCTGCAAGTCTTCGGTCAGGTTGGTCGTAGCCGGCGTAGCGAGCGAGTCGGCCACCATCAGCCATCCGTTCTCGCGAGCCTTGTCTACATACGAGTCGCCCACGAAGCCGAACGCAAAGTCCAAGCCCGGCGACAGCGGTCCGTAGCCCGAACCCTGTCCGAACATATTGCCTACCATCGGCTTGAAGCCCGGTATCGACATGGCGTACTGGTTGCGGTAGCTCAGACTCACGTTGCGCACCATCATCAGCACACGAGCCACGCTCTGCGCCGCACGGTACCACTTCTGGTTCTCAAGCGGTTCCTTTGCTATCACCGAAACCTTTATCTTCGTTGCCGAGTCCACCTTATTTAATATAAGGATGTTGTTGTCGTCAACACGCTTGTACTTCAGTTCGAACACTCTGCCTGCCTCCGTACGTCCGCTTACTATGATACGCTTCGTGCGCTTTCCGTGGTTCACCTTGATAGTGGTGTCGGGCATGAGCGTTATCTCTTTCTCGAAGCCCTTCTTCTTTGCCAGCAAGTCGCGCGGGTTGGAGTCGTTTGCGAACGGCGGCTTCTTCTTCGTCTTCCGGTCGCCGTCGGCTGCACCCTTCTCTTTTGCTTCAGCCTCGCGCTTCTTCTTCGCCTCCTCGCGTTTCTTCTTCTTTGCTTCCTCCGCCTTGCGGCGGTTTGCGGCAGAGTTGTCCTTCTTGAAACGGTCGTTGGTCTTCTTCAGGAACGGCACATGGTTGTAGAGTTTCTCCATGTTGAACTGTCCGTTGATGTTTATCTGGCGGTTGTTGGCGATGGTGTTGCCAAGCGAAGTGCCGTCTTCGAGATCAGAACCTCGCATCCAGTTGTACGTAGCGTTGTACGATCCGTCGGCTGTTATCCAGTCGAACACCGGAATGAGATTAATAGGCAGCTTGTACGACGCCTGGAACGACTGGTTGTACTTCAACGGTCTGCCCAGATGCTTGATGGATGTCCAGACAGAGTCCTTCCAAGCCGTGTAGCTATCTGGATAGAGGTCCTTGTTTACGGGTGTGTAAGGCTCCTCTATCTCTGCGTTCGTGGCGCTCTGGAAGTTCATGTGCAGGTTCTTCGTGAGGTCCCAGCGCAGGTTGAACTCGCGGTTCCACAGGAACTGTGACGAGAATGTGAGCGGCAGCTTCTGGTTCTCGGTCGACTCCATGTCGCGCTCCTGCAGCTCATAGTAGTTGCGCGTGATGTCGGTGTTGAACGCCACGTTCTGCGGCAGCCAGTTCAGTCCGAACTTCTTCGGGAAGTCGAGCCACTTCGAACGGCTCTTCACCTTCTTGAACGGTTCCCAAGCCTTGTATATAGGCGACCACGAATAGCTGAACGCACCGCGCCAGTTGTCCTCACGCTCGTAGATAGTAGTCTCGCCGGTGGTGTAGCTGTGGCTGTGACTGTACGAGAACGAGAAGTTGGCAGGGTCGTACGGCATCGGGTGGCGCTTGTTCTGTATGCCGACACGCACGTTCGACAGCGAGAAGTTGGTCTGCGTAACCTTTGTCACGGCGATGCTTTCTATCGAATCGCGCTCGTGCTTAGAGCCAGCCGCTTCGAGAGCGTCGTCGAGTTCCATATCCGTATCAAGCGGATTGTATTTGGGCGACGTCTTCTCCTTAGTAACCGAGTAGTAGAGCGGCGCCGTAACCTTCGCCTTGTCGGGGAAGAACTTGCCAAGCTCCACATTAGCCGTCACGGTGTAGTTGGAGTAGTTGTCGGTAGAACGCTGAGCCACGCCTTCCTCCAGTCCGCCGAAGCCGGCAGAGGTGTACTTGCCCTGCACGTTGACGGTGCCGAGGTCGGAGAGCTGCAGATTTAGAGTGCCCTGTGCAGCCCAACCGCCCGAGTTGTTGAACTCCTTCAGTCGAAGCTCATTCACCCAGACCTCACCACTCTTCACTTCGCCCGAGTTGTTGCGCACACCGATGACCATAGTCTTCACCTCTCCGAGCGTAGGATTACCCATCACCGAGATGCGGTTCTTAGGCTGGTCGGGGTCGTACGCCGAGTAGAGTCGGTTGTACGAAGCCTGTCCGTTCGCCTTGGCTTTGTTGCGCTCCTTCTTCAAGCCGGTGAGCTTGGAGAGGGCGATATCGAGCATGTTCTCCTCGGGCCATACGGCGCGGGCGTCGGCAGCCGAGTAGCGTCCGTATTTGCCTGGCTCGGTGAGCTTCAGCGGAATCTCGTACTCGTAGAAGTTGCTCTTATAGTCGGAGCCGAGACGTATGAACACAGACAGCTGTCCGTCCTCAAGATTCGTCTGGTTGGGCTGGAAAGCGTTGGCGTGAACGAACATCTGCAGACGCTTGTACTGTCTGAGGTCGAGCGTTGTGTTCTTGTACACCGCCTTTGCCTCACCGGTGCCGAGCGTGGTGACGCTCATCGAGAGTGCCTGCTCGTTGTTCTCCACGAGCTGCGGCTGAGTTGGGTCCTGTCCGCGCTTGATGCCCGGCGGCAGGATATAGTTGACCGGCTGCTTGTCGTTGTTCTCCTCGATGTTCACGGCACTCACCACGAGCTTGCCCGAAGTGGAAGCCGAGTTGTCGAGGTTCTGCTCGTAGACACGCCACTCACCACGCACGAGGTCGAGCGTTCCGAAGCGCAGCACGATAGGATGCTTGAAGCCTGTGAGGAACATACGCATGAAGCGCATCGAGGTGAAGTCGTTGATAGCACCGAACTTCTTCTCGTAGTCGCGCAACGGTATGCGGAACTGGTACCAGTTGACCGTTTCTGTCTTGTTGTTGCGCAGCTGGTGGGTGTCCTCGCGCTTGTCTACGATGTAGTTCTTGCCCACCTCGAGGTCTTCGGGGCGGATAGACACGCGATACTGGAAGAACTTCTCGTACTCGTTGAGCGTGTAGTCCTGGTTGATGTCCTCCACGTCAGGCGTCGACTTGTACGACGTGTCGTAGCTCTCGGTGCGCGAGTCGTTGTCGGGCGAGTTGCCCTGCGGGTTGTTTATGTACTTGTAGCGGCGCAGGATAGGCGCCTTCATCATGTCGTAGTCGGAACCGCGGAAGTAGTGGTAGTTGTCGCCTGCAGGGTCAGCCCAGATAGAGTCCCACACGGCAGGATTCACCTTGCCCTGCACCTCGCGCAGGAAGTCTTGATAGCTCTCCCACTTCTGCTCCTCCTCGTCGTTGAGTCCGTTGAAGCCCACGTCCTGCAACGCACGCGAACCCTTCGATGTCGCGAAGGCGTACACTACGGTAGCCTGGTTGGGCACCTTACCCCACTGCGTAGTGGTGAAGTTCTGCGAGCCGTCTACGGGCATGCCGCTCTCGTAGAACTTCTTGCCATCGCGCAGAATATCCTCACTCATCTCGCCGAGGTTGATATAGAAGTCGCCGCCATAGTCGGCTGCCACGCCCTGCTCGCGTGTGTAGATGAATGGGTCGAGCATCCAGAACTCGATGTACTCGATGTTGGCTGCCTCGAAGTCGTTGGTGTCGAGCTTTCGCATCATGCCGCCCCAACGCTTCTGCGGATTGTTGAGAGTGCCGTCGGGGTTGAGGTCGGGGTCGAAGTTGTACGGACCGCGCTCGTTCGGATAGTAAGCGAGGTTCAGGATGTTGAGCATCGACGAGTTGCCGTTGTATGCGCTCTGGTCGCGGTTGGGGAACAGCTCGCTGACGTAGAACTCGCGAACGTAATGGTTCGACAGCTGGTCGAGATCGCTCTTGATGTGGCTCGGCGTGAGCGACGAAGAGCGGCGTGTGAAGAGCGGGTCGATAGTGTACCACGCCAGGCGCGAGCGGTTGAAGCCCGAGCGCAGCGTAGACTTGTCGCCCGACTCGGGGAACATCGACGGCACCGACGAGATTATCCACGACGTAGGTGTAGACACGTCGATGGTGTTCTTGGTGTTCTCGAAGTCGTCGATGTACGAGGCGTTGTCCTGCGTGCCGCTGCTCTGTCCGGCTATGAGTTGCGCGAACTCGCCCGAGAACGAGATGCTCGACGGTTGTGTGAGATGCAGGAAGGGCAGCTTGTCGAGCATGTTCGTGAGCCACTGACTCTGCTTCTTCCAGTTGATGTTCAAGCCCCAGATAGTGTTGCTGAGCGGCTCCGATCCCATGTTCACCTTGTTGGTGAGCGCCTGTTCGGAGAGGTGCTGGAACGTACCCGAGAGCTGGAAGTCCTTCGAGAAGTCGTACTCCCAGTTCATGCCGAACATCGTCTTGCGCTCCTGTCCGTAGTCGGTATTGCTTTCGAGCGACACGTTCACGGCGGTGCCGGCGTCGATGATGCTCTGGTTGAGGATGGTCACCTCGCCACCCGAGTAGTCTACCGAGTAGTCGGTGCCTTCGGCGAGCGTGACGCCGCCTGCCGTAACCACCACCGAGCCTTGCGGAATGTTGTATGCGCCGAGCGAGATTACGTTAGCCGATGTGCCGCGGAACTGTCCCATGAGCACGTACTTGTCTTTCTCGGCAATCTGCTTCGCCACGGTCTTCGTAGAGTCGTACAGCTCGGTGAAGGCGTACTTCTCAGCCTTGTCTGCCGCCACGCCGTTCTTCAGAAGCGTCTCGTACATATAGCTGCCGAACGGTTCGGCAACGGGGAAGAACACTCGACCGTTCGTAACGGTGTAGCCCTCCACGTAGTCGAAGTAGCCGTTGGGATGCGCCTTGTTGTTGTTGTCGAGTCGGTCGGCTCCGAGGAACTTTACGAGTGTCTGGTTCTTCACCTGCGGCTCGGGTATGTATGTGAGGTAGACACCGGCGGTGTCGCTCTGGAACTTCACGTCGAGGCGGAACTTCTCCTTCTCTACCGACGAGGCGAGGTAGTAGACGTTCTTCATCATGAGGCCCCAGTTGCCCTGATGCGGATTGTTGCTGGTGTTCTTCAGCGCCTTCACGTAGAGTGCCTTGTTAGAGTCGGTGATGTCCGACGCGAACTCGCCCACCTGATACGTCACACCGCCGTATGTGTACTCGTAAGCCACGGCGAGCACCTGGTCGGTCTGCAGCGATGTCTTCAGCGAGACGTAGCCCAGCGCCTTGTTCACGGTGTACTCAGACGAGTTGAGCAGGCGCGCACGCTCCAGCTTCTCGTAGTCGGCTCCGCCCACGAAGCCGGGTATTCCGTCGAGCACGGTCGAGGTCTGGTCGATGTCGCGTGCGGCGGCGTACTGCGATGTCATGGCTGCATACTCCGAGTTGGCGGCGTTGGCAGGCACGGGCTGTCCAGTCACACTCCAGAGGCTGTTAGACACGCGGTTGTTCTCGCCCAAGTCGGTGAGGGCGATGATGTTACGGGTGTTGGATGTGTTGCCCGACTTGTTCGTCACCCACACCTCCACGCGGTTGATCGTCACGCCCGACGTGAGGTTGGGCAGCGAGCGCATCGACTCGTCGTAGCGGTCGTGGAAGTATTGTGCGAGGAAGAAGTGGCGGTTCTCCTCGTAGTTGGCGGCGTCTATCTCGAACGGCGTGAACTGCTTGCCGCCCTTCGACGACACCGATTTCGACGACGACTTCTTCTGCGAGGCTACGAGCTGCAGCTTGAGCTTGCCGAACTGCAGGTCGGTGCGCAGACCGAAGAGCGAAGATGCTCCGCGTACGAGCGACGAGTTGGAGGGGAACGACACGTTGCCTGCCTCGATGAGCTTCACTATCTCGTCTTCCTTGCCGTCGTACTTCAGCTTGAGGCTCTGCGCGTCGAAGTCGAACGTAGCGTCGGTGTTGTAGTTGAGGTTCATGTTCACCTTGTCGCCCACGCGTCCGTTAAGACTCACGTTTATCTTCTCGTCGAAGTCCATCGTGGTGGTCTTGCGGTTGCGCACGGGCAGCGACGGATTGTCGATGCTCTTCATCGTGGCGCCGAACTTCAGCTCGGCTGTTCCCTGCGTCTTGATGCGCACACCGCCTGGACCGAATATCTTCTCAGCCGGACCGAGGTCGAAGTGCATGTCGGTGAAGTCGAACTTCTCCTTGCCTTTTGCCTGGTAGATCTCGTCGTTCTTCTTGCGGAAGAACTGGTTCATCATGCGGCGCTCGCTCCACTTGCGATACTCGTCCTGCGTCATCATGAACGGGGCGTTGATGTACGAGTCGGATATCTTCGAACCGATGATGTATCGGTCGAGCGAGTCGTTGTACACCACATCCTGCTTCAGGTTGTCGGGACGCTTCAGGTCGGCGGCGTTCTGGTTGAGGTCGTCGAGCGTGATGGGCAGCGTGCGCTGTATCTTCCAGCGCGGATGCAGCAGCGAGTCGGGTATCGAGTCCTCGTTCTCGAGCTTGGGCTGCGCCTTCACGACGAGCGAGTCGATGCGCCCAGCGGAGCCGTTACGTTGCGGAGCCGCGTCGCGCGTCTTGCGCACCGAGAGCTTGCGCTGCGGGTTCTGCGGCGTCTGCGTGATGGCATACGACGCCAGTGCCGCCATAACCATTACGACGACAAACGCGCGGGCAGTGCCGAGCGAGCGAATCGCCTGCAGCCTACGCTTTAAAAATCGGTATATGATATTAGTTAAATTCAAAATCAGCTTGTTTACTTGTCTACTTAATCTGCTTCAGCGCCAGCTTCACCACCTGCTCAACAGGCAGCGTGGCGTCGTCGGTGAGAATCGCCGTAACCACATTCGCCGTAGGTGCGGGCGAAAAGCCGAGCATGGTGAGTGCAGCCACCGCCTCGTCGCGCACGTCGACGGGAATAGTGCTGTCCGTAGCGGTTCCTGCCGCCACCTCCTGCGCTATGCCCAGCGAGAGAATCTTGTCCTTCAGGTCGACGATGATGCGCTGCGCGGTCTTCAGTCCGATGCCCTTCACGCTCTTCAGCACGCGCTCGTTGCTCGTGGAGATAGCGTTGCACAGCTCCGAGGGCGATGCCGACGAGAGAATCATGCGCGCCGTGTTGGCTCCCACACCCGACACGGTGATAAGCAGTCGGTAGAGGTCGCGCTCCTGCTTAGAAGCGAAGCCGTAGAAAGTGTAGCTGTCGTCGCGTCCGCCAGTGACAAGCGCCTCGTGCACAAACAGTTTCACGTTCTCCTTGCCCTGTATCGCCTCGTATGTGTTCAGCGAGATATTCAGAGCGTAACCCACGCCGTAAGCCTCAACAACGGCCTGCGCCGGAGTGAGTTCCGCCAGTTCGCCCTTAATATAATCAATCATTTTTCAGTACGTTTTATTCGTTGTTTTGTTGTCTGCATTAAGCCTCAAAAGTGCTTAACGTCTATTAATAACGTACATTTCCACATTTTATTATATACGCAGGCGTAGTTTGTTGCAGATACATGAGCAGTTTTTTGCTCTTCACCCTATGCTTTTGTCATCGTTGCGCGTCCGCCGTCCGATCAGATTCCGTCCGCCGTCCGATCAGATTCCGTCCGCTGCCCGATCAGATTCCGTCCGCCACCCGATCAGATTCCGTCCGCCGTCCGATCAGATTCCGTCCGCTGCACCAACCAAGCAACCAACCAATCGACCAACAAGCCATTTAATTTTACCCATCAAAAGCAGCCATATATCCAACAAAAACATTAACTTTGCTAATCCATAAAAACTCCAACCATTATGTCCAGCAAAAGCACCATCCTTACAGAACACCATAACATACAAACGCCCTGCAAACTCTTCATCGTGGGCGAGCCGCAGGTGCTGCTCATACAGCCATCGGCGCGCCACGAGGAGAAGAACGACGGTGTGCGGCGCGAAGTAGAGCTTATTGCACAGGCGAGCGGCAAGGGCTTCGCCATGGTTTTCTTCGACTGCGTTGAGTGGGCGCGCGCCCTCATGCCGTGGGCTGACGATGCTGTGTCGCGCGACGCCGAGGTGGGCAGACACGCTCCCGACACGCTCCGCTTCATAGAGCATACTCTGCTGCCGTGGCTCCGCGAGCGCTTCGGCGCTTTGCCCTGCATCATCGGCGGCTACTCGCTCGGCGGACTCTTCGCTCTTTGGGCTGCGCACAACACCGACGCCTTCACCGCCGTTGCCGCCGCATCGCCTTCGCTCTGGATTAAGGGTTGGGGCGAATATGCCGCTGCGCACCCTATACTCTCGCCACAGGCAACAATTCAACATTCAACACTCAACACTCAATACTCAACACCTCAACATATCACCACAACAACACCTGTCCACCTCTCCCTCGGCGATCGCGAGGAGCATTGCCGCAACCAGCGCATGAAGCGCATCGGCGACTGCGTGCGTGCCGAGTACGACCTGCTATGCAAGCAGCTCTCTCCCACCGCCGTCACCCTGCGTTGGCACGAAGGCGGACACTTCGGCGCCGAAGCCGAGCGCACAGCGGAAGCATTCGTATGGTGTATGGAGCACCTATAAAAGGAAGAACATAGTCATTTCATCGAGTATATTCGATAAAAATACAGCTATTTTATCGAGTATATTCGATAAAAATACAGCTGTTTTATCGAGTATATTCGATAAAATTAGTATCTTTGCACATAATTCTACTAATTTATTCTGACAAAACTCACTACTGTCCCGTTAAAGTGGACTAATCGCTCTTTGAATTAATTGAAATACAG
>SAMEA3663013__coassemble_797_pt1 | contig 16242 bp, 10 predicted proteins | sample SAMEA3663013__metabat2_low_PE_038 | metagenome-assembled genome bin SAMEA3663013 (sample SAMEA3663013) | pig gut metagenome | biome: pig gut; feature: pig-associated habitat; material: faeces | place: France | collected 2012 | reverse complement strand
GAAATACTATGTGTTTCATACGATTTCTGTTTTAGGGGTTATTCCGTAGCGGAGGTGAAAGCCTCCGCAGCAAGCAAATATTACTATTCTACTTGGTGTGGCGGAGGCTTTCACCTCCGCTACTTTTATTACTGCTTCTTCAGCTGCAGCACAGCCTTTCCGCTGCCGTTTGTGAGTTCAACGCAGCCTTTGCCAGCCTTGTATCCCTTCACGCTTTCGAGAGCCTTCAGAATCTTCTGCTCGTACTCCATGTTGGCGCAGAGCATCATTGTAGTGCCTACCTTCGAGAGCTTTATGGTCTTCTTAGCTGCATCTACATGAGCTGTGCCATTGATAGAGTTGCAGCTTGCGCAGCCGTAGATGGTGTTCTTTGCTGTGTCGAAGCCCAGTATAGGGCGCGACTCTGTCTTTGTAGTGTCGACAGCAGTGCCGTCTACGGTTACGATGTCCCACTCGCCGTTGAGGTCAACGGCTGCGTCTGTTGTCTTTGTTGCCGAGCAACTGCAGAGAGCGATAGCTGCGGCGATTATAGATATTTTCTTCATTGCTTTTGATTATTTTGGGAGCTTTAAGCCGCTCTTGGGCTGCGTTTAAGCCTTTCTAAGCCTTCTTAGGCCTTCTTAAGCCTTTGCTAATGCTAATTCAAAACTCAAAACTCTTACTTCAGCTTCCAGGTAGCACCATCCTTGGTGTCCTTCACCTCGAAGCCAAGCTCAGCCAGTTCGTCGCGGATGCGGTCGCTGGTAGCCCAATCTTTCGAAGCCTTAGCCTTAGAGCGGAGGTCGAGCACCATGTCTACGACCTTGCCGAAAGCCTCCTCGCGATGCGATGAAGAGCCGGCGTTGTCGGGGCGCAGACCGAGCAGGTCGAACGCGAAGAGACGCATTGTCTCAGCCAATTCCTTAAGGTCAGCCTCAGAGATGGTAGCCTTGTGGTCTACGAGCTTGTTTACTACGGAGCAAGCCTCGAAGAGATGAGCTATGACGAGCGGCGTAGCGAAGTCGTCGTTCATGGCGTCGTAGCACTTCTGGCGCAGCTCGCTCACAACCTTCTTTGTCTCGGCGTCGCTCTCTGCCGAAGCAGCGATGCGGTCGAGGTCGGCGATGCCGTTCATGAGTTTCTCAAGACCCTTCTGCGAAGCCTGCAGCGCCTCGTTAGAGAAGTCGACTGTGCCGCGGTAGTGAGCCGAGAGGATGAAGAAGCGTATGGTCATCGGCGAGTAGGGCTGCTCAAGATTCTTGTTGTTGCCCGTGAAGAACTCCTCGAGAGTGATGAAGTTGCCGAGTGACTTGCCCATCTTCTGTCCGTTGATTGTGATCATGTTGTTGTGCATCCAGTAGTGCACCATCTGGTCGCCCTGCGAAGCCACAGCCTGCGCAATCTCGCACTCGTGGTGCGGGAACACGAGGTCCATTCCGCCACCGTGTATGTCGAAGTGGGCGCCGAGATACTTGCGGCCCATCGCCGTACACTCGCAGTGCCATCCTGGGAAGCCGTCGCTCCAGGGGCTCGGCCAGCGCATGATGTGCTCAGGCGACGCCTTCTTCCAGAGCGCGAAGTCTGCCTGGTTGCGCTTCTCGCCAACACCATCAAGAGCGCGTGAAGCGTCCTTCACGTCGTCGAGGTTGCGACCAGAGAGAATGCCGTAGTGGTGCTTCTCGTTGTACTTCTTCACGTCGAAGTAGACAGAGCCGTTGCTCTCGTATGCGAATCCGTTGTCGAGAATCTGCTGCACGAGCTGCTCCTGCTCGATGATGTGACCCGTAGCATGCGGCTCGATGCTTGGCGGCAGCACGTTCAGCGCTTCCATAGCCGCATGGTAGCGGTTGGTGTAATACTGCGCAATCTCCATCGGTTCGAGCTGCTCCAGGCGAGCCTTCTTCTCTATCTTGTCGTCGCCTTCGTCGGCGTCGTGCTCCAGATGGCCCACGTCGGTGATGTTGCGCACGTAGCGCACCTTATAGCCGAGGTGCTTGAGGTAGCGGAAGAGAATGTCGAACGTGATAGCCGGGCGCGCATGACCCAGGTGTGGGTCGCCATAGACGGTAGGTCCGCAAACGTACATGCCCACGTTAGGGGCGTGCAGCGGCTTGAACACTTCCTTGCGACGCGACAGCGTATTGTAAATCCAAAGTGCTTGTTCCATTATATTTTTGTTTTGTTTTTTTGATTATTCGTTGTTGTATAGAAGCGGTATGCACCTAATTAATATGCAAATATAGCAAATATAATTGAGAGAGATGGGGTGTTTGCCGGCAAAAAGTTGCAAAAGCATGATTGAAATGCTGGAAAAAAGTTGTAAAAGTATGGTTGAAATGCTGGAAAAAAGTTGTAAAAGCTTGGTTAATGCTGATAACAAATCTCACCATCTCACCACATCACCATCTCACCACCATCCCATCACACCATCTCTGCAATTTCCGCAAAATCGTCGACAATGGCGTCGGCGCCGGCTTCCATGAGACTCTCTCGCGAACCGTTGCCATACGTAACGCCGACGGTCATGCAATGGGCGTTGCGACCCATGAGGATGTCGAAGTGGGTGTCGCCTACGACGACGGCGTCCTCGGGCTTCAGGTTGTAGTGCTTCAGCGTCTTCAGCACCGGCTCGGCGTCGGGCTTTGCGTGTCGCACGTCCTCGGCAGCCACGACGAGCGTTATGACGTCGTCGAGCTTGAACGAGCGCACGAAGTCGACAGCCGACTTGTATCCGCGGCTCGTAGCGATGGTCACTATGCAGCCCTTTGCGTGCAGCAGTCGCACCGTGTCAGCCACGTGCGGGAACATCGGCACGCCAATCTCGCGGTTCACGTCCTCGAATATCTCGCGGTACTTGGCTGTACACTCCGCCGCTTTCTCCTTGTCCATCGGCTCGAGCACGGGGAACGCCTCCACGAGCGGCAGACCTATCGTTGCGGCTATCTCCTCGTCGCTGTGCTGCGGCAGGTGCATAGCGTCGAAGGTGCGGTGGAAGGTGTTGAGTATAACGGGCTTCGTGTCGGCGATGGTGCCGTCGAAGTCGAGAATCACGATTTTCTTCATATTGCTTGTGTTTATGTTCTGCAATGAGTTTTGTTGTTCTGCGCTGTTTATTGGTTAGCGCCTTTTGTTGTTCAGCGCTGACTTTTGCGGCGCTGTTGCTTTCTTCTGCAAAGTTACTAAAATAAATTGTGGATAGGCTTTACTTGCGCTACAATTCGCTAAAACCTGAATCCGAAGAACATTCTCACTCTCCATTTGTTCCTACGCACCTGCAGATGATCTTCGTCGCCAGCCACTGAGTAGTTGTAGACGGCTGTAGCGCCGGCGAATTTGTTGCGCCAAGAATAGACGGCGGCGGCGCGCCCCGTGATGATGGCAGAAGGGAAGTGATACTCCATGTTGTGGCGCACGCTCTTCATTTCTTTGCCTTCGTCGGCTTTCTCTTTGCCTTCGGTTTCTTCAGTACCCTCGGCGGTTGTGCGGTTCTTGGTGTAGTCGTGCGAGTAGATGGTAAGCGTGGGCAGGGCAGAGAGATGTAGCAGCAAGCGGCGCGACAAGACGAGGTTGTAGGCATAGCCCGCACCCACCGCAAACTCGTTGAGGCGTATGGTCATGTCGCTCAACTTGGTCTTCGACCCGTCGAAACTTGCGCCAATCATCCAGCTGCCGGCGCTGCGCTTCTGTATATAGCTCTGGCTGAAGGCAGCAGGAAAGGAGAAGCGGCGGTAGTTGAAGGCGTAGTAGAAGTTGAGGTTAAGCGCGTTCTGCGAGATCTGACCCTTGTGGATGTCGATGCGTTGCGTGCCCGCCTGCTTATATCCATGATACGTCTTCGAGGAGAGAAACACCACGTCGAAGCCATAGCGGTTGCTGTACGAGTTGAGGTTGTACTCGAAGTCCTTGCATTTGCCGGCAAACTTGGCTGGGTTCACAGCCACGCCCAGTCCCAGTCCGCGATATGCCACAGCCATGCTCAGCGTTCCGCGGCAGTCGGCTGTTACGCGCGAGCGGTTCTCCACGCCGTCCGTTACAGTCGTAGTGCGCACGTCTGCCCCCGACAGATTGCCTCTGAATTTGATGGTCCATCGTGCGTCGGGGCGCCCTATATATGCCGTGTCGTATTTCGCCTTGTGATAGTTGGCAGCAAGCAGCGAGTCGCCCCAGAACAGCTTGTGGTCGTACTTTGCCAGCCGTTTCTGTATCTTCGTGAGATGCTTTATGTAGCGCTGCTTCTTCTTCTCGCTCATCTTGCTCTTGTTTATCTCGGCGATGATTAGAGAGTCGCTCCATTGCAGCATCTGTCCTCTGTCAGCCGAACTTCTCAGCTGCAGTCGCAGGCTGTCTGTCCGCATCAGCCATCGTCTGAACTTGCTGTGCGGTTTCTTCTGCTTCTTCTGCTTTTTCTTGTCAACGTGAGTTTCCTTCTGCTGCGCAACGATGGTATCATTCTGCTGCGCGAGTATCGTATTCTGCGTTGCGAACAACAAAACAGTTGCGAGTAGCAACGCTCTCAGCAGCCTTACAGATGATGTGTTGTATATGTTTCCCATTCTGTTTGTAAAAGTGTAAATCAATATATGCAGAAACTGCGTAAATTCTTTTAGTGCAAATTTACTAAACTCTTTCAGAAGTTAGGCAATATCGCTCTACTTTTATGAACAAAAGCAAAGGATTATTCTAATAAAAAACGGACTCCGCCAAAAGCTTGGCAGAGTCCGTTTCTTGTTAAATATAGATTTCTGTTACGAGCGTTAGGCTCTAATCAGATTTCTGTTGCAGAGCGCTTAGAAGTTGCCCTTGTTAGCGTTGTCCCACCAGAGGTGTGTGCCGCCCTTATCGCCAGAGATACCCTTCTTGCTGGTATTCTCCTTGTCGAGAAGCTCGATGCCACCCTTTACGCCTTCAGCGTTGGTGTCGTAAGCATTGCTGCTGTAGATGACACGGCGAACGCCTTCCTGAGTGTCGACAGCACCGTTGCTCTTGTTTACCAAAGCTACGAAGAACTTCGGATAGCCGGTGCGGCGCTGCTCAGCCCAACCTTCGTTAGAGAGTGGGAAGAGAGCGATGTACTTCTGAGTCTGGATGCGTGCGAGCTGGTCTTCCTTGCTTGCAGCGTCGTCCCACTTCACGCCGAGCGTGTTGACAGCCTTGCAGTTGTTAGCCGTGTTGCCCGGATCAACGTAGTCTGCCTGACCGGTTGTGCCGTTGATGTAAGCGTCGATGTCGGCGTCGCTTATGTTCTCGATGCCAGCGAACGAACCCTTATAAGCAAGCTCGTTCTTGATAGAGAGGCGGATGCCCTTCTCGTAGAGGCTCTTTACGCTTTCAGAGCCGATGCCCCAACGCAACTTGGCTTCAGCGAGGAGGAAGTAAGCCTCGGCAGCTTTGAAGATAGGCAGCGGAGTGTTGTAAGCGCCAACCCACTGCGACATCTTGTAGCCGTATGAGCCGTCAGAACCCTTCTGTGCCATGCCGCTTGCGTAGCGTATGCCGCAGTAAACAGATCCCTTAGGAGTGGTGACGCCCTTCTCGTTGGTGATGTCGTCAGCATTCTTTGTCATGTAGAGAGGCAGACGCGGGTCGTTCATGCCCACCATGAGCGTTACGAGGTTAGCGTTCATGCCGCAGTCCTGCCAGTCGAACATACGCTTCAGCTCGTTGCTCTGGTCCTTAACGACGATGTCCTTGCCCGAAACGGCGAGGGTGTTGGCAGCAGCAGCCGTAGCAATAGCCTTGAGGTCGTAGCCGTCGGCAGCCATCTCGCTCTCGCGCTTAGAGAGACGCAGCGCGATACGCAGCTTCATGGTGTTTGCAATCTGCACCCAGATAGCCGGATCGCCACCGCCCCATGTGTCGTATGTAGCGAGCGAAGCCTTCTCTGTGTCGTCCATCTTCTGCAGTCCGGCGATAGCCTTGTCGAGGTCGTCGAGCATCTGCTCATAGAGCTTCTGCTGGCTGTCGAAGCGGTAGGTAGACTCGCTCTCAGCGTTGATGATAGACGAGTAGGCGAGCGGTCCGTATGCGTCTGTAGCCTGCATTGTACCTACAGCCTGCACGATGCGCATTGTGCCAGCCAGTCCGGCATTCTCCTGCTTATCGAGGTTGGCGATGTTGCGGCGTGTGTTGTTGAAGATATGCAGATAATAGTTCTCGTACATACCGCCACTGTGTCCGCGGTTCTCACCCATATCGCAGTTGGTGAAGTTGCCGTGAGGTGTCTGGAAGTAGCCACCGTAGAGGTCGATGGTAAGGTTTGTCCAAAACTGGAACATATTCTGATGAGGCGGGTAGCAATAGTTCATTGCCTCAGCACACTGTGCTGCGAACGGCAGATCGCCTGGGTCTACCTGCGTCTTGTTTGTATTAAGATCTTCGAAATCGTCTGTGCATGAGCTAAGCATTCCGTTGCTCATCACAGCCAGTGCCAGCATTGATGACACCGCGAATATATTTCTCTTTTTCATATTTCCTTAGATTTTAAACGGTTGTAAAACTTGTTTTTACTCGCTCAAAAATTAGAAGTTCAACTTCAGGTTCAGACCCAAGCTTGTTGCCGACGGGAGGTTGAAGATGTCGACACCCTGCACGCCGTTGCCGGTACCCATTGATACGTCCGGGTCGCAAGGAGCGTCCTTGTAGAAGAAGAAGAGGTTGCGTGCGATGAGCGCAGCAGTGAGGTTCTTGCCGTTGCCGAAGAGGTTGCGGAAGGTGTAGCCGAGGCTCATCTCGCGCAGACGTACGTTCGTGCCCTTATATACGTAGAACTCTGTAGCGTAAGAGTTGTTGAAGTTAGAAGAGCCTGTTGTTGTGTACCAAGCCTGCGGGTCGAACTCTACGCCGTCAACCACAACCTTGCCTGCGTTGCGTGCGATGCCAGAGCGCTTTGATACGCCCCAACCGTCGAGAGTAGCCTCAGTTGCAGAGAGCACTCTGCCGCCGAACTTACCGTCGATGAGGAATGAGAATGTGAAGTCCTTGTAGTGGAATGTGTTTGTCCAACCGAAGTTCACCTTGGCGTTCATGTTGCCTGCATACTTCATCTCGTCAACGTTGTCGCCCATGAGGATAGGTTCGCCCTTATCGTTCTTGACCGGCTTGCCTGCCTCGTCGCGCTTGATCTGGCGTACGTAGAGGTCGCCGTAAGAGCCGCCCTCGTTGAGCACTACCTTAGCGCCCTGCCAAGAAGCGATGGTAAGACCGTTCTCCAAGCCCTCTACGAGCTCCTTGATTTTGTTTTCGTTGTAAGAGATGTTGAAGTTGGTAGACCAAGAGAAGTCGGGGTTGAACTGCTGGTGCCAGCCGATAGATGCCTCGATACCCTGGTTCTGTACGTTGCCGGCGTTGACGTAACGGTTGCGCAGACCGCTCTCGTAAGGAGCCGAAACAGAGAAGAACTGGTTCTTGGTGTTGGTCTTATAGTATGTAAGAGAGAAGTCGAGACGGTTGTTGAAGAATGTACCGTCGAAACCTACCTCGATAGAGTGGGTCTTCTCTGGTTTCAATGTGCGGAACGCAGCCTTGTCGGGAGCTGAGATAGAGCCCGACTCGCCGAGAGTGTAGCGTGGGTTAGACATGTAGATAGGCACGTCGTTACCTACGATAGAGTAGCTGCCGCGGAACTTGAAGAGGTTCACCTGCTCGCCCATAGGCACGAGCTTGTTGAGCAGTACGCTGGCGCCTACTGACGGGTAGAAGAACGAGCAACCGTCGGTGAATGCGAGAGCTGACGACCAGTCGTTACGTGCAGAGAGGTCGAGGAACACAGCCTCCTTGAAGGCTACCTGAGCTGTTGCGAACACGGCGTTGAGGCGCTTTTCTGTCTCCATAGCGTCGCCGCTGCCCAGCTTAGACATGTTGCCGTAGAAGTTGTTCGGAGTGAAGATGTTCGGATAGTAGATGTTGCCGTCGCCCGGCGACTTGTACTGTTCGCCCTCGCCCCAGAGGTCTACGTGTGCGGTCTTGGTCTTGGTGAAGCTTGAGCCTGCTGTAGCTGTGAGACCCCAGTCGTTCCAAGTGTGGTTGTAGTTGATGAGCACGTCGCCGTAGAGCTGGTCGCTGAAGTAGCGGTTGTTCTTCATGCGTCCCATCTTGTAGAGGTTGCCTACAGACGAAGCGTATGCGTTGTGGATGAACTGCTCTTCGCCGCGCTCGTAGCGCATACGTCCCTGGATGTTGAGGTCGGCAGTGATGTCCCACTTGATAGAGCCACCGAACTCATAGCGGTTGCGCTTAGAGATAGGAGTCTGACGGTTGAGCATCCAGTAAGGGTTGCCGAACTGCTGCAGCTCGGTGTTGCTCCAGTTCTGTACGTTGCAGCCGCGTGCGGGGTCGTAAACCTCGTAGTTGTCCTTGTAGTGGTCCCAGTCGATGCCGCGCGGAGCGAGGTATACGCCAGTGAGCGGGTTCCAGAGGTAGCCGGCAGCTGCCTGGTTCTTAGAGTACTGGTTGCTGTACTTAGCCGAGAAGTCGACGTATACGTTGTCGAGCACCTTGAAGTCTACCTTAGTGTTGAGGTTGTGGCTGCGGAATGTGTTCTCAGGAGTCATGCCGTGAGAGAACACGTTGCCGTAAGAGAAGTAGCCCTTGAAGTTCTCGCTACCGCCCGAGAGCGATACGGTGTTGTTGGTTGTGAAGCCTGTGCGGAAGAACGACTCTGCGTAGTTCTTGCAAGCCTTGCTGAGCTTGTCGCCCCAAGAGAATGTGCCGTCAGCGCCTGCGCCGTATGTGTTCTGGAACTCAGGCAGAATCATCGGAATCTCCATTGTGGTGTTGCTCGATACGTTCACGTTCACCTTGCCTGCCATGCCCTGCTTTGTGGTGATCATGATGGCGCCGTTGGCAGCCACCGCACCGTAGAGAGCTGAAGCGGCAGCGCCCTTCAGAAGTGTGATAGAAGCGATATCGTCGGGGTTGATGGTAGACATAACGTCACCTGCGTCGCGCTCGCCACCGTAGTCGCTTGATACCTGAGAGGTTGCGGTATTGGTCATTGTCGGCACACCGTCGATGACGATGAGCGGCTGGTTGCTACCAGAGATTGACTTGTTGCCGCGGAACAGAATCTTTGAAGAACCGCCCGCACCGGTAGAGTTAGGCGTAATCTGAAGACCTGCGCTCTTGCCCTGCAGCGAGTTGATCATGTTGATTGACTTGATGTCGTTGACGTCCTTTCCGCCTACGGTCTGAGCCGAGTAGGTCAGGGTCTCCGACTGACGCTTGATACCCATGGCTGTCACTACGACTTCGCCGAGGCTTTCTGCGTTAGCTACGAGAGTGACGTTGATAACCTTGCGGTTGCCTACTGTCTCCTCTGCATTTTTCATGCCGACATACTTGAATTCGAGTACGTCTTTCGGGCTGGTTTGAATGGTGTAGTTGCCGTTCAGGTCAGTCATGGTTGCATTCTTCGTGCCTTTTACAGACACGCTTACTCCAACAAGGGGTTCACCCATTTCTTTGTCTTTCACCAGACCAGAAACTGTGTGTACTTGTGCGTACGCCCCCGTCATAAACATTCCTATCAGGAACATTACGACTGTAAGAAACGATCTTTTCTGCATAGTCTTTAAGGGTTAGGTTAATTATTATAGTATTTGTAAAAAATTTATAAGCGTCTTTAGATTTTGCAAATATAGCTAAATGTCTGTTTGAGTGACATTTTGAATGTGTAATAAACGTTAAAATCTGTCGCATTTATGAATCACAAAAAATGTTTGCGCAAACATTTGCGCAAACATTATGTGTTATAGTCCTATGTATGTCTTTTTGTATGCAGCACCCGTGTCTTACATATTGATGTTCTTCACGACGATGGCTACGGTCTTCATCATCACGTACTGATCCGAGAGGTACATGAGTCCGCCGTACTGGTTGCCTGTTCCCCACGAGTTCTTGGCTATGTAGTAGCGTTTGCCGTTCTCGTCGTGGGCTATGCCTATGAGCACCATGCAGTGGTTGACGGCAATGAACGACTTGTCGTCAAGGATTGTCTTTATAAATCAATAACAGGAGGGTATGACAATAATGCCATACCCTCCTGAAAAATACCATTACAAAAATCAAAATGTTTTTATTTCGCCATCAGACTTACGGCAAATCCTCCGCCGCGCGCCTGCTTCAGCTTCAGCACATCGCCCTTCTTTACCGTACGATGGGTGATGACGTAGGCTGAAGGATTCTTCTCGTAATCGGCATCGGGTGCATCCTGATAGATGGCGCAGTCGTACTTGCGTCCTTTGTCAAGGAAATCGAGGCGCACTACCGACTGATGGCCTTCGGCATCGCACTTTCCGCCCACAAACCAATTGTCAGTTCCTTTAGCCTTGCGGGCTACTGTGATATACTTGGCAGGCTCGGCTTCCAGATAGCGAGAGTCGTCCCAGTCGCAAGCTACGTCGCGAATGAACTGGAAAGCATCGTCATACTTCTCGTAATTCTCAGGCAGATCGGCTGCCATCTGCAACGGCGAATACATAGTTAGATAGAGTGCCAACTGTCCGCAGAGCGTTGTGTTGACATTGGATTTATTGTTGCACCACTCGCTCAGCTTCGTTACGAATATGCCGGGAGTATAGTCCATCGGACCACCCTGCAATCTGGTGAACGGCAGAATGACCGTATGGTAAGGCTCACTGCCTCCGAATGCCTCATACTCTGTGCCTCGTGCCGACTCGTTGCCTACGAGATTAGGCCATGTACGGCACAATCCAGTAGGACGTGTAGCCTCATGCGCGTTGACCATTATGTGATGCTTGGCCGCCTCCTTGATGCAGTAGAGATAGTGGTTGTTGGTCGACTGCGAATAATGGTGGTCGCCTCGCGGAATGATGTCGCCCACATAGCCGCTCTTCACGGCATCATATCCATACTTGTTCATAAGCGTATAGGCTGCCTCCAGATGACGCTCGTAGTTCTGTGTGGATCCGCTCGTCTCGTGGTGCATCATCAGTTTCACGCCCTTGGAGTGGGCATAGTCGTTAAGATACTTTATGTCGAAGTCGGGATAAGGTGTCTGGAAGTCGAACACATAGTCCTTGTAATGACCGAACCAGTCTTCCCATCCGATGTTCCAACCCTCTACCAGCACCTCCTGAAGTCCGTTCTTGGCAGCGAAATCAATATAACGCTTCACATTCTCGGTATTGGCAGGATGCTGTCCGTGCGGCCGGCACTTTGAATAGTCAAGGCTTTCAAGATGCACCGAAGGCAGATCGAAGGTGTAGCTCCACTGCTTGCCTCCGGCTATCATCTCCCACCACACTCCGCAATACTTAGTAGGATGAATCCACGACGTATCCTCTATCTTGCACGGCTCGTTGAGATTGAGTATGAGGTTGGACGCAAGCATGTCGCGGGCATCGTCGCTTACAATCACCGTACGCCACGGTGTGTTGAACGGAGTCTGTACATATCCCTTCATACCCGTAGCGTCTGGCGTGAGCCACGACTCGAACACCATGTTCTTGTCGTCGAGATTGAGGTGCATTGTGGGGAAGTTGACGCAGGCGGCTTCATGCAGATTGATGTAGAGTCCGTCGTCGGTCTTGAGCTGCAGTGATGTCTGTACACCCGTAGGTGAGAACGATGTCTGCGAAGCATTGGACGTTATGGCTGCCTTCATTTTCGAACGTATCTCGCTCATCTTCGATATTACGGTCTCATACTCCTGCGTATCGTAGTCGCCCGGAATCCAATAGGCTGTATGGTCGCCCGCCATTGCAAACTGGGTGTGCTCTTCCTTCACTACGATATAGTTGAGCTTGGGCTGTTGCGGAAACTCATAGCGCAGTCCCATGCCGTCGTCGTAGACACGGAAACGAATGCAGATGTCACGTTGCATTGAAGCCTGATTGAGCGTTACGGCAAGTTCGTTGTAATGGTTGCGTATTGTTGCGGTCTCGCCCCATACCGGTCGCCATGTCTCATCGAACGTGGCAGTCTTCGTGTTCTTCACCGTGAACCCGTCCATGAGGTTCTGTTCGTTCATCCCGTTGGATGCATGCTTGTCCTTGGCAAGTTCCAGTCCGAGATGCGACGGACGTATCACTTCCTTCTTCTTGTATGTCATCTCATACGTGGGACGTCCGTCCTGCAGATAGAACTTCACCGAAACGTTGCCGTCAGGCGATGTCACTGTCTGCGCACCTGCCCCCAATGTGAGGGCAAGTGCAAGTGCTGAAAACAATAGTTTCTTCATGTATAATGGTTTATTTATTCTACAACAATCATTGTCCAATACTTAAGCTGCGGAACGGTAAATACAACGAAGTCGCCATCCTGACGATATTGCAGTTCCTGCGGAGCGCCTCCGAGTTGGTCGGGCGATGCCACCCACAGCTTCTTTACGTTCTTTGCACGCATACGCAATGTTAGGTTGTCGATGGCTTCGGGCTCGGGCATCGTTCCGTTCTTGTCGCGCCAGCTCAAGCTGTTAGCCTGACGGAAGTTGAGCAGACTCACCACTTGCTTGCCGTCTACGCTCTTGCAGTATGCCGTTACGTTGCCAAGTACGGGCGGCCATGCATTGATCGTTACCACAGACTTGGCTGCTGCAATATCGCATTGTGTCTCTGTTCCACCGTTGCGAAGCAGGTTCTGATAGGCTGTAAGGAAATCGTAGTACGCCACTATCTGCTTCTTCAGTTCGGCGCTCATCTTCACATCGGCATAAGGGAAGTATTCTGAACTCAGCATATGTCCTGCTCCGAGTTCGAGATGTGATGCTCCGAGGGCGAACATTACAGCATCGGTGAGCAGCACTCCGGGTGTATTGAACTCCGGCTTATTGTGTCCGTAGTCCATATATGCGGCATACACCTGACCTAACGTATTGCCGGAATACAGGCGATTGGCCTTCAATATGTCATGGAGGTCACTGAACTTGTCTTCACCATCCCACAATTCGGAGTACATAAAGTCAACGCATCCTGTTGACACAATCTTGTCTGAGCCATAATTACTGACGGCATTCATCACCAGACGTTTGTCGGGCTGACGCTCTTTCATGGCTCGTATGAACGATGCATAGCCGTTAGGCAGATTCACCTGCGATCCATAATAGTCGTAATCGGTGCCACGTGAGCCAAGCTGGTCGATATGGAATCCGTCAAAATCGAGTGCTTCATACACATCGTCGTTGCGGTCGGCAAGGTAATTCTGCCAGTCTTTGTTCGACGGATCGACAAGATATATGTCGCTCTTCCAGTCGGACGGCAACTGATGGCGGTCGCATTTAGAGTGATTCTGGTCGGTATATATATACCAATGGTCGTCCACTCCATCAGCCTTTGCATCGTCAAATGCACCGAAACAGAGATTGTAGAACATTGCCTTCATGCCCAACGAATGTGCCTGGACAATGTAGTCCTTTACCACCGAAGTGTAGTTGTCGCGGTTGGCAATGTCCTTGTAGCTCTCGAGCAGATTGCCTGGTGTGCCGCCGAGCGGCCAATGCTGCTTGTATTGCCAATCGTAGAACTGCAATCCATTAATGTGGCAGCGGTTGAGAAAAGACAATTCGGAAGCAATAACATCCGAAGTGCGGTCGCTACCGTATGAAGCTATGAAGCCATAGCGTGGAAATCGCGCCCAATCGCTCGACACATCTACGCCAATAGTGGCGTAGACGGTCTGCTGATTGTTGCCGTCAACTGTGTATATGTCGGCCATATAGCCTGTATAATCAGCTTGCGGAGCTGTCCATGTCCACGAAGTTGAACCTAAGTTTTCGTCGGCTATCACCTCAGAACCATGACGGTAGCGTATGCGAGCCGATGCAGGCAGAGTACCGTCAGTCACGTTGAAGCGTACTGTCTCGCCCGGTTTGTATGCCGCCTTGTCTGTAGTGACAGTGAGCGAGAGGTCGGCTGTGGTCTTCACCACGGTCTGTATAATGTCCGTAGGAACGGTAGCGGGGTCGTTGTAGCTATTGTTTTCATCGCTGCATGAGCCTATCAATAACGGCAGCGCTATTAGCAATGCATTCATTTTCATTTTATGCTTTTGTTAGATTGTTAATTTTTTGAGATTGTTACGGTCTCGTTGAGTTGGTCGAGCGTTATGGTGTATGTGCCAGACGATGTTATCTTCCACTTGTAGTCGAGGTCGCTAACGTTCACAGTCAGATACTGAGCCTTCAGCGTTTCGTCGCTCTTGTTGATGAAGAGCGCATGTTCGGCAGTGCCCTTTGGCTCGGCATCGGGAGCAGAAGACATAAACCACGCTCCGTTCCAGTCGCTCTGCTTGTCGCAAGAGAACTTCAGTTCGCCGGCGTTGAGCTGACCTGTCCACGTGAATACATAAGGACTCTTCGTTGCTGTCATCGGTGTAGCGTTACCAAGATCCCATCCGTTGGGTGTGGCGTCGCCCACAAGGTAAATCATCTTGTAGGGATTGAATTCCTTCATCATCATGCGTTCCTTGCCCGAACGGATGTCAACGCATATCTTATAAGCCTTGCCAGTCTCGTTGTCCTGCAGGTTCCACTTGTTGTCGGGGTCGAAACCTGATACGAATTCCATGCTCTGGTCTGTGTAAGGAGCGTTTGCCTGTGTGGCTTTATACATGTTCTCCCATGAGTTCATTGATGTTCCGAACTTGAATTCGCCTCCTACGCCCTGCTCAAAGTAGCGTCCCATGCGGAAAAGGAATGGATCAAGAGCATCCTGTGTCATCGGTTCAAAGCCCCATCCGGTTGGATTGCCGACAAAGAAGAGCTGGTCGAAGGCTGGGCTTGTGCCTTCTGTCTTCTCTATGCTTACTGTTCCGGCAAGCAAATCGACCGTGACTTTATAGTCGTGAGCCTCGTCTATAGTCCATTTCTCGTCGGGTTGGTCGTCGCTTGTACGCAGTACTGGAGCGCCGTTGTCGCCGCGTCCGTATGAAGGCAGAAACTGTCCGAGAGTGGTTATGAACTTTATCTCGCCGCTATTGAGCTTGCCTTCCCAAGTGAAGAGGCCGTTGGTGATGCGTGTCATCTCCGATGCATTGTCGGCGCTCCATCCGTTTGGAGCAGCGCTACCTATAATATACAATGTAGATGTGACCGGTTCGTACGGTGTAGCGGTGAACTGCGTGGTGGCAGTCTGTGTCTCTTCCGCGCCGCTGACTATGGCTGTGACGCGTGCTTCGATGTCTATGGGTGTGCCAACGGTGCCTCCCATCTTGTCGAGAATGATGTTGTTAAGATTCTCCACGTTGGCGCTCCACGTGTAAGTCTGCGTCTGTTCGTCTACAGCAACGTACGGTTGGGCGAAGTCGGTGCCAGCCTTAGCCAGCTCCAGACGATAGCTGATGCGGTTGCCGGTACCGTAATTGTTGCCGGTGGTCCAGTTCAGTGTGACGGCGTCACTTGCATGGCTGCTCTCTTCCAGAGCGGTCAGGGCTTGGTCTGCCGTGATTGTCAGCTGGTCGCGTCCTTTGTCCAGTTCGGTGTAGTCCTGGTCAGAGCAAGCGGAGAGGGCAAAGCCGATGAAAAGAAGAGCCAACAGACTATGAATGCAATTTATATATCGTTTCATATTGATTCTTTTTTATTGTTTATAATGTTTCTTGACCTTTAATATCCAGGGTTCTGTGTCATCAGCTTGTTGGCGTCTCTCTCCGTCTGCGGGATGGGGAAGAGCAAGCGCTCCTTTGTGACGCGCGACTTTCCGATAGACTTCAGGAACTTCACGGCATAGTCGCCATGCTGCACGCGTATCATGTCAAACCATCTGTGGCCCTCAAACGCCAGTTCAATGCGGCGTTCGTGTATTATCTTTTCGCGCATAGCCTCCTGCGACAGTCCGCTCACATCCGGCAGTCCGGCACGGCGGCGTACGATGTTGAGCGGTTCGGCAGCCTCAGAAGTCTTGCCCTGCTCGTTGAGAGCCTCCGCCTTCATCAGCAGCACGTCGGCATAACGATAAACAACGAAGTTGGCTGGATTAGTGTTAAAGTCTGGTGATACGCTCTTCGAAACGAGGAACTTGCGTACGTTGTAGCCCGTTGTGGAATAGCTGCTCTTGTATGCCATGCCGTCAAAGTCAGGACATCCCTCGTACAGTACGGTGAGGTCTTTACGCTTGTCGCCCTCCTCATACTGCGACATGAACTCTTCTGTAGGCTGGTTCCATCCGTAAGATCCTGCCACGAAGTTGGAGTTGCGCGGTCCCATGAACGTAGACAGCCAGCTCGACTGCGGATTGTTTCCCCAGAAGTCGTACTCGGTATTGCCAGAGAACTGCACTTCGAAGATTGACTCAGGACCATTGTTGATGG
>SAMEA3663013__coassemble_725_pt1 | contig 18221 bp, 10 predicted proteins | sample SAMEA3663013__metabat2_low_PE_038 | metagenome-assembled genome bin SAMEA3663013 (sample SAMEA3663013) | pig gut metagenome | biome: pig gut; feature: pig-associated habitat; material: faeces | place: France | collected 2012 | reverse complement strand
GGACTGTGAATCTCAACACGATTGTCGAAAATGAAAATGCGAACAGGGGCTTTCATGTTCAACGAGCGATGTACAAGGCTGTTTACCGTGAACTCAACCAAATCAGCACGTTACGAGCAATCAGTAAGATTTCAATAAGTATATTAATAAGGTAGCGTCACCTTGAACAGCGGATTGTCTACATGCTCCTTGCGTATAACGTCCACAAGTTCGGCTACTATGTCGGGATGCGCAGCGCTCACGTCGTTGTCCTCGTGCAGATCGGTGGCGAGGTTGTACAGGCGCGGCTTGCCCTTTACGACAATCAGCTTCCAGTCGCCACGGCGCACAGCAATCTGGTCGGTCTCGTGAAACTCCCAGTAGAGATGGTCGTGTTGCAGCTGCTTGGCATCGTCGCCGAGGAGCGTCGGAGCGATGGAGAGTCCGTCGAAGCCGTCGCCCGCGAGCTGGCGGTTGGTGTAGCGCTTGCGGAAGTTCTTCACGCCGGCGAGGTCGCAGAACGTAGGCATGAGGTCGTAGAAGGCGAACTGCAGGTCGTTCACCTCGCTCGCCTTGACGTGTCCGGGCCACCATGCGATGAACGGAATGCGTATGCCGCCCTCGTAGCACTGGCGCTTGAGTCCGCGCAGCTTGCCGTCGCGTCCGAAGAATTCGGGGTCGGCGCCGCCCTCCTCATGAGGTCCGTTGTCGGAGGTGAAGATGATGAGCGTGTTCTTGTCGAGGCCCTTCTCGCGCAGTTTCGCCATCACCTCGCCCACGTACTGGTCGAGACGCGTTATCATTCCGGCAAACTGTGCGTGGGTATGCTCCACGGCGTTGTAGCGCGAGCCTTCCTGTCCGCCCCACGTCTTGTCGACGAAGAACTTCTTCTCGTAGCCCTCCACGATGCTGTCGTAGGGCTGTGCCAGTTCGGCGTGAGGCAGGGTGTACGTGAGGAAGCCCACGAACGGCTTCTTGCCGTCCTGACGGTCAATCCATTCGAGCGCTTTGTCGTGAATGATGCGTGCCGAATACTGCTGGCGCTTATGGTAGTCGCGTCCGAACATAGGGTACTGTATGTTCTGCTCCATCACCTCGCGCACTACCGCCGTGTCGCCCATAGAGCGCGAGTAGCGGTTGAGGAAGTTGGGATAATACAGATGCGCCTGAAACTGGCAGATGTAGCCGTAGAACTCGTCTACGCCGCGCTTGTCGGGCGTAGAGGGCGAGCCTTCGTAGCCGCCTGCCCACTTGCCGAAGACGCCTGTGGTGTAGCCGTGGTCCTTCAGCATCTCGGGCAGAATCTTGTGCTGCGGATCGTAAGGCTCCTGACCCACAACAGCAAAGTCTACGTTGTTGCCGTACATCACGGTATGCTCGGCTGACCAGTACTCGCGGTTGCCGCGCACGTGTCCGTGACCCGAGTGCTGACCCGTCATTATCGAAGCGCGCGAGGGCGCAGACACCGGCGAACCGGCGTAAGCCTGCGTGAAGCGCATGCCCTCCTCAGCCATGCGGTCGATGTTGGGCGTGCTGATATAGGGCTGTCCGTAGCAGGAGAGGTCGCCGTAGCCCATGTCGTCGCACAATATGAATATAATGTTGGGTTGCTTCGGCTGCACACGCTTCTGGGGAGCCTTTGCAGCCATGAGCGTAGGCACTACGGAGAGTGCGGCGCCCGCTAAGAGAATATTCTTGTTCATCGTGAAATATGTTGTTTCAGAGTAATCGATTTGTTTTCAATGTATAAAATTACTGCAAATAATCCGAACGCCAAAATCATTTGACTACAAACGCATAAATTAAGCCGTTTTTACTCCGTTTTTCAGATAAAAAACATTACTTTTGCATATAGATTTTGCGCGGAAGCGCACATATTAATCTAATAAAAGGACATTTACTAATAACTTTAAAGCAAACAATATGGCAGCAACAGTACTGAACGATGCGCAGATTGATATACTCAATATGATGCAATGGGTGAAAAGTCCCGAGGCTTTAGCTGACTTGAAACAAGCGATATCCGATTTCTTCGCAAAGAAAGCGAAGGAAGAGATTGACGCTATGTGGGCTAACGGAAAGATGAACGAGGCAAAGTTCGAAAGCTTTGAGAATCTTCACGAAAGAAATTAACAGACTGCGCTATTATTGGCAACGCAAAATATATTGTAACACAAGACCATCACTTCAATATTCTGAAACAAATATCATTTCCGAAAGTAGACGTGATAACACTGAAAGCGTTTCTTGCGGACTTGCAAAAACTATAAACAACAATGAGAGAGAAAATTGATTGCTTTCTGCCCTGCAACGATGTAGCCGAGATTGCCGACTCGCTGCAGACGCTGAGCCAAAGCAAGACTACACAGCATATAAACCTGCTCGTGAGCGACGCAAGCAACATCTGCGCGTGCGGCAACTCGGACAGCATCAGCGACTGCACCGTGATAACCATAGACGGACTGACGTCGACAAAGACGCTACTCACCATCGAGGAGCATACCGACGCCGAATACGTGCTGCTGAGCCTGAAGCACACGCCGGTGAGCCTCGGACTGCACGCGCTCGACCGACTGCTGCGCGTGGCTACCGACAGCAATGCGGGCATGGTGTACGCCGACTGCTACATACAGAAGGACGGCGTGCAGGAGAAACATCCTACCATCGACTACCAGACGGGCAGCATACGCGACGACTTCGACTTCGGACAGCTCGTGCTCATACGCGCATCGCTGCTGCACGAGTACGCGGCGAAGCAGCATCTCGCCGACTACAAGTGGGCGGGCTTCTACGACCTGCGCCTGTACATAAGCCGCAAGTCGCAGATTTTCCATCTTAACGAGTATCTGTACACGCAGGTGGAGACCGACTCGCGCAAGAGCGGCGAGCGCCAGTTCGACTACGTCAACCCACGCAACCGTGAGGTGCAGATAGAGATGGAACAGGTGGCAACGAAGCACCTCGACAAGATTGGCGCTACGGTAGACACGTCGAAATATATGAAGCCCGACTACAGCGAGCAGGACTTCACGTACGAGGCTTCGGTGATTATACCTGTTTTCAACCGCGCCAAGACCATCGCTGACGCTGTCGGATCGGCTCTTGCACAGAAGACTACATTCAAGTATAACGTAATAGTGGTGGACAACCACTCCACCGACGGCACTTCAGACATCCTCGAAGCGGCTGCTGCTGAGGACAAGCGCCTCATACATATCATACCCGAGCGCACCGACCTCGGCATCGGCGGTTGCTGGAACGTAGCTGTCGACGACGAACGCTGCGGACGCTTCGCCGTGCAGCTCGACAGCGACGACCTCTACTCGTCGCCGCAGACGCTACAGCGCATCGTCGACGAGTTTCACAAGCAGGGGGCTGCGATGATTGTGGGCTCCTACCGCATGTGCAACTTCCAGCTCGAGACGCTCGCGCCGGGACTCATCGACCACAAGGAGTGGACCGACCAGAACGGACCGAACAACGCGCTACGCATAAACGGACTCGGAGCGCCGCGCGCTTTCTTCACGCCTATCCTTCGACAGATTCAGTTCCCGAACACTTCGTACGGCGAAGACTACGCTCTCGGACTCGCCTTCTGTCGCAAGTACCGCATCGGCAGAATCTTCGACGAGCTTTATCTGTGCCGACGCTGGGACGGCAACAGCGACGCCGCCCTCAGCATAGAGCGCCAGAACGCCAACAACCTGTATAAGGACCGCCTGCGCACGCTGGAGATTGCGGCGCGCCAGCAGCTCTCCGAAGGCACCGCAGACGCCTCAGCCGACAGTTCGCTGCAGCGCTTCTTCAACCGCCAGCTGGAGGTGTGGGAGGATGCCAGACAGCACTTCCACGACCTGCGCAACGTGAAGACGCGCGAGTTGTCGTGCGGCGAGATTACGCTCAAGCTGCAGTACAACCCCGCACGCATCGTCTCTACAGGCGCAAACATCGACCGCAAGACCATCGCCGAGCGCCCCTGCTTCCTCTGCGAGCAGAACCGACCGAAGGAGCAGATGCAGAAGCAGGTGGACAAGAACTTCACACTTCTCGTCAACCCCTTCCCTATCATGCCGCAACACTTCACCATTCCGCTGCGCACTCACCGTCCGCAGAGCATCGGCATGAACTATGGCGAGATTTACCGACTGCTCAACGCCTATCCGACGCTGACGGTGTTCTATAACGGACCGAAGTGCGGCGCGTCGGCTCCCGACCACATGCACTTCCAGGCTGTATGTTCGGGCATGCTACCGCTGCAGACCAACTGGCCCCGACTGAGCCGCGACACCGAAGTGCTCATAAAGAACGACGAGCGTGGTGCGATAACAGCCGTACGCGGCTTCGCCGTGCCCGTATTCTCTATACGCACCACCGACCAGCACACGGGCGAACAGCTCTTCCGCAAGCTCTATTCGGCGCTGCCGATGCACGGCGGCGATACCGAGCCGATGATGAACATCATAGCATGGCGCGACGGCGACGACTATCAGGTGGTGGTGATACCACGTACGAAGCATCGTCCCGACTGCTACTTCGCCGACGGCGAGCAAAAGCGCCTCGTCAGTCCGGGTTCGCTCGACATGGCTGGCTTCATCGTCACACCGCGTAGCGAAGACTTCAACACGCTCAGCGCAGACGAAGCCGTAGCTATCTTGAAGGAGTGCGGCATGGACACGGCTACGTTCAACGAGACAGCCGAGAAGCTGCGCACACTTGCAGCGGGCAACCTCGCTTCTAACACCCACTTCGCAGGCAAGCAGCCGAACGTATCGGTAGGCATCGTGAGCGGCGCAAAGATATCTTTCTCGCTCAACAAGCCGTACATGGCTAAGGGCAACCTGATTGAGGGCGAGCAGGTGGTTGAGTTCCATGAGGGCGGCATCCTGTGGAACGGCAACCAGTATCGCGAGCTTACTTTCCATCCGCAGCAGAACGACGCCTCGTTCTCTCTGCACGACGTAACAATCGGCGTCAACTTCCACTGGGAGCGTCAGGAGACGCAGACCTTCCTGGGCACGCTGCGACTCGTGGTAGACTCAGACCGCGTCTGCGCCATCAACGAACTGCCCGTGGAGTCGTATCTGGAGAGCGTCATCTCAAGCGAGATGAGCGCCACATCGAGCCTCGAACTGCTCAAGGCGCACGCCGTCATCTCGCGCAGCTGGCTGCTTGCGCAGATTGAACAGCGCCACAAGCAGCAGACGGGCGCCGGAGGCAGCGGCTTCTTCTCGTTCATACGCAAGGACGACGAGCTGATAAAGTGGTACGACCGCGAAGACCACACCATCTTCGACGTATGCGCCGACGACCACTGCCAGCGCTATCAGGGCATCACAAAGACTACGAGCAAGCATGTGGCGGAGGCTATACACGCCACACGCGGACAGATACTGATGGACAACGACGAGATATGCGACGCGCGCTTCAGCAAGTGCTGTGGCGGTGCGACGGAGGAGTTCCAGTATTGCTGGGAGAACGTGAAGAAACCGTATCTTGCGGCGATACGCGACGTGGCTGACGCAAGCTCTTGCGGATGCAGCAACGCCGCAGCCGCAGAACTGCCCGACCTGACCGTAGAGGAAAACGCCGAACGCTGGATTCGCACGGCGCCGGAGTCGTTCTGCAACACCGACGACAAGAAGATACTCTCGGAAGTGCTCAACGACTACGACCAGGAGACGACCGACTTCTATCGCTGGCACGTCACTTACACGCAGGAGGAGCTGAAGAGCCTCATCACAGAGCGTCTGAAGATGGAGTTCGGCGACATTCTCGACCTCGTTCCAGTGGAGCGTGGCAGCAGCGGACGCATCTGCCGACTGAAGATTGTGGGCTCGGAGCGCACATTCACTATCGGAAAGGAACTGGAGATACGCCGCGCGCTGAGCGATACGCATCTCTACAGCAGCGCATTCGTCGTAGACAAGGAGGACGTAAAGGACGGCGTGCCGCAGACATTCCGACTCACGGGTGCAGGCTGGGGACACGGCGTAGGACTCTGCCAGATTGGTGCCGCAGTAATGGGCGCCAAGGGCTATAACTACGACCAAATCCTGCTGCACTACTATCGCGGAGCGGAGATAAAAAGGATATATAAGTAATGGTGAAGTGGTGAAAGGATGTTGAGGTGGTGTGGTGTTGAGATGGTGACATTAGTACATATCTCAACATAACAACACCTCAACAAAACAACATTTCATAACTCAAAATTCAAAACTGCCAAAGGCAATAATTAATAATTAAAAATTAAAAATTAATAATTGAAAAAGACTAATCCGTGGGCATGGATCCCCACACTATATTTCGCAGAAGGCCTGCCCAACGTTGTCGTTACAGCCCTGTCGGTAGTCATGCTGATGCAGATGGGACTGAGCGATGCTGAGGTGGGACTCTACACGGGCTGGCTGGCTCTACCTTGGGTGGTGAAGCCGCTATGGAGTCCGTTCATCGACCTGCTGAAGACAAAACGCTGGTGGGTGCTCACGATGCAGCTGCTCATGGGCAGTGCGCTGGCTGGCATCGCCTTCACGCTGCCTACGTCGTTCTGGTTCCAGGGCACGATGTTCTTTCTCTTCGCTATGGCGTTCGCCAGTGCTACGCACGACATCTCTGCCGACGGTTTCTACATGATAGAGCTCGACGAGCACAACCAGGCGAAGTATGTCGGACTGCGCAATACGTTCTATCGACTCGCCGTCATCTTCGTGAACGGCGCACTCGTGTCGCTCGCCGGCTTCCTTGAACATCAGTTGCAGATGCCTGTGGTCTACACCTGGACGCTTATCTTCTACGCTCTCGCGGCGCTCTTCATCGGCATTTGGCTCTACCACTGCAAGATGATGCCGCGTCCTGCCGACGACGTCAGTTCGGAGAAGAGCGTTGGAGAGGTGGCAAGCGAACTGAAAACGATGCTCGCCACATTCTTCTGCAAGTTCGGCACAAAGGAGACGGTGTTCGTGATGCTCTTCCTGCTGTTCTACCGCTTTCCGGAAGCTCTGCTGAACACGATGACAAAGACGTTCCTTATGCGACCTACAGCCGAAGGCGGAATGGCTCTGACACCCGAGGAGTACGGACTGGCGCAGGGCACGGTAGGACTCATCGGACTGCTCATGGGCGGAATACTCGGCGGCGTACTCGTCAGTCGCGACGGCATGAAGCGCTGGCTGTGGCCGCTCGTATGCGCCATCACACTGCCCGACGTAGTGTACATATACCTCAGCTACACGCTCGACTCCAATCTATGGGTCGTATCGTCGTGCCTCTTCGTGGAGCAGTTCGGCTATGGCTTGGGCTTCACCGTATTGACGCTCTACATGCTTTACTACAGTCAGGACAAGTTCCGCACCTCACATTATTCTATATGCACCGGCATCTCCTATCTCGGACTGATGCTGCCGGGCATGGTGTCGGGCTACGTTAAGGACATCATGGGCTACAAGATGTTCTTCATCTTCGTGATGGCGTGCTGCCTGATCACGTTCCTCGTGACAGCGTTCCTGAAGATTGACCCCGAGTTCGGAAAGAAGAAGGAGTAGAGAGTTTTGAATTTTGAGTTTTGAGTTTTGAATTATGCGCTACGCGCATTTTGAGTTATTCAATTTTGAATTAAGAATTCGCAACTCATAATTCAAAACTCAAAACTCAAAATCGCAGGCGAAGCCGAGAATAATTCAAAATTCAAAATTCAAAACTCATAAACTCAAAATTGCCGAAGGCAACAATTCAAAACTCAAAACTCAAAACTCAAAATTCATAAATGTTAGACAAGCAAAAGAAAACAACCTACCGCCCACACCGCAGAGGTGCAAAGACCCGCTGCCTGTGGTTTCCGTCGCTGATGTTCGGTGACGGATTGGCTGTGTCTGTGCTTGTTCTGACAATGGTGATGCTGCGCCGCATGGGGCTTGACACCCCCGATACAGCGCTTGCCATCGCCTTACTATGTCTGCCCGTGCTGCTGCGCCCGCTGTTCGAGATGATAGTCACCCACTTCTGGGGCACCACAAAGGTATGGATTCTCTCCACACAGTTCATCTCCGCTCTCTCGCTCGCCGCCGTAGCCTTCACGCTCCATACGAGCTACTGGCTGCAGGGCACGGCATGCTTCATGCCGTTCTTCGTCTGCTCGGCTCTGTTCTACAACATCGCCCTGCACCGCTTCTATATCGACTCGCCGATAAAGAAGTTGAGGTGTTGTGATGGTGAGATGGTGACATTACATTCGTCAAATCTCAACACCTCAACACCACAACACCTCAACACCTCAACACCACAACACCTCAACCTCAACACCTCAACACCACAACACCTCAACCTCAACACCTCAACACCTCAACATCTCAACATCAACACCTCAACATCAACATCTCAACACCTCAACACTACAACACCTCAAGTCTCAACACCTCAACACAACAACACAACAACATTCCATAGTCAAAAATCCTGCGTTTTTTTGACTATGGCCCTCCTTTTCGGCTGCGGAGTAATGGCGATGGTGGGCGGCAATATAGAAGTAGTGACACGCAACATACGCTACTCGTGGAGCTTTGTGTTCTACGTGATGGCAGGCGTAGAACTGTTTCTGTGGCTCTGGCACACCCTCTTCCTGCCAGGCGGACCGCACGGATACGCCAAGCCGAAGCCTACGATGGGTCTGCATCGCGGCGAGTTCAGAGAGACTATGCGCCGTATGCTGCAGCGCAAGGACGACATCGCCACACTGATGTTTCTTCCGCTCTTCCTGCTGCCCGAAACGCTGCTCGCTCTCACCGCCCCACTCTTCGTCATAGCCAAGCCGCACAACGACGGACTGGGCATGTCGCCGCAGGAGTTCGCCTACGCGCAAGGCACAGCAGCCGTCATCGCCATCACAGCCGGCTATATTCTCGGCATATACGCCATACGCCGCCACGGACTGCGTCGCTGGCTGCTGACATCAGCCCTGCTGCTCACCGTTCCGGGCGCCGCACTGCTCTTCCTCAGCTACAACACGGCAGCGCCACTTAGCATTGTAGCCGCAGCGCTGGCTGCGGGTCACGCCGCATTGGGCTTCGCTCTTAGCATGGTGAAGCTGGTGGTGGTGCGCTTCACGCGCAACATGCCCGACAGCACTTTGCGCCACGCAATAGCGCGCACGCTCATTGCCACGCCGTTCGTCATCGTTAGCGCATTAGCCAGCCTCATGCTCACCATCGCCGACTATCAGCGCATCTTTCAGCTCGCCACGGAGCTTGCCATAGTGCCACTGATTGTCAGCGTGTTCTACCTTTATCTCACACGCAGACAGCCGCAAGCGGAGTGAAACGATTCCTCCGCTCACTTTCTCGCCAAAAATGTGTATCTTTGCATTCTTATAAAACACTTACATTAACAATTGAAAATAGATGTTCTACGAACTAATAAATAACAAACGTAACGAATGGTTGCAATCAGCCAACTGCACCGTACGCCCCATGCTTCAATACATAGAGCAGCGAGGCATGATGCGTGATGCGCAGATTGAAGCCATAAAGACCTACCTTTTTCTGAAGATAGCCTGCAAGGGCAAGCCACTCTACCAACTGTTCGCAGAAGGATATTTCAATGAAACAGAGATTGCAACAGAGGAACTTACAGTAGAAACCCGCCATATACTTGAGACCAACAAAGCCGCATTGGCACTGTTCCAGTATTCATGCCTGAAAGATAAGAACGGTAGACAACTGGCTCCCGAACTGGAGAAGTTCATTCGCCATCATGCTACAGAAATCGACTACGAGCAAACCCTGCTCGACATCTTCTATGGCGTCACCTACACCGATTATCTCTTTTCGCTTCCTATGGGAGCCGGAAAGACATATCTTATGGCAGCGTTCATATACATCGACCTGTACTTTGCTCAGAACGAGCCCGACAATCCGATATGGGCACACAACTTCCTCATACTCGCACCTTCAGCCTTGAAGTCGAGCATCATACCAAGCCTTCGGAACATACGTGAGTTCGACCCCTCGTGGATTTTCTCCGAAGTAGAAGCCAAGAAGCTCAAACGCCTTATCAAGTTCGAGGTGCTCGACGAACAGAAATCAGCCAACAAAAGCAATATTGTACGCAACCCCAATGCACAGAAGATTAACACCCACTTGCTGGGAGGCAATGCGCTTGGAATTGTTGCACTGACAAATGCCGAAAAAGTAATTCTCAACCATATCGACAACTCTGCGGACGAAACGAAGATACTCACTAAAGAGGAGCTGAAGAAAATAGAGGTAGCCAATGAGCTGCGCTCCGTTGTAGGAAAGATGCCACATCTGTCCGTCTTCATCGACGAAGTGCATCATGCTACTGACGGCGACATCAAACTGCGCAAGGTAGTGACCGACTGGGCTACCGAGAGCCGCGATTTCTGCAATGTCTTAGGCTTCTCGGGCACACCCTATCTTGACAAGGCAGAGCGAACCACCATCGGAGGTTCTTTCACAATCAAGAACACAAACATCAGCAATGTAGTGTATTATTACCCACTGATGGACGGTATAGACAACTTTCTGAAACACCCGAAGGTAAAACATGTTGATGTCTCGTCTGAAGAGATTCTGCAGAACGGTGTGCGCGAGTTTCTCAACACCTACAAGGACACTATATATGCAGACGGCACCTGCGCAAAACTTGCCATCTACTGCGGACAGATTCCTACACTCGAAGACAAGGTCTACACTCTCGTTGCGGATATCGTGACCGAGTACGGACTTAACCCTGCAGAAACAATACTACGCCGCCATAAGGGCAACAAAGAATATCCCGAACCTGAAGGCTCTGAGGTAGCATTCGGCTCGTTGTCTTCGCCTCTAAGCAAGGTACGTATAGTGTTGCTCGCTCAGATTGGCAAAGAAGGATGGGACTGCAAAAGCCTCACCAGTGTCATACTGCCGCACGAAGGAGCCTGCCCTAACAACATGGTGTTGCAGACCACATGCCGCTGCCTGCGTCAGGTGGTAAAGGGAGAGCACGAAACAGCCCTTGTATGGCTCAACAAAACAAACGCCGAGAAACTGAACAAGGAACTGAAACAACAGCAAAACATCACGCTCAGCGATTTCAGCAGCAAGCCGCCCGTTGAGAAGAAACACGTAGAGCGCTTCTCTCGCAAAGAAATGCCGTCTATAGATTTCTATCAGATACGTGTGCAATACAGAACCATTATCATAGCTTCGCAACCCGACACCGCAGCGCGTCTTGCCGACCCTGCCATACTATGCAAGAGAAACAAGGCGCTTGTCACAATCCAGAACATGGAGGGCAAAGTGACGGGCTACGACGAGATACTCACAGGCGATGCCGAGCTACACACGTTCAGATGGTGGCTGCACGACATCGTGCGCGAATCGTTCGGCACACTCTCCATGTCCGAACTGACGAAGCACGAAGCACTTCTGAAAACCATCTACGACGAGACACACGCCAACCCCGAATACGACCACTACCTCATACGCTCTATGATACGCAAGGCATTTGTGCCAAAGCGCGACTTTACCATCGTTGAGGAGGTGGTGCCGGACGAAGCAAGCATACTCTCGCTCGACAATCTTAAAGCAATAGATGTGGCCGACCTCAGCCTGATATACCCCAAGGAGGACGACGTGCGCGAGATACTTGACTGGGACGCTCATCCTGAAAAGGGCGAGATGTCCGCCAAAGACCTGGAGCTGATTGAGAACATGAAGAAGATTCCGGGCATACCCCAGGCGGCTATTGACGCGGCATTGGCTGGAATACAGTCGAAACTGCCCAAAGATCCTCATCCCGAGCGTCTGCAGACCTACCACTATCTGCCCTACCGCTTCGACAGCAATCTCGAACTAGATTACTTCACAGAGGCTCTGGTAGCAGTGATGAAAGAACACAATCTTGAATACTACTTCAATGGCGACGACACACTCACAGAATTCAAGATACGCACATACCGCAAAACCGCCAGCGGACATTGGATGTATGACGGACTGTACGTACCCGACTTCCTTGTGGTGAGCCGCACGGCAGAAGGAACAATAGACCGCATCTGCATCATCGAGACCAAAGGCGAGGGCTACGCACCAAAGTTCAAAGAACGACTCGAATTCATGCGCGACGTTTTCGTTCCGAAGAACAACGAGCAATATAAGCGCGACCGCTTCCGCTTCCTCTATCTGGAGGACACAGACGGACACGAAGAGCGCATAAAGAAAACAATACAAATGATTAACGAATTCTTCAAATAAGCACAACGATGGCAGTTAGATACATACCATATTATCCGGATACACTTGAAGGACAAGCCCGTCTTGACAACTTTGTACGCACAAGCCGTATGCTTTTCTACAAGGACAACAACCAAGTGAAAACACGCATACAGCGCGGAATGCCTCTATACGAAGTGACTGAAAGCGAGACCGTCGGAGCAAACCCCGACGGCAATATCGTCATGCACGGCGAGTGTCTGTCTACTTGTGCCTACCTCAAAGATAAAGGCATAGAGATAGACCTTGTATATATCGACCCTCCTTTCGCTTCTGGTGCCGACTACGCAAAGAAGATTTATGTACGCAGAAATCCGCTCGTGCAGAAGGCTATCAACGAGGCAGAGCAGCAGCTCGACAATAGTGACATGCAGGAATTCGAGGAGAAGATGTATGGCGACATCTGGGATAAGGAGCACTACCTCAACTGGATGTACGAGAACCTCATGGCTATCAAGTCTGTAATGAGCGATACCGCAAGCATATATGTACATCTCGACTATCACATAGGACATTATGTAAAGATTCTTATGGACGAGATATTCGGTGAGGAGAACTTTAGAAATGAGATTGTTTGGAAGAGAAGTACAGCGCATAGTGATTCTGAGTATTACGGAAACAACTTTGATATGATTTTCTTCTATACGAAATCATCTTCAGCAGTTTTCAACACAGTATATCAAGATTACGAAGATGATTATTTGGCACGTTTTAGCCAAAGCGATCCAGACGGAAGAAAATGGGACAGCGGAAACCTAACTGCAAAAGGACTACAAGGTGGCGGCTATGAATATGAGTACAAGGGTTGTCGTTCGCTTTGGCGTATGCCATTAGAAACAATGGAAAGACTTGATGCAGAAGGACGCTTACACTTTACAAAGAATGGTGGTATTCGTTCTAAAGTTTATATGGATGAATTACCCGGTATGCCAGCTCAAGCCTTATGGGTGAACATCAATCCCGTCAACTCTCAAGCAGATGAACGTATCGACTATTCAACTCAAAAACCCGAAGCTCTTCTTGAGCGTATAATAAACGCTTCGAGCAACGAAGGTATGCTCGTAGCCGACTTCTTTGGAGGCAGCGGAGTTACAGCTGCGGTAGCCCACAAGCTCGGTCGCAAGTTTGTGCACAACGACGTGAATATCAATAGCATTCAGACAGCACGCGACAGACTGGTTAGTGCCGGAGCAGAGTTTACGATGATGGAAGTGAGAGACGGAGTGAGACTCTTCCGCAATCCGGTGCAGACAATGGAGAAACTCGTGAGACTCATACCAGGACTGAACACCGAGACAAACCTCGACAAGCGTTTCTGGGCTGGAAGCATATACGACAGCCAGAAAGGAAAGATGCCAGTATATCTGCCAAACCTCATGGATAGCAGCAGCAGAGTGATGGACAAAACAGAAATGAACCATATAATACGCGAAGCATTGCCCGACCTCGGCAACGATGTGAAGCAGATTGTGGTTTACTATATCGACGTGGAAGATATAGAGGAGCTGCGCCAGTTCATACACGACGAGAACACACAGACAGACATCGCTATAGAATTGCGCGACTTGAAACAGGTGCTCGACGACGTAGTAATCGAGGACAAAGCAACATGGGAAATGTCGCAAGTGCAAGTAGAGCTATTCACCAAGTGGCAAATAAAGATGCTTACCTTCCACAGCGACTATGTAATGAAGAAGATTGAGGCGTTCAATCTCATAGGCGACCAACAACACCAAAAGAAGTTGGCTAACAACAAGAAATCGACGTTCAAGCCAATAAAAATAAGCGATGAGGGATTGGAGTGCATAGAATGGCTCTCTGTAGATTGTACCAATGCGCAGAAAGATGCTCCGTGGCACAGCGATGCGGAGGTGAAGATTGATAAGACCGGCACTGTTACTGTCAATGGTACAAAGACACGCAATCTTTGGGATGCAACCATACAGTCAGACGAGAAGCCTCTACGCCTGAAAGTGCGCAATATATGCGGCGACGAGGTTGTCTTTGTCCTATAATTATAGATATTGAATCTATATATTTGAGGTTTTGACATTCCCGCAGACAAACAAAATACAAACGTATGAATGATAATAACAGCAAGCAACTATATATCGACTTCGAAGCCTACGAACGTATGGCAGAGCCGCATAAACAAGAAAAGGCTTCTGCATGGCGTACAGCAATCGGTCTGCAGGATGTGGACGGCCTGAAGGTGTCCGACTATCTAAGAGAGACTGCTGTACGCCATATTGAAGGCGATATCACCATTGATGATGTTAGGGAGCGGCTGAAATCTTATTACATCAACAAGACCACACATGACAAGGACGATGAAGAAAAGGAAGAAGCAGACCGAGTTGCAGCCAATATTGCAAAACTGCTGAGCGAAAAGTCGTTCTCGTTTACAGCGTTGGAATTTCTGAATATCCACAGACACCTGTTTGAAGGTGTGTTCAAACACGCAGGCGAGGTACGCACTTACGACATTAGCAAGAAAGAATGGGTGCTTCAAGACGACTCCGTTGTATATGGACGTGCAGCAGACATCATGATGGCATTGAGGTATGATATACAGCAAGAGAAAGAGTTCAATTACAAAGGACTGACAACCGATGAAATCATAGAACATATCGTTGATTTCGTCACGTTGCTTTGGCAGAACCACCCATTCCGCGAAGGCAACACAAGAACAACGGCGGTATTCGTCATCAAGTATCTGCAATCTATCGGATTCAAGGTGAACAATGATTTGTTTGCAAACAATTCGTGGTACTTCCGTAACGCATTAGTACGTGCCAACTATCGCAATCCATTAAAAGGAATAGAGCCGAACAAGTCCTTTCTAATCAAGTTTTTCCGCAATTTGATATTGGAGGAAGAAAACGAATTGAAAAACCGCTATATGCTGATTGGCTACCAGGATGATTGCGACACCCATACAAGCACCCATACAAGTACCCATACAAGTACAAACAATTCAGTAAGCTCATTGAGCGAAAATGTAAAGCGTTTGGTTATAGCAATTGGTACTGAAGAAAAAGGTATAAAAGAAATGATGGATGCTGTAGGATTGAGAAACCGCCCCAACTTTATCGAATACTCCCTTACTCCTGCCATCAACGGAGGACTTGTCACAATGAAATATCCCGACTCCCCCCGCCATCCGCGTCAGAAATACCTTCTGACAGTAAAAGGTCTGGCTGTGTATAATGAGTTTAAAGAAATGGGAAAATAAAGCCTCGGGCTGGTAGATACCGAAAAAAAGATGGAAGATGGCTGGAAGATACGCCCGTTTTGCGGACTATCTTCCAGCCATCTTTATATCCGTTTATGTTTGGTCTTCAACACATTACGATTGCACGACGCCCATAGCTGGAAGATATGGAAGATAAAAACGGCAATCGAGAATTATTAGTCGATAAATCGCTTTGTTATCTCGCCGTACATGTCGATGCGGCGATCGCGCAGGAAGGGCCACCAGCGGCGCACGTCCTCGCTGTGCGCAAGGTCTACCTCCACGATCACGCTGTCCTCAGCGTCGGGAGCCGAGCGATAGAGCATCTCGCCCTGCGGACCCACAACCATTGACGAACCCCAGAACTCTATGCCCGGAGTCTGCTTGCTCGGGTCGGGCTCGAAGCCGACGCGGTTGACCGACACTATGGGGAGTCCGTTGGCTACGGCATGACCGCGCTGCACGGTTGTCCACGCCTCGCGCTGACGCTGCTGCTCGTCCTCGGTGTCAGACGCTGCATAGCCGATAGCAGTAGGATAGATGAGCAGTTCGGCGCCCTGCAGAGCCATCAGTCGCGCTGCCTCGGGGTACCACTGGTCCCAGCATACGAGCACGCCGAGCTTGCCCACGCTGGTCTGAATCGGGCGGAAGCCGAGGTCGCCCGGTGTGAAGTAGAACTTCTCGTAGTAGGCAGGGTCGTCGGGAATGTGCATCTTGCGATACTTTCCAGCGATAGAGCCGTCGCGCTCCATGACGACAGCCGTGTTGTGATACAGACCCGGAGCACGGCGCTCGAAGAGCGATGTGACGATAACCACGTTGCACTCGCGTGCCAATGCGCCGTAGAAGTCGGTAGACGGACCGGGGATAGGCTCCGCAAGGTCGAAGTTGTCTACATCCTCCACCTGACAGAAGTAGAGCGAGTTGTGCAGTTCCTGCAGCACAACAAGTTCGGCGCCACGCTTTGCGAGGTCGCGCACGCCGTCGGCAAGACGCTGCATGTTTGTCTTCACGTCAGCCACGTTGTGCTGCTGAAGATATCCTATTTTCAAGTGTTTCATAATCTTTCTACGTATTTATTTTGTTGCAAAGTTAGCCATTTTCGGTTAAAAAGCCTCATCTCAACTGCCAGAAAGCCACGGCAGCAGCAGCGGCAACATTGAGCGAGTCGATGCCGCGCGCCATCGGTATGCGCACCACATAGTCGGCGGCAGCGATAGTAGCAGCAGGCAGTCCGTCGCCCTCGTTGCCCATGACGATGGCAAGACGAGGCTCGGCGAGCAGCGCAGCATCGTCGATAGACACCGAATTGTCGGTGAGAGCCATCGCAGCGGTGCGGAAGCCATATCGGTTCAGGTCGCTGACCGGACAGTCTATCCATGTCCAGGGGATAGAGAACACCGCACCCATCGACACCCTCACCGCACGGCGGTTGAGCGGGTCGCAGGAAGTGCGCGTCATAAGCACGGCGTCGATGCCAAGAGCGGCAGCCGAGCGGAACATAGCTCCAACATTGGTGGCGTCGACAACACCGTCAATGACCACCACACGGCGCGCACCGCGGCACACCTCCTCGGCGCTTAGCTCCGCAGGGCGACGCATAGCGCAGAGCACGCCGCGCGTAAGCACGTAGCCGGTGAGCGAGGCAAGCAGTTCGCGACTGCCCGTATAGACCGGTATGTCGCCACACCGACTGATTATCTCTGCCGCATCGCCCACGACATGACGCTGCTCGCAAAGCAAAGCCAAGGGCTCGTAGCCCTCAATCAACGCACGGTCGATGACCTTCGGACTCTCCACGATGAACACACCACTACCCTTTTCGTAGCTGTGGCGCAACTGCTTCTCCGTGAGACTCGAGAAAAGCTCAACACCGGGGAAGTCAAGCGAATCAATTTCTACTATAGCCATTGCGCAAACCGTTTATTTCGCCAACTGACACTCGACAGGATACTGCATTGTGAGACAATGGATAGATCCGTGCTGACGAACGATAGTGCGCGAGTCGATGCCGATGATGTCGTAGCCGGGGAAAGCCTCAGCCACGAGAGCCAGAGCACGAGCGTCGTTCTCCTCCTGTGCGTATGTAGGCACAATGACAGCGCCGTTGATGATAAGGAAGTTGGCGTAGGTAGCCGGCAGACGGTCGCCGTCGTCGTAGAGTGCGTCGGGCATAGGCAGACGCAGCAGACGATAGGGCTTGCCGTCCGCGTCGGTGGCAGCCTTCAGTTGCTGCTCAAGAGCGTGCAGGTCGGCATACTGCGGGTCGTTCTCGTCGTCGCAACCCACATAAAGTAGCGTATTGTCAGGACAGAGGCGTACGATGGTGTCGATATGTCCGTCAGTGTCGTCGCCGATGAGCTGTCCGTGGTCGAACCATACTATCTTGCGGGCGCAGAGGCGTTCCTTCAACACCTTCTCCACCTCTGCCTGCGACAGGGGTTGGTTGCGGTTGGGCGCCATAAGGCATACGCTCGTGGTGAGCACCGTGCCGCGTCCGTCGCTCTCGATAGAACCACCTTCGAGCACAAAGTCGTCATAGTCGACACGCTCGCCAGCGAACACACCGTCACCGAACAGCGTGCGGTTGATAAGATTATCCTTGTCGGCAGCGAACTTCTCGCCCCATCCGTTGAAACGAAAGTCAAGAAGGCGACAGGAGGCTACGGCATTCTTGCCGCTGCCTTCTGCTGTGGGGATGAGCGTGATGAAGGCATGGTCGCGAGCCCAAGTGTCGTTGTTGTCGC
>SAMEA3663013__coassemble_703_pt1 | contig 18922 bp, 15 predicted proteins | sample SAMEA3663013__metabat2_low_PE_038 | metagenome-assembled genome bin SAMEA3663013 (sample SAMEA3663013) | pig gut metagenome | biome: pig gut; feature: pig-associated habitat; material: faeces | place: France | collected 2012 | reverse complement strand
GAAGCTCACGAACCGACCAGGTACACTTGATGCACTCCTGCTCGTAGAAGTAGCGTGCGAGAGGGTCGTCAAGAGTCATAATCTCACGTAAATGCGTAAATGATAAGTGTGAGATTATTGTTTTGCCAGGTGTTACAAATTGGTGCATCATTGATGCACCAATTGTATCTTTTTTATTTTCAATGGGTTGTAATTGGTGCGTCACTGTCGCACAAATTGGAATGGGTAAATTTTCCATCATTTGAGGATATAATCTATAGAACTTTCTTGCCCATTTGAACAAAGTTGTAGTCAGTCCCTTCCTATCCACCCTTTCCTCCAACTTCTTCAGCAGTTGCGTTCCATACTCAGCCCTATCCTTGCCGTGCTGTTCAAACTCGACGATGTAATAGCCTATGAGCCAGTTGCGCATCGTCTGCATACGATTGATTGCTTTTACTGCGGACGATTGTGCTGCATCATGAGTAGTCTGAACGATAGAAGCCAAGTCGTTGAAGGAGTGGAGCGTCTTGCTCCAATCCTCAAAAGGCAGTTCCATGCCGTCGTGCAGGTATCTTTTCACTTCGTTTGCCATAATATATTAGGTTTAGCTATTCAGAGGGAAATTTCCACAAAGATACTAACAAATTATAGTCGGGCAAAGTTTTTCTTCTTCAACTTTGCAATAACTAACATAACGGTGGAGCTGCATGAAGAAACTATTGAGGAAACCTCCGCTACGGTTTTGCTGTTATAAAAAATCAAACCACTTAAGCACAAATTTCAACCGCTTGTGCCGTAGCCTAATCCGTTTGAGCACAATCGTCCAAAAGTCGTGTTGTGAGGATAAAAATTTAATCATACCTTTGCATCAGTAGCATTTAAAATCTCATTTAAAACAACAAAAACTATGAAACAGATTAAGTATCTTTTGATGGCTTTTATAGCCTTGTTTACATGCGTTTCTTTCTCTGCATGTAGCGAAGACGATGAAGGTGGCGGCGGCAGCAGCAAAAATGGCAGCGCTTTCTCCACAGTGGATGGACGTACCGTTAAGTACAAGTACCTCTATGTTGTATCATATGTTGACAATGACGGTCCTAGCTATGAGCTGTGTGCTTCAACTGAAGACTTGTTCTACTATCGTCAGCATCCAGAAAAGGTAAAGGACAATATGGTGTATTCATTTATGTCGTTGGATATGTATGGAGAAGAGTTTAACAAGCCTCAGCACCAGTTTGATGTTCAAATTGGATACGACTGCAATCTGAAGGAGGGTATCACCGATGACGAGGACGATTCCGATTTCCCAGTTGCATCTACTCACATTTGGTACACTACACCATGGGATCAAGACGAGTCGTCTACAGAGACTCTGACTGTAAAGAAGTCGGGCAAAACCTTCAAGGTTGAAACAACTGAGCTTACCTTCTTGGCTTCGGAGATGGGCGCTGACGAAGATGGTGTAGACGACTATTCAAGAAGAACAAAGGGCAAGATTGCTTTCGAGAGCAGTAATCTTATCAGCGCCGTTCTGGACTGCCCGGAGGTCGTGTTTGTAAAGAGCGCAAAAGACCGCAAGTTCTTGAAGTCGCTCAGAGCTCGTCGTAGATAACAGACAATATATAGCGAATCCCCTCGCTCGGCAATGCTGAGCGAGGGGATTGTCATTTCAAACTCGACGATGTAATAGCCTATGAGCCAGTTGCGCATAGCACTTCGTCTCTGTGTGTGTCTGCAGCTGTTTCGTTAAGTTGGCGAAGAAGATGTACAAATACATTTGAAAAGATTTAACCTGCTTTTGTTACAGCAGCATGGTAACGTGATGCCCGATATGCGGTAACGATATGCCCAATATGCTGTAATGTTGTTTTTGCTGCGCGGTAATTGTATTACCGCGCAGTTTTTTGCTTTTATTTCTGAAGATTGATAATAATAAGTTTGAGAGTTAGTGGAAAAGAGTGTAATTTTGCAGAGATGTTTCTTCAGAACATCTCTTGAAAACGGGAAAGACATCAAGCTGAAAACCGAAACAAAATGCACTATAAATATATGAAGAAATCCTTACTACTGCTCACTTGCGCACTTGTAGCAAGCCAAGCCTTCGCCGGAGGTCCGCTGCGCGCCGACACCGACCAGCACAACTTCCGACCTTCTACCAACGTCTCCTTCAGCGAGACCACGCTCCCTATCGTTTACATCACGGTCGACGGACAGATAATTCAGCGCGAGAGCCGCGTGCTCGCCACGATGAAGATTATCGACAACGGCGACGGACACAACTACACCGACCTCACGGCGCACCCGTCGCAGAAGGTAGACTGGGAAGGTCCGGTAGCGCTGAAGTATCGCGGCAACACCTCGTTCACCGGGTCTGACAAGAAGCCGTTCTCGCTGAAGACGCTCTCCGCCGCCGACCTGAAGGCGAAGAAGGCGAAGGTGTCTATCATGGGCATGGGCAAGGACAACGACTGGGCGCTGCTGGCTCCGTGGGAGGACAAGAGCTACATGCGCGACGTGCTCACCATGCAGCTGGCGCGCGGAGGCCATTCGTTCGCACCGCACATGAAGTATTGCGAGGTGTTCGTCGACGGCTACTACTACGGCGTGTACATCATGGCGGAGCGCGCCACGAAGGGCAAGACCCGTCTCAACCTCGACGACCCTACCGCCGACGACCTCACGGGCGACTTCCATGTTGAGATCGACCGCAAGGACGAGGAGCACTACTACGTGTCGAAGCACCATCCGGTGAGTGCAAGCGGCGTGGAGTATACCGACCGCATCGTGGCTTACCAGTATAAGGAGCCTGAGTACGACGACTTCGCCGACCTGCCTGCGGGCACTCAGGACGCTATCGACAACGCCATCGCCACGATGGAGGACGCTTTCGCCTCTGCCGACTACACGGGCGAGAACGGATACCGCAAGTATATCGACGTGGCGTCGTTCGTCGACTACCAGATTGCGCAGGAGATGGCGGGCAACGTAGACGCCTACCGACTCAGTTCGCCGCTCTACAAGTACAGCGAGACGCACGCCGCCGAACTCGGCACCGACTCGAAGTGGAAGACGGCGCTCTGGGACTTCAACATCGCCTACGGCACAGCCAGCTACTACGACGCCAACAAGGTGAACACTTGGCGCTACACGAGCAACGACCTCATGGCTTACGCCGACCAGCAACTCGTGCCGTTCTTCTGGTACAAGCTGATGAACGACCCGACGTATGTCGACGAGCTGCACCAGCGCTGGACCGACCTGCGTTCTGCCAACTACTCGGAGACGAACATCATGGCGCAGATCGACTCGCTCGCTACGGTGCTTAAGGCGAGTGGCGCCCTCGACCGCGACAACCAGGCCTGGCGCAACCACTTCGGCACGTTCGACGACGCCGTAAGCACGCTCAAGACTTACTGCACCAGTCGACTCGCCTTCATCGACAAGAGCTGGAAGCTGAAGGAGCCTATCGACGCCGACATACAGACGCTCACTGTAGCCAGCGGATTCAACGCCGACATCATAGCCGAAGCGCTCACCTCTGCGGAGCATACCACCGCCACCGTCGACCAGACCGGCTACGTGCTCTACACGAAAGCCGTCAGAGAGAGCGGCGCGCTGGCAGGCGACGACGGCGTAGTGATGTCTGACGCCGGCGTGACCTATCAGCTTGCCGACTACACCAAGAACAACGCCCTGCTGCTCACCACGTCTTCCGACGCCGACGTCGTGTTCGACAGCCCGGTAGCGGCGAAGTCGGTCTACTGTCTTGCGCTCAGCGGCGACGGAGCGTCCGAGCTCACCGTCACTCCGCGCTACGCCGACGGAACGAAGGGCGACGCCTTCACAGCCAGCGTGCCCGACTGGTACAGCTCGTCGGCGCAAGGCGATGAGGCTGTGTACGGATTGGGCCGCATCCTCACCTCTATGAGCGGCGGATGGCAGGGCACAACCGACCAGTTCGACAACAACGAGTACATACGTCTCTACGAGATAGAGGTGCCCACCGACCCTGAGCGCCAGCTCAGCGGACTCACGATGTACAAGACCGGCGGACGCACATCGGTGCTCGCCATGACTGCCGTTAAGGAGAAGGTGGAGACCAGTGTCGATCGCCTTTCGTCAGGCGCTGGCAAGACGCTTCTCGGCATCTATTCTACCGACGGCGTGCGCCGCACCGTGTGCCGCAAGGGTATAAACATCCTGCGCTACTCGGACGGCAGCGCGAAGAAGATAGTAAAGCGATAATTCTTATAGTCAACCGTAGCGGAGGCAGGATACCTCCGCTACGCTTTTGTTATACTGTTTTGTCGTTATAAAAAAAACAACCACTTAAGCACGATTTTCAACCGCTTGTGCCGTCACCCAATCCGTTTGAGCATAATCGTCCAAAAGTCGTGTTGCGTAACCGAAAATATAGTAATACCTTTGCGTCAGAATCATTTAAATTAATTAGTTATGAAAAAGGTATTTTTAGCTTTCGGTGCAGCACTTCTTCTTGCATCTTGTACTACAGTGACCAAGACAGCCACAACAATGGATGTCGACAACCACCTTACATCAGAGTCTGACGTCGACTTGGTAGTTTCAAATTCAAAGATCACTTACACACACAAGACAACAGCCAAGGAGAGAAGAGGCGGTCGCAAGAACATCACAAATACAGCCGTTAGAGAAGCGCTCGAAGCAAACGGAAACGCAGAGGTGCTCGTAGCTCCGCAGTACACATTCGTAAGAAAGAGGGGTCTGTTCGGCTCTAAGATTAAGACCGTTATCGTAAGCGGCTATCCTGCAAAGTACAACAACTTCAAGTCAAAGTAATTCACTTTTAACGCCAACTTTATGAAAAAGATATTCCTTTTACCCGCTATCTGTTCAGCGCTCCTGCTCTCTTCGTGCACTACGGTGTACAAGACGGCGGATACAGCAGATGTAAAGAATCATGTGAACACATATCCCGAAGTGGCAGACCTGGACGTTCAGGCAAAGGTGACAAAGACCATGACTTGGAGCTTCCGCCCGTTCTACTTGGGCGAGCCGAAGAAGTCGACTGCGAAGGGCAACCTCATCTCTGACGTGCTGAAGGAGAACAACGCAGACGTGCTTCTTGAGCCTCAGTTCCACTTCGAGAAGACCCAGTACGGACAGCGTTCTCTTACCGTTTCGGGCTATCCCGCAACCTACAAGAATTTCCGCAAGGCTACAGATGCCGACCTGAATGCTATCAAGGTATGCACAGATTCTAACGAGAAGAAGCAGTACAACCACGAGAAGAGCGGTTTTTTGTTCAAGATATTCAAGTAAAAAAAAAGATAAACTAGACTGATACTGTTAAATTAAAAGAGCACACCGACTTACGCATAGAGTATGGTCGGATGGTTAAAAAGGCTGGCAGACTCGGCGTATGAGCCGATCTGTCAGCCTTGTTTGTTATTTGTTTTGCAAGTTTTATCCCACCGCCAGCGAGTAGAGGAAGAACATCCAGTGGGCGGTGATGGCAGCGACGAGTCCGCCGCAGAAGTGGGCGAGGATAGCCTTCGGCGTGAGGTCGCGGTAGCCGAGCGAGTCGAGCATGGCGGTGTGAGTGCTGAGGAAGCCGCTCCAGCACATGCCGATGGCGGTGAACACGGCGATGGCGTTGCCGTCAATCCAGCCGTGCACTATGAAGTTGGGTATCAGGCTGAGCGCAGCGCCCACTGCGCCGAGCGCCGTGATGGGGAACGCCACGAGGTGCGGGTCGTGGAATCCGAAGAGCCACTCGAACACAAAGTCGATCTTGTTGGCAAGCCACGGCAGCAGCTCCACACCCTGATAGGCGGCGCCCGTGTACGAGCCGTCGGCAGACGCACCGAACGTGAATATCATCACGAACGTAGAGATGATGAGCACGCCGGGGATGATGGCTATGCCCACTTCAACGCCGCTGCGTCCGCCGTCGAGCATGGCGTTGAGCAGGCGTATGAACACGGTCTTCTCTTCTTGCGAGCCTTCTTCCTTCTCTTCTTCCTCTATGTCCTCCTTCAACACGGCGTCCTCCGTGGCATACTGCGGATAAGCCTTCAGCACGAAGCGTTGCATGAGGCGCGTTGAGCAGACGCAGCCGAAGCAGGCGCCGAGCAGACCGATGAGCGGAGCGGCGTAGTAGCCCTGACTCGCCATGAACACGATGACGAGCAGACCCATACCGAACGCCGTACCGAAGTTGGTGAGCGAGATGAACTGGTATTTCTTGAAGTAGCTTGCGAAGCGCTTGTCGTGCGCAAGCGAGATGATGGCGGGGTTGTCGGAGAGGAACGTCATCACAGCGCCCAGCGACGTCACGCCCGGCAGGTTGAAGATAGGTCGCATCAGCGGTCGTAGCGTGCGTTCGAGCAGCGTAACCACGCCGAACTCCACGAACACCCTGCCTATGGCGCCGGTTATCACGCAGATGCTCATCAGATAGAATACGGTGTTGAGCAGCAGGTCGTGCGCCGTGCGCATGATGGTGTTGAGCATGTTGGGCACACCCATCACCATGCCCAGATAGCCGAAGAGCACTACTACGCTGGTGATGCACCAGATGCCGCTTGGGATGAGCGCTTTGCGTTTAGAATTGTTCTGTTTCATAAGGGTTCGTTTAATAGTTAGTAGATTGAATGGCTGAGGCTTTTCCGCCCGTCGCCGTAACCAATCGCAAAGATATGAATAATTAATGAAGTGACGAAAGGAACTGTCTCCTTTCGTCACCGTTTTTTTTATTTGTAATTATTAATTTTTAATTATTAATTGGCATGTGTTAATTATTGATTTTTAATTATTAATTTTTAATTGGTTGATTGATTATCAAGTATGCTTTATATTCTTATGAAGGCATAATTAACGATTTCAGTCAACCAATTAATAATTAAAAATTAATAATTACTAATTGTTAGAAGTGAAACTTCGTACCGATGCTGAACTTCAGCTCGCCGTTAGCCGGCTCCTGGTCCTTCACCTGGTCGATCGACTTGGCGTGTACCACCGCTGCCGGCTCTGCGTATATCTCGAAGTGGCGGCTCAAGCGGAAGCCAGCCTGGATAGCTGCGTGTACGCCCGGCACAACCTTCGTCTTGTGCATGTCGCATGAGTTTACGCTGAGCTGCGCGCCAAGCATACCCGTTATCTGGAACAAGCGGTCGTCGCTCTGTTCACCTGTGATGGCGTTGCGCATGTTCATCATATAGTCGGCTGTAACGGCTGTGATGTGGTCGGTGTAGCTGAGTCCGTTCGCACCGCGCTTGGCGAATGTCTCGCTCACGCTGCCGTGCACACCATGCACGCCATTGAACCAGTGGCCGTAGCCAGCCTGCACGTTATATGTGAGCTTGTGCTGAGCGTGCAACTCGCTGAAGCTGCCCGAAAAGAATCCGGCGCCACCGCCGATAGTGATGAAGTTCTTCTCTTCGGGTGCCTCCTTAAGGTCGCTTGAGCCCTTGTCGCGGTTCATCGTGTAGTCGAGACCGACGAGAGCGCGCGGCGTCACACGACCCCAGTTGCGGTGCATGAAGCGGTCTGACAGCTCGTAAGCCATCTGCGGCTCGATGAACAGACCCGTAGTGCTTGAAAGACGGATGCGACCCTGCGCGCCAGCGTGAACGTCGGCAGAGAAGTACGACTTGTGGTCGCCGTAGTCGGCGCCGACAGCGAAACCGATGACAGAACGTATTGAGAGCCACTTGGTGTTCTCCGTGCCATAGTTCATAGCGGTGAGGTCAGCAAGCCAGTCGAATGCGCCTACAGCCTTAGAGTAGCGCTTGTCCTCGATGCGGCGCTGCATCGTTCCGTCGAGACTGAAACGCACGCCGTGCGAAGCTGCCGACCACTTGGTGTAGCTGATGCGTGCAACCGGCATCCAGTAGTCGGTCTGCTTCATCTTTGTAGACGTAGAAGCCAGACCTCCGGCGATGCTTATAGACGCCTTGGGTATGCCGTGGATGCCTGCTTCGCGGCGCTCGATGGCGTATCTGTCATGATAGGTGTACATGAAGCCGGCGAGAAGCGACGGCATCACGCTCCACTTCTTGAAGACGCGGTCCTGCTGCATGAAGTTCTTGGTGTAAGAGTCGACACGCGGTTCGATAACGAACGCGAGTCCGCGCGAAAGGCGTATGTTGCCCTGCAGACCTCCGCTGAAGCCCCAGCTGCTCTTGATGCCGTCGATGCGGTCGGAAGAACGGTTGAAGCTGAAACCTGCCAGCGCATTGATCCATACGTAACGCTCTGGGTCGACACCGCCGATGAGGTTGTTAAGGTTGAGAAGGTACTCGAACTGTGAGCTGAGCGCCTTTGTGCGCCACTGGTTGTCGGGGCGGATAGTTGTAGAGCTGAGCGTGAAGCGCGCTCCGTGATACGGTCCGAACCACTTGCCGGCACTTGCTGCCTGACGCACGCCGAGGAAGTCGCCCCAAGTGGCTTTGTGAGCGTTGGAAAGCGTAGCCGAACCAACCATTCCGCCTACGAAGATACCGTCCCAGATGCTGTGTTTGCCACGTTTAGGGTCTTCATAATTCTTGTGAACATACGGCAGACGATAGCCCAAGCCCATAGTGAGCGTAGTGAACGGGCGGTAGCCGTGCCATGTCATTTGCTGCGAAATCTGGTCCTCCATCAAGCCGTAGCGCGACTCGAGGTAGGTATAGAAGTTGTCGCTCAGAGCATACTGTCCGCGCAAGCCGATATGTATGCCCATACCGTACTTTGTTACGTTGTTGTGGTTTGACGTAGCGAGGTCGAAGCCTGCGATGCCGTACACCTCGAAGCGTTTTGTCTCGTAGTAGGTGCCGGGCTGGGCGATGGCTGTGATATTGAGCAGGTAGTCGAGGCTGAGGTCAAGATACTTAGCCTTCAGTCCGCGTGTGCTCCACTTGCCTCCGTTGATGTTGATGCGTGCGCCGTGCTCAGGAGTAAACCAGTCGCCGATGTTGAAGTCTGCGGTAAGTCCGAACTCAGGGTGGCGTGTTCCCATGATGTTGGTGCCTAAGCCTGCGTCTACGAAGAGATGGTCGAAGTAAGTCTTCTGCTTCCACTTCTTTGCAACGCGCGGGCGCTGCAGCATATAGTTGAGAGCACTGCCTTCAATCTGTGCGTTTGCTGTTGCGACGTAGGCGCAAGCCATGAAGGCAGCCACAATCGCTTTTCTTATATTGTTCATAACTCTTTTCCCTCCTTATTTATTCTGCTCTAACAACAAATCGTTAACATCTCCATCGGTGTGCGCAATCTTCTCGAGCGACGGGTCCATCTCGAACGAGCGCTTCAGCTCCTCGTATGCTCCCACGGCGTCGTCGGCGCGGTTGAGGCAGATAGCGCGCAGGTAGTGGGTGAGCGCCTCGTCGTCGGGCAACTCGCGGCTCAGCTTGAGAGCCTCCTTGTTGCGCTTCATGGCGAGCATCATGAGCAGCTCGTTGCGCTTGCCCGTAGCAGCCACCGTCTTGTAGTTCTCGTCGTAGCGTCCGTTGAGAACGCCGCTGATGGCGTGCAGCAGTTCTGACTCTTCGGTCTTGGGCACGTACGAAAGACACTCGTCGGCGGCAGCGAACTGGCGGTTCTGAAGCAATGCGATGGCGTGGTTGATGTTAACCGTAGCCGGTGCCTTCTCGCCTGCGAACGGCTCGAGCAGCTGCGGGTCAGACTCGCCGCGGTTGATAAGATCGGCTGCGAGGTCGTTGGCTGCAATCATGAACGAAGGATACATCTCCAGAGCCTGGCGTATGATGGTGTCGCGCTTTACGGCGTCGTTCTCGCTGCGGTAGAGTGTGAAGAACTCGTAGCGAGTGAGCTTCTTGTAGTCGGCAGCGTAGAGGTTGCGAATCTCGTCGAGTGTGAGCTGACGGAAGATTGTGTAGTTCATCACGTAGTTCACCTGGCGGAGCTTTGGCAGATAGCGTGCCTCAAGCACACTTCTGAAGAACGGCAGACGGCGTATTCTTGCGCTCTGCACGTCAATGTTGCTGCTGCGGTTGATGATGCTCTGCACCTGGTCGGCTTCGCTGAAGAGCGAGTCGCGGCGCAGCAGAGCAACCACCTCGCTCCAGGGAGCTACCGACGACTTGCTGCTAAACTCGATGCCGCTGCGCAGATTCTCGGGCAGCTTTTCGCGTATATATCCCAGCGCGAAGTCCATACGCTGGCGTGCAAGATTCTGGTTGAAGTTGTAGCGACCGTCAGGCGAAGCGATACCTTCGAGCGAGAGCGACTGGATTGTAGCGTCCTTGTCGGCGCGTATGGCGTCGATCTGCTGACGCAGTTTCTCAATCTCTATATCGTTGTGCGGGTCGTTGGTGTTGAGCGTTGCCTTGCCGATGAGGAACTTCAGGTTGATGTTACCCTTGCTGTCGCGCATCTGCTTCTCGGGAGTGGGGTAGTAGGATGCGTCGGCGAGCGGCTTGCCCAGCAGCGAGCAGTCGAGCCAGCGCAGCGGATTGACCGTTCCGCGGGCGATGATGGTAGTGTCGCGGTATATGATGTGCGTGTAGTCCTCGATAGCCATGTACACGTCGCAAGAGTATTCTGCCTTGAGGTTCTTCACAAAGATAGAGTCGCTGTAGCCGATGATGTCGTTAGCCTGACCCTTCTCGCGTGTGGCGCTGCTCTTCACGGTGACGTGCTTTGCAAGCGGGTCGCCGGCAGTCTCGCTGTTCATGTCGAAGTTGTAGAGACGGTCCTGCGTTCTGTGATACTCCTTGGCGTCGTACACCATCGGGCGCATCAGCGTGAGCTTGTTCTCCGTTACATTATTCAATATAGGCTGCACAACGAGTCGGCGGTCGTGCTGGAACATCTGCTTCGGCACACGAACACGCGTACGTACATAGAGCCAGTTGCCCTTCACCTCGATATCCGTAGGTTCGGGCATGATGCGGTCGGTGATGCGCTTTGTCTTCACCTCAACCTCCTTGAGCTGTACGTTGTCCTCGTCGAGCTTCACTGTGAGGAAATTGTCGTTCTTCACCTTCACCATTTCCTGCTTGGCGCCAATCATGGAGAAGCGCAGCTGAGTGCCTACGTGTGTGTTCATTGAGAAGCGTCCGTCCTCGTCGGTTACGGCGAGCGCGCGGCGTAATCTGGTGTCGGTGATGTTCACGCCGATGAGCGGTTCGCCAGTCTGCTTAGACACTACGCGACCCGTAAGGCGCACCACTTCCTGAGCCTGCGCACCGAGTGCGAGGCATAGCAGGGCTGCGAGTGTGAGTACCACCCGCTTAAAGTGTGTTGCTATGTTTTCTGAATTCATATCTCTTTGCTTTCAAACTTTAAAATGAAGTTGCTTACAAAACCCTCTAATCTAAACTTATTCGTATATAAACCAGTTTCTGTAGCGTCTCTTGTCCGTCGGCGGACATATCGCGAAACGCCGTTTATAAGTAGTTAGCTTTAACTTCCAGTTGAGTTTGTTTTGTACTATTTAATAATGTAGACGAAGTTGACGCCTGCCTTTATCGGAGCGAAGTTGACGGTTTCGACGTTCGGCTTGTCGAGTGTTGCACGCTGAGCGTCGTTTCTCGAGAACTTCTCCTGGCGGTATACCAGACCCACGCCGAGTGTTGTCTCAATACTCCAGTGACGACTGAGCACGAAGCTGTAGCCGTAGGTGACTCCACCGCCGAATACATCGCCGTCGTGTCGCTTCTGCTTGAACTTCAGGTCGTAGTTTGCTGCTACTGCGGCTATGCCCACGAAGTGAGCAGCCTGAGGACGTGCGCTGAACCAGTAGCGTACTTCGGGTTCTACTCCGAATCCCTTGAAGTCGTATTTGCCGTTGTTAAACTTGGTGCGGGTGACAACGCCTTCGAGGTTGAACGTCACATGACGGTTAATCCTGAATTCAAGCCCGAGGTTGGGTGCCGCCACAGCCCAATATAAGGCGTTCGTTTTTACATTTACGCGCTGCGCATTAGATGGCGTGGTTGTCACAAGCACCGCCACAATGGCTACCAATCGCGCGAACCATTTGTTTGACATGTGTGTTTGATTTTATACTGAAAAAAAAACAATTTGCTGCAAAATTACTAATAATATTTAATAAGTCGACGCTCGAAAACTTGTTCAAGCGCCGACTTAATATATTATTAACATCTTTTATGTTAACGCACACCGTTTGTGTACGCAGATGTCTCAGAAAGAAAGTGCGGGTTAAGTAATGTGTTGAGCTCTACTATGTTATGCTAAGTAGCCGACGTGTTGCATTCGTCGAAGTGGTCTGCCACCTCGCAGAGTGCCGCGTACCACTCCTTGCCGAAGCGTCTCGTGAGCGGACCTTCGAGGAACTTGTATACGGGCAACCCGAGTTCGCGACCCTTCTTCACGGCGTCCTTGCACACGTCCCAGCGGTTGTAGTTGAGCGCCACGGTGTCGTTGGCGAAGCGCTTCTCACGGATAGGGTAGAGTGCGCACGAGATGGGCTTGATGAAGCTGGTCTTGCCGGCGCGGTATGCACGCTCAAGGGCGCAGAGGCAGCAGTCGCCTTCGTAGCAGGTGAAGACGCAGTCCTTGCCGCCCACGATGCTTGTCACGAGGTCGCCGTCGCGGTCGGTGTACGCCACGCCCTGCTTGTCGACCACGGCTTGCGCTTGTGCCGACATGTCGCCCCACACGGTGTCGAGCGCGTCTTCTATGTCGCCTATCTCTTCGAGTGTGACGGGTGCGCCGGCGTCGCCTTCTACGCAGCAGATGCCCTTGCAGGCGTCGAGGTCGCAGCAGAACTGCTCGGTGATAATGTCCGATGAAACGAGTATGTTGTCAATGTCGAGTATCATATTTCTATCTTGTTTCTTAATGATTATTTCTTCTTGCTGTGTGTTCTCCCACGGATTGCACTCTTCTTGCAGTATATTCTCCCACGGAATTCGCGGAATACACAGAACCTTTTTGTTGTATATTCTCCCACGGATTGCACAGATTTTCACAGATGCACCCCCTGAAAGAACCCATCTGTGTTGATCTGTGAAATCTGTGGGAGTATACTTTCATCAATCTCTTCCGTGAATTCTGTGAAATCCGTGGGAGAATTCTTTCAGCAGCCTCTTCCGTGAATTCCGTGAATTCTGTGGGAGAAAGTCTTAGTAGAGAATCTCCGTGGGCGTGTTACCAGTCGATCTCCTGCTCGCCATGCTCGCGCAGATAGGCGTTGCAGAGCGAGAAGTGGTGGTTGCCGAACCATCCGCCGCGGTTGGCAGACAGCGGCGAAGGATGCACCGACTCGAGCACGAGATGGCGCTCGCGGTCGATGAGCTGCTTCTTGGAGCGCGCATAGCCGCCCCAGAGAATGAACACGAGGTGCTCGCGCTCGGCGCTGAGCGCGCTGATAGCGGCATCGGTGAACTGCTCCCAGCCGTGATGCTGATGACTCGCCGCCTGATGCGCACGCACCGTGAGCGTTGCGTTCAGCAAGAGCACGCCCTGCTCAGCCCACCGCGTCAGGTCGCCCGTCGGCGGGATAGGCTTTCCGAGGTCGAGCTGTATCTCCTTGAAGATGTTCTGAAGCGACGGCGGGAAAGGCACGCCTGCCGGCACAGAGAAGCTCAGACCCTGCGCCTGACCCGGCTCGTGGTACGGGTCCTGACCGATAATCACCACCTTCACCGCGTCGAACGGACAGAGGTTGAAGGCGTTGAAGACGAGCGAACCCGGCGGATAGCACGCCGTTGTGGAATATTCCTGGCGCACGAAGTCGGTGAGTTGGGCGAAATAGGGCTTCTCAAACTCCGCTCCGATATGCTTGCGCCATGAGTTGTCGATTTTTACGTTCATGCGTACAAAATTACGAAATTATTGCGAACAACCCACACTATCTGATATATTTTCGCTACTTTTGCTCCGTATAACAAAACCCGACGATAATGCAACTTATACGCTTACTGAAAGACTGGACGCTGCCCGTAGCCATCGCCACGGGATGTGCCGTTTATATGATATTCGCGCTTGTGCCGCAGCTCGACACGTTCGCCACCTGCGCCGCCCCCGTGTTCGACGCCCTGCTCCCCATGTTCATGTTCCTCGTGCTCTTCGTCACGTTCTGCAAGGTCGACTTCCGCCGCTTGCGCCCCGTGGCTTGGCACTGGTGGCTCGGCGCCTTTCAGTTGCTCGGCGTGGGCGTGGTGATGGCAACCGTCATAGCCTTCTCGCTGAAGGGCAACCGGCTCATCCTCGCCGAAGCGCTCCTCACGTGCATCATCAGTCCGTGCGCCTCAGCCGCGCCCGTCGTCACGCAGAAACTGGGCGGCAACCTCGAGGAGATGACCACCTACACCTTCCTCTCCAACTTCATCACGGCGCTCATGATACCCGTCTGCTTCCCGCTCCTCGACGGCGGACGCGAGATGCACTTCCTCGCCGCCTTCTCGCTTATATTATACAAGGTGTTCACGGTGCTCGTCGTGCCGATGCTGCTCGCCTACGTCGTGAAGCACCACGCCAAGCGCCTCTGCCAGCGCATCGTCAGCGTCAAAGACCTCTCCTACTATCTCTGGGGATGCTCGCTGCTCATCGTCTCCGGCACCACGATGAAGAACATCTTCCACGCCGACACCACGCTCCGCTTCCTGCTCCTCATCGCCGCCGGTTCGCTCCTGCTCTGCATCTTCCAGTTCGCCTGCGGCAGAACCATCGGCGCACGCTTCGGCGAGACCGTCAACGCCGGTCAGGGACTCGGACAGAAGAACACCGCCTTCGCCATCTGGATAGCCTGCACCTACCTCTCGCCACTCTCAGCCGTAGGACCCGGATGTTACATACTCTGGCAGAACATCATCAACAGCATAGAGATATGGCGCGCGCAGATTTCTGAAAAATAATTTGCACGACCCAAATGAAAACCGTATCTTTGCAGATACAAAAGGAAAACACATAATTAATAACTTAAACAAAATAACAAAAATGGAAGAAAACAAGAACCAGCAGCCCCAGGGTCTTCAGATCGAACTGAAGCCGGAAATCGGTGTAGGCGTTTACGCTAACCTCGCACTCATCACACACTCTTCAAGCGACTTTATCCTCGACTTCACTTGCATGCTCCCCGGTATGCAGCAGCCGCAGGTACGCAGCCGCGTCGTAATGGCTCCGGAGCACGCAAAGCGTCTGCTCATGGCCCTGAACGACAACATCCAGAAGTACGAGCAGAACTTCGGCAAGATCAATCTGCCGGAGGCACAGCAGCCTCGCACAGCTACTCCGTTCAACAACCCAGAGGCTTAACCGACGCAACCATTAGCTCTCCGTCTGCTTCCTGAAGCAGACAGCATGAGCCGATATGCATATAGGCGCAATTCCCGCAAGGGAGTTGCGCCTTTTTTGATGCCAACGACGTGCTAAAGCAACGCGTAGCGGAAAGCTAATGCCGTAGCCTCCTACAGATAGTCAGTCACTTCTTGCTCTCTGCACCATAACCCCCAACATTTTCCCACCGTTCGCGTCCGCTGCCCGATCGGATTCCGTCCGCCGTCCAATCGGATTCCGTCCGCCGTCCGATCGGATCGCGTTCGCCGTCCAATCAGATTCCGTTCGCCGTCCAATCGGATCGCGTTCGGTGCACGATGAAAGAACTTGAGCTTTTGCATCATTAAAAACATGCGTTTACCATGCAAAAGTAGTAACCATCGAAGACACGTTCCTTTCCTTTACGATGTTGTCAAATTGCTCCTTATTCAGAAAATATTCCTCCAAAAGGGTGCGCTTATCAGATTTAATTTGTATTTTTGCCATGTCATATCAGAGTTCGTATAAACAAGATATAATGTTTAGTTCCAAAGCGAAACTTTCTGTGTGGGGCTTTATCTTTCAACTATTTAAATTTATGTGTTAAACCAATGAAGAAACTATTCATTTATACAATCATGTGTTTTCTGTATATCACGCTTACTGCAACCAAATATACAACATTTTTCGGCAAAAAGCAAATCGTATTAACATTTGAATACAATCCTTGAAATGTTAAAAAGACGCGATTTGCATCAGCAAGGCGCGGTCATGCTTTAATAGAGCGTTCGATGGGAGGTCTTGTTTTTAGTGGGATAGGTAGTATCCGTGACAAAGCAAATGTTGCAATGACAAACCTGACATATAACATCGCCCGTACGGCACAGGTATTCAAATACCATAGAAACTGGATAACCGCTTAAAATCTTTATGCTTAGTTGTTAATAATAATCAAAGCGATACTCTCTCCGAAAAATATCAATAGAGATACTTGCAATATTTGAAAAATTTTCGCTTAATTTGCGGAAACAAAATCACATCAGCGGTAGCCATAATGAGGTTCTGACTTCTCGCTGAGCTTAAAGTGGATTTATAAACCCTCCCTAAAGACATACTTCTATGAAACATTCAAGGTTAAGTTTTATTTTCTGTTTTTTACTGTGCATCCTTGTATCCGCACCGTCCAAGTCGCAAAATACCATTCCCGGCGACAATGTAATGCGTTATTACAAGGCGGCAGTGCCAGTTACAAGGTCATCCTTTGAGGAAGACTTTCATGGCGATGAAGCCGCTGTAAAACAATTCTGGTCCGATGTGGAGGAATATCTCAACAAGGTTTACGTTCCGTTGGGATTTTGTTTTACCGTGAACAGGGATAGCAGACTTTTGCTGTCTTCGTATAACATTATAGATGAAAACTATATGAATGCTCCCAGTTACGGAACAGAACTTCTCGACGAACTTATCGGTCAGTCTTCGTACGATATAGGCATTTGGATTCTGCATCGTCCCGAGAATGAAAACAACAACGGCCTTTCTATACTGGAAGGGGCATACAAGAAGGACAGCAAGGCATCCGGATATGCCGCCCCTAATCCATGGATTGTGGCGCATGAAATAGCACACTTGTTTGGTGCCGGGCACACAGAGGATGCTTCGCTGATGGACGCAGGGGGAAATTTTCTCTCCCTGACTTCCATTATGCAGATACGCTCTTCATGTGTCAAGAATAACGCTGCCTACTACAGCGACCAGGACAAGAACACCCTTGTCGGTTCAGATTTGGGAGGAAACTATGTGTACGGACAGAAGGTATCCAATACAGCACCTGCATTTGGAAGCAACATGCCATATTCTGTCAGAATTCCCTTGGGAGCATGCCTTGCGTTGGATGTTCAGGCAGACGATGCAGAGGATAACAGGATTTCTTACGCTACTGTCAGCAATGATTTTGCCCTGGTGTCTCCGACCTTTAGTTCGCGATTGGATTTCCGACCCCAATACGTGGCGGATATCTTTTATGACGGTTATTATTATATAGTAAACAAGACCGACATCCATAACAAGGCAGCGGGCAGTTATTCCATGACACTCTCTATCAACGATATGCCCGACTCCGACATTCTTACGTGGCAGACTTTTATCGCTTCACCTTTCTACAGCAATTATACTACACGCCAAATAGGTGTGGATATTGTAGGAGGCGAACGCTTCTCGCTATCCCTCTCTCCAGACAAGCAGAACTATGTTCCTGGCGACAAGGTGCGTCTTTCATGGGGAGTAAATACCAGTTATTTTAATTCGGAAAGCAGACTGAGGATAACGCTCTCGACTGATTATGGAAAAACATTCAACCACATCCTTGCGGCCTCCGTTCCGGCCCTTGATGGCGAATGTGTGGTTGAGATGCCTGACTTGAAGATAGATAATCTTGACGTGGATTTTTCCACTGCAGTTTGTTCCGTCCGTGCAGGTATAATACGCATTGAGGAAATAGGCGGTGCGGCATACACACTTTCGTGCCTTACACCAGAGGGTGGTGGCGGCTTTCTTCTTTCCGGCAGTGGTATTCCATCATCCATCTCCATTCCCGGTGCCGGCAAATCGTCAGCAGATTGCATCTACGATGTCAGTGGACGAAAGGTTTCGGCAAAACGTGCTTCGTCACTGCCCCGAGGTATTTATATATGCAATGGAAAGAGGGTTCTCGTGAAGTAATGTTCCCAAGTAAGATGTGGGTTATGGTAAACCTATGTCCAAGCAGAATAGAAAACCTATCTTTCATTGACACTAATTTATAGAACCTACCTAAATATACCCAATGAGAACAAACCCTGTACTCACACCAAGCAAGGTGCGGTACATTTCTCACCTCGGCCATACGCCCAATATCGCTGAGCCACACGCCTTCAAGCAAGGTGCGGCACATTGTCTTGCAACCACCTGAGTAGCTACCCATTGTCGGGGAGTTGCGAAATGTTAAAGGGATTTGGATTATGGCGAAAAATGTCGTATATGTGTATTGCGAAGAGGACAGAACCCGCACCTGTTGGGTTCTGTCCTCTGTTTTGTTGAAATTCAGTATATCCTATTTAGGGAGTAGGAAAATTTATCAGAGAAGTAGGAAAATTTATAAAGGAAGTAGGAAAATTTCTTGAATAAATAATGGCGGCAGTTGCCGATGTGGGGAGACGGGAGGTTAAAATATATTTATTTCACTAGCCTGCATTTTTTGGGCGCACCCGACAAACCCTGTGGGGAGGGTTAGCGTCCGTACACCCTCCCCACAGGGTTTGTCGGTTGCGCCAACAGTTCGTAATTTGCCTAGACAAAAAACTCTTATGTTGAGGGAGTTTTTCGCTTATAGCGTTCAGTACTATGATACGGTACCGCCGAACGAAAACACGTTCTTTGGAATATTCGTTGATCATGATATATCCCTTCTTAATCAGAAACTCTTTATCTTTGTCTTTAAGCCGGAAACTCTACGCAATTTTACCCCGGAACAACTCGTTGAGCGTGACTATTGCGACGGAAAGTTTTTCTTGAATTGTGCCGACCTTGATAGGGCGAATTATAGCTTCTCGTATAATGGCGAATAATTAAACGTTTAATCAATATTACTATTATGAAAAAACTACTTTCGGGTGTAGCATGATCGGTTGATATTGTTGCACTCCTCGCTTTTATGCTGTGAAGCCTTGCTCTTTTCGCGTAAAAGTAGTAACTT
>SAMEA3663013__coassemble_699_pt1 | contig 18978 bp, 15 predicted proteins | sample SAMEA3663013__metabat2_low_PE_038 | metagenome-assembled genome bin SAMEA3663013 (sample SAMEA3663013) | pig gut metagenome | biome: pig gut; feature: pig-associated habitat; material: faeces | place: France | collected 2012 | reverse complement strand
TACTCGTAAACCCAGTATCCCGCTGTCTGCTGCTGTGCTGCGCCGTCCTTTGAGGGAGCGGCTGCTGTAGACGTCTTGCGGAAGTAGCCGACGAGGGTTATGTCGAAGATGAGGGTGGAGTAGGCTGCGCCCGGCGTGTCAGACGAGCCGTATGCCAGCTGGTGCGGTATGTATACCTGCCATCTGTCGCCGATGTGCATGTTCTGCAGCGCTGTAGCGAAGCCTTTCACCACGCCGCTCACGGCGAACGTACGCGGTTTCATCGTGCTGAGGTTGTATTCGCCCTGCCACGACTGGTCGAAGATGTAACCTTCGGCGTAGCTCGTCGACGGCAGCAGTCGGCCGCTGTAGTGCACCTTCACCGAGTCGGTGTAGAGCGGACAGCCCGAACCCGTGCCGGCGTTGAGCACGTTGGCGAGCACGTAGTCGTAGCTGTGTGTAGCCAGCTTGTCGTCGAGGCTCCAAGAGCGCAGCACCTTCCAGTCGGCAGCGCCGCCATTGACGAGCTGCTTCACCTCGGCGTACTTCTTGTCGTAGTAAGCCTCGTTGGTCTTCTGCCAGTTGGGGAACTCTTCCACCTCGTTGTCGGTCTCTTTGCACGACGACAGGCTTGCTGCGAAGACTGTCGTCATGGCGAAGAGTATGAATAAATAGTATTTTCTCATTTATTGGGTGTGTTATTACTGCAATTTCTTGAGCAGGCTTGTGATGCTCACCTTGTCCTCAATGATGCTGAGGAGCTGGTCGATGCTCACGCGCTCCTGCTCCATAGTGTCGCGGAAGCGGAGTGTTACGGTGTTGTCCTTCAGCGTGTCGTAGTCGACGGTGACGCAGTAAGGTGTGCCCACGGCGTCCTGACGGCGGTAGCGCTTGCCGATGGTGTCCTTCTCGTCGTAAGTTGTGTTGAAGTGGAACTTCAGGTTGTTCACAATCTCGCGAGCCTTCTCGGGCAGTCCGTCCTTCTTAACGAGCGGCAGCACGGCGAGCTTTGTCGGAGCGAGTGCCGGCGGGAGCATGAGCACGACGCGTGTCTCGCCGTTCTCGAGCTTCTCCTCCTTGTAAGAGTGGCACATCACGCTGAGGAACATACGGTCTACGCCGATAGATGTCTCGATGACGTACGGAGTGTACGACTCCTTTGTCTGCGGGTCGAAGTACTTGATAGAGCGGCCCGAGAACTTCTCGTGCTGCGAGAGGTCGAAGTTGGTGCGGCTGTGTATGCCTTCCACCTCCTTGAAGCCGAACGGCATGTGGAACTCGATGTCGGTAGCGGCGTTGGCGTAGTGAGCCAGCTTCTCGTGGTCGTGGAAGCGGTAGTTCTCGGCGCCGAAGCCCAGAGCCTGGTGCCACTTCATGCGCAGCTCCTTCCACTTCTGAAAGTACTCGAGCTCGGTGCCCGGCTGCACGAAGAACTGCATCTCCATCTGCTCGAACTCGCGCATACGGAAGATGAACTGGCGTGCTACGATCTCGTTGCGGAACGCCTTGCCGATCTGTGCGATGCCGAACGGAATCTTCATGCGGCCTGTCTTCTGCACATTAAGGTAGTTGACGAAGATGCCCTGCGCTGTCTCCGGGCGGAGGTATACCTTGTTAGAGCCGTCGGCTACTGAGCCCATCTCTGTAGAGAACATGAGGTTGAACTGGCGCACGTCGGTCCAGTTCTTTGTGCCGCTGATCGGGTCTACGATCTCCTCGTCGAGGATGATCTGCTTCAGCTCAGCGAGGTCGGGTCCCTGCATAGCCTTTGTGTAGCGTGCGTGGAGAGCGTCGCGCTTCTGCTGGTGCTCGATTACGCGAGCGTTGGTAGCGCGGAACTGAGCCTCGTCGAAGCTCTCGCCGAAGCGCTTGCGAGCCTTGGCTATCTCCTTCTCAATCTTCTCGTCGTACTTTGCAATCTGGTCCTCGATGAGAACGTCGGCACGGTAGCGCTTCTTAGAGTCGCGGTTGTCGATGAGCGGGTCGTTGAAAGCGTCTACGTGTCCGCTTGCCTTCCAGATAGTAGGGTGCATGAAGATGGCTGAGTCGATGCCCACGATGTTGTCGTGCAGCAGCACCATGCTCTTCCACCAGTATTGTTTGATGTTGTTCTTCAGTTCTACACCGTTCTGTCCGTAGTCGTACACTGCAGCCAGTCCGTCATAAATTTCGCTGCTCGGGAACACGAAACCATACTCCTTGCAGTGACTCACGATTTTCTTGAAAACGTCTTCTTGTGCCATTTTATATGTGTTTTATTGTTAATTTACTGATATGTAGTGCGCTGTGTGCGATAATAACAATGTGCAAACAGCCACCTTTAAAGTGCAAAGTTACGCTTTTTTGATTGATTATGTAGCGTCTGAGGCGTTAAATGTTATGAAACAATAGGGTTGCGGCGGTCGGTTTGTTGTGTTGGGGCAGTTGGTTTGTTGGGTTGTGGCGGTCGGTTTGTTGTGTTGGGGCGGTTGTTAAGTCATCGGATAGCGAACGGAATCTGATCGGGCGGCGTACGGAATCTGATCGGGCGGCGTACGGAATCCGATCGGACGGCGTACGCAATCCGACGATTGTCTCTAAGCTGTTTAGGGATTTTCCCACAAGCGTTTAGGGAAAATCCCTTTGACGTGCTCTGATAAAGTTCTAACTTTGCAAGCGAAAGGAAACCTCAAGGGGGTGCAGTTGCCATCTTCAGGGGGTGCACTTGTCTCAAGTGCACCAACCGAATAGAAGGTTCTGTTGATGCACATTCTACTTGGTTGGTGTAAATTCTACTTGGTTGGTGCACTTGAGACAAGTGCACCCCCTGAGAGGGCCCTTAAGATAATGTATAACTTTTAAAACAGAAATATTATGAAAAGGTTTTTCGCAACAATAGTAATGGTGCTCGGCTTCATGGTGACAGCCGGCGCAATGAGCTACAGTCAGGCGCGCGAACAGGCTCTGTTCCTCACCGACAAGATGGCTTACGAGCTGAACCTCACCGACGACCAGTATGAGGCGGCTTACGAGATAAACCTCGACTATCTGCTCAGCGTCAACTCGTACGACGAGCTGTACGGCGACTACTGGCGCTGGCGTAACCTCGACTTCAGCTACGTGCTGCTCGACTGGCAGTATCGCATGTTCTGCGACGCGGCTTACTTCTACCGTCCGCTCTACTTCCACTCAGGCTGCTGGCACTTCGCCATCTACGCCCGCTATCCGCACCGCGACTACTTCTACTTCCATCGTCCTGCGGTGTACGTGAGCTATCGTGGCGGCCACTCGTGGCGTCAGAATAACGGACGCTCGTGGTATAGCGGCAGAACGTTCGGCTCGCGCCGCGGCGACAACTACTTCGGTATGCGCGACGGATTCCAGCGTGGCGACTACGGACGCGGCAACCGCCAGTCGTTCGGCTCGCGCGGCAACCGTCAGGTGGAGCAGAAGAACAACAACTCGGGCTTCGGCTCGCGCCGCGACAACAATGCCATCCGTCGCAACATCAACGGCGTAGCTTCGGGCTCAAGCCGCGATGTCAACGGATTCGGCTCTGGCTCACGTCGCGACAACAGCAGCTTCGGCTCAAGCCGCGGCTCGTCGGGCTTCGGCAGTCGCGAGAGCAGCACACGCACCACCGTGCGCCAGTCGGATAGCGGCAGCAGCTCTTCTGGCAGCAGCTTCGGCTCTGGTCGCAGCAACCGCAGCTTCGGCTCGCCCATGCAGTCGACACCACGCTCTACGTTCAAGCCCGTAGACAGCTCGTCGAGAGGCAGCAGCATGTCGTTCGGTTCGTCAAGAAGCTCTTCGTCTTCTTCGTTCGGCTCTTCAAGAAGCAGCGGCTCATCGTTCGGCTCGTCAAGAAGCAGCAGTCCGTCGAGAAGTTCGTCTTCGTTCGGTGGCGGCAGTTCGTCAAGAAGCTCCTCATCGTCAAGAGGCGGTGGCTTCGGCAGCCGCAGATAACAATAGTAGCGGAGGTCTCCGGCCTCCGCAGCATCCTAAAACAGACATACAATTTGTGTCCGACTTGGTGCTGCGGAGGCCGGAGACCTCCGCTACTTATGTTGCTCTTATTATTCCCAATTACTAATTACTAATTACTTCCATCCTCACCACCTCCGCATTCGCCATGCGTGGCGTTTCGTTCATCGGCGTGCCGCTATGCACGCTTCTTATTGCCTTGTTCATTATTCCGTGTCCCACGGCAAGCACGGTCTTTCCATCATAATTCTCTCTCACGAACTGCAGGAATGCTGCGGCACGCGCTCTGAGAGCGTCGAGCGACTCGATGTCGTCGGTCCACACCGCATCCTTTAGGTCGGGGATATATCTGCCCGTGAAGCTGCCCCAGTCGCGCTCGCGCAGCAGCTTCGTCTGCACGATAGCGTCGGGCGCCACGCCGTGCGCAGCCGCCAGTATCACACATGTGTCGAAAGCGCGCTTAAGGTCGCTCGACACGAACACGTCGATAGGCGTATCTTTTAGCTCGGCAGCGAGGGCGCGTGCCTGCTCGATGCCGTTCGGGGTCAGCTTGCCTTGAGTCTGCCCCTGCATAATTTGGCGCACATTGTCGACGGTCTCGCCGTGGCGCACAAGAAGAAGTGTTGTCATATCGTTGTTTTACTTTTTTACTCTTTTACTCTTTTACTTTTAAAAGCACTTTCACCGCTTCGCCCACGGTAGGCACACCGCTCACCACCATATAGCGCTTGCCCCTCACTTCCTTGAGGTCGCATCGGCGTGCGTTGGCAGCGATGAAGTTGAGAACCTTGCCAAATGTAGCACTCTTGTAGTAGGCAGAGTTGGGGTTGCTCACGAACTGCATCTGCATGCGGCCCTGCTTCAGAATAATCTTCTCGCAGCCGAGACTCTTGCCGTAGCGGCGCAGCGGCACCACCTGCAGCAGCTCTTCGCCCTCGTGAGGCATAGCGCCGAAGCGGTCGATGAGTCGCTGGCGGTAGGCGTCGAGCGCAGCGTCGTCGCTGATGTTGTCGAGTTCGCGGTAGAGCAGCATACGCTCCGCGCTTCCCGGCACGTAAGTGTCGGGGAAGTACATCTCGAGATCGCTCTCCACGGCGCAGTCTTCCACGAAGGCGTCGCCCGTGAGATGGTTGCCCGCAGCCATCTCCTCGGCATACATATCGGCGAACTCGTCGTTCTTCAGTTCGGTGACAGCCTGGTTGAGAATCTTCTGATAAGTCTCGTAGCCAAGATCCTCCATGAATCCGCTCTGCTCGGCGCCAAGCAGGTTGCCCGCACCGCGTATGTCGAGGTCTTGCATGGCGAGGTTGAAGCCGCTACCCAGTTCGGAGAAGTTCTCCAAAGCCTCAAGTCGGCGTCGTGCCTCGGGCGTGAGCACCGACTTAGGCGGCGCAAGCAGGTAGCAGAACGCCTTGCGGTTGGAACGTCCCACGCGACCGCGCATCTGGTGAAGGTCGGAGAGTCCGAAGCGGTGGGCGTCGTTGATGATGATGGTGTTGGCGTTGCTTATGTCGATACCGTTCTCTACGATGGTCGTAGAGAGCAGCACGTCGTAGTCGTAGTTCATGAAGCCGATGAGAATCTTCTCAAGCTCCTCGGGCGACATCTGTCCGTGTCCGATAGCCACACGCGCGTCGGGCACGTATTTCTTTATGAGCGCAGCAATCTCGGGCAGGTTGTTGATGCGGTCGTTGACGAAGAACACCTGTCCGTTGCGCGACATCTCGAAGTTGATGGCGTCGGCTATTATCTCATGTCCGTACACGCCCAGTTCGGTCTGCACGGGGTAGCGGTTGGGCGGCGGCGTGCGCATGATGCTCATGTCGCGAGCGCCCATCAGCGAGAACTGCAGCGTGCGTGGTATAGGTGTAGCCGACATCGTGAGCGTGTCGACATTGGTCTTCAGCTTGCGCAGCTTCTCCTTTGTAGACACGCCGAACTTCTGCTCCTCGTCTATGATGAGCAGTCCGAGGTCGTGCCACTCCACAGCCTTTCCTATCAGCTTGTGCGTACCCACGAGTATGTCTATCTTGCCCGCCTTAAGGTCGGCAAGCACCTCGCGTGTCTGCTTCGCCGTGCGGGCACGCGAGAGATAGTCGACACGCACCGGCATGTTCTTCAGACGCTCTGAGAATGTCTTGTAGTGCTGGAAGGCGAGCACCGTTGTAGGCACAAGCACCGCCACCTGCTTTGAGTCGCACGCCGCCTTGAACGCCGCACGTATCGCCACTTCGGTCTTGCCGAACCCCACGTCGCCACACACAAGGCGGTCCATCGGTCGGGCAGACTCCATGTCGGTCTTCACGTCGTGCGTGGCGCGCTGCTGGTCGGGCGTGTCCTCGTAGAGGAACGACGCCTCAAGCTCGTTCTGCAGGTACGAGTCGGCTGAATAGGCGAAGCCTTTCTCGTGGCGCCGCTTGGCGTATAGCTTGATGAGGTCGCGCGCAATGTCCTTGATACGTTTCTTCGTGCGCTCCTTCAGCTTCTCCCATGCGCCGGTGCCGAGCGTGCTGAGTCGGGGCGGTTCGCCCGTGTCGCTGCGGCGATACTTCGATATCTTGTAGAGCGAGTGGATAGACACATCGACGATGTCGCCGCGCTGATAGTAGAGGCGTATCATCTCCTGATAGGAGTCGCCAACAGGCACACGCACCAAGCCGCCGAACTTGCCGATGCCGAAGTCGACGTGCACGATGAAGTCGCCGGGTTCCATCTCCTGCAACTCCTTCATCGTGAGCGCCATCTTGCCCGTGCGGGCTGCGTCCGACTTAAGGTTGTACTTGTGGAAGCGGTCGAATATCTGATGGTCGGTGAAGAAGCACAGACGCAGATCGTTGTCGGCGAAACCCTCGTGCAGAGTGCGGTTGACGGGGGTGAAGGGGAGTGTTGAATGTTGAGTGTTGAATGTTGAATGTTGAGTTGTCGGCTCCGCCGATGAGGAGTTGCTCAGTTGAGAGTTGAGAGTTGGGAGTTGAGAGTTATGATTTGCAGATAGAGAGTGTTCCCTGTTTCTGCGCATCTGCTGCAACTCCTCACTGTCGAAAATATCGCGCAGGCGCTGCGTCTGCTTCTCAGAGTCGGCGAGGATGTAGAGCCGGTAGCCCTGCAAGAGATAGTCGTCGAGCGTCTGAGTGAGCAGACTGAAGTTCTTGTGGAAAAGCGGCTGCGGCGAGATGTGAAACTCGATAGACACCTGCGGCGTGACCGTAGGCTGTGCGCCGAACTCGACGAGACGGAAGCGGCATATCTCCTCGCGGAATTTAGACGGCGACACGAGGTTGTTCTCCTTGCGCATATCGCGCATTATCTGCTGTTGCTCTACCTCCGTAGCTCCCTCCAAGCGCTCGGTCATGGCCTGCTGCGAGAAGCCGTCGTTGTATATCTTCTCGATGGTAGAACAAAGGTAGAGACGGTCTTTCATCACGAGCAGAGCGTCTTCGGGCAGAAGCGACGTGAACGGTTGCTTTTCTTCTGTGAGTTGCGCCAGTTCGGGCACGATGCGCACCTGCTGTTTCGAGTCCTTCGAGAGCTGGTCCGCCACCTCGAACGTGCGTATAGTGTCTACCTCGTCGCCGAAGAAGTCGATGCGGAACGGCAGCTCCGACGAGTAAGAGTAGACGTCGATGATGCTTCCGCGCATGGCGAACTGCCCAGGCTCGTAGACATAGTCGACCTCCTTGAAGCCGAGCTCGCGCATCTTACGTCCAAGGTCGGCAAAGTCGACGATGTCGCCCACGGCAATGTTGATGGTGCGCTCGTCGAGGCGGCGCTTCGACACCACAAGTTCGCTGAGCGCCTCGGGACAGGTGACAACGTACAAAGCCTCGGCAGCTGTCTGTGCAGAGAGTCGGCTCAGCGTCTCGGTGCGCAATATCTCGTTGGCGGCGTCGCGCTGTCCGTACTTCACCGCACGACGGTACGACGATGGGAAGAACAGCACGTTGTCGGTGCCGAGTATCTGCGTGAGGTCGTGGTAGAAGTAGCCTGCCTCCTCGTTGTCTTGCAGAACGAAAATGGCGGTGAGAGTTTTGAGTTTTGAGTTTTGAGTTTTGAATTGTTGCGACGGAGCGTCGCAATTTTGAGTTTTGGGCTTTGCGTTTTTCTTCCCGTTAACTCGTTCGGCTACGGCTGAGAAAAACACAGAAGCCGATGAGGCAAGTAGTCCACTAAGGAATACATGCCTCACCGACTCGTCGCTGATTGCTTTCAAAAAAGCCCCGCACTGAGGCAGGGCTGTATATACATTACTGATTTCTCTTATTTCCATAGGAATAGGGTGGGTGGTTTAGTGTTTCGCCTCAGGATACTTTCTGAACCAGCCGTCCCATCTGAGTCGCATCACGCCGAAGAACGCTTCGCCGAAGATTCCGCCGCTCATCTTGCTCACGCCCTCGCGACGGTTGACGAAGATTACCGGCACCTCCTTTATCTTGTAGCCCATCTTGTAAGCCGTGAACTTCATCTCTATCTGGAAACCGTAGCCCTTGAAACGGATCTTGTCGAGGTCGATAGACGAGAGCACGCAGCGGCGGTAGCATTTGAAGCCGGCTGTGGTGTCGTGCACCTTGAAGCCCGTAACCATACGCACGTACTTCGAAGCGAAGTAGCTCATAAGCACGCGACCGATAGGCCAGTTGACAACGTTCACGCCGCTCACGTAGCGCGAACCGATAGCCACGTCGTAGCCCTCGTCGTGGCAGGCGCTGTAGAGGCGCGGCAGGTCGTTGGGGTCGTGAGAGAAGTCGGCGTCCATCTCGAAGATGTAGTCGTAGCCGTGCTCAAGCGCCCACTTGAAGCCTGTGATGTAGGCTGTGCCGAGGCCCAGCTTGCCGCTGCGCTCGAGGATGAAGAGACGGTCGGCGAATTCGTCGCTGATGAGGCGCTTCACGATGGCTGCGGTGCCGTCGGGACTGCCGTCGTCGATGACAAGGATGTGGAAACACTTCTCAAGTGCGAACACCGCGCGTATTATCTTCTCGATGTTCTCCTTCTCGTTATATGTCGGTATGATTACGATACTGTCGCTTTTGTTCATAGTCTTGCTGTTGAAATGGTTTTACATTGTCAACTCGTAACTCGTCTACTTGTAACTCGTTTACTTGTCAACTGGTCAACTAAAATGCAAATGTACGAAATGTATTCGACACAAGTGCGCTTGTTGCGTTAAAAAACGTGTTTTTATGCGTGTTACTGGTCGGGATTCTCTACAAAACCCTGATATTTCTCCTCAAGTCCGCTCATCACCACCTTGTAGCTCTCCTCTTCAAGATACTTGATGTTGTCTGCACCCTTGCCAATAGGCTGTATCGGTTTGTGGATAGTGAGGCGCAGCGGATGCCATATCACCCACTTCATGTCGCGTGTACGAGGCATGACGTCGAACGAGCCGTTGATGGTGAGCGGCACTACGGGCAGTTCGATGTCGTCGGCGAGCATGAATGCGCCGCGCTTGAATACGCCCATGTGTCCGGTGAACGTGCGCGCTCCCTCGGGGAATACAACGAGCGACATGCCGCCCTGCAGCGTCTGTCGTGCGCTGTCGTATGTGGCGCGTATCTTGCTTGCGCCGCGCTTGTCTACGAAGATGTGGTGAGCAGCCTCGCACGCCTTGCCTACGAACGGCATCTGGCGTAGCTGGCGCTTCATCATCCACTTGAAGTTGCGGCACAGGAAGCCGTAGATGAGGAAGATGTCGAACGCTCCCTGGTGGTTGGCGACGAACACGTACGATTGTCCTTTCACAAGATTCTCGCGTCCTTCAACCTTCACCGGCAGCATGAGTATGCGTATGATGAACTGTGCCCACCACTTGCCAGGATAGTAGCCCCAGAAGTGGCCGTTGCCCAATGAGCAACCTATTATCACTATCAGACTTGTTATGACGGTATAGATAGCTATCAAGGGGAGAGCTATCAGGAGTTGGTATATACGATACAGATATTTCATAACTTGTTTTGTTTTTTTATTTTATTAAGCCTTGCTAAGCCTTCTTGGGCCTTTCTAAGCCTTTTTATAAAACCTCTCTAAGCCTTCTTATTAAGCCTCTCTAAGCCTTCTTGGGCCTTTCTAAGCCCTCCCCGATGGGGAGGGTTGGGAGGGGCTTTATTTAACTTTTAACGTGATTTCCACAACCTCCGGCTTCATGTGGAAGCGGAATGGTATGAAGGCGCCAACGCCTGTAGACACATACAGATAGCGGTTGCCCTCTTTGTAGAGTCCGGCATCTTCTGTGTTCACGACGCTTGTCGGTCGCCAGCCGAACAACGAGAGTTGTCCGCCGTGCGTGTGTCCGCTCAGCGTCAGTTGCGCTTTGGTTTGCGGCAGAATGTGTCGGCGCCAAGCCGACGGGTCGTGCTGCATCATTATCACGAACGACTCGGGCGATATGCCGTGCAGCGCCTTGCGGTAGTCGGCCTTCGCCGGGAACGGTGGGCGTCCGTCGTTCTCAGTTCCTGCTATCACTATAGAGTCGGCTCCGCGGCGCAGTATGCGGCGTTCGTTGAGCAGCAAGTCCCAGTTCATCGAACCTTCCAGCGAGCGCGTCAGACGTTCCATTTCACTTCTCTGCTCTGCGGTGGCAGTCTTCACGTAGTCGGCGTAGTCGTGGTTGCCGAGAACCGAGAAGATGCCGTCGACAGGATGCAGATGTATCAGTGTGGCCGTAAAGCTCACAGCCTCCTGCGGACGCATGTTGAGCAAGTCGCCGGTGAAGAGCAGCGCGTCGGGATGCAGTTCGTTCACCTGCGCCACTATGCGCCGTGCAAACTCCTGCTTCATCGAGCCGAGGTGCATGTCCGAGATCTGCACTATGCGGTAGCCGTCGAAGGCTTGCGGCAGGTTGTCGAACTCGAGTGTGACGCGCTTCACGTGCAGCTGGTCGGGTCCTACCATTGTTCCCATGAACAACACGTATAACCATCCGAGCACAAGCACCAATCCTGTGTGGTTGCCCCAGTTCTTGCGCTGCTTCAGCAGTCGCTTCACAGCCATGCCTGCAAGCGAAGCCAGAGTGAAAATCACCTTCGGCATGATGAGCAGACCTATCATGAACAGATACACGTTGAAGAGCGTGAGGTTATTCGGTGCGAAGTTGCGCATCATAGAGTAGGCTGCTGTGCATGCAAGCATAGCGGCTCCCGGCACCCACCACAACAGGCGCATCCACAGCGTTATGTCTCTGCGTTGGCGCAGATAGCGCATGTAGATGTACAGGTCGGGCAGCAGCGTGAGCAGCAGTATGAGTATTGATATTCTTGCTATCATTGTCTTAAACTTTACTTTCGATTGCTTCGTTACTATTGAACCCGCAACCGTTTCTATTGAATTTATAACAGTTCGGACCGAACCGTTGTCCTGCATTCTACTTCAAGAACCGGCGAATCAGTTCAACCGGCAGTCCGCGTCGTCGGGCATAATCGCGCAGCTGGTCTTCGCCGATGCGTCCAAGCTCGAAGTAGTGCGCCTTCGGGTGGGCGAACATCAGTCCAGAAACCGACGCATGAGGCTTCATGGCGCCACTCTCTGTGAGCCGGATGCCAATCTGCTTGAGGTCGATAAGCCGGTCGATGATGAAGTTGACGCTTGTATCGGGCATCGACGGATAGCCCACAGCCGGACGAATGCCTTGGAAGTCCTCGCGCAAGAGTTCGGCTACCGACAGATTCTCGTCGGGAGCATATCCCCAAATCGACCGTCTCACCTCCATGTGAAACACCTCAGCCGTGGCTTCAGCGAGTCGGTCGGCGAGTGTCTGCGCCAGCATACGCTGGTAGTCGTCGGCAAGAAAGTCGTGCTCCAACGCCAAGTCGACCGTTGTAGCGAACACTCCGATGCGGTCTTTCACGCCCGAAGACAGCGGACGTATGAAGTCGGCGAGCGAAAGGTTCGGGTCGCCCTCCCGAGTAGGATGCTGTTGGCGCAGCATAGGCATGCGCACATCGCCGATAAGGATATCGTCGCCGTCGCTGTTGGCGTCGAACAACCCGAAAGCAGCGTGCGTTCTGTATCGCTTCTCCAAGCGGTCGAGCATCTGTTCTGCCTCCGCCCGCATCTTGTCCTTCGCCTCCTGCGGCTTGCCCGACAGTCCCCAGGCGAAGAAGAAGTATATCCAGTTGATGTACGGGCGCAGCGTAGAGATGTTGTAGTCGGTGTATTTCAACATCGTTAGTTACCTGAATTGTTTTTCTATTTGTATAAACCCTGCTTGAGCCTACTCTCTGAAGCGTACAGCCTCACCGCGACTCGCCGAGTCGAATGCCCAGTTATTATATATAATGTGTCCGTTGCACATCGTAGTGCGCACCTGCCACTGGTAGGTGTGACCCTCCATCGGGCTCCATCCGCACTTGCTCTGTATAGTCTCCTTGGTAACGGTCCACGGAGCGTCGGATCTTACAATCACGAGGTCTGCCTTGTAGCCCTTACGCACAAAGCCTCGCTTCGACACCTCGAAGAGTTTTGCGGGGTTGTGCGCCATTAGCTCCACGAGACGCTCCATGCTGAGCACGCCTTCGTCCACAAGTTCGAGCATCGTTACGAGCGAGAACTGCACCATAGGCATACCCGAAGCGGCGCGTGCGCAGCCGCCCTCCTTGTCCTTAAGCAGATGCGGCGCGTGGTCGGTGCCGATGGTCGTTATGCGTCCGTCGGTGAGAGCGTGGCGTAGAGCGTCGCGGTCGGTCGCAGTCTTGATAGCAGGATTGCACTTGATGCGAGTTCCGAGACGCGCATAGTCGTCCTGTGTGAACACGAGGTGGGCTATCACAGCTTCAGCCGTGATGCGTGGCGAAGTGCCGAACAGCTTCAGCTCGCGCTCCGTGGTCATGTGAGCCACATGCAGACGAGCGCCGGTTTCTTCTGCCAGGGCTACGGCGCGCTTTGTCGATTCGTAGCAGGCTTCCTCCGAGCGAATCTCCGGATGATGTTCTACGGCAGGGTCGTCGCCATACAGCTCCTGCGCGCGCTTCATGTTGCGGTTGATGATGTCGGTGTCCTCGCAGTGAGCCATGATAGGCAGTTTCGTCTTCTCGAACAGCTCGTGCAGCATATCCTGACGGTCTACGAGCATATTGCCCGTAGACGAACCCATGAACAGCTTGATGCCGGGCACGAGGTGCGGGTCGATGGCAGTCACGCAGTCGATGTTGTCGTTGGTGGCTCCGATGAAGAAGCCGTAGTTGACGTGCGACTTGCTTCGGGCGTCGTTCATCTTTGCGTCGAGCGCTTCGAGTGTCGTGGTCTGCGGCTTCGTGTTCGGCATGTCGAAGTAGGTTGTCACTCCGCCGTAAGCCGCAGCGCGGCTTTCTGTCTCCATGTCCGCCTTCTCTGTAAGACCGGGGTCGCGGAAGTGGACGTGGCAGTCGATAACTCCAGGCATAACAAAACACCCCGTGGCATCCACGATATTGTCGTAGTCGCCACGAGGTGTTTCTGTACCTTCTATAATGTCTGTAATGGTGTCGCCGTCGACAACGACGGATGCTACGCGAGTAGCTCCCTCGTTGACCAGCTTACCACCAAATACTAATGTCTTCATATTTCTTGGATGATAGTTATTTATCGTGTTTAGCGCCGTTACTCGGCAGCAGCAGGCTGCGCCAGTTGGTTAGGCGTTGGTCCGTCGGGCATCGGCTGGGCGGGTGCTGCGCCGGCAGGCGCTGTGTTCATGTCCTTCATGCCGTTCATGATAGCCTGGTTCTCCAGAGCCTTTTGGTAGAAGTCCTTCACGTACGGGTCGTTCTTGAACTTGTCTGTAGCCTTGCTCATGATGTCCTCTATCCACGGTGTGAGTTCGGGGTAGCGGTAGCCGATAGTCATCATGAAGAACACGCCCGGTCCAAGCACGTTGTCGAAGTTGTCGGTGACGAACGTTGTGACGAGCTTGTCCTCTTCGGCGGTGAGTCGCATTGCCTCGTCGTTGAGTTTGCGTGTCACGGCGTCCATGTCGCTTCCGTCCATTATGGCGCGGTCGTGCGTGTGCAGCAGTTCGGCCTCCTGGTTCTTCAGTTGGTTGTACTTGTTGAAGAACTTGAACAGCTCGTCGTTGAGCGGAGTGCCGCTAACGATCTGCTGAGTGTTGTCGAGCTTGATGGTGATGTCGCCACTTTCTATCACGAGCGGCAGTATGCTCTCGTCGTCCATGAAGATATTGGCGAGACGCACCGTGTCGAACGTTCCGCAGAACTGGAACTGGCCGTGTACCACGTCGCACGAGTCGATCTTCTTGAAGTCGTTGTTGCTAAGCACCTTCAGGTAGAGCATGCGTCCGTCGAGCGTAGACACGTTCGACGATCCCTGAATGTTGTACGAGCTGGTGCACGATGCCAGTGTTATTATACCGAGTAAAGCGTAGAGTAGCTTCTTCATCATCTTTGGTTTTAAAAAAAATGTTGGTTTCTTGTTATCTTCTTTTATTCTTTGTCTGTTGTGGAAGCCTCTTCCTGCTTCTCTTCGGCGTCTTCCTTCGCTTCCTCCTTCTTCAGTTCCGACGCGATGCGGTGCATAGAGTACATCTCGAGGATGGCGGCTGCGAGTAGCAGCATCACCCACTTGTTGTAAATGAGGTTGAAATATGTCACGGGGTCGGAGAACGAGTCTCTGAGCCACATGTTTGCGCTGTCTACCATGAGCAGACCTGCCAATACGAAGAAGATGTCGGCGAAGGTCATTATCTTCTTCAGTCGCTTGATGGTGGGGTTCTGTCCTTCATACGCCTGGTTCACCTGCATTGCTGCGAAGAGCAGTGCGCCCAGCAGGTATATCCAGCAGACAATCTGCTGTGCGAACATTAACACGAAGCATCCGGCTCCGATGACCATCAGTATGCCTCCCGTGAGGAAGAGCGCGCTTTGTAGTGTATTTAGTTGTTTCATTATTGTTCTTCTTTAGCTTGTTCGGGCTTTGGGTCGTCGCTGAGCACATAGATATCCTCGTCGTCGGCTTTCATGAAGTAGCGTTCGCGAGCAATCTTCTGGAACTCCTGCGTACCTTTTCGCATATCCTTAAGCTTTTTCAGGTCGCTTTCGTTCTGCGCGTTGTACTTGTCTATCTCCTCCTCCAGGTCGTTTATCTGCATTTCGAGCTGGAAGCGGTGAAGAAAGCTGTTTTCGTCGACGAAACCTACGGTAAGAATACCGATGATTATAGTGATGGCATATTTATAGTGGCTTATTAGAGCCAGAATGAGTTTCAAACGCCCCATTTGTCCTTTATTATATATAATGTTTTAGTGGTAAAGACACGTCAGTCGCTGCAGACTGGTCTTTATTACATGCAAACTTACTACAAATTTTTCATATTTCGACTGCTGCGCCCATTTTTTAGGGTTTATTATATAAACGGATTGTTTGGATATGCAAAAAATAGTTAACTTTGCACCCAGTCTACAAAGTGTAGACAAAGGGGTGGCGGAATATTTCCGTCTGAGAGCATACCCTCAAAGCTGATCCGGATAATACCGGCGTAGCGATAAGGTACATACATGAAAAGTCCCCTTTTTGTGTTATTTTAATCCTTTGGTTTTCAGGGATAACTAAAACAATTAAAAGATGAAGAAATTCATTGGAGTAGCTTTGGCTGCAGCGTGTGCTTGCCCTTCGCAAGCCGCCGGCGAGCAGACCAAGCTCGACACTACCCGTGTGAACAACCTCAACGAGGTGGTAGTGAAGGCTGTGAGAGCCCCGAAGAGTTCACCGTTTGCAGTAGAGAACATCAAGAAGACCGAGCTCGAGCGCTTTGCCTCTTCAGGCAAGGAGCTGCCTTGGCTCTTCGCCCGCACACCGGGTGTGCTCGCGTGGAGCGAGAACGGCGTTGGCACCGGCACCGTCTATATGCGTATGCGTGGCGCTGCCGGCAGCCGCATCAACGTTACGGTAGACGGTGTGCCTCTCAACTCGCCCGAAGACCAGTGCGTGTTCTGGGCTAACATGAACAGCTACGCAGCTCTTATGGGCAGCGCGCAGATACAGCGTGGCATTGGCGCGTCTACCAACGGCGACGGAGCCTTCGGCGGTTCGGTGTCGCTCGCTACAGCCGCTCCGTCGCTTAAGCCTACCGTGGAGGTGACGGGTTCTTACGGCTCGTTCAACACATATCGCGTCGGAGGCAACTTCTCTACAGGTCTGCTTGCCGACCACTTCATCATCGACGGCGCTTATCACGAGACCAACACCGATGGATACATCCACGGCACAGGCGGACGCTCTGGCTCTTACTACGGCGGACTGACTTGGCTCGGCGACCGCTTCAAGCTGTCGTATAAGAACATCGGCAACTTCGAGCACACGGGTCAGGCGTGGAACGGCGTTGCGGCGTGCAACTACGACGGCGATACCGACCTCAAGGCGTGGGGCATCAACAGCTATAAGGATATGTGGAAGCACGGACTGGGCAAGTTCAACTCGCTCTACGAGGAACTTGTAATACCGATGGACGACAACTGGGCTGCCGATCCTACAAAGCCGCTCACCACAGAACGCTACAAGATGCGCGACGGATCGTACTGGAAGCAGACTACCGACAACTTCGAGCAGAGCCACAACATCCTTAACTTCACCTGGCAGCCTGCCGACATGCGCTGGAGCCACTCCGTAACGGCTCACTACACATACGGCTACGGCTACTACACCGAGTTCAAGAAGGACACAAAGCTGGCTTCTAAGTTCGGCATCAACGAGATGTACGAGAAGAATGGCGAGCTGAAGCCCGTAAAGTCGGACGCTATACGCAAGAAGGGCCTTACGCAGAACAACTACGGCGCTCTCTACAACGTCAACTACAAGGACGCTCTGTGGGACGTAATGGGCGGCTTCAGCATGCAGCTCTTCCGTTGCAACCACTGGGGCAAGGTGACGTACATCGCTGACGAGGCTCTTGAGAAGAAATACTTCACCGACGGCAGATACAAGTACTACGACTCGGACGCCAACAAGAACGACTGGAGCTGGTTCTTCAAGGCTAACCGCAAGTTCGGCAACGGCTGGAACTGGTTCCTCGACATGCAGATGCGCTATGTCAACTATAACACCGACGGACTCAACGACCACTTCGAGCAGGGCGCCGACGGCAACTACAAGAACCAGAGCATCGACATCAACGAGAACTACTTCTTCGTGAACCCGAAGGCTGGCATCAGCTACGACGCCAACGGACACAAGGCTTACGCTTCTATCGCTTACGCCAACCGCGAGCCCGAGCGCAACAACTTCACCGACAATATCGGCTACGGCAATCCGTCGCCGGAGCGTCTGCTCGACTTGGAGTGGGGCTATCAGTATCAGGGCGAGAACTGGTTTGCAGGTGTCAACTTCTACTACATGAAGTACGTCAACCAGTTCGTAATGACCGGCGAGAAGAGCGACATCGGCGAGTCGCTCACACGCAACATAAAGGACTCTTACCGTCTCGGTGCTGAGGTGTCTGCAGGCTGGAGCCCGCTGTCTTGGCTCTCTCTTGAGGGCAACGCCGCTCTGAGCCGCAACCGTCTGAAGAACTTCAAGGAGTGTGTGGAAAGCTGGGACGGTCCTGCTGTATGGAACACATACAAGAGCTCTACCATAGCATTCTCGCCGTCGGCTATCCTCAACGGCTTTGTCGACGTTCACTTCGCTGGCTTCCGCGCTACATGGCACACCAACTTCGTCAGCAAGCAGTATCTCGACAACACCGAGAGCTCTGAGCGCTCGCTGCCTTGCTACTCGCAGACCAATGTCAACGCTTCGTACACGTTCAACTTCAATAAGCGTGTGCTCGGCTTGAAGCAGGTGGTGCTTGGCGCCGACTTCAACAATATCTTCGACCGCCACTACGCTGCGTCTGGCTACGTCTACTACGACTGGTATAACAACAACAAGCGCAACTCTACCGTGGCTTACATCCCGATGGCAGGCTTCAACTGCCTCGGAACCGTAACGCTGAAGTTCTAAGCGGATATACCTTCGCGGTGTGTAGATAAAAAGTAGACTATAAGTTGTCGGATCGCGTTCGCCGTCCGATCGGGTTGCGTCCGCCGTCCAATCGGGTTGCGTCCGCCGTCTGATCGGGTTGCGTCCGCCGTCCGATCGGATTGCGTCCGCCGTCCGACGACTATAGCTAAAGAAATGCATTAGTTTTTGAATGGAAGAATTTTTCTTAAACCATTGGCTCGACATTGTAACGACAATACTCGGGCTAATCTATCTCGTCCTCGAATATCGTGCGAGCATAGCGCTTTGGGTAGTGGGCATCGTGATGCCCGCCATGGATATCTATCTCTACTGGAGCCACGGACTCTACGGCGACGCTGGCATGGCTGTCTACTACACGCTGGCTGCGATATACGGCTACGCCGTGTGGAAGTTCGGAGCGAAATGGAAGCGGATGCTGAAGTGCAAGGCTTCGGGGGCAGCAGGCTCAGATAAAGCTCTTGAAGCCGATGGCTCAGATAAAGCTCTTGACACCGATGGCTCAGATAAAGCAGTAGATGTTGCAGGCTCAGATAAAGCAGTAGATGCTGCAGGCGGTTCTTCCGAAGAGCTTCCGATAACGTTCTTCCCACGCCGCCTTATCCTGCGCACGCTCGGCTTCTTCCTTCTCGCATGGGCTGCTACCTATTACGTTCTCGTGGCTTACACCAACAGCACCGTGCCCTTGCTCGACGCGTTCACCAACGCTCTTAGCTTTGTCGGCTTGTGGGCTTTGGCGCGCAAGTACGTAGAGCAGTGGCTGTTCTGGATAGCCGTAGACGTGGTCTGCTGCTATCTGTATGTGGTGAAAGGCATACCGTTCAAGGCAGGGCTGTACGGCCTGTATGTCGTGATAGCGGTCATGGGATACAGAAAGTGGAAGGGCCTTGCGAAAAAGGCATAACTCATCTGGATGCTTTAGGGAAACCTAGGGCATCTTTTTTGTTTTAGGGGGGGCTAGGTTCTCTAGGTTTTCTAGGTGGTCTAGGAAACCTAGCTAACCTAGAACACCTAGCAAGCCTAGCTCTTCTAGCTTATATCTCCTTGCTTCCTTCCAGGCTGTCTAGCTTTTCCTTCAGCCTCTTTATCTCTGCCT
>SAMEA3663013__coassemble_693_pt1 | contig 19296 bp, 17 predicted proteins | sample SAMEA3663013__metabat2_low_PE_038 | metagenome-assembled genome bin SAMEA3663013 (sample SAMEA3663013) | pig gut metagenome | biome: pig gut; feature: pig-associated habitat; material: faeces | place: France | collected 2012 | reverse complement strand
AATCCGATCGGACGGCGGACGCGATCCGATCGGACGGCGAACGGAGCACGATGACAAAACGCTGCAAACTGAGCTAAAAAAGTAGCGGAGGTCTCCGGCCTCCGCCACTTTTGTTGGTGCAGTCATAAAGCCTTGCCTACATTATATAATATAAGCACAACAAAAAAGTGGCTGCAACAAGCATATTGTCAGAAAAAAGCAGTAAATTTGCAGAATTAACAGCTACTTTTTAAAAACAGCATACAAGGCTGAAAGAATCTACACGAAGTATTAAAAATCAAAATATACAAGCAATGAACCGCAAACTTATCCTTTCGTCTGCAATAGCTCTTGCCAGCCTCACCGCGTCGGCACAGAGCTCAGTAAAGGCGCCTGCCCCTATCCTGCCGCTCCCCGAGCAGAAGCAGATCGACTGGCAGCGCATGGAGACATACGCCTTCATCCATTTCGGTCTGAACACCTTCAACGACCGCGAATGGGGCTACGGCGACTCCGACCCTGCTACGTTCAACCCCACACGCCTCGACTGCGAACAGTGGGCAAAGACGCTCGTGGCAGCGGGCATGAAGGGCGTCATTCTCACAGCAAAACACCACGACGGTTTCTGCCTCTGGCCCTTCGAGGGCAACGACTACAACGTGACACGCTCGCCGTATAAGAACGGCAAGGGAAACATCGTGCGCGAATTGTCTGACGCCTGCAAGAAGTACGGACTGAAGTTCGCGGTGTATCTCTCGCCGTGGGACCGCTCGCGTGCCGACTACGCTACGCCGGGTTACCTGCCCTACTTCTACGCTCAGCTCCACGACTTGCTCACCAACTACGGCGACGTGTTCGAGGTGTGGTTCGACGGAGCCAACGGCGGCGACGGCTACTATGGCGGCGCAAAGGACTCGCGCACTATCGACCGCAAGAACTACTACAACTACCCGCATATCTTCGCCATGCTCGACAGCATTCAGCCCAACGCCGTGGTGTTCGGCGACGGCGGACCGGGATGCCGCTGGGTGGGCAACGAGAAGGGCTTCGCAGGCGAGACCAACTGGGCGTTCCTGCGCAAGAACACGGTTTATCCGGGCTATCCCAACTACCCCGAACTGCAGTACGGACACGCCGACGGCGACCAGTGGACGGCTGCCGAGTGCGACGTGTCTATCCGTCCGGGCTGGTTCTATCATCCGGAGGAGGACGACCGTGTGAAGTCGCCCGAACAGCTTGCCGACCTCTACTACCGCTCGGTGGGCCACAACGCTACGCTGCTGCTCAACTTCCCCGTCGACCGCGAAGGTCTCATCCACCCTATCGACTCGGCTAACGCCGTCAACTTCCACAAGCTGATTCAGCGCGAGCTGCAGCACAACCTCGTGGCTGGCATGACACCGAAGGTGAGCAACGAGCGTGGCAAGGCGTTCGCGGCAAAGGCGATGACCGACGACTCGTGGGACACCTACTGGGCTACTGCCGACGGCGTCACATCAGCTACCATCACGTTCGACTTCAAGAAGCCGCAGCTCATGAACCGCATCATGCTGCAGGAGTACATACCGCTCGGACAGCGCGTGAAGAAGTTCGCCGTAGAGTATCTCGACGGCAAGACATGGCGCAGCGTTGAGCAGGGCGAGGAGACAACTACCATCGGCTACAAGCGCCTGCTGCGCTTCCGCACCGTGGAGGCAAAGAGCGTGCGCGTGCGCATCATCGACTCGCGCGGACCAATCTGCCTCAACAACGTGGGCATCTACTACGGCGGAAAGGACGCACAGCTCACATGGAACCCCACAGCCGAGGCAATAAAGTCGGTACAGTTCTCTATCCTCGGCGCCGACAAGACTGAGTGGGAGAAGGCTGCCGACCGCAACCCGCAGACCGTTTGGTTCTGCAAAGGCAACGAAGTGCTCATCGACCTTGGCAGCGAGCAGGAGATTTCCGCATTGCAGTATCTGCCAGACCAGAGCGAAGGCAGACGCGGACTCATCCATACATACACCATCGCGGCGTGCGACGCCAAGGGCGGCAACGAACGCGTGCTGAAGAGCGGCGAGTTCTCTAACCTGCAGAACAACCCTATCTTGCAGACCGTATCGTTCAACGCTACAAAGACACGCTACCTGAAGCTGCGCGCCGAGCGCATGGTCGTGGCTGGCGAAGCAACGGGCATCGCCGAACTGGGCGTCAAGTGATTTTTAAAGTCGAAACTCAATCAATACGGGCTGAAAGCCCAACACCACATAGCCCAGGGCGTCGCCCTGGGTATTAAATTATATATTGAGCGCTGCGCCCTGTAAGGGCAACACCTTAATAATTAGGCTTTTGCCCTTACAGGGCGCATGTTTTTTGGTACCTTTAACCCCAGGGCGTTGCCCTGGGCTATGTGGTGTTGCCCCTTCGGGGCGTTTTGCTTGTGACTTTGTAACCTTCTTATTTTTGTATATAATTTGAAACTTTCAAATTATTTTTCTAATTTTGCACTCTAAAACAATATATATATAATAATGTCAAGAAAGAAGAAACCACTACCAATACTCGAGAACGTAACTATTGAGGCGGTTGCTGCCGAAGGAAAATCACTGGCACACGTCAACGACATGGTTGTTTTCGTGCCGTTCGCCGTACCCGGCGACGTGGTTGACTTGCAGGTGCGCAAGAAGAAGCACAGCTACTGCGAGGCGGAAGTAATACGCTTCATCAAGAAGAGCGACGTACGCACAGAGCCGATGTGCGAGCATTTCGGCATCTGCGGCGGATGCAAATGGCAGAACCTGCCCTACGAGGAACAGCTGAAGGCTAAGCAGAAGCAGGTGTTCGACCAGCTCACACGCATCGGAAAGATAGATCTGCCGGAGTTCATGCCTATCATGGGCTCGGTGCACATCAAAGAATACCGCAACAAGCTGGAGTTCGGCTGCTGCAACAAGCGATGGCTCACACGCGAGCAGATTGCCGAGGGCACACAGTTCGACAACATGAACGGCATCGGATTCCACATCACCGGAGCCTTCGACAAGATTCTGCCTATCGAGAAGTGCTGGCTCATGGACGACCTGCACAACAAGATTCGCAACGCCATACGCGACTATGCCTTCTCTACCGGCATGACCTTCTTCGACCTCAGACAGCAGCACGGACTCTTGCGCGACATCATGATACGCAACTCGAACACGGGCGAGTGGATGGTGCTCATACAGTTCCACTACGACGAGGAGGGCGACGAGCAGCGCGCCAAGGCGTTGCTGCAGCACATCGCCGACAAGTTCCCCGAGATAACATCGCTCATGTACGTCGACAACCAGAAGTGCAACGACACCTTCGGCGACCTCGACCTCTCTGTGTTCAAGGGCAACGACCACATCTTCGAGACGATGGAGGACCTGCGCTTCAAGGTCGGTCCGAAGAGCTTCTACCAGACCAACACCGAGCAGGCTTATCACCTCTATTCGGTGGCTCGCAACTTCGCCAAGCTCACCGGCGACGAACTGGTGTACGACCTCTATACCGGTACGGGCACCATCGCCAACTTCGTGGCGCGTCAGGCACGCGAGGTTATCGGCATCGAGTACGTTCCGGAGGCTATCGAGGACGCAAAGGTGAACTCTCAGGTGAACAACATCAGCAACACCAAGTTCTACGCCGGCGACATGAAGGACATTCTCAACGACGAGTTCATCGAGAAGCACGGACGCCCCGACGTAATCATCACCGACCCACCACGCGCCGGTATGCACCAGGACGTGATAGACACCATCCTGCGCGCTCATCCGAAACGCATCGTCTACGTCAGCTGCAACCCGTCTACGCAGGCACGCGACCTGCAGGCGCTCGATGTGGCGTACAAGGTGATGGCGGTGCAGCCGGTGGACATGTTCCCGCATACGCCGCACGTGGAGAACGTAGTTCTTTTGGAAGAAAAGCCGTAGGTTTTTCTTCCAAAAGAACAATTTTGAATTTTGAGTTTTGAATTTTGAATTGTCGGCTACGCCGATTAGGAATTAATCAATTTGGAATTTTGAATTCGCAACTCTCAACTCAAAATTCAAAATTCAAAATTGCGACGCATGTCGCAACAATTCAAAACTCAAAACTCAAAATTCAAAACTCATAATGAAAACATTAGCAACTCTCGCACTCGCCGCTCTCACTTTCGGCAGTGTGTCAGCACAAGAGAAAGAAGCTAAGCTGAAGGTGCTCAGCGACATCAAGTTCAGCGGTTACATCATGTCGCAGTATCAGTACAGCGACAAGGAAAGCAACAAGGGCGAAAAGGATATCAACTCGTTCAACATCCGTATGGTGCGTATGGCACTCGAAGGACGCGTGGCAAAGGACTTCTACTGGAAGGCGCAGCTGCAGGTGAACGGCAACACCTCTAACCTCACCGTGTCGCCACGAATGGTCGACGCGTTCGCCGAGTGGCAGAAATACGACGCCTTCAAGGTGAAGGCGGGTCAGTTCAAGCGTCCGTTCACCTTCGAGAACCCCATGCACCCCATTACGCAGGGCTTCATGAGCTACTCGCAGAACGTCACTAAGCTCGCCGGATTCAGCGACCGCAACGGCGAACACTCAAGCAACGGACGCGACATCGGCGTACAGCTGCAGGGCGATCTGCTCAAGGCAGCCGACGGACACCACTACCTCCACTATCAGGTGGGCGTCTTCAACGGTCAGGGCACTAACATGAAGGATGTAGACCAGCGCAAGGACGTAATCGGCGGCGTATGGGTGGCTCCCGTGAAGGGCCTGCGCATCGGCGCCTTCGGTTGGACCGGTTCGTATGCTCGCAAGGGCACATGGACGGAGGTAGACGCTAACGGCGTGGAGCAGACAAAGAACGGTGTGCGCTCGCTCGAGAAGAACCGCTATGCCATCAGCGCCGAGTATGCAGCTCACGACTGGACCGTGCGTTCGGAGTACATACACAGTCAGGGCTACGGCTTCAAGACGTCTAACGCTTCGGGCAAGGAGACCGACTGCACTATCAACTACGCTGCTGGCGACAAGGCCGACGGTTTCTACGCGCTCATGATTGCGCCGGTTATTAGCAAGAAACTCTATGCAAAGGCTCGCTACGACCTCTACCGTCCGCAGGCCGATTGGCACACATCGAAGACTCAGTACGAGATCGGTGCTAACTACTGGATTGGCAAGCACGTCATGGTGGCTGCCGAATACGCGCGTGTCAACGACCGCAGTCTGAACAAGTCGAACTATAACATGTTCGACCTGCAGCTCGACGTAAAGTTCTAAACGCCACACGGCCTTAAACGCTTTTCTTGATTTGTCAAACAAATAAAAAAATCTCATACGATGCCAGAACATAAACACAAGCACAGCCGCAGACAGCGCCGCGACGAGATAGACATCTTCCGCGAGAACAATCTGCGCGCTATACACAGAAGGAAGCAGTACGCACGAATAATGTTCGTCGTGGTGTCCATAATCGCCGCTCTCATGCTGGCGCTGGTATACGCTGCCTACTTCCTCGACAAATAAGAAACTTTAACCCCGTATAACTTTTAAAAACTGACACTACAAAGATGACAAACAAATCATTAGCAGCCCTCTTCTTCGGCTGCATCCTTACCGCCTCTGCCGCTTCTGCGCAGTCGCTGCTCCCAAAGCCGCAGTCGTTCGTTGCGGGCAAGGGCGCGTTCAGCACCGACGCAAAGCTGAAGGTTGTCAACGAGGTTGGCGCTGAGGCAGAGAACATCTACTCGAAGCAGTTCACAGCCAACACCGCAGACGACGCTCGTCAGGTGGTGCGCTTCACACGTCTCGACGGCGCTTCATCGCCCGAGGCTTACCGCCTCCACGTCACTAAGGACACGCTGCTCATCAGCGCCGCTTCTGCCGACGGATTCCGCTTCGCTTGGCAGACCGTAAACCAGCTGAAGCAGAAGAACGCCGTCATGGCATGCGACGTTGTTGACGCTCCGGCTTTCAAGTGGCGCTCGCTCATGCTCGACGTGTCGCGCCACTTCCAGCCCATTTCGTTCCTCAAGAAGCAGATTGACGTCATGGCGCAGTACAAGTTCAACCGACTCCATCTTCACCTCACCGACGCTGCCGGATGGCGCATCGAGATTAAGCGCTACCCGCGCCTCACCGAGTTAGCTGCGTGGCGCGAAGGAAAGACATGGAAGGAGTGGAGCAAGCTCGGATGCAAGTATATGCACGAAGGCGAAGCTGGCGCTTACGGCGGCTACTACACTCAGGACGAGCTGCGCGACCTCGTGAGCTACGCCGCTGAGCGTGGCATCACCATCGTGCCCGAAATCGAGATGCCGGGCCACTCGGCTGAGGTGCTCACCGCCTACCCCGAACTCTCTTGCACGCACGAACCCTACAAGCAGATGGACTTCTGCCCGGGCAGCGTCGCTACATACGACTTCCTCGAGAACGTGCTGAAAGAGGTGATGGACATCTTCCCCTCTAAGTACATCCACGTCGGTGGCGACGAGGCAGACAAGGCTTCATGGCCTTCTTGTCCGCTCTGCCAGCAGAAGATGAAGGAGCTGGGAACAGACAAGGACGGTCTGCAGGCGCACCTCATCGCCCACTTCGGCAAGTTCCTCACCGAACACGGACGACAGCTCGTAGGTTGGGACGAAGTGATTGCGGGCAACCTCGCCCAGAACACCACCGTAATGGTTTGGCGCGGTCTCGAAAAGGCGCAAGAGGCCATCGACCACGGCTACGACGTAGTGCTCTCGCCCAGCGGCTACTGGTATCTCGACTACTATCAGGACGCACCAGATACTCAGCCTGAGGCTATCGGCGGTTTCCTTCCGCTCGAAAAGGTATACAGCTATGTGCCTGGCGGCACCCTGCCAGAAGACGTACGCAACAAGATCACCGGTGTGCAGGCTAACCTCTGGACCGAATACGTGCCTACAGCTGAGCATGTAGAGTATATGCTCTATCCGCGTGCCCTTGCTATCGCCGAGATCGGATGGAACGGCACAAAGACCAAGAACTACCCCGAGTTCCGCAAGCGTGCCATCGTCGAGTGTGAGCGTCTGCACAAGCAGGGCGTCAACACCTTCGACCTCAAGAAGGAGCGCGGCGAACGCCCAGAGTCGTTCAAGACTACCAAGCACAAGGCGCTCGGTTGCAACATCACCTTCAACCACCGCTACGAGGACAAGTACAAGGCGCAGGGCGACAAGACTCTCGTAGACGGACAACACGGCGGATGGACATACGGCGACCAGAAATGGCAGGGCTTCCTCGGCAATAAGGGCTACTGCCTCGACCTCACCATCGACCTCGGCAAGGTGCAGAAAATTTCGTCTGTGGCTGCCGACTTCATGCAGGCGTACGGCGCATGGGTGTTCTTCCCGTCTGAGTACAAGATTTCGTTCAGCGAGGACGGCAAGAACTTCAAGGAGGTCTACAGCAAGTCTACTCCCGTTGACCGCGACATACAGCTCGGCTTCCGCAACTTCGCATGGAAGGGCAAAGCCAGCACACGCTATATCCGCGTGCAGGGCAGCACTACCGAGGACGGTGGATGGCTCTTCACCGACGAAATCGTCGTGAAGTAAGCGTAGGAGGCTACGGCATTCCTGCCGTAGCCACACACCCACACACACCACAATTACACCCACAAAGAAAATCCGCTTAATCCGCTTAATCCGTTGTTAAACAACCTCAACCAAACAACCGATTAACCCGATTAAACGGATTTTTTCATCCTAACTCCCAAAAAAAACTTAAAACCGCTTTACTTTTTTACCTTTTTACTTTTTTACTTTTAAAATTTTCGCTATATTTGCCCCAATCAAACACAAAAACGTTAAACTAAAACCACAACCACTATGAAAACCTTAAAACTCGGAATGCGTGACGCCGCAGTAAAGATACTACAAACAGAACTCAACCGTATTGGTAACAAGCTAACCGCTGACGGAGCATTCGGCCCCGGCACACTCGCCGCCGTAAAGGCATTCCAGCAAAGTCTACAACTCGTAGCTGACGGCATCGTCGGTTACTCTACATGGCAGGCGCTCTTCTTCCATCAGCGCCCGGCAGCCACACGACTCACCGAAGACGACTTCAGATTAGCCGCTCTCCTACTCGACTGCGAGATAGCATCGCTCAAGTCGGTGCAGAAAGTGGAGACAGCCGGACGCGGAGGATTCCTCGCCGCAGGCAAGCCGCAACTACTCTTCGAAGGTCATATCTTCTGGCGACAGCTGCAGCTGCGCAAAATAGATCCTGCCAAATACCAGGCAGCAAACGCCTCCATACTCTACCCGAAGTGGACAAAGACCCACTACAAAGGTGGCATCGACGAATACGCTCGCCTCGAGCAGGCACGCAAGATAAACGCTGACGCAGCCAACGCTTCGGCAAGTTGGGGAATGTTCCAGATTATGGGCTTCCAGTACGCACTCTGCGGATTCAAAACCGTAGCGCAGTTCGTAAGCGCTATGTGCCAGAGCGAACGCAGTCAGTTGCTCGCCTTCTGCCGATTCATAACAAAGAACCCGCAGATGCACGCCGCACTACAAGCAAAGAAGTGGGCTACCTTCGCACGTCTATACAACGGAAGCGAATACGCTAAGAACCAGTACGACACAAAGCTGCTCAACGCTTACAAGGCGTACGCAGCTAAGTAAGACTCTCATAACAAACACCCTAACAACACGACAAAAAAAACATTAACACAAACAGACTTGGCAAGAATTTATAAGGTTCTATCTTGTCAGTAGGTCTAAGCAAAGAACCTATAACTTTTTAAAACTTAAACCTATGGATGTAGCAAACAAATCTATCGGTACGCTGCAGGGTATTCCTTTTGAAAACCTTATCGGCGGTCCGCTTAGCGCTTGTATTCAAGCGCAGAACGATGCAGCAATGACAAGTATCAACTTCATCAACAATGTATGTCTGAACGAAGACAAGGAGACTGGCGAAAAGTCGGCTATCTATGTTAGCTTCAGCTTTATTCAGAATGGTCGCAAGGTGGTTATCAACGTTCCGCTGATAGCTATCGTTCCGATTCCGTATATCGCAATCAACAGCATTGACATCAGCTTTAAGGCTACAGTTAATGGTGTGGAGAGCGAATCGAGTAGCACCGAGACAGAATACGAATCTAAAGGAACCAAAAAATCAACAAGAAAAACGGGGTTGTTCAGAAAAAAGACAACCACTATCAACTCAACCTTCTCTACAAAGCGCGATTCTAAGAGCACGCAAGATTCGAAGTTCAGCGTAGAGGCAACTATCGATGTTGCTGTACACGCAGGTCAGGAGTCGATGCCGGCTGGCATGGCAAAGATTCTCGAGATGCTCGGAGCGGCTATGGACCTTTGTTCACCCGACGGCGAACTGAGCGTGAACGACACTACGTTCTACGCAGAGAAGGACCCGAATAGTGGTCAGAATGCCACTAAATACCTACCGGTTAAGGTTATCGCTCAGTACAAGACTCCAAATGGCTTGTATGACCCGACAAACATTAAGTGTGAAAATGCCAAAGAAGCCATGGTCAACCAGATGGACAAGACTATGGAGTTCATGCTTCTCCCATCGGATAAAGAATATATCATATCATGCGGCGATGTACAGAAGGTTAGCGTAAAGGTTTTGAAGCAGGAGTAAACCTTTGCATATTTGTTCACGATGCCTCACAAAAAGAGCATCTATTCGTAAACATTTAACTCTAAAGGTTATGGCAAAGATTGATACGACACCTTCTACCGTCGCGAACAATGCCTTACAGTCACTACCTTTTGGCACTCTCATCGGCGGACCGCTTTCAGCTTGTGTCGAAGCGCAGAAACAAGCGGCGCTAACATCGTGGGAGTTCATACGAGACGTAGGACTCACAGACACTGAAGACGGCGGGAAAAAGGCTATATACGTGAACTTCGAATACCGTAAAGACGGACATTCGGTGACTCTCAGTCTGCCATTGCTGACAATTGTGCCTATTCCTTACATGGCAATCCGAGAGATTGACATCGCATTCAAGGCGCGCATCTCGGCGGCATCTGCCACATCGCAGACCGACAAGAAGTCGACCGCTATGGAGATGGGAATGAAATCGAACACCAGTGTCAATATAGGCATTGTGAAATCGAGTCTGGAATTGAGCACAAGCATATCGAGTAAGAAGGACTCCACCGCTACACGCGAATCTAAGTACAGCGTGGAGTACACTATGGACGTAAACGTTAAGGCGGGTCAGGACGATATGCCAGCTGGTATGGCAAAAGTGTTAGAAATGCTGAACACCTCTATCGACTCTATCAACACAAAGGGTGAGCTGAACGTGTCTAACCAGGTGGTAAGCCTGAAGGATGGCGGCAGCACTTATATTTCGTACAAGAATACAGAGGGGTACTACGCTCCACAAGATATCAAGTTATACAAATATGAGGACTTTAAACCTAAAGCAGAATTGACATCTACCGACTTACAAAAGGCAGCTGACGACTCAGGCATTCTGTGTGTGTTCAAGAACGAGGGATTCTATTGTGCAAAGGCTGGCGAAAGAATGCTGGTCATTAACGTAACTAATTAGTAACCGACTATGTCAGATAATGAGAATAACAACAATGATTTGATGCCGGAAGGTGGCTCATCACCACCTACGGAAGAGAATCCGCCGGCACCTTCTACAGACAAAGACAAAAATCAAAGGCATGAGTCTAATGAAGGTAAAAAGTCTGAAAAGAGCGAAGACAATAAGTCTGACGATAGCAAGAAGAAAGAAGAAAAGAGCACGCTCGACAAGGTTGTTGACACAACTACATCCGTAATTGGAGCATTGGGCGATGCCCATAATGCAGCTCAGAAAAAGGAAAAAACTCCTTCCTTAGGCGATCAGATGAAAGATTTGAGCGAAGTGCAGGTTGACAAAGCTTTCGTTTCCGACTCTATAAATCTGTTGGGCAAAATCTCTTTCGACGAACTTATCGGCAATCCGCTCCGTGCTGCTGTGAAAGCGCAGCGCGACCTGGCAAAGGAAACGCTTAGCTACATACGCGAAGAAGGCATAAAGGTGGACGAAAACGGACAAGGACAGATAACTTACGTTACGATGAACTTCTTCCGCGACGGCAAGCAGGTGAAGATGCGTGTGCCGCTTCTCACATTGATGCCGGTTCCGCGCCTCTCCATCTCTACGATGAGCTATACGTTCAAGGCTAAGGTGAACGCAATGTCTGGAGTTGTTGCTTCGGTAGGCAGCGGTGGCACACCCATCAACGCCGGAATGTCAACAGACAACGGCAGCAAGTCGGCAGCTTCGGCAAAACAGGCTAAGGACTCTTCCTCAAAAGGCAATAACGAAAAAACGGGTGACGAGCCTGCTGCTTCAACAGACAATTCCGCTGCTTCATCAAACAAAACTGCTGCAAGTGCTGCTGGCGCAAAGCCTACGATATCTACGACACCGACAATGTCAGTCGGCTACTCGTCGAAGAAAGACTCCGGCGCAACTCGCGATTCGCGCTACAGCGTGGAATCAACGATGGACATCAGCATCACAGCCAGCGAAGGCGAGATGCCACGCGGCATCGACCGATTGCTTGGAATACTCGACGACTCGACAGAAGTGATCGACCCGAAGGGAACGCTGCAAGTTTCGGCAGATCGTATATCGCTCGTGAACAACTACGGAGTCATATCTGTATCATACCGCAACGGCAAAGGCGCTTACGCACCAACAGACGTCACCTGCGAGCCGATTGAAGGCGAAGCAAAGCCCGACATGCTGGAGAGTGGCGACGAAATGCTGCTTATCTTCAAGGCTAAAGGTGTCTACATGGTTTCCGCTGGCGAACTGACTCGCATTGTATTTGTATCATAAAAACCCATTTAAGTATGGCAAGATTACAAGATGTAATAGCCTCAGTGCTGCGCGACGTTCTGTCTGCGCAGCACCAGGCAAATCTACTAACAGAGTCGCTCGCCGACCAGTATCGCGAAGCGGGCGTCATGCACCAGCTCAATCTGCCCGCCGTGACAATCGGCGACCTTGAGTTGTCGTTCCGTTTCGCAATCGAAGACACTTGCGAACTGTTCGAAGAAAAGTCGGAAGACGAAATAAAGGCATTGGACGTGATTGTGGACGCCGAACAACTGTCAGAACTGCCAGAGAGCGCTATACACAACATCACGCTGAAGGTGTCTACGCGCAACGGCGTAAAGATTTCTGAAACATAAAACCTCTGATAATACGACTATGGCTGATATTGACAATAACAAAAATGCGGAGAATACGCAACTGCCAGTCGAATTTAACGATTCAACTGATATGAACTTGGCAGACATGCTGAGCGCATTGATTGAGTCGACTATCGCAGCCGACCAGAAAGCAGCCGAGGATTATCTGGATGTGTTGCGTACGTATGCGCTGGAACCTGCGAACGGTTCAAACGGACACGAACGGCTGAAGATGGTCGACTTCGAGATGACCGACTCTAACGGACGCGAGCAAATAGTGTCTATTCCGAAACTCTCGCTGTTGCCGCTACCTTTGCTGCGTGTGGCAGAAGCAACGTTCGACATCGAAGCGCAAATCGACATTTCTACTGCGACAAAGCAGGATGTGGAGAAATTCGAGAAGAACTACCCTATCTACAACCAAAAGAAGAAAAAGACGAGCATTGACGACCTCAGCAAGGAAGAACAAGAAATATTGCTGAAAAAAATCAAGTCGCTTGCAGGTATTCGTGTACGACTTGGCAACCAAAGCACGCAGAAAAAGAGAAATCCTTTGCTACGCAGTGGAAAGACCACAACGAAAGAATCCACCTCGATGCAGAAGATGACGAACGTGAAGGTGCACATAAAACTCGAACCGGTGCTGCTGCCCGACGGCATGCGCGGTCTGCTACAAGCCACCGAGAGCACTATCAAGGTGGTGGATAAACAGAACTAACAAATTAATAACAAAAACCATTAACACTTTCAGCTATGATGAACAACAATCAGCAAAAGACCCCAGGACTCAACTGTCCGCAGTGTGGAGCATTCATTCCTACATCCATCCCCGAACTGCTTTATTCAAGCGGACTTCACTGTATGCATTGCGGTCTGACACTCACTATAAACCGCAACGAATCGAAACGTGCGATGGAGATACTGAAAAACGTAAACGATGCACAGCAAAACCTGAACAAGGCAAGTTCTTTCCAACGATAAATACTATAGACTATGGCAGATGGACCTAATACAAACTCTGGTAGCAAGGTCGCGAGCGCCCTCAATTCCATTCCTTTTGGAAACATCATAGGCGGTCCGCTGGCTGCGTGCGTACGTGCTCAAGCAGAGGCTGCGCAAACCACCATCGACTTCATACGCGGCTTTACAATGACCAACTCAGAACTCGACCCGGAAGGTGTCGAGCCAATCACCGTCACCTTTACATTCATAATGAATGGAGAGAAAACACGCATGACAGTGCCGCTTATGACCATCGTGCCTATTCCATATATGCACATCGACTATATCGACCTGAACTTCACAGCGGATATCACTGCATGCGACGACGGAAAGATAGAGGCGAAATATGCTACGGAAGGCTATACACGCACCGAGGACGACGAGCAATCGGTATCTGTTGAGAGCAAGATGGGCATCAATGTACGCGCCTCAACAAGCTCTATGCCTTCTAGCATGGCGAAGATGCTCGAATTCTTCACAAACAATCTCATCGTACACGACACGCTCACGCCTCAGCAGGTGGAGGACATGAAACGAGAGACTGAGCGCAAACGCCTCGAACGCATTAAAAAGAAAGAGCGTATGGTGGGCGCTCTTGTAAATGCTTTGGCTGAATACAAAAAGCAAGAGTCTGAACGTGAAGAGCAGAGAAGGAACGAAGAACTGAAGAAACAAGAAGAACTGAGAAAGCAAGAGGAGGAACGCAAGAAGAAGGAAGAGCAGGAAAGACTCGAGAAACTGCGCAAAGAGGAGGAAGCTAGAAAGAAGAAGGAAGAAGAAGAGCAAAAGAAGAGAGATTGGGACAAATTCATTGAGCAAAGAAAGAAGGCCAACCTTGCAAGCCGCATAAGCAAAGTGCATGTTGACCCTCAAAAACCATTCGCATTGCCTCCGACAAATAGCGGAAAAGCTCACCCTTGCTGTACATTCGATCCTACTCAAAGCATAAAATGGAACATTGACCGCCAGGAAAAACTGCGCAAAGCAAGCAAGAAGAAAGACTGGCTGCGAAATCATCTGATACGTGCACTTTATACGGCATACTACATATATCCGTATGACATCAACTCAAAAGAAGGCAAACGTATTCTTAAAAGAGAATTGGAGGCTTTCGAAAAACGCCCCAACGGATGGTATACGTATGGCGAACCATATAACAACACCATAACCAACGGCTATCGTAGAAACGGTGCCATCGACACGGCATACACGGAGTTCGTTAGTTATATATTAGAAAACGAACGCAAACGCGATAAGTAATGGACGATCAAGAAAAAAAGAAGCACGATAACTTTTGGCTCTCTGAGATGATACGCAATACGCTCTCCGTATGCAACGCTGAACAGCAAAAGGCTACGGAGATGGCGATGAAGATGATCAGGCGTGAGGCGTTCTGCAACAACGGCGAACGCTCAGAGCCGGTCATGGTGGCTTTTGCTCTGCAGATGAACGGACAAAGCTATACCATGCGCGTGCCGCTGCTCTCGCTCGTACCACTGCCGTTCCTACAGATTGACAACGCCAACCTCAGCTTCTTCGTCAGCATCATGTCCTCTAAGACCAACCGACTGCAGGGACTGAAGGTCTCGCTCTCGCCATCCAACAAGCAGCTCGAGGAGTCTGCCGTCTCTCAGTACGACCTGCGCAACAACATACGTGTAGAGATAAAGGCAGAAGCGCAGCAACCATCGCCCGGACTCGCCCGACTGCTGCAGATTGCCGCCGCAAACGGCATGAGCATCCGACCGCTCCACTCTGCAACGCCGCCCGACACGCCCAACAACACCCTATAAGAACAATAATATTTTTTTACAATAACCCTCTAAACCCAAGAATATGGCTCTACCCGTTGACAACCAAGAAAGCCTTCTTCAAGAGCTCGACTTCAACCGCATACTCGGCGCTCCGCTCTCAGCCTGCGTCAACGCGCAAGAAGAAGCGGCGCAGGCCACACTACAATACCTCAACGAGGTGGTATTCACACAGGCTGGCGACGACGACTCCAGCCTCGAACCTGTCACCGTCTCGTTCTACTTCGAGTCCGCAGGACAAGTTCATCGCATCGTCATGCCGCTGCTCCTCATCGTGCCCGTACCTTATCTGCAGATAGACCGCGTCGACCTCACATTTCAGGCCACCGTCACAGAGAGCCGGATGAATCACGACACAAGAAAGCTCTCTCTGAAAGCCAAATACTCTGCGCCTGGCGACTCTGCCGAAGTGAGCAAGGAGACGAAAGCCGAGTACATGAACAAGCGCTGCATCGACATCAATCTCAGCGTTACTTCAGCCGATATGCCGATGGGCATCTCGAAGCTCCTCGAAATCTTCAACAACCAACTCGTTGAGGTGAAGCCCGACGAGCCCGAAGTGCTGCCAGAGCCAACACCAGCAGAGAAGCCAAAGCCCGCAGAGCAACCTACCGAAAAAAAGCCTGCTACTTCCACAACACCTAAGCCCGAAAAGGAAGAGAAGAAGGAGGAGCAGAAGCCTGAAGAGCCGAAGACAGAGGAAGTGAAGCAGCCCGAAATGAAGTACAACATACTCCTGCTGGGCAAGATAACCAACGCCCAAAAGTCCGACATACTCAACATCGTCAGCAGGTATTGCCGCTCGAGCTACAAGCTCTCGCCCTCAGCGCTCAACAATATACTGAAGGCTAAGAAGCACACCATCCCAGTTGAGGACACACAGGAAAACGTCAAGACAATTATCGACGCCCTCAAGCAAAAGAAGATTGCAGCAAGCGCCATCGAAGTATAAAAGTTGCAACCTTCGCATTCATAGTTTTTAAATAATAGTTACAGAAAATGCTGCCCGGCAAGTTTGCCGGGCAGCATTTTTTGTTATCCGTAGCAGAAAGTTTCCGCTACTAATAAATCTTTACTTCGCAACCTTCAGCGCACCCTTCTCGCCCTTCACTACATACACGCCCTTCGGCATATTCTTGCCGCAGAACTCGCCGTATGTCATCGTGCCGAGCTGTGTGCCTACCGATGAGAACACCTTCACCACGTCATCCGCAGCCATCTGCGTTGCGTCCTCTGTCACATCGCCGATAGTGCTCCAAGCGCTGAGGTCTACAGTCTGCCAGTCGCTCCACTTCGAAAGCACGTTGCCAGCAACAGCACACACACGCCACTGGTATGTAGCCCCAGCGTTCAGACCCTCAAACTTATAAGATGTCGACTTGATGTCTGAGAAGCGCTGCGCCGAAGCCTTCATCACAGCCTTCTCAGCCACGCCCATGCTTTGGAAGTCCTCAGCCGAGAAGTCGCCGTCGTAGATGGCGATAGAGAAGACGTAGCCTCGCTTCTTCGGCTGCACCTTCACCTTATAGTCGTCCATGTTAGCGTTCGCAAGCACCACGGTGGTCATAGTGCCGACCACGCCCACCGTCTGCTCCGAGATAACACTGTCGTCCTTGTCGAGCAGCGACACCGTAGCCTCAGCAGCATCGCTGCCATAAGCGCTCGCCGAGAGTCTTACCGTGACGCTCGTAGCCGAGTGGTCGGTGATGAGCGGCGAGGTGAGGTTGCCCTGCTTCTTCGACGAACCGAGCTTTGCGCAGCCCGGACACTCGAACACCTTCTCGCCCGTCCAGCCTACGTTCTGCATCTTGCTGTCAAGCGCACCCGAAATGTCGATTGAGCCGTCGGCTGTGAGGTTAGCGCCCCATGTGCTCAGATCCTCGCTCAGCATAAGCGCCTCGTCAGCAGAACCCTGAGCGCTCTTCTCGCGCAGCTCTATGGTGTAGCTCTCCGCATTCTCCACGGCGTTCCAGCCACCCGTGAACGAAGTCTCCGCCATGTCTACCAGCTTCGGCTGCGGCGCTGAGAGCGAGAGACCGCCCATGAACGTGAAGGAGATCTTGCCGTTCTTCTCCGCAATCTCCGTCACCGGCTTACCCAAGAACTTGCGTCCGTCACTGTTGGCGTTGAAGAGCGTAGCAGCAGGCTTCGATGTGTCGGTCAGCTCCGTCGACTTCGTCGTGCCAGGCCATGTGTCGCCCGTCACGGTCGCCGACGTCAGCTTGTTGTCAGCCGGCACAACCGTGAAGCGCTGGTGGTTGTACGTATTGTTCACAGCGTTGTTCTCCCACACCTTCTGGTTGTAGTCCATGTGAATAACAAGCATACCGTGGTTGGGCAGCGCCTTGTCGGTGCCCTGCAGCTGGCGGTTCTCGAAGATGTAATACTCGTTCTTGTTCTTCTCGTTGAACACCACGTACGACTCTTCTGCCTCGTCCAGCGGCTTCATGTCCTTCACGTAGCACGGCTCGCTTAGGATAGTAGGCTCGAGCCATCCGCTCACCCACTTCTCGTATGTGTTGTAGCCAACCGGCGCATAGCCGTCGTCGCCGTACGATCCGTAGTCCATCAGGTCCCAAGCGTCCATGCCGAAGCAGCCACCGTTCTGCGTGTCGTACATATCGGGTATGCCCATACAGTGGCTGAACTCGTGGCAGGCGGTGCCGATGCCGCTAATGTATGTGCCCGAAGCGCCGTTCAGCTCCGACGAGCAAGCGTAGGTGTTGATGCGCACGCCGCCCAGACGCAGACTATAGCCTGCCGACTCCAGGTCCCACTCGTGCGGCCAAATGGTGTTAGCCGGAGCGCCCGAAGCCTCGCCGTAGCCGGCATAGATAACGTAAACCTGGTCGGCAGCGCCGTCGCCGTCCCAGTCATACTGCGTCATATCGAGTTTCTCCTGAGCGTAAGCCAGCTCGCAAGCCTCCTTAATCATGCCCGCCGGATCGACGTCGTTGCCGTAAACGTCGTTGTTGCCGTAAGAAGCCATATTCTTAGAAACCGTCACCGGTCCCACAACGTCAAACTCAAGGTCGAACTTGCCGTAGCTCTGCTTGTAGAAGTAGTCGTGCACCGATCCGTTGTTGCCGTAGTTCTTGTATCCCTCCTTGTTGAAGTAGTTCTTCCACTCCTCCAGCGAGTGCTTCGACTGCATCTTCTTGTCCTTGAAGTTCACAAGAATCACCAGACCCTTGCGCTTGCCCGTTACGCCGATGCCCTCGCCGCCGGTAGCGCCAGCCATAATCTCGCGCATCATCGGCTTGCCCGCAGCGTCCATAGCGTTACGCTTTGCGAGGCGCGCCATGCGGTGGGCGTTGCGCTGCTTCGCACGCTCCATGCCGAGCGAGCGCACCTTCTGCGCCTCTGCCGAATAGTAGCTGAGGAACGCCTGCTCTGCCGCGCCACGGCTGCCCTCGTTGTGAGCCACCTGTGAAGAGGCTGTCAGCATGCCGCCAGCGTCGAGCGTAGCATAGCAGTAGGCACCGTCGGCACGCTGCACCAGCGGCTGACCGTCTTCGGTACTTGTGTAATGGAAATTCTCGTCGCCGCGCAACATCACAGTGAGCACGGAGCCGTCAGGCTGCTGCACCTGACGCTTCACACGCTTCGCCGGAACGGCAAAAGCAGAGGCTGCAAGCATAAACACTGCAGCGAGTGTTAGAAATCTTTTTGACATTTATTAGGTGATATTGAATTATTTACATCTTAAAAAGTGAAACCTCGAATAGGCTGCAAATTTACGAATAATATCCCGTGCGACGAAAATTTTTCAACGATAAAGCGCCTTTGTTTCACTAACTCGCTGCACTATTCCATCCAAAGGCTTCTATCGCTGAACGCACACGCGTTTTGTATGTTCGCGAACTTTTTACGCTTTTCTACTCGCCTGTTTAAAGTTCTTTAACACCTCGAGCACCCAAATGATAGTTATTGGCTATTTTTTGTAAGGAAGCATGCGCATATTCCTCGTGCTTATAGTAATGGTGATGTCGTCAGCATTCGTGATGGCGCAAGACAATTACGGCTTCAAGGTAGGCGGCGTAGATGTGACGAGCGACAACTATCTCGACCTCACCGAGATTAACGGAGTGAGCGGCAAGGTGTATTTCGACCCGATACAAAAACCCTCACTCTCGACAATGCCACCATCGAAAGAAACTCTACCGACGGAACGGGCATTGTGAACAAGACTGTCTCCGACTTCACCGTCAAGCTGATTGGCAGGCAGAAGGCTTCGGCAGCGGATCTATCTCACTCATCAGCGACCTCATCCTCGACAACTGCGCCATCACACAGCCCGTCG
>SAMEA3663013__coassemble_674_pt1 | contig 19671 bp, 16 predicted proteins | sample SAMEA3663013__metabat2_low_PE_038 | metagenome-assembled genome bin SAMEA3663013 (sample SAMEA3663013) | pig gut metagenome | biome: pig gut; feature: pig-associated habitat; material: faeces | place: France | collected 2012 | reverse complement strand
ATGCAAAGGTATAGCTTTTTTGCAAACCTCCAAAACTTTTGCAGGAAAAAGTTGGATTTTTAGTTTGATTTTAACAGATATTTACAATTAAAAACACATAATTGTGGGCGTACACATTATAATATTATACGCGAGCGAGAGGAAAATAGCAGCGGAGGTAAAAGCCTTCGCAGCAGGAAGCGGGAGGATTTAGAGTCAGAGATGTAAAGAAAAACACCCGACTATGCTAAAAATAGCAACAGACGATGCTAAAATCAGCTGTAGGAATGCCGTAGCCTCCTACATTTGCATTGCCAACTGCGCTATTTTATTTGCACTCGACGTGGTGCTGCGGAGGCCGGAGACCTCCGCTACTAAGGGGGATGGCGTACGATGTCCAATCGGACGGCGGACGGAATCCAATCGGACGGCGGACGGAATCTGATCGGATGGCGGACGGAATCCAATCGGACGGCGGACAGAATCCGATCGGACGGCGGACGGAATCTGATTGGACGGCGGACGGAATCTGATCGGATGGCGGACGCCACCAAAGGACAAAAGCTGCGGTTAAGGCATGAAAAAAGGTATGGCGAGCGCCATACCTTACTATGATTGGATAAAATGTTCAAGACATGAGGGGATTGGAGAATGGGCTATATCTTCAGCTTATCGCAGAGAAACTTCAGGAGCGAATAGAAGAGGACGGCGAAGAGCGAGCCGACGCTGGCTCCGCAGAAGAGGTCGCCGAAGTAATGTACGCCGAGATACATTCGCGAATAGCTCACTACTATAGCCCAAGAGAACATCATCACCGTGAACCGTTTGTTGCGGAAAATGAGCGACATGAACATAGCGAGAGCAAAGGTGTTGGCTGCATGGCATGAGGGGAATCCGTATCTGCCTCCGCGATAGCCGTTGACGACATGCACCAAATGCGACAACGGATTGTTGAGATTGGCAGGACGCAGACGGCACACTTCGGGACGAATGAGAGATGCGCAAGTCTGGTCGGCTGCGAGTATTATCAATCCGATGGTGATCAGACATAGCGTTGCGCGTTTCCACGAGAAACGACGGAAGAGCATATACGTGAGCACTATGTAGAACGGCACCCATATCCAACGCCCACTGATACACCACATTACGGCATCGAAGAAAGGGCTGTGCGCACCGTTGACGATTAGCAAAAGACGGGCATCGAGATCGGTAAGCCACAAGATAATTTCCTTAAAAAAATTGAACCACATTTTTTAATTTTGTTTTATCAAACACTTGGCATTAAGAATAGTTTTGCAAAGTTACAATTAAATATCCAAACAACTACTTTCGGGACACAATTTTGCGCATTTTTATTGTTTTGTTCAATTGTTTCAGTAACTTTGTAGGATAAAGACATGTATTCACTAATTGTATCGTTATGACAGAAGGATATAAGAGTAAGAAGTATGGTGTGCCGACGAAGCGTTTCGTGCAGACCATGGACTTAAAGGACGACAGCGAACTGATTCGCAAATACCGCGAGGCTCACGACCGGGAGCATTTCTGGGATGAGATAAAGGAAGGCATCAAGACGGTGGGTATTCTTGAGATGGAGATATACATCTTGGGCAACCGACTGGTAATGATAGTGGATGCGCCGGTAGACTTCGATTGGGATACGGCTATGAAGCGCCTCGCTACCCTGCCCCGTCAGGAGGAATGGGAGAAGCATGTAGCTGAGTTCCAGAACTGCTCGGCAGACGCCACAAGCGACGAGAAGTGGCAGATGATGGAACGCATGTTCTATCTGTACGAGTAGATGGTGAGATGGTGAGATGGTGAGGTGGTGAGGTGGTGAGATTTGCATTGAATTCTTATCTACACCTGACGTTCACACATTATTGTATATATACATTATATATAGATTATCATCCAATTGCATCCATCTCTGCTACCAACAGATTTAAAGAATAAAAACAGATAAGGAGAATCAAAAAACGATTGAACACTTAACACAAAATACAGACAGCAAATGAAGAAACTTTTATCGTTGCCCCCAAATCTTGTGGGCAGTTTTCACGACATAACCGAACTGCCGCAGAGCGAGTGGTTCTGTACTAACGACCCTGTGGGCAAGAAGCTCGGTTCGGGCGGCGGCACAACATGGCTGCTGCGTGCGGCTTACGAGGACTATAAAGCTCAGAACGCCGACGCTGCGAGCTTCGACGAATGGCTGGCAGCCGACAAGCGACTGCTGCTGCACGCCGGCGGACAGAGCAGACGTCTGCCGTCTTACGCTCCGTCGGGCAAGATACTCACGCCGCTGCCGGTGTTCCGCTGGGAGCGCGGACAGAGTCTGAACCAGAACCTGCTGTCGCTGCAGGTGCCGCTCTACCAGCGCATCATGGACATCGCCCCGCGCGGTCTGAACACGATGATAGTGAGCGGCGACGTTTACATACGCTCTACAGAACCGCTGCAGCCGATACCCGAGGACGCAGACATCGTATGCTACGGCCTGTGGCTTGGCCCCGAGATTGCGAAGGACCACGGCGTGTTCGTAAGCACCCGCGAGAAGCCCACCGAACTGAAATGCATGCTTCAGAAGCCTTCGGTGGAGGCGCTCTCGGCGCTGCTCACCGACCATTTCTACCTCACCGACATCGGCGTATGGATTCTCTCAGACCGCGCCGTGAAGGTGCTCATGCAGCGTTCTACAAACGGAACCGACATAGCGAAAGACGAGGTGGTGAACTACGATATGTACGGCGAGTTCGGCTGCGCTCTCGGCTACGAGCCGGGCGTGAAGGACGAGACAGTAAACGCGCTGAAGACCGTGATACTGCCGCTGCCGGGCGGCGAGTTCTACCATTTCGGTACATCGCACGAGCTGCTCTCGTCGATGCTCGCCATACAGAACATCGTGAACGACCAGCGCGAGATTATGCACCACGACCGCAAGCCCCATCCGTCTATCTTCGTGCAGAACACAGAGCTGAAGCCCAAGTGGACACAGCAGAACCGCAACGAGTGGGTGGAGAACGCATACGTAGGCGAGAACTGGACGCTGACGCAAGACAACATCGTGACCGGCGTGCCGGAGAACGACTGGACGCTGACACTCGCCGAGGGTCAGTGCGTAGACGTAGTGCCTGTAGGCACAGACAGCTGGGCTGTGCGTCCGTACGGCTTCAACGACAAGTTCCGCGGCGACCTGGCAGACGTAGAATACCTCGGCCGTCCGTTCGCAGAGTGGGCAGCCGAGCGCGGCATTGACATCAACGCGATAGAAGGTCGCCACGACCTGCAGGCAGCACGCATCTTCCCCGTTGTGGACAACACCGACGACATGGGCATCGTGCTGCGCTGGATGCTCGGCGAGAGTACACTGGCAGAGGGCAAGGCTATATGGGAGAAGGCACAGCGCATGAGCGCCGACGAGATAAGCGCCGAAGCCAACCTGCGCCGTCTTGTGGAGCAACGCACCAAGTTCCGCCTGAAAAACCTGCCGATGATTGCGAAGAACTGGCAGCACAGCGTGTTCTACCAGAGCGACCTGCAGACCGTAGCACGCGAGTACGGCAAGCACAACGTGCCATTGCCCGACGCCCTGCCCGAGCAGGCACCGCTTCTGACGCGCACCTGCGACGCCATGTTCCGCTCAGAAGCCGAGCGTCTGCGTTCAGGAGGCAACGCACAGAGCGCCGATAATGCAAAGAAATTCGAGGCAGAAGCGTTCTCACTGCTCCGCGAAGGACTCACCACAGAGGCGTTGCGCGTGAAGCAGCGCCCGCACCTGTCGGTATATGCCGACCAGATTGTATGGGGCCGTTCGCCGGTGCGCATCGACATAGCCGGCGGATGGACCGACACACCGCCGTTCTGCCTCATGGAGGGCGGCAACGTGGTGAACCTCGCCATCAACCTCAACGGACAGCCGCCTCTGCAGACTTACGTAAAGCCCTGCGCCGAACCGCACATCATACTCAGAAGTATCGACCTCGGTGCATCTGAGATTATCACCACATACGACGAACTGTCGGCATACAACAAGGTAGGCTCGCCGTTCTCAATACCGAAGGCAGCACTCTCGCTCGCCGGATTCCTGCCGCGCTTCTGCAAGGACAGCTACCGCACACTCGAGGAGCAGTTGCGTGCGTTCGGTTGCGGCATCGAGGTGACGCTGCTCTCGGCGATACCAGCCGGAAGCGGACTCGGCACCAGTTCGCTGCTTGCGTCGACGGTGCTCGGAGCGCTCAGCGACTTCTGCGGACTCGGCTGGGACAAGACCGAGATTGGCCACCGCACACTCGTTCTCGAACAGCTGCTCACCACCGGCGGCGGCTGGCAAGACCAGTACGGTGGACTTCTGCCTGGCATAAAGCTGCTGCAGACAGAGCGCGGATTCAGTCAGAGTCCGGATGTGCGCTATCTGCCCAGCGATCTCTTCCAGCAGCCCGACTACCGCGAATGCCACCTATTATATTATACAGGCATCACGCGCACGGCAAAGACTATCCTCGCCGAGATTGTGCGCCGCATGTTCCTCAACGAGCACGACGAACTGCTGCAGTTGCGCGAGATGAAAGCGCACGCTCTTGAGATGTTCGACGCAATACAGCGCCTCGACTTCGAACGCATGGGACGTCTCGTCGGCAAGACATGGCAGCAGAACCAACTGCTCGACGCCGGCACCAATCCGCCTGCCGTAGAAGCACTCACAAGACTCATAGACGACCTCTGCCTCGGCTACAAACTGCCTGGCGCAGGTGGCGGCGGCTACCTATACATGGTGGCTAAGGACGTGGAAGCAGCTGCACGCATACGCAGCATTCTCAACGAGAACCGACCGAACGACAAGGCACGCTTCGTAGAGATGAGCCTGTGCAAGGACGGATTCCAAGTGAGCAGAAGCTAATACTACTTTAGTTGAAATAAAACAAAAAACACGAGCTGGAAAGATTTTCCAACTCGTGTTTTTTTTGTTTTTAAGCCTTACTATGCCTTTCTAAGCCTCTTTAAGCCGTACTAAGCCATTGCTGACTTCTGGTATTATTTCAATAAGCCTTTCTAAGCCTCTTTAAGCCTTCATAAGCCGAGGAAGAAGGCAAACTAAGCCGAGGAAGAAGCCTTTCTAAGCCTCTTTAAGCCTTCATAAGCCGAAAAGGAAGGCTAACTAAGCCCTCCCCGACGGGGAGGGTTGGGAGGGGCTTTACTTGCGAACCACCTTCTTTCCGTTCACGATGTAGAAGCCGCGAGCGATGCCGTCGAGCGATTTAACGCCCTTGGCGATGCGCTTGCCGTCTACGGTGAAGACGTCGAAGTAAACGCTCTCGCCTTTTGCAGCCGAAGTGACGAAAGTGAACATCACGTAAGGCAGAGAAGTATATTCAGCAGGTATGTTACAGTCGTTGTGCGCCAATCCTTGGCAGAGTTGTCGAGCTTGCTGTAGTCGACAACACAGAGCTGCTTCTCAGAGAGGTCGGGCTTGCGTATGTAAACCACCACCTTGCCATTGGCGTCAGCCAGTGTAGACTTCGTAGAGAACACAAGAGTCGAGTTTGCGGCGCCCTTGAGCGAAATCTTACCCGAACCGAGCAGCGCAGCATCCTTGGCAGAAGCCGATACATAGCCGGCGCAGCCACCGTCGCCATCAGCAGAGAAGCCCTGCATAAGGCTGAATGTAGACTTCTCGCTACCCTTCTCCTCGATAAACCACATGCTGTTGTCGAGTCTGCCGCCCTTGAAGTGCTCCTCGAACGGCAAGTCGTACGGCTTGCCCACGATGATGCCCGGCGACATCGCGCGCGGACCCTCGCCTACCGAGTTCTCTGCACCGAGAGCGTAGTTGATCCCAAATCGGTCATTAGAAAATGACAAGAAACTTTTTCTAATGACCGATTTGGGTTAAAGTTCATTATTGATAGGTTATTAAAAAAAGTGACTTACAAGTAAGTTAAAAATGAGAATTGAAAATTGAAAGTTGAGAATTGAAAATTGAGAGTTGAGAATTGAAAATTGAAAGTTGAGAATTGAAAATTGAGAGTTATGATTACCTTTATTGATATACTTTAATAGCATAATATTTAGCAATATTGCATATCATAACTCTCAATTCTCAATTCTAAATTCTCAATTCTAAATTCTCAACGATAATCAGAATTATCGAAGTTCGGTCTGGAAGAACTGCGCCACCTGTCTGAGCAAGTGGTTGCGTGTGTTGCCTCCGTAGATGCTGTGGTTGCGGTTGGTGTAGTAGAGTTCGCGGAAGTCTTTGTCAGCCTGTACGAGAGCCTCCGAATACTCGTATGCGTTCTGCGGATGCACGTTATCGTCGGCTGTGCCGTGGCAGATGAGCAGAGCGCCGTGCAGCTTAGAGGCACGTTCAATCGGGTTGGTGGCATATCCGTCGGGGTTCTCCTTCGGTGTGCGCATGTAGCGCTCGGTGTAAACCGAGTCGTAGAACTTCCAGTTGGTAGGCGGCGCGATAGCCACACCTGCGCGGAACACGCCGCGACCCTCCGACATACTCATCAGCGTGTTGAATCCGCCGTAGCTCCAGCCCCAGATTCCGATGCGGTTTTTGTCTACGTATGGCAGCGTGCCGAGATAGATGGCAGCCTCAACCTGGTCTTTCGACTCGAGGTCGCCAATGTTCAGATATGTACACTTCTCGAACTCTGAACCGCGTCCGCCTGTTCCGCGTCCGTCAACGCATACGCAGATGAAACCCTGCTGAGCCAGGTAAGAGTCGAACGCACCGCCCGAGCCCATCGAGCCTGCGCTCCATTCGTCCTTCACCATCTGGCTGCCCGGTCCGCTGTACTGGTGCATGATGACAGGATAGCGCTTTGACGGGTCGAAGTTCTGCGGCTTCAGAATCCATCCGTTCAGCTTCACGCCTTCCGAAGTGGTGAACTCGAACGGTTCGCGCTTGCAGAATCCGTACTCAGCCGCGAGCTTTTTCAGCGCAGCATTGTCCTGAAGCGTAGAGATTACCTTGCCCTCACGAGTGCGAGTAGTATATATATAAGGTGTGTTGTAGTCGCTCCATGTGTTGATGAAGTACTGGTAGTCGCCCGAGAAGAGAGCCGAGTTCCATCCCTTCTGATTGGTGAGTCGCTCGGTCTTGCCGTTCTTGTGCGCCACAAACACCTGACGGTCTGCCGCTCCGAGCGCAGCCGCCTGATAGTAGACGTCGCCCGTCTTGGCGTCGTAGCCGTACACCTCGGTGATATCGTAGTTGCCCTCGCCGATAGTGCGCAACAACTGACCATTCATGTTGTAAACGTAGAGCTTCATGTAGCCCGAGCGGTCGCTCGGCAGAAGAATGTTGTTGCCGATGAACTTCACGCCCTCCATGGCTTCCTCCTTAACATACTTGGGCACCGACTCCTTCACGATGAGCTGCGCAACGGTGCTACGCGGGTTCACGCCGTAGAGGCAGAGCTCGTCCTGATGGCGGTTCATGGTGTATACCACCACACGCGCCGGGTCTACAGTAGCCTTGATGCGCGGCATGTAGCCGTCGGCGTCGAGCGGCACCTCAAGCTTCGAAATCTTGTGCGACTTGATGTCGTAGCTCCAAGCCGACACGAGACTGTTGTCCTCGCCCGCCTTGGGGTACTTGTACTCGTAATAGCCGGGGTAGATGTCGTTCTCCATCTTCTCGGGCTTCAAGCCCTTGTACATCTGCAGCGAGTAGGTCTTCACACGTTGCTCGTCATAGCGCAGCCAGCAAATCATAGTGCCGTCGGCGTTGAACGTGAGCGCACGATTGAAGCCGAACTCCTCCTCGTTCACCCAGTCGGGCAAGCCGTTGATAACCTCGTTGCGCTTGCCGTCCTTCGTCACCTGAATCTCTGCGTTGTCGTAGAGCAGCTTCACGAGGAAGATGTTATTGTCGCGCACGAACGCCACCTGCAGTCCGTCGTTCGACCATACCGGCACCTGCTGCTTGTCGCCGTCCGAAAGGCGCGCCAGCTTGTGCGAAGCGATGGTGTATATGTAGTACGTAGCGCGGAACGAGCGGCGGTAGATGCGCTCCGTCTCGGTCTGTATGAGCATACGTGTGCCGTCGGGCGAGAGGATGTATCCGTCGAAGTCCTTTATTTTCTTGCCCATCGTGTTGTCCACGTCGAAGAGCGTAGCAATCTTCTTGCCCGTCTTGAACGAATAGCTCTCCACACGCTTGCCGTCGTCGCTGATGCGCGCATAGGTGTCGGTGCCTTCGATAGGGTTGATACCGTTCACGGTCTTCGCCGCAAACTTACCGCTTGTGATGTCCTTTATCGACAGTTTCTCGGCTGCCGACATGCTTGTAACAAACATGACTAATGCTGTAAAAATAAATAGTAATCGTTTCATTATCATTATTTTGATTTTCAATCTACAAATTTACAGCTATTTCTTCACACTATGAAATGAACGCGCGATTTTAATATACACATACGATTATAATATAAGTTAAAAACCCCAAGGACGGAACGCATCTGTGATATTTTCTGTAAATTTGCAGTGATATATCACACATTTTTTGAAATTAGTATGTTGGAGAATAACGCAGCACAAACGGAGCGTAAGAATCCGTTTTTTGAACCTTATAACACCCCGCACGACACAGTTCCGTTCAATCGCATAGAGATAGGCGACTACGAGGAGGCTTTCCTCGAAGGAATACGCCGCGACGACGAGGAGATAGAAAAGCTCGTGAACGACCCCGAAACCCCTACTTTCGAGAACACCATTGTGCGTGTAGACAACGAGAACGGCGAGAACTACTACGACTTGCTCTCACGCGTGTCTACCGTGTTCTCGTGCATGCTCAGTGCCGAGACTTGCGACGAGCTGGATGCTCTGGCGCAGAAGATGAGTCCGATACTCACAAAGCACGCCAACGACGTGAAGCTTAACAAGCGCCTCTTCGAGCGCATCAAGTACGTATACGAGAACCATCGCGAGCTGACCGCCGAGGAGCAGATGCTGCTCGACAACTGCTACGATGGTTTCGTGCGCAGCGGTGCGCTGCTCGACGACGAGGGAAAGGAGCGCCTGCGCAACCTCACGGAGGAGGCAAGTCTGCTCTCGCTGCAGTTCTCGCAGAACCTGCTGAAGGAGAACAAGGCGTTCACGCTGCACATTACAGACGAAGCACAGCTCGACGGACTGCCCGAAACGGCACGCGAAGCGGCGGCTCTCGCTGCTAAGGAGGCAGAGAAGGAGGGCTGGCTCTTCACGCTCGACTATCCGAGCTACTCGCCGTTCATGACCTACTCCACTCAGCGCGAGCTGCGCCGCCAGCTCTACATGGCACGCAACACCGAGGGCACACACGACAACACAGAGAACAACCTCGAGATATGCAAGCGCCTCGTCAACTTGCGCCGCGAGATAGCGCAGCTGCTGGGCTACGAGACATACGCCGACTACGTGCTCGTGCATCGCATGGCGTCTAACGCCGAGAACGTGTACAAGCTGCTCAACGACCTCATCGACGCATACAAGCCTACAGCCGTTGAGGAGGTGAAGGCGCTGGAACGCGAGGCGAAGCAGACCGAGGGCGACGACTTCGTGATGGAGCCGTGGGACTTCAGCTTCTACTCGCACAAGCTGCAGATGCGCGAGTACAATCTCGACGCCGAGATGCTACGCCCCTACTTCGAACTGTCGAAGGTTATCGACGGCGTGTTCGGCTTGGCTACGCGCCTCTACGGCATCACGTTCAAGGAGAGCACGGACATTCAGGTGTACCATCCCGACGTGAAGGCTTACGAGGTGTTCGACAAGGACGGTTCGTTCCTTGCCGTGTTCTACGCCGACTTCCATCCGCGCAAGGGCAAGCAGGGCGGAGCCTGGATGACAGAGTTTCAGGGGCAGTGGATAGACCGCAAGGGTGTGAACGTTCGTCCGCACGTAAGCGTGGTGATGAACCTCACAAAGCCTACCGACGAGAAGCCGGCGCTGCTCACGCTGGGCGAGGTGGAGACCTTCCTGCACGAGTTCGGTCACTCGCTGCACGGCATGTTTGCCAATACACGCTTCGAGAGTCTGAGCGGCACCAACGTATGGTGGGACTTCGTTGAGTTGCCATCGCAGTTCATGGAGAACTACTCGGTAGAGAAAGAGTTCCTGCGCACCTTCGCCTTCCACTACAAGACGGGCGAACCGATGCCCGACGACCTCATTGAGCGCATCGTGCGTTCGCGCAACTTCATGGCAGCTTACGCCTGTCTGCGCCAGGTGAGCTTCGGTCTGCTCGATATGGCTTACTATACGAAGAAGGAGGAGTTCACAGCAGACATCATTCCGTTCGAGAAGAAGGCGTGGGAGAAGGCGATGGTTACGAAGCAGTTGCCCGACACGTGCATGACAACGCAGTTCTCGCACATCATGGCGGGCGGATATGCTGCTGGCTACTACAGCTACAAGTGGGCTGAGGTGCTCGACGCCGACGCGTTCAGCGTGTTCAAGAAGAACGGCATCTTCGACCATAAAACAGCGCAGAGTTTCCGCGACAATATCCTCTCGAAGGGTGGCACCGAGCATCCGATGACGCTCTACAAGCGTTTCCGCGGACAGGAGCCTACTATCGACGCTCTGCTCGAGCGCAACGGAATAAAGAAATAGAGTTTTCTTAGCGGAGGCTTCCACCTTCGCTACGATGAAGAATAAAAACAACAACGATATGCCAACAAACGAAACAAAAGAGAGCAAGCAGCTTAAGCTCGACCTGCGCTATCTGCGCATGGCGCGCATCTGGGCAGAGAACAGCTACTGCCAGCGCCGCAAGGTGGGCGCGCTGGTCGTGAAGGAGAAGATGATCATCAGCGACGGCTACAACGGCACACCGAGCGGATTCGAGAACGTCTGCGAGGACGCTACCGACACCACGAAGCCCTATGTGCTACACGCCGAGGCAAACGCCATCACCAAACTGGCACGCAGCTCCAACAACAGCGACGGCGCTACGCTCTACGTTACGGCGGCGCCCTGCATCGAGTGCTCGAAGCTCATCATACAGGCTGGCATAAAACGCGTGATATACGCCGAGCAGTACCGTCTGAACGACGGCATCGACCTGCTACGACGCGCTAACATAGAAGTAATATATCTAAATCCAGACGATTATGAACACAAAGAAACCGAATAGGTTCATGCCGTTGATAATGGCTCTCTGCGTGATAGTGGGCATACTCATTGGCACGTTCTACGCGAACCATTTCTCTGGCAACCGACTGAATATCATCAACTCGGGTTCGAACCGACTCTCGAACCTACTGCACATCATCAACGACCAGTATGTAGACAAGGTGGACATCGACTCGCTCGTCGACATCGCCATTCCGCAGATACTTGCCGACCTCGACCCCCACTCCGTCTATATCTCGGCTAAGGATGCGCAGGCTGTGGCCGACGACCTGAAGGGTTCGTTCTCTGGCGTGGGCATCGAGTTCACCATACGCCAAGACACCATCCGCGTGCAGAACGTGGTGAAGAACGGACCGGCTCAGCGCGCTGGCATCATCGCCGGCGACAAAATTGTGAGCGTCGACGGCAAACCGTTCGTGGGCAAGATAGTGACCAACGAGGAAGCTATGCGCCGACTGAAGGGTCCGAAGGACACGAAGGTGAAGCTCGGCGTGGTGCGCTACGGACAGAAAGCCGTGAAATACTTCACCATCACACGTGGCGACATACCGCAGAAGAGCATCACTGCGGCATATATGCTCGACGAGAACACGGGCTATATAAAGGTGAGAAGCTTCGGCGAGACTACTTATCCCGAGATGCTCATCGCGCTGGCTCAGCTCTCGCAGGAAGGCTTCCAGAACCTGGTCATCGACTTGCGCGACAATACGGGCGGATACATGAACTCTGCTGTGCAGATGGCTAACGAGTTCTTGCCGAAGAACAAGCTCATAGTGTATATGGAGGGCCGCAAGTCGCCGCGTCAGGACTTCCGTTCCGACGGTCACGGCTCTTATCAGAAGTTGCCGCTCTGCGTGCTTATCAACGAGGGCTCGGCGTCTGCATCCGAGATCTTCGCCGGAGCCATACAGGACAACGACCGCGGCACCATCATCGGTCGCCGTTCGTTCGGCAAGGGTCTTGTTCAGCAGCAGCTTGGCTTCCCCGACGGCTCTATGATACGCCTCACCATCGCACGCTACTACACCCCATCGGGTCGTTGCATACAGAAGCCGTTCACGGCGGGCGACACCAAGGACTACGAGAGCGACATCGTAACGCGATATGAGCACGGCGAGTTCTTCTCGCAGGACAGCATAAAGCATCAGGGTCCGGCTTATCACACCGGCATCGGTCGCACGGTGTACGGCGGTGGCGGCATCACGCCCGACATCTTCGTGCCAGAAGACACGCTCGGCATGACAAGCTACTACAAGCAGGCGGCTATGTCGGGCCTCATCCTGCAGTTCGCCTTCACCTATACCGACAACAACCGTCCGAAGCTGAACACCTTCAGAGACATGATGGCGATGTCGAAGTATCTGGTGCAGCAGAACACGGTGGAGAAGTTTGCAGCATACGCCGACAAGAACGGACTGAAGCGCCGCAACCTGATGATACGCAAGTCGCACAAGCTGCTCGAGAAGTCCATCAACTCGCGCATCATCTACAACATCATGAACGATGAGGCGTGGACAGCATATCTCAACCTCGACGACCCGACGATTGAGAGGGCGCTCGTCGTGTTCAAGAACCATGCTGCGTTCCCGAAGAAACCCGGTATTAAGAAGTAAATTGAGAGTTGAAAGTTGAGAGTTGAGAGTTATGATTACCCAAAAGAGCGAGTTTTTTGCATTATGTTCTAACAATAATTCATATCATAACTCTCAATTCTCGATTCTCAACTCTCAACTAAATCAAACTTTAGCTAATATGAAAAAATCTGAACTCCGCAAAGAGATAAAGAACCGCAAACGACAGTTCACGAGCCAGCAGCTCAGCGAACTGTCGTTTGCTGTAATTATGCGTCTGCTCGCCCACAAGCGACTGAAGGACGCCCGCACCGTGATGCTCTACTACTCGCTGCCCGACGAGGTGTATACACACACGCTGGTCGATGCGCTGCTTGCCAGCGGCAAGCGGGTGCTGCTGCCTCGCGTCACGGGCGAAGGCACTATGGAACTGCGCCTTTACACCGGTCCGCAAAGTCTCGAACAAGGTGCTTACAACATCATGGAACCCGTTGGCGAGGTATTCACAGACTATGCGCAGATAGACCTCGCCGTGATACCTGGCGTGGCGTTCGACCGCCAACTCAACCGCATGGGACGCGGCAAGGGTTTCTACGACCGACTGCTGCCGCAGCTCGGCGACGCCTACAAGATTGGCATCTGCTTCGACTTTCAGCTTGTTGAGAGCATAGAGTGTGAAGAGCACGACATCAGAATGGACGAAGTAATATCAGGAAAATAGAATTAGATATGAGCATAAGACTAAGCATCATCCCACGCACACTCCACTTCAAACAACCTGCCGGAACGTCGCGCGGCGTTTACACCACGCGCCAGTCGTGGTTCGTCACGGCTACCGACGACGCACGTCCCGGTGTGCTGGGCGTTGGCGAATGTGCGCCGCTGCCCGACTTGAGCTGCGACGCCAGCCCCGAATATGAGGAGCGTCTCCAGGAGCTTTGCCGCATCGTGGAGCAGCAGGGCGACATCTGCTACGACGCATTGCGTCCGTATCCGTCGGTTCTGTTCGGACTCGAGACGGCGCTGCTCGACCTCGAGCGTGGCGGCACAGGCGTGTTGTTCGACAACAGTTTCGCTCGTGGCGAGACAGGCATACCTATCAACGGACTGGTGTGGATGGGCAACTACGAGGAGATGTTGCAGCGCTTGGAGGAGAAGATGCGTGCCGGCTTCAGATGCGTCAAACTGAAGATTGGCGCCATCGACTTCGACCGCGAACTCGACCTTGTGCGCCACATACGCAGCGCCTTCACGAAAGAGCAGATTGAGCTGCGCGTAGACGCCAACGGCGGATTCACTGCCGACTGTGCGCTGCAGCGTCTCGAACAGCTTGCGCAGTACGACATCCACTCTATCGAGCAGCCGATTCGCCAGCACCAATGGGCGGAGATGGCGGCGCTCTGCAAGACTACGCCGATACCTATCGCGCTCGACGAGGAGCTTATCGGCGTAAACGACCGGGCCGTGAAGGAGCAACTGCTCGACACTATCCGTCCGCAGTACATCATCCTGAAACCGTCGCTGCACGGCGGAATGCACGGATCGCGCGAATGGATAGCGCTTGCTGGCGAACGCGGCATCGGTTCGTGGATAACGAGTGCACTGGAGAGCAACGTGGGTCTGAACGCAATAGCTCAGTTCGCCGCGGATGTCTACGGCGACAACATAACCATGCCGCAAGGACTTGGCACGGGGCTGCTCTTTACCGACAACATACCTATGCCGCTCGAGATTCGCGGCGACCGTTTGTGGAGAACACGATAGACACCCTCATTCTATTTCTTGCGAAAGCAATACTGTCTGACTACGGCTCCAGCGTCGTCGGCGAGTATTTTTGTGAAACCCGACGCAGGAGTATTGATGGTAAGCGGCTGCGCCTGAGACACCAGCTGCTTGCCGTTCACCGCCACGCTCAACTTATTTCCCTTCACGCTGACGTTCGCCGTAGACCACTCGCCTACTGCCTCGAACTTGTGCCATTTGTTTTCGCCCTCAACACACACGCCACGCTTTGCGTCGAACTTCAGAATCGGCGTCGAGTGCAGACTGAGCGTGAGCAGACCCTCCGCACGCCAGTCGAACGCCATGTCAAAGTCGGTCAGCTCGTCGTGCATCACCCAGAAGCCGCGCTTCTCCATGCTTGTCTGCTCGGTATGCGAGAGGTTTAACGCGCCGTCAGCCCGCCAGTTGTCGATAGCCGCAAGCGCCTGATCGATATAAGCATCCACGCCCTGCTCGTCGTAGTGGCGTATGAACGACTGCTTCGCCTTGTAGAGCAAGGCGTTGACAAGTTTTCCGCGGTTCATCTCGGGATGCGTCGCCACGAACTCCGTAACCGCCAGCGCCATTGCGTCGGCATACTGCTCCTTGCCGTAATAGCGCGTGATGTAGACGAACGCCTGCACGGTGTGCGTGTGCCCCATCGCCACCACAATCTGCGTGCGCAGCACATCGTCAGCCGCAAGAGCATCGGCATCGCGCAGCAGCAGGTAGAGTTCTGTGCCGTTCAGCTCGCCCTTCTGCGCAGCATGGTCGGCAAGCACGAGGAAGCGCGCCAACACCGCATTGCGGTCGGCGCCCTCACGGCGCGCAGCAAGCCTCAGCAGTTCGGGCAGCGCCTTACGTGCGTTGTCCATGATGATAAGACTGTCGGCTACGGGCGACGGCTGACGGGCTATGCTCTCCACCTCGCGGCGCAGACTCTCCGTCCAGAGCGGCAGAGCCGTAGGCTTCTGTTTCTGCGCGGGCGCTATGCCAGCAACCGAAGACGACGCCGAAGCCGCCTTTCCGCGACGTGCGCTGATCACGGCGAGCAGCTTTTCCTTCACCGCAGGGTTCGTCTTGGCAGCCTCTGCCAGTCGGTCGTCGATGTCGGGCATAGCCACGAGCATCTGCGCCACGGTCGGAGCGAGCTGGTCTATCTCAAGATACATAGCCACATGCGCCACATCGTTGGGCTTAGCCACAAGAGCCAGCTGCTCGAGCACGTGCTGCTGCACGTCGGGCTCGTAGCTGCGGTCGATAGCCTTCTTCAGTCCCTGTCGCACCACGTCCACATACTTCATGCCCGTGGGCTTAAGGCTGTACGCCACGATGTCGTCGATGAGCTTCAGACAGGCGTGCTGCTGACGCACGTCGTCGGCATCGCCCATTCGGCTGAGCATCTCTATGCTCACATCGGCGTTGTTCGCCAGCGAATCGAGAATGTCTATAGTCGGCGTGCGCCCCGTCAGGGCTATCTGCTTCACAGCCTCCGTAGAGTACTTCTCTATGGCACGACGACTCATCTGCGCCACCGCCACGATGTGGCAGCAGAGCATCATAATCAGGAATAAAGTCTTTTTCATGCTGCAAAGTTACAATTTATTACGCAGATTTGTCGTAACTTTGCATAAAATAGGCGGCGCCTCGGCAATTAAAGTAAACTTTATTGCACTCGGCTTGCACTATTTTTGCATAAAATAGGCGGCGCCTCGGCAATTAAAGTGAACTTTATTGCACTCGACTTGCACTATTTTTGCATAAAATACTGAAAAAACGATAAAGATGCAGAACATAGACAAAAGCATACTACGCATAGCCCTGCCCTCAATAGTGGCTAACATCACCGTGCCGCTGCTCGGACTGGTAGACATGGCTGTCTCGGGACATCTCGGCAACGCCGTGTACATCGGCGCGGTGGCTGTAGGTTCGATGATATTCAACGTCATCTACTGGGTGTTCGGCTTTCTGCGCATGGGCACGAGCGGAATGACATCGCAGGCGCTCGGACGGCGCGACATGGGTGACGTGGCTACCACGCTGGCGCGCTCCATCGCCGTGGCTATAGGCGTGGCGGCGTTCATTCTGCTGCTGCAACGACCGCTCGGCACGGCTACTCTCGCCCTCGTCGGCGCCACGGAGGAGATAAACGCCGAGGCGTGGCACTACTTCCGCATCTGCGTCTGGGGCGCACCTGCCATGCTCTGCCTGTACAGTCTGACGGGCTGGTACATCGGCATGCAGAACACACGCCTGCCTATGTTCATCTCTATTATGCAGAACGTGGTGAACATCGCAGCCAGCTGCACGTTCGTCTACGCCTTCGGCATGAAGGTGGAGGGCATAGCGTTGGGCACACTCACGGCGCAATACGCCGGTCTGCTCGTCAGCCTGTCGCTCTGGAGCGCCACCTACGGCAAGCGCATACTGCGTCATGTAGAGTGGCGGCGCATCGTGGAGGGCACGGCTATGCGTCGCTTCTTCGGCGTGAACCGCGACATCTTCCTGCGCACGCTGTGCCTCGTGGCTGTCAACTTCTACTTTCTCTCAGCCGGTGCGTCGCAGGGCGCAGTGGTGCTGGCTGTGAACACGCTGCTCATGCAGCTCTTCACGCTCTACTCATACGCGATGGACGGCTTCGCCTTCGCCGGCGAGGCGCTCTGCGGCAAACACTACGGCGCGCGCAACCACAAGGAGTTCGGTCGCACGGTGCGCCGCCTCTTCGCCTGGGGCGCAGCGCTCACCGCCGCCTACACGCTCGTCTACGCCGTGGGCGGCACGGGCTTTCTCGCTCTGCTCACCGACGAGCCTAACGTCGTGGCTGCCGCCGCCGACTATGCTCCGTGGGCTGTTCTGATTCCGGTCTGCGGCTTGGCGGCGTTCATCTGGGACGGCGTCTTCATCGGCACCACCAACACGCGCGGCATGTTCGCCGCCACGGCTGTAGCGATGCTGGTCTTCTTCGCCGTCTATCTCTCGCTGCGCGGCGTGTGGCACAACCATGCGCTGTGGCTTGCATTCCTGGCGTATCTCGCAGCAAGAGGAGCGGTGCAGAGCGCGATATATTTGAGGACCGCAAGGTAGAGGTCCTCAAATAAATGGGGACTGCATACAATTTGCCACAGAAAATATAATATCTTGAAAATCACATGCAAATTTGCTCATCAGAAACAAAATCGAAAAAAGTTGCACACTCTTCTATCTTTTTTTCTATTCTTTTCTTTGCAATTTCACAATACCTTTTTTCAATTTCAAATCCAATAAACTTTCGCTTCAGTTCCACTGCAACAGCTCCTACAGTTCCTGAGCCCATGAAAGGGTCAAGAACAAGATCATTCTTGTTAGTAAATCCCAGCATCAACCGTTTAATTAAATCTTCAGGAAATTGGGCAGGATGAGCAGTTCGTTCCACAGAAGAACGATTTGCACCTGAAGTAACCTTAGCTATTTCCCAGATATCAGAAGGATTTTTACCAATTGAATTACAACGCAATTTTCCTTTCTTCTTTTGATTTGGATATTTAACATTAGGATCCCTTATTGAATCAAGATTAAAAGTATAACAATCTTTATCCTTAACATACCAAAGAATTTTTTCATTTCGAGGAGACAAATATTTCTTTGCAGCAATACCAGCCTCATAATGCCAAATAATTTCTTGATTTAAATAAAATGGAATCTTGTCCCATATAAGGTATGGGATAGGCACAGCTCTTCCTTTATCTCTAACTGACAAATACCCAACATTCAATAAAAAATTGCCCGTAGACAGAGTTATTTTTTCAATACTCCTTGCAATACGAGAAAGCCAACTTAAATAATCGCCAAGTGGCATAATATCCTCATATTCTTTCCCTATATTATATGGAGGACTGGTAATTGTAGACGCAAGACATGGAGTATTCAAATGTTTCAAAGCATTTTCACAATCCATATTGTATAGCAATCCATACTCACATTCAAAAAATGGTTCACCTAAGGTTTGCTTTATTTCTTCAAACATACGCTTCTTTTTTAAATGCAAAATTAATAATAATTTATTCCAAAGTACAAGATTCTGAGGTAGAATGTTTTTATTTATTTATTTTTGCACGGAAATAAAATTTTAAATCATTTTATAGCTCTATAAATTTCAATCAATTTATTTTTATATGCTTCAGGTTTTAAGCGGGCCTGCTGCCCTGTCGCTGCTTTCTGCGCAATCCAATCCTTATGCTCCAAATAACCAAAACGAATAATCGTAATCTTGGGACGAGGGTTAAATTTGCTAATTTTTTCAAAATTTATTGTTATATAGTAACCATTCTTGTCTTTTGTTTCAGAATCAGAAGAAGGTTGTGCATAGCTTCGATTTGCAAATATTTGGGTGGCATTAGAAGATGCTTTTATCTCAATACCCATTGAAAGATCTTTCATATCATGAATATCTTTCTCGTTTTTAAGTTCACCAACTTTATACCTTTTGGGAAATTCCAGTGATAAATAGTGTGCTACTAGTTCATGAAGAAAGAAACTTAGTATTTGTGGTGAAGGAAATATTTCTTTACCTATACTAAATGAACCAATTTTAGAATTAAATATGTCCTCCCATGATTTTAACACAACTTCCTTGATTTTATCTTTAAGAGGATGCTTATTAACCAGCTCTTCTGTTTTTGAGTGCCATTTATCTACTGGCAAATTAATATAAGGTGATTCCATATAATTATAATCTATCATTAAGTTCTGAAAAAAAATCCATATATGAAGTATTAATTGCACCACAAATATCAATTAACTCAATAACATCAATACGTCGTTCACAAGTTTCAATCTTGCTAACAACAGTTTGACTAACATTCAATTTTTCTGCTAATTGAATTTGCGTTATACCAGATGCTTCTCTTTTTTGTCTAAGTAATGCAATCATAGTATGATATCTTTTCTGATGAATACTTTTTTCCATTCTTTTTTTTTACAAAGGTATAATCCAAACTTCATTATTCCAAAATAGAATATCAAAGAAGGATGAATATACTTCATAAGAATAAATATATATTCATTATAAGTGTTTACACTAAAATAGCTATCATTTTTACTGCTATTTAAAATTATAATTGACATCACTACTGTCCCGTTAAAGTGGACTAATCGTTCTTTGAATTAATTGAAATACAGTCTATTAGGTGGTGTTTGGGAATGAAACGGACTTGATTTCGTAACTTTGCAGTCAAATTAAAATGACTGCTAT
>SAMEA3663013__coassemble_547_pt1 | contig 27462 bp, 20 predicted proteins | sample SAMEA3663013__metabat2_low_PE_038 | metagenome-assembled genome bin SAMEA3663013 (sample SAMEA3663013) | pig gut metagenome | biome: pig gut; feature: pig-associated habitat; material: faeces | place: France | collected 2012 | reverse complement strand
CGGAAATCTGGCATAGCAAGAAAAACGACAGTCGCTTATCCCGAACTCAGGTTAAAAGGAAAATTATATGGTGAATATACAGAATTTGACATGCTTCACAAAATTAAGGTTGTATCCAATACCCTTTGTTTTTACGATAATCGTACAAAAACTAAAGCCTTTTTTAAGCTAAAGGATTCTATACCAAATAACTTGTATTTTCCTCATGAGGAAACTGACAGTGGATTGATTGGAGAAATGTTTTATTTTAGTAAGTGTCCGTAAAGGAGCGCAATATGAAAAGAACGGTCGACATTTTCATGTATATATTGTTGGGATTATCATTTTGCTCGATGATAATCAGTTGGGTAGTTGTTCCCAGTCTGGATAAATATGTGCTGTTTGATAAAATAGTATATGCAACAGACAGGGTGGTGTATTATGATCCAGACTATTTGCATCAGATTCCTATTGCACATTACTGTAGGGAGCAGCTGAAGAAAACGATAACTGAGAAGGAACTTCTTTTTTTCATCGAAAACCATCCTTCAACGTTTGCCAAAATGTATGCGTTCGGAATATTGCGTGAGAAAAATCCTTCATTGAGTTGCGATGTGGCTCTCCGTCACATCCATGATATGCGGAATGTCATTGTTTATGATACATGGTACAACAACTCAAAGGGTAGAGCCTACTATGACAAACCTATGATGGAGGCAATGTTCGACATTATGCATTTTTATCCTTATTACGGATCATTGGACGTTAACGATTCGTTAAGGATGGACAGCGTATTGCTGAACACCCCAAAGGTTTATTCGTTCCTTTATTTCAAGAAACTCTACTGTAAAGCCCCTCTTTCAGAGAAACTATATTCCATAGCCAAGCGCAACTATATGGATGGATATAACAATTATGCCTTGATATACATGGCTCGGTTTCGCCGTAAAGAAGATATCCCCGTCATTATGGATGCCTTGAAAAAGAAACCATTATATTGGGATTATTATAGGCAAGACGCACTTCCAGTGGAGAAAGAATGGAATCAGAACAACTTTTTGTGTAATATTGCGCTTATAGCTGTCAGCTATTTTCCTGACAAAGCATTCAAGCCATTGTTGGAGGAGTCATGCAAAAATTACAGAAGGAACGCCTGGACGAGAAAAGACAATGAATTGCCTTATATGACTGTATTCTCCACCAGTAAAATGGCCAATGCGTTGATGTCGTATGACGACACATGGTCATACAATGTCCTGATGAAGTTTATTACGGAAACGCCGGCAACAAAGTATGTTAAGTTAAGTAAGCTATACAGGAATATTAAAAAAGAATTTGGATTGAAAGCCAAACACAAGATGCCTTACGAACAAATATTCGATGATGATAATAAGAAAAAGAGCGACTGAAAAGCATATACGTCCTTGTATAATCTTTGTTAAAAGTATAGCCTTCCAGCGTACAGTCTATACATTATTTCGCTATATTTGCGATATGTAAAACCTAATCCACACCTTATGAGGTGTGAATGACGACAATGGAATAGTCATGTTTTTTCATCGAATAGATACTCATAAATATTTTCGAGGAGGAAAGGTACATAAAACTTTCCTTCTCGGATTCTGTATATTTGCATTTGTTTTGTTTAGGGTATTTTGGTATAGAACTTTTTATATTATCAATGAAGTAGAGTTCACTGTTTGGAAAACATATAAGGGATGCTATATAATACCTTATAAATATTGGGGAGTATTACCGCCAAAAGATAATTATCTTAGAATTTCCAATATAGGTATAGCTGATATTTTTATTTGTAAAGATAAAACACTATGTGTTTTTATTGATCCACAGTCAGATGGTGCGACGGAAACTGTATGCAAATTAAAATCATGTCAATACTATTCCTATTCCTATAGTACGGGTGATAAAGAAGAACTAAAAAGAAGTAGAGATTGGGTAGAAAAATGGAATAAATATCAGTCGAAATATCCATATATAAGTATTTATGCAAGAGTCATGAAAATTGAAATTAATGGGAAAGGTATACCAAAATAACTTGTATTTTCCTCATGAGGAACCACACACTTTTTCTGACGAATAATCAATCAAACCACACACTTTTTCTGACTTAACGCCCGTTACAAAGTGTGACATTCGAGCATGAACTCGTCCGCAATATACAGATTGCCGTACAGATAGAGTCCGGTCTTGCGGTTATGAAGGTCGGCGCAGGTCTTGCTGCGGTAGAAGAGGTCGAGTGCTTCTCAAGACGTCCATTCTCCATATTCTGTATATAATATTAATGTGGTTGTTTCTGCAAAACATAGCGATTTATATATGAATCTACAAATAAACTGAAAAAATATTGAGAAATACTTGACATCGCCTGCGCAGAACAGTACCTTTGCAAACGTGATCCGGAACACAACACAAAAAGAAAAACACACAGAGTATTAACCAAATCTAAAAAAGAAAGGAAAACACATTATGGCAGTGAATTACAAGATCTATCAGAGCAAGGCTAACAACGCAAGCAAGGGACTCTACTACGCTCGTGCGGCTTACCGCGAGTCGGTGGGCTTGAAGAAGCTCGCGGAGATAATGCAGGCGAACTGTACCGTGAAGTATTCGGACATCCTCGCCGTGCTCACCGAGCTGGCGGAGGTGATGAAGACCGAGCTGCTCAACTCGAACAGCGTGAAGATTGAGGGTCTGGGCACCTTCCGCATAACCCTGAAGTCGAAGGGCTGCGCGAACCTCAAGGAGTTCAAGCCGCAGAACCACATCATCGGCGCTCGCGTGCGCTTCGCACCGGAGGTGTACAAGGACATCGTGTCGGGCAAGCGCGTGAAGCCGATGCTCGCCGGCATGAAGGTGGCGGAGCTCGACGACTACAAGAGCGTGAAGCGCGCTGACGTGACTAAGGAGTAGCCTTATAACCATAGCGGAGACCATATCATACTGTGGTCTCCACTACTTTTTTAACGTAATACCATCAAATACCATGAAAAGAATGAATAAAGACACTTTGAAGACAATACTGAAGCTGATTGTGGCCATCGCTACGGCGGTGCTGAGTACGCTGGGCGTACAGGCAATGGTATATTAAGCTACCTCTGAACAAGGATGTATACACTCTGAAGTCAGGGGTATATATACATTATTTATAGCTCTGGCTTTGTGAAGTCAGAGCTATATTCTTTTACAGCTATCAATAGGCTGATGCGAACTTGGCGAACGGCACAACCTTTATGTTATATCCGTCCTTGTTTATTTCCCTCTCGTCGTTGTTGGTGATGATAATCAGGTTGTTGCATTTCAGTTCTTCGGCACATTCTATAAGACTTGTAACCTCGCGTTTCTCTGTTTTTGGTGAAGTCATGTCGTAGCATACCTGAATGAGCTGGTGTATTTGTGCGCCATTACGAGTAACGAAGTCTACTTCACGATCGTTGCGCGAACGATAGTAGAACAACGATGTCTCTACTTGGAAACCCTGGCGTAGCAGTTCCACGAATACCTCGTTCTCTAACAAGCGTCCCAGATTCTCGCTTATATTGAAAGCTTTGGACGTTACAAATCCATTGTCGATGACATATACCTTAGTTGCAGCCTTTTTCATCAACTTCAGTTTGTTATTGAAGCGTGGCAGATAGTAGAACAGATATGGCTCATGCAGATAGTTCATGAATTTGCGTGTTGTCGTAACGCTCGTCATAGACAGCTCTTTGGCAATATCGTTGGCAGAAAGCGGGTTGCAGAAGTTTGACAACAGATAAATGGCGAGGTTGTTCAGGTCGTTTATGTTGCGTATGTTGTGGCGTTTTGCCACGTCCTTCCATATTATCGAGTCGAACAACGTAGATAGATAGTTGCGTGTAATGCTGCGCATATCAATAGTTTCGGGATAACCTCCATTGCGCAGGTAGTCGTCGGCTATTACGGTAGCCTCGGCTGTTTGCGCCTCGTTGTTGCCTTTTGTGCTTAAGCCTTTCCATTCCATTGTTTCAGAAAGGCTGAATGGCAACATCTCCACTTGTAGATATCTGCCCGTAAGCACAGTTGCCATTTCGCTGCTGAGCATCTTGGCATTGCTGCCTGTGATGACGAGATTCTTACCACGGCGGTATAGTTTTGCGATCCATATATCCCAATCTTTCAGATTTTGCACCTCGTCGAGCAACAAGTATTCATAGTTAGGATACACTTCGTCGAGAGTGCGCATTACAAGTTCCTCGTCCCAGCCCGACAGCAGAAGGTTGTCGTCGAAGTTGAGATAAGCAAAGTTTCTGCCTTGCAACATTAATAGGGCGTATGTTGATTTGCCCACACGTCGAGGACCGGTGATGAGTTTTATCATCGGATTGGCGAGAAGAACAGATGCGTTTGTATTCGACTTGCGTACGAGATAATGTCGCGCCAGCAATTCATCGCGTTCCTTGCGTTGATTTTGTATGACAGTATTCATAGTCGCTCGTTGTATAGTTGTCCTTTAATGATGGCAAATATACAGCTTTTTATCCAATAATAACGCTGTATTGGATAAAAAAGCCGGTTTTTATCCAGTATAATGCAGTTTAGTGGATAAAACTGGTAAAAATATTGGAGCAGTAAGCCTTACTTTACACATATCTATATATTATATATCGGGGCGCAATTGGGCTACGGAAAAGCAGAAAGATATAGTTTTTTGAAAAAATATTGAGAATACTTGACATCGCCTACGCAGAACAGTACCTTTGCAAACGTGATCCGGAACACAACACAAAAAGAAAAACACAAAGTATTAACCAAATCTAAAAAAAAGGAAAACACATTATGGCGTACAGGCAATGGTATAAAGAATGTTGAATTTTGAGTTTTGAGTTTTCAGAAAAAAGACGTATTTTTGCACGCATAAACATAATTGAAATATAAATAACACATACAAGGAGATATTATGAGAATAAGATTCTTGAAGCGCATGGCATGTCTTTGGGTTATGTTGTGCGTGTCGTTGAGTGCCGGTGCGGTGCTCAAGGAGAAAAACCTTAATTCTACATTGTCGGTGCTGCGCGCCGAACTGGAGACGACGTTCAACGAGCAGCGCAAGAACATGGCGCGCTACACGGTGTATGCCGAGACGCAGCACAAGCAGATGATAAGTCTGATGCAGCGTAGCGACCAGGTGGCGCTGATGCTCTACTCGCAGAAGCAGGACTTCACGTTCGATATGACGTACGCCTGCCATGAGGCTACGGAGATGTACCGCGAGTTCAGCAAGCGAAGCATGCCGTATAAAAACATCATGAAGCGCATGGACTCGGAGCTGACGCGCTACAAGTATCTGATAGAAACGCTGAGCAAGATTCCGCCGTCGATGAGGCGCATGGTGCGCAGGGACAGTGTGCAGCAGGCGCCGAAGTTCATCGTGGACAAGAACGGAAAGCAGCGCAAGCTGCCCTTCATGCTCGACGGGCAGGGACTGCACGACCGCAAGGCGTGTCTGGACTATGCGGTGGCGCTCGCGCGCAATCTGCAGAACATGCGCAACAGTGTGGAGAAGGACGAGCAGCACTACCAGCTCATGTCGGCGAAGCTGAAGAAAATGAACGACTACGCTATTCAGCGATATAACGACATACAGCACACCATCTTCGTGAACGGCGACCAAAACTATCTGGAGATTCTGAAGAATATGCCGATGCAGTATCACTCGGCGAAGGCTGACGTGAACGAGAAGTACGACGAGGAGAAGGTGAAAAGCGCCGACGGCGGCGAACGTAAGGTATACTCGCAATGGCGCGGACCTATCGTGGGCGGTCTGAGCATATTCATGCTGTTCTACATGCTCCTTGCCGGCATGTTGAGCAACGTGCTGGTGCGCTGGCTCGTGCCCAAGCGCTTCCGCACGGAGGAGTTCATGAAGAAGAAGGTGTGTCTCATACTGTTCGTGGCGATGTTCATCTTCGCCGTGTCGGTGATGGTGGCACGCACGTTCATGTACCATAACTTCTTCCTCATGGCGTCGAAGCTGCTCATAGAGTACGCATGGCTGCTCTGTGCCATCTTCTTCTCGCTGCTGGTGCGTCTGCCGGGCGACCAGATAAAGAGCGGTTTCCGCATCTATGCGCCTATAATGCTGATGTCGTTCATCGTCATCACGTTCCGCATCATCTTCATACCGAACAATCTCGTGACGCTCATCTTCCCGCCCATACTGCTCGCGTTCACCGTATGGCAGTGGCGTGTGGTGAAGCGCCATAATGCTAACATTCCGCGCTCGGACATCTTCTATACATGGATATCGCTGGCTATAATGGTGTTCTCTACCGCCTCGGCACTCTACGGATACGTGCTGCTGTCGGTGCAGGTGCTCATCTGGTGGATGTTCCAGCTGAGCTGTATACAGACCATTACGTGCGTGTACGACATACTGGCGCAGTACGAGAAGCGTTATCTGGCGCATAAGATACACTCGGAGGCTGAGGCAGAGAAAGCGAAGAAGGGGTCGGTGCTGAGCATCATCACCAAGAGTCACAACAAGCACATCAACGTGACGTGGTTCTACGACTTCGTGTACATGGCGTTGGTGCCGATGATAAGCGTGTTCTCGGTGCTGCTCTCAATATGGTGGGCGGCTGACGTGTTCGACCTGACGGCTACGGTGTGGACTATATTCATGTTCGACTTCCTGAACGTGCCGGGCGTGGTACAGCTCTCGATAGGCAAGCTGGTGATGGTGATGTCGCAGTTCTTCCTGTTCCGCTACATCAACTATCTCGTGAAGTCGCTCTATCATAAGTACCACAAGTCGAAGGTGGTGGTGAACGGCAAGCCCAACTTCACGCTCGCCAATAATATCATAGCCATCTGCTGCTGGGGTCTCTACTTCATCATATCTATCAAGATGCTGAAGATTCCGTCTACTGCTATCTCCGTAATCTCGGCTGGTCTGGCGACAGGTGTGGGCTTCGCCATGAAAGACCTGCTCGAGAACTTCTTCTACGGCATATCACTAATGACCGGACGTGTGCGCGTAGGCGACTACATAGAATGTGACGGCATACGCGGAAAGGTGGACAGCATAACGTATCAGAGTACGCAAATCATCACCGGCGACGGATGCGTGATAGCCTTCCTCAACAGTTCGCTATTCAGCAAGAACTTCAAGAACATCACTCGCAACCACTCATACGAATGGGTGAAGGTGCCGGTGGGCGTGGCGTACGGCTCGAACGTGGAGGAAGTGAGACAGATGCTCATAAAGGCAGTAAACAATCTGGAGGAGAAAGCGCCCGACGGCAGAGACGTGATAGACCTGGCGCGCCCAGTAAGCGTGGTGTTCGACGACTTCGGCGACAACTCGGTGAATCTCTTCGTGACTTATTGGGTGCTTGTCGACTACAAGTTCAGCAAGACCGGTCAGGTGAAGGAGGCGATATACAACACGCTCAACGAGCACAACATCGAGATACCGTTCCCGCAGAGAGACCTGCATATCATATCGCAGTAGTTTTGAAGGGGGAAATAACAAAAATGAGAGTCTTTCGTGTCGTTTTGTACTAAAAAACTAAAAAAGAAAGGTCTATTTGTTGATTGTCTCAAGTAAAATGTATAATTTTGCTGACAAATTGTAATCATAGACAAAATTTCATTATAGAAAATGGACAAAATTGACAATCTAGACAGAAAGATACTTAGTATTCTCTCTAAGAACGCACGCATCCCATTCAAGGATGTAGCTGCTGAGTGTGGCGTATCACGCGCCGCAATCCACCAGCGCGTTCAGCATCTCATTCAGGGTGGCGTAATCGTTGGTAGCGGCTTTGAGGTGAACCCGAAGAGCGTAGGCTACAGCACATGCACATACGTAGGCTTGAACCTCGAGCGCGGTAGCATGTACAAGGACGTGGTGAAGCAGTTGGTAGACATACCCGAAATCGTGGAGTGCCACTACACAACCGGTCCGTACACAATGCTGCTTAAGGTGTATGCTTGCGACAACGAACAGCTCATGGACCTGCTCAACAACAAGATGCAGATGATTCCGGGCGTGGTGTCTACAGAGACACTCATATCGCTCGACCAGAGCATCAAGCGCGAGATCCCGGTACACCTTGAGGACAAGAATGAAGACTAAGCGCCGCATTGCGTACTGAATAAACAAACGTCTCCCACAGAGATTACATGACACACAGAACAGACACCGCTTCTGCAAAGGAGCTGAACGTCGGAGATTCTATGTGTTCTGTGAACTCTGTGGGAATATTTTTATAAGTATGGAATCATTTAACCTGAACAAGCATCTCGCCGACTTCTACGACAACAAGCCGAAGACAAGCCAGCGACCCATTATAGGCATAACAACAAACTACGAGGGCGTCGACGCTACAGTGCGCGACCGCTACTACCGTCAGATTATAAAGGCAGGAGGCACGCCCGTGCTCATTCCGCCAGTGGCAGACCGCAACGTACTGCTCGATACGCTCGAAACTATCGACGCTCTGCTGCTCACAGGCGGCGGCGACTTCAATCCGCTGTGGGCTGATGAGGAGCCTTCGCCTGCGCTGCATAACATCAACAACGTGCGCGACCTGCCCGAACTGCTCATAACCCGACTGGCGTTCGACCGGCAGATTCCGATGCTGGGCATCTGCCGCGGCGTGCAGACAATTGCTATGGCGCTCGGAGGACGGGTACACCAGGACATCTCGCACGATCCGACAAACTACCGACACTCGCAGGATGCCGACCGTTCGGAACCGACGCACACCGTGGAAATAGAGAAAGGCAGCGTGCTCTATAATATATATAATAAGGAGAAATTATTCGTCAACTCGTTCCACCATCAGGCTGTGGCTGCGCCAGGCGAACGCTTCAAGATAACTGCGCGGGCGCTCGACGGCGTGGTTGAGGCAATAGAGAGTAACGAACATAAGGCTGTGCTCGGAGTGCAATGGCATCCGGAGTGGCTCGGTGATGACGGACTGCCGCTCTTCAAGTGGCTTGTGGAGGAGGGCGATGTGCTGCGACGCGCAAAACTGTTCCACCAGCGCAATCTCACGATTGATTCACACTGCGACACGCCGATGTTCTTCCCGCAAGGCGTGTGCTTCGACCATCGCGACCCAAAAGTGCTCTACGACCTGCACAAAATGAACGAGGGCAGGACGGACGCCGTGACGATGGTGGCATATCTGCCACAGCCTAAGCCGAAGGAAACTTTCGCCGACGTAGCACCATTCCCCGTCGACACACCGAAAGCTTACGCCGACCTTATCTTCGACAAGATTGACGAGATTGTGCTCAGCGACTCGCGATACATCGCCTTGGCGCGAAGCCGTGAGGACTTGCTGCGCAACAAGCGCAATGGAGTAAAATCGCTGATGATAGGTATAGAGAACGGTCTTGCGATAGAGAACGACTTGCGGAACGTGAAGCACTTTGCCGACCGCGGCATAGTATACATCACTCTTTGTCACAATGGCGACAATCAGATATGCGACTCGGCGCGCCGCACTCTCAATACTCACGGCGGCGTATCGACGTTCGGCGCTGAGGTGATACGCGAGATGAACCGCTTGGGAGTGATGGTGGACATGAGTCATGCCGGCGAGAAGTCGTTCTACGATGCGCTGGAGATATCGGCGAAGCCAATAGTATGCTCGCACAGCAACAGCAAGGCGTTGTGCGACGTGCCGCGCAACCTCACCGACGACCAAATGCGAGCCCTCGCCGCAAAAGACGGAGTATGCCAGATAACACTCTACAACGGATTCCTGCGCACCGACGGCAAAGCTTGCATCAACGACGCAATGCTCCACCTCGAACATGCCATCAACGTAATGGGCATCGACCATGTGGGACTTGGCACCGACTTCGACGGCGATGGTGGCGTGCCCGGACTTGCCGACGCCTCCGAACTGATAAACTTCACAAAAGAGCTGCTGCGCCGCCGCTATTCGGAAGAAGATATGGCGAAGATATGGGGCGGCAACTGGCTAAGAGCGCTCGAAGCAAACAGAAAGTTATAGCATCTATAAAGGTGTTTTTGCAGAAACATACTACATTAATATTAAATATAGAATATGGAGCATGGACTGTGCCTGTACGGCAATATACAGATTACCGTACAGACACAGTCCATGCTCAAGCACCACACTATGCAAGTATAAAAACTATGAGAAATCTATTCTCTTTCATTCTCACTATTCTGACCGCCTCGCTCCTGGTGTCGTGCAATGAGAAGAAAGAACCATCCCTGAACGAATCAGAATATTATCTTAACAATTGTCTTTCATCAATATCTGCCGAGGGAGACTCTGTCGTGTGGGTAGGCACCGAGTTTGGAGAGATTATCTTCTCGAACAACAGCGATAGACGCCAGTACCAGGTGGGTAGCAACCGAATCTACAAAGTATACACCCAGCAGTGCGACGGCGATAAGCGTATCTGTTGGATAGCAATACGCAATGCCGGTCTTTCCAAATGGGAGATAGCCGGCAATAGCGCCAGATGCCTTGCCGAATATACCATTCCTAAGAAGGGTCAGCATTATTCCGTTTACGATATTATGGAAGAAGACGGGCTGCTTCTTGCTGCCACCAGTCAGGGTGTGTACACGCTCAATCTTAGAAGTGCCGATTCGGCTTTGAAGCCTATCTATCCGAATGGCGGCAATTATCACTCCGGCGACCCATTTGTTACCAAGACCATCTGCCGTTCTGCCACCAATCAGGTTCTTGTGGCTACACAGAATGGTCTGCTGCATATAGACGTCGCATCCATGAAGACCCGTGTCTCTCATAAGGGCGAACGCATCAACTTCGTCAGCGTGATTGATGGCGAGACCAATATCCTTGCTGGCAACAAGTTTTACATCGAGCATAAGGACGGTTCGCTGAAGCGCGAGGTAGATCTTAAGTTTCATGCCAATCTTTTTTATTATGTTGGCGGAGCCTACTGTTTTCTTGATAACAGCACGGCTGTTCTAACGCGCGATTTGGAAAAGTTCTACACTATTTCTCTTCGCCGCAACATTCCGATGTCGTGCAACAACGTTATCGTTTCGGCTAAGAAGAACGACCATGTATGCATAGCTACCGAAAACGCCGTTTGGAAGGTTCCGGTACACCAAAGCGTGTTCAATGACAATGCTGCCATCATGTCTGCTGCAACCGACGAGAATGGCGACATTTATTATATAAACGCGCATAACGAGATATTCCTTCAGCCCAACGGTTCGGATAAAGCCTACAAGATTTTCGACTTTATCCGCGAGGCGCCTATTGTCGACTCGCGTGTCTACAACGGATGTTTGTATTATGTTACCAGCAACCACGACTTGAAGCAAGTCAGCCTTACTTCCTACTTCATACGCAATATTCTGCTTTCACACAGCCAGATGGTTTACGACTCGCAGTCGAAAATCACTTCCATGGGACTTATGACCGTAGACGACAAGCCGAAGTTGTATCTCGGCATACAGGACGGACTTATAGAGATTGAGCCCGAAAGCAAGCATATTGACACCATACCATCGTTCAACGACAAGTACATCACCAAATTCTACCAGCAGTCTAAAGACAACAACCTCTATCTCACCACGCTCAACCACGGCATATTCTACGGTAGCAACAGCAGATACAAGCCGATTGCCGGAACCAGCGGCATGGAGAACATACGCAGCATGGCTATCACCAAGGAGTTTCCGCCGCAGATGATTGTGCTTGCCGGCAACTCACTGCTGATAAAGGACGGCGGCAAAGCTATTGACGCCAAGGCTGAGAGCGACATGTTCGCTATCGGCGACAGCGTCGTATACACCTTGCCCGAGTTCGGCATCCGTAAGTATGTGAAGAAAGCCGACAGCCTCGTTCTTGCCGGCTACTACTATCAAGACATCAGTTTTGAGCGTAAGGCATCGGTGGTGAAAGACGACAAGGTATATTTAGGTTGCGAGCTGGGCGTGCTTACGTTCACGGCGGGCAAGGAAAACCAAGCCCAATGGGTGAAGATTACGAACAGCTCCGTCACCCGCAGAAGAATGGTCGTCACCATCGTGTGCCTGCTGCTCATCGTGTCTGCCATTTTTGTCGGCTACCGCTTCTACCGTTATCTTGCCACACGCACTATCATGGTGCGCAAGGAGGAACTGAAGAAGCGACTTGCCGGCATCGAGTCGGTAAGCAATTTGTTCTCCGACGACTACAAGAGCACGATTCTTGCTTTATACAAGGATATAGCCGAGATTGGGTTGGGCAAGCACCATAGCTGGAAAGCCAACAACGAGAAGATTGCCGCCATCTCCGACACTCTCATGCGCATGAACAGAAGCAATGTGTTCATGCTCCTCAAGAAGATAGACCAGCAGCGCGAACGTCTGGCTTCGCTCGAGATTGCGGACAGCAAACTTCTCGCCGACAACAGCCAACGTGCCCTAAGCAACGGCGATATTGAAGAGCTCCGCAGCCAGGCTCTCGCCAACGAGCAGTGGCTCTCCGCCTATGAGAAGGTGCAGAAGGAGCTTAGCGGCTATATGTTCCAGCTTCGCGATGTCATTATTATAAAAGGTCTGTCGGATGGCATTCTTACAGAGATTGACGAATACAAGCAGCTTCTCACTACCGATCCTATGGAGAGTCTTGACAGCAAGTTGCAGGAGATACGCCGCAGATACAACCGCCTATTCCTCGACGATGCGCTCCAGACGCTCCGCGCCTATTTCGCTTCGCGCTCGAAACGGCTCGACGCGCTCGACGCCAACGACCATGTCGTGGAGGCTGTAAGGATGCAGCTCGACAGCGTCACCTCCGACATGCAGCAGCAAGACCGTCTGACGTTGCTGCGCCAGCTCAAGCATACCGACCGCCGCATTGAGCAGGTCGTGCTACGCCGCCGACTGCAGAAAGAGATGGATAGATACACCTTCATACGTCGCACGGCTATCAGCGAGAACGAGGAACGGGTAGTGCAAGTAGACGAGAAGCGTCTTGAGTGCGAGATAGCGACGCGTTCCGACGAGGCTACTCACAACATCAGTCTGCTCATTGCCGACATCTATGCTTGCATGAGCGACACCGACCCGCGTCTTGTGAACAGCATCCTTAAGTTCAACGGCTTCGACAACCAGCAGGCAAAGGTGCTCATGCTTCTCATCGCCGACGCTAAGGTGAAGCGCACCGCTGTTCCGGGCATGCTTCGCGTTGTTGGCAACCTTAATCCGGTTATCAGTCGACTGCTGAAGAACAAGATAAAGCCTTCGGAAGACGAAATAAGGCAGTACGTAGAGCGCCATCCGGCTTCCTTAGCGTCATACATATTAAAACTGATAGAATAACTTCGCAAACGCCGCATTCTTCTAAACGTCTTACAGACAGACATTTGTAAAAAGTTGCATTTCGATGAAACGTTGTAATCATCGAATGCAACTTTTTTTTTTGCTTTTCATCTATAACTTTGCAGCATCAAAATTCGCAAGCGACCTATTCAAGCAAGCGATCTATTGAAAGCGACAATTTTTATAAAAAACTTAATAACGTAAAACATTATGATGAAAAGAAAATTCTTAGTGGCTGCTCTTGCAGTGTTCTGCTTTTCTGCCTTTGCGCAGACTAACATCAAAGACGTCAGAACAAATCCCGACTTGTTCTTCCTTAAGGACGGAGAGCAGGCAAGTTCGCTCGATCTTCTTCCTCCTCCACCAGAGATTGGCAGTCTTCAGTGGTTCAACGACGAGGCCCGCTACTATTGGGGTCTGAAGCAGCGCAACACTCCGCGTGGCGACCAGGCTGCTGCCGACGCCAACGTAGAGGATGTGGCTATGAACTTCTCCGACGCCTTCGGCACACGCATCACCAAGGAGGAGACTCCGGCTATCTACAAGCTCGTATACAAGATGCGCGAGGATGCCGGCGACCTTGCCACACGCAGCGCAAAGAAATACTATAACCGCATACGCCCGTTCAAATACTACAACGTGCCTACCTGCAACTCTAAGCAAGAGGGCGAGCTGTCTACAAACGGTTCGTATCCGTCTGGCCACACCACGATAGGCTGGGCTGAGGCGCTGGTGCTCGCAGAGATCAACCCCGACCGCCAGAACGAGATACTGAAGCGTGGTTTCGAGATGGGTCAGAGCCGCGTCATCTGTGGCTATCACTGGCAGAGCGACGTTGACGCCGCACGCGTTGTGGCTTCGGCTGTCGTAGCTCGTCTGCACGCCAACAAGGAGTTTCAGAAGTGTCTTGAGGCTGCCAAGAAGGAGTTTGCAAAGCTCGTGAAGGAGGGCAAGGTAAAGAAGAGCGAGTTCGTAGCCACTCCGTGGGACAAGAAGTAAAAGAACGGCTGGCAAACCATTTTGCCTGATTATTAGATTCCTAAAAAACGAATATGAAAAAATATATAATGGCTGCAGCCCTCGTCATGGGTTTTGCGGCAGCTGCAAATGCGCAGGAGAATAAGCTCGTCGTCAAGCCTTCAGGCCGTATCCTTATGGATGCTGCATTTCTGAACAGCTCCAACAAGACTGTAGACGAGCAGTGTGTAGACGGTGTGAACGTTCCCGACATACGTATCGGCATGAAGGTTTCGTACGGCAAGTGGGAAGGCAAGGCCGATATCGGCTATGCCCGCGGTTCGGTTTCTCCGAAGGATATCTTCATCCAGTACAACTTCAACAAGCAGAACTTCTTGCGTGGTGGTTACTTCGTTCATCAGTTCGGCTACCAGAGCGCTACGTCTTCGAGCTTCAAGGTCTCTATGGAGGAGCCTGAGACCCACTCTGCATTCGGTGTGGGCGGTCGTCTTGTTGGTTTGATGTACGAGCATAGCGACGACAAGTTCATGGGTACGGGTTCTGTATATACCGACGCCCAGTCGTTCAAGAAGCAGACCAACCAAACGGGCTATCAGGGTACGGGCTTCCTCACCCGTTTGGTCTACCATCCGCTCATCGAGAAGGGCAACCTCTTCCACGTAGGCATCGGCTTGAATTATGAGCTTGCAGCCGAAAACCGTTCTAACATGGAGTTCAAGGCACCTTATCCGGTACGCGTAGCTGGCATCAACGCCATTGGTGCGAAGATTACCGATGCGAAGAACGACTTCAAGTTCTCTGGCGAACTTATGGCAGCCAAGGGTCATGTAGGCATTGAGGGTCAGTACATCTTCATGAACGTAGACCGTAAGGGCGACGCCAAGAGCTACAATGCATGGGGTGCTTACGGCAACCTGCGCTTCCTTCTCAACAACGAGTACGAGTATGTGAAGAACGATGCCGGCATCGCCACTCCTGCCCCGAAGTCGTGGGAGCTTGTTGCGGCTTACAACTACACCGACATGAACGATGCGAAGGCTGGTTTCCATGGTGGCAAGCTCAGCGACTGGGCTCTTACCATGAACTACTACATCAACAAGTATATGATCTGGCGTGTGAGCGGTCATATCGTACGTGCCGGCGAGAGCGACTACTCTGGCTTCAACAAGAACACTTTCCGCGTTATTGAGACACGTCTCCAGTTCAAATTCTAAAAAAACATGTTCAATTAAAGCATCCCGTGAGATATGAAAAAGTTTATAGCTATTTATATTCTGCTTGCAGCCATCCTTCCTGCATCAGTCTTTGCTCAGGTGCAGCGTTCGGCTGCGTTCCACGATAAGTATCAGTTGAAGGAGGTGGTTGTGCTTTCGCGCCACAACATACGCAGCCCGCTGTCTACCAACGGCTCTGCGTTGAGCAAGATGACTACCCACCAGTGGACCAACTGGAGTTCGGCTGCCAGCGAACTGACGCTGAAGGGCGGCGTTCTTGAGACCGAGATGGGCCAGTTCTTCAGAAAGTGGACCGTCAGCGAGGGTCTGTTCAAGGAGAATCAGGTTCCTTCTGTTGACGAGGTGAACGTCTACGCCAACTCCATGCAGCGCTGCATCGCTACCGCTGCCTATTTCTCGACGGCGTTCATGCCGGTAGGCGGCCTGAAGGTGAACCACCGCTACACGCCTTCTACGATGGACCCCGTGTTCAACCCCGTACTCACAAAGGTGAGCGACGCGTTCAAGGCAAAGGCTATGGAGCAGATTAACGCGCTTGGCGGAAAGGCTGGTCTCGTCGGTTTGGCTAAGAGCCTGAAGGAGAGCTACCGCAACATATCACGCACGCTCGACTATCCCCAGAGCGAGGCTTACAAGGAGCTGGGCGACGTGAAATACGACGACACGCAGATTACGCTCGTTAAGGGCAAGGAGCCTGGCATGAAGGGCACGATGAAGAACTTCAACTCGGCTTCCGACGCTTTCATCCTGCAGTATTACGAGGAGCCCGACGCCGACAAGGCGGCGTTCGGCGAGAAACTCACACGCGACGACTGGACTTCTATAGCCAAGGTGAAGGATGTGTACGGCGACGTGCTCTTCACAGCGCCTATCGTGGCTGCAAACGTGGCTCACCCGCTGCTGATGTACATGAAGGACGAGCTTAACTCGAAGAACCGCAAGTTCACGTTCCTCTGCGGTCACGACTCTAACATCGCATCCGTCAACGCGGCTCTCGGTGTTGAGCGCTACAGCCTGCCCAACTCTATCGAGAAGGTGACGCCGATAGGCAGCAAGGTGGTCTACGAGAAGTGGATCGAGAAGGCTACGGGCAAGGAGTACGTAGGCGTTAACCTCGTATACCAGAGCACCGACCAGCTGCAGCATAACGCGCCGCTCGACCTCGACCATGCTCCGCAGGTCTTCCCGCTCTCGTTCAAGGGCCTCCAGAAGAACGCCGACGGCCTCTACTCGTTCGAGCAGATTAACGAGCGTTTCGAGCAGGCAGTGAATGCCTACGACGACATCAAGTAACATCAACATCCTTTTGTAGTAGCATGTTAATAATAGAAGCACAATAAAATAATCCTTTATCCGCAATGCCTGCACAGCAGGTGTTGCGGATTTTTTTTAAGCTTTTCCCACCGCTCGCGTACGCCGCCCGATCAGATTCCGTCCGCCGTCCAATCGGATTCCGTTCGCCGTCCAATCAGATTCCGTACGCCGTCCGATCGGATTCCGTACGGGTGACGATGACTTTTCGTGAGGTTTTTACTGCCAATATCAGACAAGCTGAACGCCATATCGCTACCGCGCAATATTTTTTTACATGCAAACCCACCTATTTATAAAGAAAAAGACGTAACTTTGCATAAAAACAGTATAAAATCAATGGAATACAACTTCAGAGAAATAGAAAAGAGATGGCAGAGCCAGTGGGTGAAGGACAAGACTTACCACACCACTGAGGACCCTGCAAAGGAGAAGTTCTACGTACTCAACATGTTCCCCTACCCGTCGGGAGCCGGTCTGCACGTAGGCCATCCGCTTGGCTATATCGCATCGGACATCTACGCACGCTACAAGCGCTTGAAGGGCTTCAACGTGCTCAACCCTATGGGCTACGACGCATACGGACTGCCAGCTGAGCAGTATGCTATACAGACCGGTCAGCACCCTGAGGTGACTACCGTGGCTAACATCGCACGCTATCGTCAGCAGCTCGACAACATTGGCTTCTCATTCGACTGGGACCGCGAGATTCGCACCTGCGACCCGAAATACTACCACTGGACTCAGTGGGCGTTCGAGAAGATGTTCGGCTCGTTCTTCTGCAACTCGTGCCAGAAGGCGCAGCCGATAGAGAAGCTCGTAGAGCACTTCAACGAGAAGGGCACCGAGGGTCTGGATGTTGCCGAGAGCGAGCATCTGGAGTTCACAGCAGAAGAGTGGCGCGCCATGAGCGACGTGGAGAAGCAGAAGACGCTCATGAACTACCGCATCGCTTACCTCGGCGAGACGATGGTGAACTGGTGCGCCGGTCTGGGCACGGTGCTTGCCAACGACGAGGTGGTGAACGGCGTGAGCGAGCGCGGCGGCTTCCCCGTCGTGCAGAAGAAGATGCAGCAGTGGTGTCTGCGCACATCGGCTTACTCGCAGCGCCTGCTCGACGGTCTTGAGACTGTCGACTGGAGCGACTCTATCAAGGAAACACAGAAGAACTGGATAGGCAGAAGTGAGGGTACGGAGATGCAGTTCAGAATAGCCCCCTCCTCAACGGGGAGAGACGGAGAGGGGCTGTTAACTATCTTCACCACTCGCGCCGACACTATCTTCGGCGTAACGTTCATGGTGCTGGCGCCGGAGAGCGAACTCGTGGCGCAGCTCACCACAGCAGAGCATAAGGCTGAGGTAGACGAGTACTTAGCGTACGTGAAGAAGCGCACGGAGCTCGACCGCATGGCTAACCACAACGTGACGGGCGTGTTCAGCGGATCGTATGCCGTGAACCCGTTCACCGGCGAGAATATTCCTATCTGGATCTCAGAATACGTGCTTGCAGGCTACGGCACGGGAGCCATCATGGCTGTTCCGGCGCACGACTTGCGCGACTATGCCTTCGCCAAGCACTTCAACCTGCCTATCACACCGCTCATCGAGGGCGCCGACGTGTCGGAGGAGAGCTTCGACGCCAAGGAGGGCATCGTCTGCAACTCGCCTGCCGCTGGCAAGGAGACATTGGACGGTTTTTCACTTAATGGGCTTAGTGTTAAGGAGGCTATCGCAAAGACAAAGCAGTTCGTGACAGAGAAGGGCATGGGCCGCGTGAAGGTCAACTATCGTCTGCGCGACGCAATCTTCTCGCGTCAGCGCTACTGGGGCGAGCCGTTCCCGGTCTACTACAAGGACGGTATGCCGCAGATGGTGCCCGAGGACTGCCTGCCGCTGCTGCTGCCCGAGATTGAGACATACAAGCCTACGGAGACCGGCGAGCCGCCGTTGGGACGCGCCAAGATGTGGGCGTGGGACGTGGAGAAGCGCCAGGTGGTAGACAAGGCGCTCGTGGACAACAAGACTGTCTTCCCGCTTGAGCTGAACACCATGCCGGGCTTCGCAGGCTCATCGGCTTACTACCTGCGCTATATGGATCCGCACAACGACACATGCCTCGTGGGCAAGGATGCCGACAACTACTGGCAGAACGTAGACCTCTACGTAGGAGGCTGCGAGCACGCTACGGGCCACCTCATCTACTCGCGCTTCTGGAACAAGTTCCTCTTCGACCTCGGCGTGTCGTGCAAGGAGGAGCCGTTCCAGAAACTCGTCAACCAGGGCATGATACAGGGTCGCTCCAACTTCGTATACCGCGTAAACTCGGACGACCACTCTAAAGCTCCCGTCTTCGTATCGTACAACCTGCGCAAGGACTACGACGTCACACCGATACACGTAGACGTGAACATCGTGAGCGCCGACGTGCTCGACATCGAGGCGTTCAAGGCATGGCGACCGGAGTATGCCAACGCCGAGTTCGTGCTCGAGGACGGCAAGTACATCTGCGGCTGGGCTGTAGAGAAGATGTCGAAGTCGATGTTCAACGTCGTGAACCCCGACATGATCGTGGAGAAGTACGGCGCCGACACGCTGCGTCTGTACGAGATGTTCCTCGGTCCGGTGGAGGCAAGCAAGCCTTGGGACACCAACGGCATCGACGGCTGCTTCCGCTTCCTCAAGAAGTTCTGGGCGCTGTTCTACGAGAACCGCACCGACGAGTTCCTGCCCGCAGACGCTGAGCCTACAGCCGACAACCTCAAGAGCCTGCACAAGCTCATAAAGAAGGTGACCGAGGACATCGAACACTTCTCTTACAACACCTCTATCTCGGCGTTCATGATTGCCGTGGGCGAACTGGCACAGCAGAAGTGCCGCTCAAAGCAGGTGCTCGAGCAGCTCGTGGTGCTCATCGCGCCGTTCGCTCCGCACATCGCAGAGGAGCTGTGGCACGCCTTAGGCAACACCACGACCGTATGCGACGCTCAGTGGCCCGTGTTCAACCCGCAGTATCTCGTAGAGAGCGAGGTGCAGCTCACCGTGTCGTTCAACGGCAAGGCACGCTTCCAGAAGAAGTTCGCTGCCGACGCTACCAACGACGAGATTCAGGCTGCAGTGCTCGCCGACGAGCAGAGCAAGAAGTATCTCGACGGCAAACAAGTCGTTAAGGTGATTGTCGTACCTAAGAAGATCGTGAATGTCGTTATAAAGTAACAAATATAAATCCTATGACCATCGACCGCAAAATTATCTGGCAAGAAGCGAAAGACTATTTCAGCATTACTCTCGGCTTACTGCTTTACACCTTCGGTTTCACAGTTTTCCTACTACCCTACGAAATCGTAACCGGAGGCATCGCCGGTATCGGAGCCATCGTGTTCTATGCCACTAAATTTCCAGTTCAATGGACATTTTTCATCATCAACGCCGTGCTCATCGTGGCGGCTCTGAAGGAGCTTGGAATAAAGTTCCTTGCCAAAACCATCTATGCCACGATAGCCATAACCGTGATGCTCGACCTGGCGCAGAAGATAGTGGAGATGCCCGACGGCACCTTCTACAAACTCATGGGCGAAGGCAACGACTTCATGTCGCTCATCATCGGATGTATGCTCACGGGCACGTCACTGGCGATAGTGTTCCTGAACAACGGCAGCACGGGTGGAACAGACATCATCGCTGCCGTAGTGAACAAACACTATAATGTGTCGCTCGGCAAGGGTCTCATCATGGTCGACCTCGTCATCATCGGCAGCTGTCTCGCCATCGACTCTTTCGGTCCGTTCCCGCAGCGCTGTCAGATGGTGGTGTTCGGTCTGTGTACGATGGTCATCGAGTGTACCATGCTCGACTACGTGATGAGCGTGCAACGGCAATCGGTGCAGTTCATGATTTTCTCGCACAAGTATCAGGAGATAGCAAGCGCCATCACCAAGAAGACCGACCACACGCTCACTATCCTCGACGGTCACGGATGGTATACGGGTAAGGAGATGAAGGTGATATGTCTGCTCGCCAAGAAGAGCGAGTCGGTGCTCATTTTCCGCCTCATCAAGATGATAGACCCGCGCGCCTTCGTGTCGCAGAGCAGCGTCATCGGCGTCTACGGCGAGGGATTCGACCAGATAAAGGTTAAGGTAAAGAGCCCCTCCCAACCCTCCCCGTCGGGGAGGGCTAAGGAAGGCTTAGTCAGCAAAGGCTTAGGAAGGCCCAAGAAGGCTTAGGAAGGCTTAGTCAGCAGTCAGCAAAGGCTTAGGAAGGCCCAAGAAGGCTTAGAAAGGCTTAGTCAGCAGTCAGCAAAGGCTTAGGAAGACCTAAGAAGGCTTAGGAAGGCTTATTAAAAAAAAACAACAATGAACAATCCACAGCAATCATACACCCTCCCCGACGGGGAGGGACGGGGTGGGGCTATCGTCTTCGCCACAAACAACAAGCACAAGCTCTCGGAGATACGCGCCATACTCGGCGACCGCTTCGACGTGCTCTCGCTCGAAGACATCAACTGCCACGCAGACATACCCGAAACAGCCAACACGCTTGAGGGCAACGCCATTCAGAAGGCGCGCTACGTAGTAGACAACTACGGCTACGACTGCTTCGCCGACGACACGGGCCTCGAAGTGCCCGAGCTTGGAGGCGAACCGGGCGTCCACTCGGCACGCTACGCCGAGGGCACCGACCACAACTCAGAAGCCAACATGCAGAAGCTGCTCGCACGCTTGGGCGACAGCAACGACCGCCGTGCGCAGTTCCGCACCGTGATAGCTCTCGCACGCCGCAGCGACGTTGCCGACTACACGCTCTTCGAGGGCATCGTGCGCGGCACCATATCGCGCGAGAAGCAGGGCACAGAGGGCTTCGGCTACGACCCTATCTTCGTGCCCGAAGGCTACGAGGAGTCGTTCGCACAGCTCGGCATGGACATCAAGAACGGCATCTCGCACCGAGCACGCGCCGTTGCGAAGCTCGCCGAATACCTCAAATAAATACAACCATAGCGAGTTTTGACACACCCTCCTCCTACGATTTGAACCGTTTACTATTCAATTTGCCAAATATTTTAGTTTTGACACACTCTCCACGATTACAAAAAAAATCCCAACAGAGGCAGCCCTCTGTTGGGATTTCCATTTTATATATGTTTTTCCGATATTTACTTAACAAGCACCTTCTTAGATGTGCCGTCGCTCATCTTAACAACGTTGATGCCCTTCTGAGGAGCAGAGAGCTTCTTGCCGTCGAGTGAGAAGTACTGCATAGCAACCGGCTTGTCAGAACCGTTCAGACCAAGGATAACTGTTGAGCCGCCCGGGGTCTCGAGGATGAGCTGCATGCAAAGGCAACGCTTCTCTGAGTTACCGTCAGGATTGTTAAGCGTGTACAGACCCTCCTGATACTCAGAAGAAGGCTTGCCATAAGCGAGGAACATGCCCTCAACGCCGCTATCTGTGCTCACGCCAGTGAGGAACGGGAACTCTTCCTGAGTAGTGCCATTACCCTTCACCTGCTCGTATGCCAAACCGTACTGGAAAGCTAACTCTTCGCCTGTGATCTCATACGGCTCAGCAAAAGCTACACCGTTCCACTGCAAAGTAAGCTGCTGGTTCTCTACAGTGCTGAGCTTATAGTTCTCGTCCTCAACAAGATAAGGAGAATCGAGCTGTGTACCCTGATCATTTTCATCCTGATATACAAATGCAAACGCACCTGCCTGCTCACCCAAGTTAGCTGTTACAGCGAAGTTGAGACCTACAATCTTGTAGCCTGCGAGTTCAGAGAAATCGTAATCTACGCCATTATCCAACTCTGACATTACCATCAAAGCAGACTGCCATGTCGGGAAGCCATTATTCTGTGACGGATTATCAGAACCAGTGAAGCCAAGAAGCGCATACTTAGATTCTTCCTCCTTCATCATAGGAGCCTTTGCCTTCTTTACAACGCTAACCGGAGTTGCGTCTACCTTGTCAGTATAAACTGTAGCTGACTTTGCTGTCTGTGCCGAAGCACCACCTGCGAGCAGCAACATTGCTGCCAATGAGAGTAAAGTTTTCTTCATAGTCTATAAGTTTTAAAATTACTAACCGCAAAAGTACAAAATAAATTGCAATTCAATAATGTTTTGCAATAAATTTTTTAAAAATTCAACCAAACTGACTTTTTATACTGTAAAATTGCAAGAAAAACTGCGATTTTACTGAAAACAGCCCCCTAAAAGCGCTCAGAGCACCATGAAACACCTTAACAACTCTTTACTCCTACACAAAAAAAGTATGGCGGGCGTGCCCTTATATGCAAGACTTTCTGTAACTTTGCAAGCATTAAACAATACATTATTAATATAATATATGGCAATTCATCCTCTTTGGACAGACGACTACTGGCTGCTTATCGTGCAGCTCTACCAGAAGAGTCCGGCAGGCGTTAAGTCGGAATACTCGCGCCCCATGGTCGATCTGGCGCTCGAGCTGCATATTCCGCCGAAGACGCTGCAGGAGCAGATGGTGGCACTCGAAGAGCACGCCACGCCTTCGCTGCAACGTCTCTGGGACACATACGCCGAAAACCCACGCCGACTTGCACGCAACGTGAAGCGGCTCAGGCAGATGGCGGGCTTCGGCTTCGGCAACGCCTTCTACAGCGGCATGGATATGACGCTGCCCTTCGAGCACGACTATCTGCCTATCGACACCGAACAGAAGCTGACGCCGGTGATGCTCACCATCATTCTCAGCCTCTACTTCCAGCTGATGACGAACACTATGGTGAGCGAGACGCCGGAGGTGCAGGATATGGCGCGTCTGTTGGGCTTGAAGCCCGAAGAGGTGGTAGATGTGCTGAAGATATACCAGACATTCGACCCCATTCTGAAACGCGAACCGCTGCCCCACTCGCCCCTCAACGACGAGGCGAAGCTGGTTTGGCAGAGATACAGCAACGAAGCGCCCGAGGTGCTGACCACTACTGTGGAGAGGCTAAAGGAATACTTCGCCTAAATCGCACGGCTCAGAAGAATGTGGAATGTTGAGTGTGGAATGTTGAATTGTCGGCTGCGCCGATGAAGAATTATTCAATGTTGAGTTAGCAAAGGCTTAAGAAGGGCTAAAGAGGCTTAGAAAGGCTTAAACACCACCTAAAAAGGCTTAGTTAGCAAAGGCTTAAAGAGGCTTAGTCAACAATGGCTTAGAAAGGCTTAAAGAGGCTTAGAAAGGCCTAAACGCCACCAGAAATATTATGAAACTAATACAAACCCAGGAACAGAAGCAGCAGCAGTTGCAGCGCCTGACGCAACAGCAGATGCTGCAGGTGCACATGCTCGAGATGCCCGTCACGGAGCTTGAAGAGAACGTGAACGCGGAGCTCGACGACAACCCTGCGCTCGTGAAGGCAGACGACGACATCTACGACTCGAACACGATGGACAGCACAGCCGGCAACCCGTACGACAGTCAGGAAAGCCCCGCATACGCTTCCTCTTCAGACAACGACGGCGGCAACGGCGAAAGCAACGGCGGCGACATGGACGAGGTGGACACCGAGGCGGACGCCTTCGCCGCTCACACAGAGCGGGAGGAACGCGAGTCGGCGCTGAACAATGCGCTCGACCGTATGACCGGTTCCGACGAAGACATGCCTACGGCGGCTTACACCGGAGCCTACGGAGCCGATTCTGCCGACTACGAGGAGATGGTATACGGCGACACGCGCTCGTTCTACGACAAGCTGAAGGAGCAGATGGGCGAGATAGACCTCTCGGAGAACGACCAGAAGATAATGGAATACATCATCGGGTCGCTCGACAGCGACGGATTGCTGCGCAAGGACAGCCAGTCGATATGCGACGAACTGGCTATCTATCAGGGCGTCTACTGCGACGTTGAGGACATCGACCGCATAATCGGCATCCTGCAGACCTTCGACCCGGCTGGCATCGGTGCGCACTCGCTGCAGGAGTGTCTGCTGCTGCAGATAGAACGCCGACCCGACGACAGAATGAAGCAGCTGATGACGACAGTCGTAAAGAAGCACTTCAACGACTTCGCGAAGAAGCACTTCGAGAAGCTTCCGCAGCTGCTGGGCGTGGACGAGCATACCGGACAGCGCGTGCTGGAGGAGCTGCGCCGACTCAACCCCAAACCGGGCGCTTCGCTCGGCGAGACCGAGGGCAGAAACGTGCAGCAGATTACGCCCGACTTCATCATCGACACCGACGACAACGGCAACGTATCGTTCTACATAAACAATGGAAACATACCGGAGCTGCGCGTCTCTTCCTCGTTCAGCGAACTCATGGAGACCTATCGCAACAACAAGGAGAAGATGTCGCGCCGCGAAAAGGAAGCGCTGCTCTACGCAAAGCAGAAGGTGGAGCGCGCAATGGGATACATAGAAGCTATAAAGCAGCGCTACCGAACGCTCACGCTCACCATGCAGGCTATCATCGACTGGCAACGCAAGTTCTTCCAGGACGGCGACGAGGCTGACCTCAAGCCGATGATTCTGAAGAACATCGCCGACCGCACGGGACTCGACATAAGCACAATATCGCGCGTCAGCAACGTGAAGTACGCGCAGACCAACTGGGGAACTTACCCGCTGCGCTTCTTCTTCAGCGACGGCTACACCAACGAAGACGGTGAGGAGATGTCTACACGCAAGATAAAGATTGCGCTGAAAGACCTCGTCGACAAGGAAAACAAGGCGAAACCGCTCAGCGACGACGCCCTCAGAGAGGCGCTCGTGAAGCTCGGCTACCCCATCGCACGACGCACCGTGGCGAAGTATCGCGAGCAACTGGGCATACCGGTGGCAAGAATGAGAAAGAACTAATTATGAAAGAAAAGAACATAATCCTCGCAGCCCGCGCCCTGAGCGCGGTGTTCACCCCGTTCTATCTGTCTTTGGTAGGGATGATCGTACTCTTCACGTTCAGTTATCTCAGTCAGATGCCGTGGGGGTACAAACTGAGCGTGCTCGCTATGGTCTACTTCTTCACCATTCTCATGCCCACAATGCTCATCAAGCTCTACCGCAACTACCACGGCTGGACACTCATACAGCTCAGCCGCAAGGAGCGCCGCGTGGTGCCCTATCTGCTCTCGATAGTGAGCTACTACGCCTGCTTCTACGTAATGCGACTGTATAATATTCCGCACTTCATGGGCAACATACTCATGGCGGCACTCGTGATACAGATAGTGTGCGCACTGATAAACGTGTGGTGGAAGATATCGACGCACACCGCAGCCATCGGTGGCGTGGTGGGCGCTCTGCTCGCCTTCTCGTTCATATTCATGTTCAACCCCATCACGTGGCTCTGCTTCTCGCTCGTGCTCTCAGGGCTCGTCGGCACCAGCCGCATAATACTCCGACAGCACACCCTTTCGCAAGTGACGGCGGGCTTCGGCGTAGGCGTGCTCATCGCCTTCGTAATAATACTGGGGCTGTAGCCCCTCCCAACCCTCCCCGTCGGGGAGGGCTTAGTTAGCGGAGGCTCAAGAATTTTGAGTTTTGAATTTTGAATTTTGAGTTGTCGGCTTCGCCGATTGTGAATTATTCAGTTTTGAGTTAGCAAAGGCTTAGAAAGGCTTAAAGAGGCTTAGAAAGGCTTAGATATTAAACAATAAAATAAAATATTATGACTCCATTAGTTAGCATCATCATGGGCAGCACATCAGACCTGCCCGTTATGGAAAAGGCATGCAAGTTCTTGAACGACATGCAGGTGCCGTTTGAAGTGAACGCCCTCTCTGCTCATCGCACACCGGACGCAGTAGAAAGTTTCGCTAAGGGCGCAAAGGCGCGTGGCGTTAAGGTAATCATTGCTGCAGCAGGCATGGCAGCAGCTCTGCCCGGCGTCATCGCAGCAAGCACCACTCTGCCCGTCATCGGCGTACCTATCAAGGGTATGCTCGACGGTCTCGACGCCATGCTCTCTATCATACAGATGCCCCCGGGAATACCCGTTGCAACAGTAGGCGTGAACGGAGCCATGAACGCAGCTATCCTCGCTTGCGAGATGATTGCGCTCTGCGACGAAGGCATCGCAGAAAAGATGGCTCAGTACAAGGCTGGCTTGGGAGAGAAGATAGAAAAGGCGAACAAGGAGCTCGCTGAGGTGAAGTATGAATATAAATGTTGAGATGGTGAGGTGGTGAGATGGTGATATGTTGTTGTGGTGATGTGGTGATGTGGTGATGTGGTGACAATAGTACATCTCTCAACATCTCAACACATCAACACATCAACACCTCAACACCTCACCACATCAACACCACAACATCTCACAACATCTCTCAACACCTCACCATCTCACCATCTCAACACCTCAACATCTCTCAACATCTCAACACCTCAACACCTCAACACAACAACATCAAAAATCATGATTGATCTCTTCAACTACCGCCGCCGTGAAGCCTCACCCGTTCAGGTAGGTGACATACAGCTTGGCGGCGACGCCCCGATACGCGTGCAGTCGATGACCACAACCAACACCAACGACACGGAGGCGTGCGTGGCTCAGGCTGAGCGCATCATAAAGGCAGGCGGCGAACTCGTGCGACTCACTACGCAGGGCCGCAGAGAGGCTGAGAACCTGCAGAACATAAACGCACAACTGCGTGCCGACGGCTACAC
>SAMEA3663013__coassemble_487_pt1 | contig 33580 bp, 28 predicted proteins | sample SAMEA3663013__metabat2_low_PE_038 | metagenome-assembled genome bin SAMEA3663013 (sample SAMEA3663013) | pig gut metagenome | biome: pig gut; feature: pig-associated habitat; material: faeces | place: France | collected 2012 | reverse complement strand
CTGTCGACGTAGTGTTAAGCGACGGCACCGAGTGTTTTCTACGTTTTATAAGCATAAGCCTTATTGTTTATAGGCCGAACTAAGCCTTTTGGAAAGTGGCGTTTAAGCCTTTCTAAGCCTTCTTAAGCCTTCCTAAGCCGTCGACAATTCTAAGTCGAGAAGGATATAGGCATTCTAAGCCCTCCCCGACGGGGAGGGTTGGGAGGGGCTTTTACCTGATGTATCGTGTCGATCCATACACGATGGCTCCGACAGCAACCACGATGAGCAGCAGCGATGTGCCGATGAACATGCCGGCTGTGCGCAGCCAGAAAGTATCTGTAAAGCGTTCGCCGTTCACCATGAGCGCATCGGTGCTCGAAAGAGCATAGGTGAGCACGAAGGAGAGCACTGTTCCGACGACGACAGCCACAGAGATGCGGCGCGCCGGCACGTTATTCACAACCACGTTCTCGCCCTTGTTCTTGCGCACGCCGTTGACAGCGCCGAGCACAGCTAAGCCGAGCGTAGCGAATGTAAGCACGATCATGAACCATATCAGCGCATCCGTAAGCAGCGGCGCACTATAGTCGGGATTATCGTCGTACGGCATGTCGTAGCCGATAATCCAGAACAGTGCGAACAGCACCACTATCACACCTATTAATATATAGAATATGCGGCTCGACAGCTGCATCGCCGTCAAGTGGCGCAAGTTTATATTTACTTTCATTGTTGTTTATTGTTTATACTTAATAGGCCGAACTAAGCCTTACTAAGGGAGTGTTTAAGCAGAACTAAGCCTTCTTAGGCCTTTCTAAGCCTTACTATAATTTGCTGAGAAATCTCACCACATCAACCTCTCAACCTTTCAACCTTTCAACACATCACCACCTCACCATCTCAACACCTACCCTTATACTTCAGCAATGCGTCGAGCAGCGTGATAGCGCTCTCCTCCATCTGCGCCGTGAGATGGTCTACCTTAGAGAGCACATAGTTATAGAACAGCTGCAGGATGAGCGCCACAATGATACCGAAGATAGTGGTGATGAGCGCCACCTTCATACCCGCAGCCACGATAGTAGGATTGATGTCGCCCGCAATCTGTATCTGCTCGAACGCCATCACCATGCCAATCACCGTGCCAAGGAAGCCGAGCGACGGCGCCATAGCGATGAAAAGCGTAATCCACGAGCAACCCTTCTCAAGGTTAGCCGCCTGCACGGAGCCGTAAGCCGCCACTGAACGCTCTATGTCCTCCATCGTTGTGTCGACACGCAGCAAGCCCTGATAGCAGATAGACGCCACCGGTCCGCGTGTGTTGCGGCACTGCGTCTTGGCGCCCTCTATGTCGCCAGCCTCAATCTTCGCGTCTATCTCGCGCATGAACTTCTTTGCGTTTATCTCCGACATGCTCAGATAGATGATGCGCTCGATGCAGAACGCCAGACCCAGCACGAGCGCCAGCGCCACGAGCGACATGAACGAGGCGTTGCCCTCGATAAACTTCTCCTTAAGTATCTTATGCAAGCCGCCGCCCGAGTTCTCCGCTCCTTCGGCTATCTCCACCGGCACTACAGCCGCCGAGTCGGCGTCCTGCTGAACAGTAGGCACGGCAGCCTCAGCCGCCACCTGAGCGCTATCGGCAGGCGCAGCGTAGGCAGAAGCGCCAAACGTAGTGAACAACATCAATGCAATGATGCACAACGCAGCAAGTGTGTGGCATCTAACAAAATTTCTCATAGTTCTTGTATATTTACTAAAAACTGCCACAAAGCTAACCCGAATTGCGGCATTAATATCGTTGCAAAAGTAGTTATTATTTTTTTATTGACGTAGTATTTAGCATATTTTATGTAACTTTGCAGAGATTAGCAACAGCTTATTTACAAAGTAACGGAAACAACATATAGAAACATGACAATAAGAAATCTGTCTTTAGCCCTCATAACGCTGATGGGCATAGCGCTGCCTGCCAATGCGCAGTACGCCTGGCAGGAGTACGACGAGCGCATGCCGTCGAAACAGCGACTGGACAACAACATAGGCTACAAGGTGGAGATGCAATCTTCGTTCTCGAAGGACAAGACTCCGCTCTGGCTCAACGCCAACAAGCACGGACTAAGCTCGCTCGACGAGTTCAACGGCTACGTGCGCGGCGCCGTGATGCGCCCTCTCTCCACCGACTCGGCTCGCCGCTGGGCGATAGGCTACGGTGTGGACGTTGCTGTGCCGGTGAACTACACGTCGAACGTCGTAGTGCAGCAGGCTTTCGCCGAGGCACGATGGCTGCACGGCGTGCTCTCCGTGGGCGCCAAGGAGTACCCGATGGAGCTGAAGAGCCAGACACTGAGCAGCGGTTCGCAAACATTAGGCATCAACGCCCGACCAGTGCCGCAGGTGCGCATCGCCCTGCCCGAATACTGGACCATTCCCTGGACAAAGCGCTGGCTTCACCTTAAGGGACACATCGCCTACGGCATGATGACCGACGACAGCTGGCAGCACGACTTCACCAACAAGCAGCAGAAATACGCCGACCACGTGCTCTACCACTCCAAGGCGGGCTATCTGAAGATAGGCAACGAGGACTCGTTCTTCCCGCTCAGCCTCGAACTGGGACTGGAGATGGCGTGCGAGTTCGGCGGCAAGCCCTATCGTCGCGACGGCCACGGCAACATGCAGCGCATACCTACCGGCACGGGCGTAAAGGACTTCTGGAACGCTTTCATACCGGGCGGCAGCGACGCAACCGACGGAGTCTACACCAACCGCGCCGGCAACCAGCTGGGCAGTTGGGTGGCGCGTCTGAACTTCGACACCGACCTGTGGCGCTTCTCGGTATACGCCGACCACTTCTTCGAAGACCACAGCCAGATGTTCCTGCTCGACTACAACGGCTACGGCGAGGGCGAACAGTGGAACACATGGCAGAAGCGCCGCTACTTCATGTACAGTCTGAAGGACATGATGCTCGGCGCCGAGTTCGACCTGAAGTACGGCAGATGGCTGCGCAGCCTCGTCTTCGAGTATATCTACACCAAGTATCAGAGCGGACCTTATAACCACGACCGCACCGAGAACATCGGCGACCACATCGCAGGCATGGACGACTACTACAACCACAGCATCTACACCGGCTGGCAGCACTGGGGACAGGTGATAGGCAACCCGCTCTACCGCTCGCCGATATACAACACCGACAACAGCATCGACGTGCGCAACAACCGCTTCTATGCCCTACACCTCGGCGTGGAAGGCTCGCCTACGGAGCGCCTCGACTACCGCGTACTCACCACCTATCAGAAGGGTTGGGGCACATACAACAATCCGTTCACCAAGGCGTACAAGAACCTTAGCTTCCTCGTCGAAGCGAAGTACAAGTTCAACCACAACTGGACGGTGCGCAGCGGCTACGCGATGGACTTCGGCAGCGAGAAGATGTACGGTCACAACGCCGGATTCCAGCTCACTGTGACAAAGAGCGGACTGCTCACGAAGAAGAAGTAGAGCAAATCTCACCCCATCACCATCTCACCATCTCAACATCTCAACATCACAACACCCCATCACCATCTCAACATCTCAACATCTCAACACCACAACATCTCAACACCACAACACATGATAGCAAAACGATTATTCAAAACAATATTGGCTGCGTTCGCCCTCGTCGCCCTCGCCTCCTGCGAGATAGAGACCAGCGACAACGGCGACTTCGACGGCTTCTGGCACTTAGAACGCGTAGACACACTGGCTACGGGCGGCACAAGCGACCTCTCGAAGAAGCGCGTGTTCTGGGGCGTGCAGTACAAGCTCATCAGCGTGCGCGACGTAGACGTAGACAAGCAGCACGGCTACTATCTGCGCTTCACACAGACGAGCGACAAGATTGTGACGCACACGCCATACAAGGACAACTGGCACCAGGACAAGGGCGACAACGGCGGCGACCACCCCATCGACGACCCGAAGCTACTGGCTCCGTACGGCATAAACAACCTTGAGGAGGAGTTCGTAAAGGAAAAGCTCGACGGCGGACAGATGATACTGCGCTCGAAGACGCTGCGCTTGAAGTTCAAGCGATTCTAAACGCTCCGTAGCGGAGGTCTCCGGTCTCCGCAGCACCCAACCGACGCATTGTTCTGCCGGAATAATCGACGCATTATTCCGTAGGAATCATATCGCTTGCTGCGAAGGCCGGAGACCTCCGCTACGAGAAGGCTACGAGAAGGCAACAAGAACACTACAAGTAAGATAAAAAAAATAAAGCCATAGATTTAGAAGTTCTAAACCTATGGCTTTTTATATTATATATCATCGGTTTGCGACCGTTCGCGTCCGCCGCCCAATCGGATTCCGTCCGCCGTCCAATCAGATTCCGTTCGCCGCCCAATCGGATTCCGTTCGCCGTCCGATCAGGTTCCGTTCGCCGCACGACCATTAGTCGCGTACAGCTTCGGCACGCTTTATGAAGCTGTTGACGACAATATTAAACAGAACGAACGCCAATATATCTATCACAACAATATAAGTAATGGCCATGTACTGGTAAAGCACTACGTTCAGCACAACGAAAGCCAACTGCAAGCCGAGAATCGAGGCAAGAGCACAATGCTGGGATAGTCCGCAGCGCAGTAGTTTGTGGTGGATGTGGCGTTTGTCGGCCTTGAAAAGTGGCTGTCCAGCCCACAGACGTGACAACATGACACGTACAACATCGAAGCAAGGCACAATGAGCAACGTATAAGACAAAAGCAGACTGTCGCTACGATAGGTCATAACCTTGCTATTATCCATAGTAAACTTAACGAACAAGAAGCCTAACACGAAACCCAGTGTCAGACTACCGGAATCGCCCATAAATATCTTTCTATTAGATTCTGGTTTGCAAAAAATATTGAAATACAAATAAGCTACCAGCACTCCTATCAAACCAGAAATAAGCACACAATATGTCCACACGCCCTCGCGCATAAAGCATAGGAGGAAACCGAATAGAGACATAAGGGCTAATCCTCCGGCCAATCCATCAATACCGTCAATCAAATTAAGTGCATTGTCAATGTAAACTATAACAAACACTGTCAACGGCGCACCAATATAAAAGGGTACGTCCCAAATACCTAAGAATCCATATAGATTATTTATGTATAAACCAGACAGCGGAAGCAACAAAGCCGATAAGGTCTGCGCAAGAAACTTCACCTTAGGTCCTAAACCTATCAGGTCGTCGACGACACCTACAGAATAGATTATGAATATGCTAACAATGAAAGCGCATGACCATAATCCGATAGTAACTTCCATACCACCCAAAACACGCGACAACACAAATAACGACACAATGAATGCAAACAACATACTTGGCAGAAAGGCAATTCCGCCAAGACGAGGTATCATCATGCGATGCACTTTGCGAGTGTCTGGCAAATCATATAATTTGCGCTTCCTACAAAACTTTATTATAACAGGAATCAAGACAGCTCCTGAAATAAGGCTTATGATGAAAGCAAAAATTACATAATATATATATACATTCATATCTAAAATAAGTTATTTGAATAGTTTCTCGACCACACAGAACATGCGCATAGCCAACTTGCTACGATCAAAATCGTCTGCCAAACGCTTACAATTTCGCTTACACTCATCATACACCGATGGTGTCAGCAAATAATGCAGTTTAGCTGCGAAATCGTCATAGTTCTCAGGCTCAAAGCATACGCCAGCACCATACGATTCTATTATATCTTTGGCTTCACCTTCTACACCCATAAGGATAGGCTTGCCCATTCCTGCATTTTCAAACATTTTAGACGGAATCACGGTTGTAAACAACGGCGACTTCTTCAGATTTATAAGACAGACGTCAAGAATAGAGATGTAACGCGCCACCTCATTCTTCATTACCGGATCGAGCATTGTCACATTCGTACATCCCAGTTCTTCCTTCTGCTTGAGAAGCTGTTCCTTCATAGCTCCACCGCCAATCAGAAGGAAATGCAGGCTGCTATCACCCTCAAGACGATGAGCCGCCTCAAGAATAAAGTCGAGCTTGTGCGCCATACCGTGTGTTCCGATATAGCCGATGATTGTCTTGCCCTCAAGATGCAGCTGCTTTATCAGCGCTTCGTCTTTAGGCACAGGTTGGAACAAGTCCTTATTGACACCATTCTTAACCACTGATATTTTCTCAGCAGCAATGCCACGCTCAACAAGCTTTCTCTTGAAAGAGTCGGTAACAACAACTATATGTTTTGCAGACTTATAACAACGCTTCTCCTGCCACTCAAAATAGCGTATGAAAAGGTTGTCCTTCATCGCTCCAACCGTCTTTATACTCTCCGGCCAAAGGTCGCGCACCTCCATAATCCAAGGCTTGCGCTTCCATTTGGAAAGCACACGACCTGCCAAAGCCGTGAAAAACTGCGGCGACGTAGCAATTATAACATCAGTACTTACGAAAAGTCCTGCGATGAAGGCTGCCACCGAATAGCTGATGTAGTCAAGAGTACGCTTCAAGAATCCCTTGTTAGGTACGATATACGTCCAAACGCGTATCACCTTGATGCCATCAACAACCTCCTTCTGATAGAGTTTGTTCTTATAGCCTTCGTACACCTTACCTTGTGGAAAGTTTGGCGCACACGTTATGACTGTGACATCCGCCCCAGCTTTCACCCACTCCTTGCAATGCTCATAAGTTCTTGATGCCGGAGCATTTACTTCAGGTGGGAAGTTATCTGTTAAAAATAATATTCGCATTACTTCTTGAAAATACCACAAAAATCAAGTATCACTTTATCGTCCTTCCACTCCAACTCCTTGAACTGGTTGTGCGCAGTAAGGAAGACAACGATATCGGCCTTGTCATAAGCCTCCTTGTAATCAGAGAGCTTGAACACTGGGTGCTCTGTAATATTAGGCTCGACAATAAGCACTTCTGCGTTATAACAATCTTGCATGATTTTGGTTGCGATGTACTTTGCCGGACTCTCACGCAAATCGTCAATATTCGGTTTGAACGCAAGTCCCATCATAGCAACTACCGGTTGGCGCTTGTTATCCAACTCAAACTTCAGAATCGCATTCTTTGTCTTTTCGGCGCACCAAAACGCTTTGTAGTTGTTCACTTCACGCGCTGTTGCAATCATTTTCGACTCTGCCGGAAACTCCGCAGAAATGAAATACGGGTCAATAGCAATACAGTGACCTCCTACTCCACAGCCAGGCTGAAGAATATTAACACGCGGATGCTTGTTAGCCAGATTGATAAGTTCCCAAACATTAATGCCAGCCTTGTCACAGATGATAGAAAGCTCGTTGGCGAAAGCTATCTGCGAATCGCGACTCGAATTCTCTGTAAGCTTGCACAACTCGGCTGTCTTGCAGTTTGTTGCATGCAAATCGCCCTGAACAAACTGCGCATAGAACTCCTGCGCCTTCTTGGTAGAAGCCTCATTCATACCACCAATCACACGATCGTTATGCACCAACTCGTATATAACATTGCCTGGTAATACGCGTTCTGGACAATAGGCAATATATATATTATCCTTAAGCTCCGGACGCTCATCAAAGATAATCTTGGTCATCTTCTCCGTTGTGCCAACAGGAGAAGTCGACTCTATTACGAAAAGATTGCCCGGTTCAAGATAGGGCAATACCATACGTGTAGCAGACTCTACATACGAAATGTCAGGTTCGTGGTTGCCGCCACGGAACGGTGTAGGCACAACAATAAAGAACGCATCGCTCTTCTCTGGCTGTGTAGTAGCACGCAGCTGCCCTGCATCAACAACTTCCTTGAGCAAAGCTTCAAGTCCTGGTTCAATGATATGCAAGTGTCCGGCATTAGTCTGCTCGACAACATTTTTATTTATATCGACACCTGTTACCTGCACGCCGTGCTTAGCAGCGATAATGGCTGTTGGCAATCCAATGTAGCCAAGGCCCATAAAACATGCTTTCATATTATATTGTTTTTTTTATGATTTTAGGTTCAACAATAATTATCTTATAAAGTCAATGATACGACCACAAGCCTTTCCGTCACCATACGGATTTACAGCATGACTCATGCGCTCGTAAGCCTCACGATCGTTGAGAAGCAGCGACACGTTGTCGACAATAGCGTTGTAGTCTGTACCGACAAGTTTAACCGTGCCTGCCTCAAGAGCCTCTGGACGCTCTGTTGTATCACGCATCACAAGAACAGGCTTGCCAAGTCCAGGAGCTTCCTCCTGAATGCCACCACTGTCAGTCAGCACTATGTCTGACTTTTCCATGAGGAATATAAACATAAGGTATTCGAGTGGCTCTATGAAGAACATATTGCCCAAGTTGCTCAAGTCCTCTCCAAAAGCCTCATGTATAGGACGACGCACATTCGGATTGAGATGCATCGGATAGACGAAATCAACATCAGGATACTTCTCGGAAAGAGTCTTTAAAGCATTACATATATTATGGAATCCCTCACCAAAATTCTCACGACGATGTCCTGTAATAAGTATCAAACGGCGACCACTTGCCAAACGACTGACATCATAACCTTTCGTTACGAGTTCTTTTGCAAGATTCACATTTAGAGCTTTGTCATTATTAATCTTATTGGTAACCCAGTGAAGGGCGTCGATTACAGTATTACCAGTAACTACAATCTTGCTGTCACTAACATTCTCACGCAAAAGATTCTCGCGACTCAACTTCGTAGGTGAAAGGTTATATGTAGCAATGCGTCCCGTAATAAGTCGATTCATCTCCTCAGGCCACGGGCTGTATATATTGCCTGTACGTAGTCCTGCCTCAACATGCGCTACCGGTATCTGATGATAGAAAGCAGCAAGAGCGGCTGCGGTACTGGTAGTAGTATCGCCATGCACAAACAAAATGTCCGGCACGCACGTCTTGAACACATCACGCATGCCAAGCAGTACACGCGACGTTACGTCATATAAGTCCTGCCCCTGCTTCATAATATTCAAGTCGAAGTCGGGCTTTATATCGAAAAGCGAGAGAACCTGATCGAGCATTTCACGATGCTGACCGGTTACACACACTATAGTTTCGAATTCGTCTTTACGTGCCTGAAACGCCTTAACCAGAGGTGCCATCTTAATAGCCTCCGGACGAGTTCCAAACACAAGCATTATCTTTTTCATTTTAAGATACATTTATTATTGTTTCTGTTAATAATAATAACGTTTTTTCGTTGCAATTATTATTTATATATTAAGATTTTCTCAACACATGTATGCATAAAGCAACATAGCGTGTAGCGAAGAACAACCAGTTGTAATGTATCACATCCGACAACAACAACTTCGTGTATGCATTGGCAAGACGAGAATACCTCTTCACGAACACCCATAAGGTGTCTTTTTTGCGTGACGCAGATCCTGTTCTTACACGACGATAATAGATAGCCTCAGGAGAAGAAACACATATTTTCTTTATGTGTCGGCTTATTGTTGCCATAAAAAGCGAATCTTCACCGATACTGAAGCGACAATCGAAGCGTGCATTCCCCACAACACTGCGACGTATAATCTTACAACATGCAGTAGACATGAACTTGCGTGCCTGCATCAATGACAGATTCGACTTGTCCTGACAATACATGAAAGCCTTTGTCAAATAATCATCCTTGTATGTATCAGTATCTTCAATATAATCACATACATTAGCCTCGACGACATCGGCATTATCACCGGCCATAGCAACAAGGGTTTCAAGATAATTATCCGACATCCAATCGTCATCGTCAATGAAACACAAAAACTTTCCGCTCGCAATATCTATTCCAATATTACGTGCATTAGATACACCTGCAACATCCGTATGCAACAAGTGTACTTTTATATCCGACTTGTTTGAGAGATAATCTTTTATTGATTGTACATATTCTTCTCCGCATCCATTGACTACTATCAGTAGTTCTATTTTTTCTATTCCTATTGTCTGTCGGCAGATGCTATCTATACAATTCCATAAATACGCCTTAGGCTTGTAAGTCGGAATAATTACTGAGACTATTGTTTCTGTCATACTAAGTTTTTTTATTCTACAACAGCCCTGTGTATTGCATCAAGGAAACCATGTCCCCACTGAAGATCAGGCTCTACATAATTGCCCTCCCCCCACTCGTTCCACGATTTAAGGAAAAGTATGCGATGCTCCGGCTCCTTGTTCTTAATTAAGTCGAGCGCCTGACGTATATGCTGTTCAAACTTTTCAGGTGTTGCATTCACATAGACTCCATCCCATGAAGACACTCGCGGAGTGCGATCCCACTGGGGAAGTATTGTAGGATAAACATTCTCCCATGAGTCTTCAGGCGCAAAATAGTTTCGCACGGTACGCTCGTAATCATATCGAATACTACCTGTAGGCAGTCCTATATGGCGCAATATAGTCTTAGCAAGATTCTTCCACTTACCCTCATATAGCATTTCTCCACGGCGTTTACCAAACGAATTAACCGAATCGAATCCTAAATCAAGTACATCCTTGAATATCTTGGCACTACTTTTAAGATTTGGCATCACACGCTGACGACTACCATCCGCTGCAACACGAAATGTAAGTGTAGACGGTGTCATACCTACAAAATGGAAGCCTGGAAGTCCGTTCTTCTCGGCCAGTTTGCGCCATGTTTCAATAAAACGCTCTATATTGATGAACTTCAGCGGATCATAAATAACAAAAATAAGTTTTCCGTCAACAGTCATATAACGCGAGTCGCGGAAAGCTGGCAGCAACGAGTTGAAGTGAGCTATATCATCCTCTGTTCCAGGGTAAGTCTGCTCCATAAGTACAGTATCCTGCTGCATTGCCGACTTACGGTTCCATGTCTTGTTACTCCACGTATGGTTAGCCCAACAAATACAAAACGGAAAATCAGGTTTGCCGCTTGCTACCACCTCATTGAACGGACGCTCAAGCAACTGGCGTCCACCACCGAACCAGTAATGATAGTAGCAGAATCCTTCTATTCCTGCTTCGCGAGCCAAAATGGCCTGTTGCTCACGAGTCTCCGCTAAGCGCAAATCATAAAACCCCAAATCGGCAGGTATGCGCGGTTGCACATGCCCACGAAACAATGGTTTAGATTTTGCTACATTCGTCCACTCTGTAAAACCAGGTCCCCACCAACGATCGTTTTCTGGAATCGGATGGAACTGTGGAAGATATAATGCTATTATTCTTGCTTTATTCATTTTTTCATTTAATGTTTTAACAACTCACATCGAAGTTTTAATCGTAAAGTCTGACACGTCTTGCAGAGCTACACGATTGCCTCAAATAAGGAGATTATACCTATCAAAAATAGTCTCCATACAACTTCAAATCAAATGCTAAACTTTTGTCATTCTATATACAAAATACAAAGGTAGTTATTTTTATTTTAATTACTACCCCTATAGTAGCTTTATTTCAAAAATATAAGATAATGTATACAACATATATATCATAGCTACAAACACCACAGCAAGCAATCCGACCCACTTAGGACGTATTGTATAATAAATGTTGCCGAAAAGTATTATCGTAACTACTCTTAACAAATAACTTAGACGGTTAGCCAATACTGGCAAAAATGCAAAAGCAGCAAATGCCGATACACTAAGAGCAAATATTTTTATCATCACCGTAAAGTATTTATTATGCTCCTTGATGGTATCATAAAAATACATCAGGTACATATACACGAGTATGGTAAACATCTGCAACGGACCAAACACATTAAGGCTTGACTCCATTGTGTCTGATGTCTTTTCATAATTCATCAACTTATTTTCAATATACGGAATCGGTATGTTGACAAGCAAATTGCTACCAACAAAATACACAACATAAGAAATAGGCACTATAGCCATCCAAATCATTCGCGACTTTAGAGACATATCCTTGTTACTCAAGAACACCAAAGGTATAAGCACAAGGGCCGATATATGGAAGAAAGCTCCGATGCCAATAAGCAACAAAGCCTTTACCCATTTGCGTTCCGCAATAGGTTGTATAGCCAACAAGAAGAGACCAGACATTACACCCGTACGAATCTGTGTCATCTCGTGAAGCTGGAATATAAAACTCAAATACACGATTATAGGCACAAACCACATGTCGGGAGACAATATTCTAAACGCTTTGAACTTCAGCAGAACACCCCAAAAGGCATAGAACAAAAATAGTATATGTACATCATCTACTATCGAACTAAGAATCTGCGATATGATAAAATAAGAATATTCTATAGCTGTTGACAGCTCTTCATCATCATAATGAATGAATGCATATTCGTAATTAATAGAATCGGGGTCTATACCTACTTCACGCAATCCTGCCACAAGTACCAGGATTCCACAAAATATCCAATAAGCTCGCTTTTTGGACGCTTCCTCAAGATTGTCTTCAAGCAAAGCGAGTGTTATTGCTATTCCGAATAGTGTTAATATTATTACACCCATATTATCTTCTTAATATTTTCGCTATAAAACTATTTATATAACTACGTTCATATTGTGTAGTGCACAACAAATACACAAAAACTAACGTAGATAGCGGCGATACCACCATCATAATACACAGACGCAACAATCCGAAGTCTATGCTCGTATGCAGCAGATATGCCACAAGAACTCCTAAAGCTACAGCAGCACCTCCACGCAACAGTACCTGCACAAAATATGTAGGAACAGAGAACTCTTTATAGTTGAATTTAAGACATATAATTCTAACCAAATGAGCAATCAAACCTAGACCTATCATTGACAAAAACACAGTATAGGCTGGCATACCAAACTTAAACAAAACAAATGTGAGTGGCAGACTCAACACCATAATACTCTCTACCAGCAAATGATAATATTTTATATTTCCTGATGCCTGAATTATTATTGTTATCGGGTTATGCATTGCCAATATCAGCGTATAGACAACAAATAAGCGTGAGAACAACACCATGTTTTCAGATACACCATTCTTCAACCAATAAAGCATTATTATACGCATCTCGAATATAACAGGAATTGCTGCACACGCCAACAGGCACAATATAAAAATATTATTCACCTTAAACAACATGTTCAGCGACTTATGATCACCTGCTGCATACGACTGTATCATGCGCGGACGAAAAGACAACACCACACTGTTCATTAGCGAGATGAAGGCATTATAAATATTTGTAGCCACACCAAAAGCAGCATTTGCTAATGGACCGAAATACATATTCAATAATATCGTATTACCTTGCATCATACCAACAGCAGCAAACGCACCATACATCGTCCAACCGGAAAACGAAAGCAACTCTCTATAAATACTTTTATTGCGTACCCTGCAGTAATGACATTCAGGATAAAGTTTACGGGCAATGAACGCATAGCACAACAAAGTAAATAAAGATACAACGGCAAGCCCCACAGCATAGAACAAAAGTCTGCTATTAGATACAAACCCTAATGCAAACGCCACCAATAACTTAAGCAAACAATCAAGACATGAAACCTTTGCATACAACCCCATATTCTCATGCGAGAAAACAGCTGCCGTATAAGGTATCTGTAGATAACTGAATACAAATGTAAGTATTGCAAAATGGAACACCAACAAAGCATCGCCATGCACACTTTCCGGTATCTGTAGTTTATTGCTTATAACATACACACCGATGGTCTCGAATACCAAACCAATGACAATCGTAGACACGATAATGATATTGATGCTTGCCGAGAATATTTCTTGCATCTTCCGTTCTTCTCCTTTTCCTATAACATAAGAAAAGAATCGCTGTACAGATACTGCCAACACTGGAAAGACACATGAACACGTCATAACAACACCAACAACTGCATTGAAAACTCCATATTCCTCATCGCCAAGACCACTCAGCACTAAACGTACGGCATACAGGTTGACTATTGTGATGACAAGAACACGCAAGAATAGCAATATCGTATTGGTTGTTATACGATTGACATGACTACCTTTTACATTTGCAGTATCTGTATTTATTCTCATTTTGAATTATATTTAATCTTTAAGCAGATACTCTCTAATAGACCAAAGTGTCAGTACGAAAAATGCCAACAATGTCATAGCGAGTACAAACAACATACGCTTCGGACCGGTAGGTTTAATTGGAACAGAAGCGCCTTTTAAAATAGTGAAAGCAGGGGTACGTTCCTGTACACGCGCCTTCGCATCTTGATATTGTGTACTCATTGTAGAGTACACATTATATTTAAGTTGCATTTCATTCTCCAAATCATCCCGCTTGCTCCTAAAGCTCTCTAAAATCACATCATAGTTGGCATCTGAATAACTACCATACTTCTGACGCGCTTTCTCATAATCAGCCTTGGCATCAATCACCAATTTGTGATAATAATCCATATCTATACGCGCTTTGTTAGTACGATATTCGGTAATATAATGCAGAATAAGGCTTCTTGTAGAATCAGCCAAAGTCTTACAGATAAGCGGATCTTGAGCTGTAGCAGCAATGCTGATCACACCCGTTTTCTTATCGATATTTATACCTATATTCTTACGTATAAACCACATTATATCATCATCGAATTTACTTACATGATAAGGGTTAAATACACCTTTCACAGTAGAATTCTTCTTAGTACTGAACGCTAACTTAATTTTATACGTCAATAACGTCCACCATGGCAATTCATTGTGCTTTGCAATATAATTATAATATGTAGTATTGATTTTGCCATCAATACTTGTCACCTTTATATTAAATAACTCCGACACAAATTTGTTGTCCGCCATAAGATCTGGATACAGCAATGGTGTAATGGCATCGGTTGTCTGCATTGAAGACAAGTCAAAACCGAAAGACGAAGCCAAAGAACTCAGCGCTCCACTACCTTTTGAATTATCTATCTCCGGAACCACTTGGGTATCTGTACTATATGTACGTGGCACACACAAGATAAGAAGACATGATACAACAAACACTATAGGCAGTGTAATATAGAAAAGTTTTCTATTCTCACTAACCTTTTTTAAGATTATTACAAAATCTATTTTCTTCATTTTCTTTTCTGACATATTCATGATTTCGGTTGTAACATCAGACCTTACTTCGTAATGATGTTACTGATTGTTGCGATCATCGCAGCGATTGACGACATGCTCGATCCCATACTCATCATCTCGGCAGCTGACATCTTGCGCTTCAGCTTAGCAGGCACCACAATCTCGCAGCCCGGCTGCACCTTCGCTCCGTGACTCAGCTTCGACACCTTGCCGTTCATATATATAATGTATGCACGGCCCTTAACGGCGTCTGAAGCATAGCCGCCTGCCTGGTCGATGTAGTAGCTGGCACGCTTTCCGCGCTCGTAAGCCACGGTATTGGCGTACATCACAGCTCCGTTCACCTAAGCAAGAGACGAGAGTCCGCCAGCCACATTCTCACCAGTTGCCTCCGGCGCCAGCGTCACGTTACAACGGTAGTAGCGTGGTTGTGGAAAGATATATAGGCACGACAGCACAAACACTATCGGCAGAAAGATGAAGAATACCTTCTTCTTCGACTTAAGCAACTTGAACACCTCTACGAGGTCGATCACGTCTTTCTTTTGTTCGCTCATATCGTTTTATTTATTAAGCACTTTTCTAATCGTGCCATCGGCACGTTTCTCTATGTATATTCCTACTGGAAGTCTGTTCACATCAACGCCAGTAAAATCCACACCCAATATGTTGGTGCGATTCACTATACGATTATCAGAATTGTCTACACATCCCTCGATGGCAGTAGTGTGTTCCAATTCGGCTGTAAGAGTCTGCAATTTGGTAAGACGCTCCTTCAGATGTGTCAACACATCATCAATCTGTTCGTCAAGGGAGTTCATACACTCATTAGCATAAACAGCACGATGCAACTCCATACTCTTCTCGAAAGCCTCACCATACTTCTCCTTAAACTCTTTCAGACTATTCTCAACATAAGGATATACTGAAGCAATCTTCTCTTTATAGAGATCAAGATATGTACGCACAAAGTTTTTATCTTGAAATAGAGCCTGATAGAAGAAAAGATAACTATAGTGTTGTTTTCCCCAATCCACATTTGTACAAAACGCAGAATCAAAGTCCCAAAGCGTTGCCATCTTCAACTTCGAGTCTTCGGTAGTACCATTCTCTTTGTAAAGGAACATATTGCTACCCGCAGCATCGTATGAACCAAGAATGTCATGAGCAAGAATCCAATGGGCAAACGAATTGTAATCGATAAGGTCTGAGGCTCCAGCGTTTGAGTAAACCGCAGTCTCCACCTTTTCCATATAATTCTTTATATCAGCTAATTGCTCTTCGGTAATATCATCCCCATCAGGATATTTGAACGTGTACCCCATGTAAGTGTTGGCTGTTTGATGCTCTGTACGGAAGTAAACCTCACCTTCTTTCCACCAATAGGCATCGTTCTCTATTACAAAACCTGTCTTGTCGGTCTTTATACGAGTGTCTGCACGTTCTACAGTCTCGGCAAGATGGTACAAGCCTTGATATTTCCCGTTGATAACAACATTTACGGGACGTGTATTAGGTGTCCATGGGAAATTAAGCGCACGACACAAAGCCAGTCCCGTATTAAGAAGAATATTAGATTCCTTATTCTTCATCACTTTATTCCACGTATACATGGAAAGCAAGGCGAAGTCCTTACTTTTATGCTCATTGCCAAGTTGAAGTAAATCGGCTTTCTTTGATAATTTCAGTTTATAAGGATGCTGCGCAAGATAAGCACCTGTTGTATTGCCACGAATCTTGATTCTGATGCCCGACTCACCCTTCACATAATCGCCGCTGTCATATAACGTTTCACCTTTGAAAGTCATCACAAGACGACCAGGCACATGCTCACTCAATATTCCCTCACCAACACATCCCTCAGGAGGAGATACTTTAGTAGCAGTAGGCATCACGCCATCAACAGTCTCAATTGTGAGCAAAGGTAGGTCTGGCCACTCGGTTGGTGTCTGAGCCTTCAATGACGCTGACACTATCACACTGAACAACACAACCATTGCTGTCAAAATGTGACTTTTCTTTATAGCTTTTCTCATTATTGTGTTTTTTACGAACTAAACATTACTACATATTAACAAAACCTTACTTCGTAATGATGTTACTGATTGCTGCGATCATCGCAGCGATTGAAGATGCACTTGTACCCATACTCATCATCTCAGCAGTAGACATCTTGCGCTTCATCTTAGCCGGAACTATAATCTCGCAGCCAGGCTGCACCTTCGCTCCGTGGCTCAGCTTCGACACCTTACCGTTCATGTAGATGATGTATGCACGACCCTTAACGGCATCGGCAGCATAGCCGCCTGCCTGGTCGATGTAGTAGCTGGCACGCTTTCCGCGCTCGTAAGCCACGGTGTTGGCGTACATCACAGCTCCGTTCACCTTCACGGTTCCGTTGTACTGCGGAATGATCAGACGGTCGCCTTCACGCAACACGAGGTCAACATCCGAACCAGGACTCTTCAAAGCCTCTGCCAGATCAATACCTACTGGATATTCGTTCGGCACGACAAATTTGTTGAGTTCGGCTTGTGCTACATTTTGTCCCGCAGACTGAACGCCAGAAGCATTATTTGAACTTGCTGCAAGTTGCAACAGGTTCTTTTGCTGTTCCTCCTTCTGCATATTCAGTACAGCCATCATACGCGTCTTCTCTGCTTCGTTAGCCTTACGCATTAGTCGCGCACCCTTTATGTAGGCGAATCCGTTCGAGCCGCCCGACTTCTTGAAGAGGTCGCTCAAGCGTGTGTTGTTGCGCTCAAGAGCGTAGGTTCCGGCGAAGAGCACCTCGCCTTCTACCGACACGTTCTGCTGCTCGGTGTAGCCCGGCGAGCGCATTACGTACACTTCGTCGAAGGGCATGAGCGTCAGCGTGCGGTCGCCGTCAACAGCAAAGTTGTCTTTCAGCGCCACGTTGAATGTCTTTGCGATGACGCTGTCTGGGCGCAACGCCTTTGGGTCGCTCACACGTCGGCTGATGCTCACGTTCATGAGCGACGCCTTATCGGTGAGACCGCCTGCCTGTATGATGAAGTCCTCAACAGTCTCGTTGTCGGCGTATTTATATACACCGGGATACTGCACCTCGCCACGTATCGTGAGCGTTCGGTCGGACATCTTCTCTGTTTTGGTAGCCACAAAGAGCACGTCGTTCTCCTTCAACGGAATGTCGGCAACACGACCGCTCATAATGCCCTCGATGTCTACGCTGACCACCTCAAGAGTGCGGTCTGCCTTCATGCGGTGCATCACGGCACGCGAAGTGATAGCATCTTCTGTAACACCGTCGGCGTGCTCGATGAGCGAACGTACGCTGTTCACCTGCTCGCCGAGGTTGTACATACCTGGACGGAACACGGCTCCCTTCACCTCAACGGTGTTGGCGTAGCGTGCCATGATTGAGTCGACAGACACAGAGTCGCCGTCGGCTACATGGAAACTCGCAAAGTCGAACTCTTCAACGTTATATGCCGAGTATTCCTTTCCGTTCTTACGGTTCACACGCACGGCCTTCTTGTAAGCGTCGCCAGTGAAACCGCCCGTGTATTTCAGCAACGAAGCGATCGACTCGTTGGGTTTCATCTCGTAGAACATCGGACGCTTCACCTTACCCGTCACGTTCACAAGACAGTCGTACGGGCCTACAACAACCACGTCGTTGTCGGCAAGACGCACATTGCCCGTGAGCTTGCCGTTGAGGATATAGTCGTAGATATCGACGGTTGTTATAAGACGGTTGTTGCGATATACCTTGATATTACGGAGCGTACCGATGTCGTTTGTGCCGCCAGCCATGTAGAGAGCGTGGAATACAGTAGCGAAAGCCGAGAGTGTGTAGGTACCAGGTGTCTTCACCTCGCCCATCACGTTAACAATTATAGTACGTGTCTGACCTACCGACAGCTTCACCTTCGAACTGCTATAGCGTGCGCCAAGCGTAGAGCGAAGGCGTCTGTTAGCCTGATCAACTGTAAGTCCGCCAACATGTACGGGTCCGAAACCTTCGATGGTTATCTCTCCTTCAGGCGACACGGTGCACTGCTCCGACTTCTGCGAAGCGCCGTAGATATCAACGAAGACAGCATCGCCCGGACCGAGGACGTAGCTCTGCGGTGTAGCGATGTTCATGTTCGGCTCGAACGAGAGTTCCTGGTTGTTGAAGATGTCGCGTCCGAACACTTTCTTCTTCAGAGCGTCGCGCTCAGCAAGCAGCTGCTCAAGCATCTGCGCTGTATCTGGCACAAGCTCGAACATCTCACGCTGATAGTCCATAAACTCCTCGTCGGTCTCGTCGTAGGTGTTCTTGTACTTGCGGTCGCGTTCTGCCTTCAGGCGCATGCTCGAATACTGCGAAGCCTTCTGCGTAGCCTCCTTACCATAGTCGTCGCGCTTTGCCAGTTCGCGCGGATTGCCGTTGTTGGTACGCAGACGCGACTCGTCCTTGCCCGTCGTGTTGTCCGACACATTACCCAATCCGCCCTGCTTCATCTGGCGTTCGTACTTGTTGCGCACGCGGCGAATCTGCGAGATGTCCACACCACGCTGCATAAGTTGTGTCACAATCGCCGACTGCGACTTACCAGAGTTGTGTTCCTTCACGATGAACTGCATCACCTGCTGGTCGGTCATAGACGACTGTGCCATGGCAGCCAACGGCATGAACATGAACAGAAACAGATAAATAACGTATTTCTTCATTGTCAATATTGTTTTCTTTAAATAACTCTTTTTTCGTTGTTTTATTGTATTACAGCTTGCCAAGTGTCTTCTGATACACATCTTTAAGCACAAGTCCGGCTATCGTGAAGCCGAATATAGCCGTGATGTGCGCCATCGATCCGTTTGTCTGCGCCTTTTGTATCAGACAGGGGTCGTTGCCTGTATCGCTACCGCGATTGTCAAGCAGCTCCTCGCTATATACGCACTGGAACTTGTGCGCCGGTTTCAAACCTGCACGCTTCATGCGCTTGCGCAGCGCCGATCCGAGCGGACAGCCGCGCACCTTCCAGAACTCAGTCACGCGTATTTGCGTAGAATCCATCTTCAACGCAGCGCCCATTGACGAGAAGAACACTGCATTGGTCTCGCAGGCACGCATAATGAGCGACACCTTGTCCTTCAGCGAGTCGATAGCATCGATAATATAGTCGTACTCTTCGAGATGGAACTCGGCTGCAGTCTCGTCGGTGTACATCTTCTGCAGAGCCGTGACCTCACAGTCGGGGTTTATCTCGAGCAGACGTTCGCGCAGCGCCTCCACCTTCACACGTCCTATTGTGCCAGACGTAGCCATCAGCTGACGGTTTACGTTCGAGGCGCACACGCAGTCGCAGTCGACTATCGTGATATGGCGTATGCCAGAGCGTACAAGACACTCGACACACCAGCTGCCTACGCCGCCAACGCCGAAGACGATGACGCGCTTCGACGCCAACGCCTCCATCACGTCTTCGCCCATGAGCAGTTCGGCGCGCTTGAATATTTCTTTCTCTTTAGTCATTGTAATACAAATGGATTCCTTGTACGTTCAAACAGACAGGCTTTTTTGTACGTTCAGACAAATCAGTTCTTCGTAACCTCTACAATCTTTGTGGGCTGCTGCTCCTTGTTGCGACGGTTCACGACGGTAACAACAGCCTGTGCGAGGTTAATGAACGCCAGACCTGTCATGCTGTTGCTGTCGAGAGCGGCAGGTGTACCAGCGTCTCCATTCTCGCAGATGCCCTGCACGAGCGGTATCTGCGCGAGCAGAGGCAAGCCCTTCTCCTGCGCAAGCTGCTTGCAGCCTTCCTTGCCGAAGATGTAATACTTGTTCTCGGGCAGTTCGGCTGGTGTGAACCACGCCATGTTCTCCACGAGTCCGAGGATAGGCACATTCACCTTGTCGTTCTCGTACATGTCGATGCCCTTGAGAGCGTCGGCGAGCGCCACCTTCTGCGGTGTGCTCACGATGACAGCGCCTGTGATTGCGAGAGTCTGCAGCAGTGTGAGGTGTATGTCGCTTGTTCCTGGAGGTGTGTCGAGCACGAAGTAGTCGAGCTCGCCCCAGTCGGCGTCGGCGATGAGCTGCTTAAGAGCGTTCGACGCCATGCCGCCACGCCACAGAGTTGCGGTGTCGGGGTTTACGAAGAAGCCGATAGAGAGCAGCTTGATGCCATACTTCTCGATTGGCTCGATGAGGTCGCGTCCGTCTTTCTTCACAGCGTATGGACGTGCGTCTTCTACTTGGAACATCTTCGGAACCGACGGACCAAAGATATCGCAGTCGAGCAGACCTACCTTGTAGCCAAGACGTGCCAAAGCGATAGCGAGGTTGGCTGCAACGGTGCTCTTGCCCACGCCACCCTTGCCAGAGCTGACGGCGATGATGTTCTTCACCTGCGGCAGCAGCTTGCCCACTTCCGGGCGCGGCTTCGAGAGGAATTCGGTCTCGATTGTCACCTCCACGTCTTTCGACACGTGATAGTGGATGGCAGCCTCAGCCGCCTTGATAGTCGACTTCATGAACGGGTCGGTATCGCGTGGGAAGACGAGTGTGAACTTCACTTTCATGCCGTTGATGCGCACATCGTCGGCAAGCATATTGCTTTCTATGAGGTTTTTCTTTGTACCTGCGTATATTACTGTTGCGAGTGCGTCAGTAATGAGTTTCGGATATAGGGTCATTTTGAGTTTTGAATTTTGAATTTTGAGTTTTGAATTGTTGCGACATGCGTCGCAATTTTGAGTTTTGAGTTTTGAATTTTGAGTTTTGCGCTCGGCTTTGCCACTTGCCAGAGCAAGAATTATGCGCTTCGCGTATTTTGAGTTGTTGAGTTATGAATTATAAATTCAAAATTGATTAATTCAAAATCGGCGTAGCCGACAATTCAAAATTCAAAACTCAAAATTCAAAACTTACAACGCAGTAGTTTTAGAGCTACGCTTGTCGCGATGATACGAGCGATACTCGTCGAGCGGAATCTCCACCTCCGGCTCAAAGAGCTCGCCTTCGTGCGGCAATGCGAACTTCATGTACTTGATGTTGAGTCCGCGTTCTATCCACATACTCTCGTAGTAGGTCTGTATACCGAGAATCTCGTTGGTCTGTGCGTCGAGGCCTTCGGTATGATAGAGGTCTTCCGTGCGGAAGAGCAGCGGCAGATTGTTGCACTGCTGCATGTATGTGGTGTATGTGAAGAGGAAGTTGGAGTCGGTCTTCAGATGAATCGTGCCGCCGTCCTGCAGGAAGCGGCGGTAGCGCTGCATGAAGTAGGTAGAGGTGAGACGCTTGCGTGGGTTCTTCATCTGCGGATCGCTGAACGTGAGCCATATCTCCTGCACCTCGCCTTCAGCGAAGAAGCGGTCTATAATCTCTATGTTCGTGCGCAGAAACGCCACGTTCTTGAGTCCTTCGCCGAGCGCCTGCGTAGCGCCGGTCCACATGCGTGCGCCCTTAATGTCTACGCCAATGAAGTTGACGTCGGGGAACATCTTCGCCAGCCCCACTGTGTACTCGCCTTTGCCGCAGCCCAATTCGAGCACAATCGGGTTGTCGTTCTTGAAATACATCTCGCGCCAATGTCCCTTCATGTCGAACGGCACATTATCGGCTACCGAGAACGGATACTGAAATACGTTCTCGTATCGCTCCATATCGGCGAACTTCGCCAGTTTTCCTTTGCCCATTATAGTCTTTTAATTCACTTCGGAAAGAAGTATTTTTTAAAATTCGTCAATATAAGTTATCAACACTTCAAAAGTGCAAAGTTACGAAATAAAGGACGATTAGGCAAATTCGCAGGGTTAAAAATAGGTATTGCACACACATATATATACAAATAAGGTGCAACGGCATAAACCGCTGCACCTCTTTTGATTGTTAACTTTAAACATCTTGCCCCACATATATGAGGCAGACTGGCTGTTATTCGATTACTACTGTTGTCCAACCATGCTTGTCCTCCTCTGTGCCATACTGGATGCCACGCAGGTGGTTGTAGAGCTTGGTTGAAACGGGACCCGGCTTGCCGTCCTCGCTGAACATGAAGCGCTGACCTGTGTCGAGGTCGTCGATGTAAGAGATCGGGCTGATTACAGCTGCTGTGCCGCAAGCGCCTGCCTCCTCGAATGTAGCGAGCTCTTCCTCAGGAATCTGTCTGCGCTCTACCTTCAAGCCGAAGTCCTCAGCGAGCTGCATAAGACTCTTGTTTGTGATAGACGGAAGGATTGAGGTCGACTTCGGTGTTACGTATGTATTGTTCTTGATACCGAAGAAGTTGGCAGCGCCGCACTCGTCCATGTATTTCTTCTCCTTAGCGTCGAGATAGAACTCGCAAGCGTAGCCCTTCTCATGAGCGAGATGGTTGGCTCTGAGCGATGCAGCATAGTTGCCGCCCACCTTGTAGATACCGGTGCCGAGCGGAGCCGAACGGTCATAGTCGCGTATGATGACGTATGGGTTTGTAGAGAAACCACCCTTGAAGTAAGGTCCTACCGGTGTGACGAAGATGAGGAACATGTACTCTTCTGCCGGACGAACGCCTACCTGTGCCGATGTACCGATGAGGAGCGGACGGATGTAGAGTGTTGCGCCGCTCTCGTATGTCGGGATGTACTCCTGATTGAGGCGCACTACCTTCTTCACCATCTCCTCGAATAATTCCGTAGGCAGCTCTGGCATCATGATGCCGCGGCATGTAGACTGCAGACGTGCTGCGTTCTCGTCCATACGGAACACGCGCACCTTGCCGTCGGGGCAACGATATGCCTTCAGTCCCTCAAAGGCTTCCTGTCCGTAGTGCAGACAGGTGGCTGCCATGTGAAGCTTAATGTACTCGTCGGAGCAGACTTCTATCTCGCCCCACTTGCCATTGCGGTAGCAACAGCGCACGTTATAGTCGGTAGGCATATAGCCGAACGACAACTCAGACCATGCTATATCTTTCATAAAACTTTAGGTTTTAATACGTTTCTTTTTCATAGCTGGGATATGCTCCTCTAACCGCAGGCAAAAGTAATAATAATAAAACAAACCTGCAACTATTTGCCGCAGATTAGAGATTATTAGCACAAAAAAGACGGTTGCGGACTGCGTTGTCAATTTTCTGCGCCGAGAATCTTGCGTATGTCCTCGTCGGTCTTCGTGAGTTTGTCCTTGCATTGCTTTATCAGCTTCTGCGCGGTTTTGAGTTGTTCACTGAGCGAGTCGATGTCGAGCTCGCCGTTCTCCATCTTCGCAGCGATGTCTTCCAACTGGCGCATCGCCGCTTCATATTTCTGTTCTTTGGGCATTTGGGTTGTTGTTTTTATTAGTGTGTGCAGTTAGGGGTGCAGTGCCATCTTCAAGGGGGTGCAGCTGTCTCCGCTCGGCTTTGCCGCTTGCCAGAGCAAGAAGTGCACCCCTATATTGCTGCATCCTACTATTCCACTCTTGACTTGAACTTTCCTTTCTCCACATGCGTCTCTACCAGCGCACCCTTCGGCAGTTGTGCGGCGTCGCGCACAGCTTTGCCGTTGTAGGTCGTGATGCTGTAGCCGCGGCGCAGCAGGCGTTCTGGGTTTTCTGCCTCAACGCGCTGCGCAAGCAGTTCAAGACGGTGGCGTTCGGTGTCTATCTTGCGCTTGGATGCGGTCTCTACCGTGCGCTGCAGAGTGTCGAGTCGCGTCTCCGCCGTAGCGAGGCGGCGACTCACGGCTGCGGCTATGCGCTGCATGAGGCGGTCGGCTCTGCCCCACTCCTTCGTCTTCACGAGCGAGAAGAGCATGGGTATGCGCTCCGCCATCGACGCCAGACGCACACGCTCCACATCCATGCGGCGCTTCACGCGGTCGGCTATGCGGTCGGCTGCCTGGTCGATGAGCTGCGCCGTGCGCTGCAGATTGTCGATGAGATGTTGGGCTGCGGCGGTGGGCGTCTTCATGCGTGCGAACGCCACCATGTCGAGCACACACTCGTCACGCTCATGACCGATACCGGTAATGATGGGCAGCGGGAAGTTGGCTACGTTCTCTGCCAGGGCGAGTGTGTCGAAGCCCGACATATCACTCGTGGCACCTCCGCCGCGTATTATCACCACGGCGTCGAAGTCGTCCACGCGCTCGTATATGCGTCCGAGGGCGGCTATCACGCTCTGCTCCACGGCTTCGCCCTGCATGACGGCGCCGAAGAGTTCCACCTTATATATATATCCTGCCTGATTGTCGTGCAACTGGCGGCAGAAGTCGCCGTAGCCGGCTGCTCCTTCGCTCGATATAACGGCAATGCGCTGTGCGAACATCGGCAACTGCAGCTCTTTCTGCAGGTCGAACACGCCTTCTGCCTTCAGCTGTCGCACTATCTCCTGCCGGCGCCGTGCCAGGTCGCCCATGGTGTACTCGGGATTGATGTCGCTCACTATCCACGAGAAGCCGTAGGCGGCATGAAACTGCGCACGCACGCGCAGCAGCACCTTCATGCCAGCGTGCAGCTGCTGACCAGTGATGCGCTCGAACTTGGGGCGCAGCAGCGACCATCGCGACGCCCAGCACTTGGCTGAGGCGCGAGCCGTGGGCGTGTTGGAGTATTCGTCCTTCTCCACCAGCTCCATGTAGCAATGTCCGCGCACCTCGCGCGCCTCCGACAGCTCTGCCTCCACCCAGTACTCGTCGGGCAGACTGATGTCTACGACGGCTGCAACGAGCGAGTTAAGCTCGAGGAGCGAGAGTGGCTTGTCGAACGTGTCTTTGTTCATTGTTATATCTAAATACTTGTTATGGTTTCGGCTTGTGGGTCGGAGCCTATCAACGTAAGAAGCCCTGCTTCTTGAGCACCTCCAGCAGTCCTGCGGACATCGCCTCGTTGTCCTTGCGTGTGTAGCGGCAGTCGGTGTACACCTGCGCGAGGGTCTGCTTGCCGTTCAAGCGCACGAACTCGCGGTTCTCCTCCAGCGCTTCCTTCTCGGCATAGAAGCGGTCGATGCGCTCGGGGGTATAGTCGGCGTAGGTCTCCTCGTGCATGACGGCGTCGAGGGGCAGTCGGTCGGTGAGTGCGGGCTGCTCGTCGGGCCAACCGAGCGTGATGGTAGCCACGGGCACCACAAGTTCGGGCAGCTGCAGCACGTCGATAATCATCTGCGGCATGTACACCGTTGTGCCGAGGAAGCAGCATCCGAGGCCCTCCTCCTCAGCAAGGTTGCAGAAGGTCTGGCAGAAAAGCAGCGCGTCGGTGGCTGCATTCTGAAAGGAGAGCATGTTGTCGTAGCCGGGGTCGGCGTTGCGATTCTTTGCCCAAAGTGTGGTGCGGCGGTAGTCGGCGCAGAACGTGAGCACTACGGGCGCTTCCTCCACCATCGGCTGGTTGAAGTGTGCCGGCGCGAGGCGGCGCTTCTGTTCCTCAGAACGTGTCACTACTACGCTGTAAAGCTGCAGGTTGCCCATTGTCTGCGTACGTTCCGCCTCGCTGAGCAGGCGGCGCAACAGCTTCTCGCTTACCGGAGCATCGGTATACTTGCGGATGCTGCGGCGTGTATTGATTGTCTTCATATTTCGGTTGTTTTCGTTGTTTATCTATCAGCTGTTTACATACAGCGATAACCATTATCGCTGAGGACAAAGTTACAGATTTTTTCCGTATTGCCGACGACTAATGCAAAGTTTTTAATGGGCAGACAAGAACGCTGCGCTAAATATCCAGCACAAAACACTCAACACGCTACGTGTGCAGCGGTCGACGCAGACACGCGCGGCGGTCGGCGCGGACGAATAATACAAAGTTTCTAATAAGCCGAAAGGAACGCAATGCAAGATAACCGATAGAAAAAACATTCGTTTTTTAGTACACAATTCAGAAAAAACCGCTATATTTGCAAAAAACTAAGTAAGACTTACATGTTATGACTGCACACTCTCTGCACATAACTTTTTAAAACCATCCGAAACTAACAACCGTAAAATTAAAAATTATGAAACAGAAAGCATTACTTTCCTCAATCAGGACCTTATGGCTTGCCTCGATGGCGGCCGTAGCGTTTACTTCGATGCCAGTCGTTTCTTTGGCGCAAAGCCCGAAGAACTTCGTAGAAGAAACCGAACATGCCGTGAAGCGCATACAGAACGACCAAGACGAGCCGCATGGCGAACGTGTGTTTGCCATGCCATACCTCACAAACAACACCCGCTACAAGGTGATTTCCGACATCTACTCCAATCCTCTTTACAATGTCAGCGAGGGCGTGTTCTGCCTTGTAGACAACGGAAAGCTGACGGTATGGACGATAGACGGAGAGTATCTGTTCGGACCGGAATGGGAGACGTTCGGATCCTACGGCAGCATCAACATGCAGTTTGACAACGGAGCGCTGCTGGCGAAGTCGGCAAAGAAGAACAGTGTCGGAAAGGAATACTACTCTATTCTCTACAAGAACGGCACGGTGAGAAACCTCGACCCGACATGGGAGCCTAAGTCGGCGTTCGTCGACGGACTTGCAGCCGTGACAAAGGTGGTAGACGGATACAGAGAGCTGGGCAGCTTCTTCATCAACACCAAGGGCGAGAAGATGGCTTCGCCGGCAAACCTGTACTTCGGCTACGGCGACGACATCACACGCCCGCTGAGATGTGGCATGCGCGCCTTCGAGACGAAAGACCACAAATGGGGATTCATGAACGAGAAGTGCCAGGTGGTGATACAGCCGCAATGGGACGGCGTGCGCGACTTCAGCGAAGACCACGTATGGACGTTCAAGCGCAACAGCAGCGGTAATTACACAGCTACGCTCATCGACAAGAGCGGAAAGGCGATAAAGACCGTGTCCGAGTTCTCGGCTCAAGAGAAACTGAACAAGACGCACATGATAGGCGATGTGTGCGACGGAAAGTATTATGTATACTCTGACGACAGCGACACTCACACCACCTACTACGACCTGAAGGGCAACGTGCTGGCAACAACGCATGGCGGCACTTCGTTCTACTACGGACACGCCCTTGTGTGCGGCAAGTACGAGACATGGGAGCATATCTTCGCCGTAGACGACAAATTCCACGTGACCGACGACTACCCCACATACGAGAGCGGTGGACACGACATTTACTCCGACGAGCTGTGGAAGTCGAAACCGTTCGAGCCATTCGGACTGTACACCATACACTCGGGATCGGTGGTGATAGACAGCCGAGGACATATGGTGCTGAAAGAGATGAGCGAGACATGGTCGGGCGACTATATAAGGGGCTTCAGCCAGCCCGGCAAGGACGGATACATCGTAGCCAAGAACATATATGTAAACGGAAAGAACTACCTCGCTCTGATCAGGTACGACGGAGAGATAGCGTGGCTCTTCGGCTCGGAGTGCTTCACAGCGCAAGACTTGAAAGGCTTCATCAAGAAGCCCGGTTTTGACGAGAGCAAGGTCGTGGTAGACTGTCCGCCGACAAAGAAGAAGCCTAAAGGACCGAAACAGGTTACCGAACAGACATATAAGGTGAGCGTGGTGTGCACACCGGCAGAAGGCGGCAGCGCATCGGTCGTTGGCAACACGCCGATAAAGTACGGCGACAAGGTATCGATAAAGCCCGTTGCCAACAAGGAGTGGGTGGCTACGAGCATCAGAGTAAACAATAGGGAGGTAGGACAGGAGCCGTTCATGGTGACGGACGATGCAACGGCTTACGTCTCGTTCCTCAAGGCGCCGATAATAGAGGAGATTGATCGCACTAACAGCTATCAGGGCAATCATAAGATAGCGGAGCTGGACGGAAAGGCAGTGTATGCCACGGTATACGCTACGATGAGCAAGGAGAAGAACATAAGCTGCCCGTTCGGCAACGAGACATACGGCTACCTCACCGTCATGATTGACCCGAAAGTGAGATACTCTGACAACTCGATGGCTGTAAACTGCTTCTTCCCGCCGATGAAGATTGTAGGATTCCAGCACGAGGGCGGCAAGCAGTATCTGGTTTTAGACGGCGGATCGGTGATGTACCACAACCTGCGCATCACGACAAACGACGCATTCGCCAACATCTTCTTCAACCTGATGCTGATGATGGACGGCTTCGAGTCGGGCAGTATCATGCCACGACGCTACAGAATAGAAAAGCTCAATGCGAACAGCCAGACCGGCGAATGCACATTGGGCGAGCTGCAGGTGTTCTCGCGCAGCAAAGGATGGGTGAAGGGACAAGACCAGTCGGTAGGCGTACATACCGCAAGCCGATTCCCGTCACTTAGCGGCGGCGCACACGACTTCGGCATTCCTGCCGACTACTTCAACGGATGCAACCTGAAACTTGCAAAGAAGCGCGACGACGTGCTCTGGTATCCGCCGCTCGAATGGGAAAGAACTCAAGAGGCTTACAACATGAAGGTGGAAAAGATGAAGCAGACGTACAGCAACTTCGTCACCGACTGCGAACTGCTGTTCGGCAGATAGCACGAAAAAATAATCGTCTCAATATGTAATAAACACCGAAGGCTTGCGTTTACTAAATATAAAACATCTCTAAAACGCATAAAATATGCTCTGCCTATGAAGTATTTTACTAAAGAAGAACTACAGCCTTCGGAAAAGACGCTGAGCTTTATCCGACAGATAGCCTACTCCTACAGATTGGCGCAGGCGAACAACCGCAACAAACCGTATTGCGTTAGTTAAAGAAAACAACACCCTCGTCAACTTGCCGACTCGTTAGCTCGCGCAAGTTGAGAGCTTACAAAATCGAAAACAAAAGAAAGGAAACAAAAAAAGAAATGGAAACTCTCATATCACCTTCGCTTCTCTCAGCGAACTTCATCGACTTGCGTTCGGACATCGACATGATAAACCGCAGCGAGGCCGACTGGCTTCACCTCGACATCATGGACGGCGTGTTCGTGCCTAACATCTCGTTCGGATTCCCCGTCATACAGGCTGTTGCAAAGGAGTGCAAGAAGCCGCTCGACGTTCACCTGATGATTGTGCATCCGGAGAACTACATCAAGCAGGTGGCTGCTACGGGCGCCATGATGATGAACGTACACTACGAGGCGTGCACTCACCTGCACCGCACCGTTCAGGAGATTCACGCTGCAGGCATGAAGGCTGGCGTGACGCTCAACCCGCACACTCCGGTGAGCATGCTCGAGGACATCATCTGCGATGTGGACATGGTGCTGCTGATGAGCGTCAACCCGGGCTTCGGCGGACAGAAGTTCATACCCAACTCGGTAGAGAAGACGAAGCGCCTGCGCCGCCTCATCGACGAGTCGGGCAGCAAGGCTCTCATACAGATAGACGGCGGCGTAGACGACAAGTCGGCTCCGCTGCTCGTGGCTGCTGGTGCCGACGTGCTCGTGAGCGGCAGCTACGTGTTCAAGGCTGCAGACCCTATCGCTACGATACACGGTCTGAAGCATTGCCTCTAAGCAAAGTTATAGCTGGCTGTCCAGCACTCTATAAAGCATAAAAAGCGGAAACCTTCATCGTAAAGGTCTCCGCTTTTTCTATTTTACATTACTATTAACGCTTGTCTTTTACATTGCCATTCACGCTTTGTCTTTCACATCATTCTCTCTTTTTACGGCATCACCCTGCAAAGCGTTTTCGTGGACGCCAGAGACGGCACGACCGCTCGGATCGTTCATGTTCTTCCACGCCTCGTCCCACTCCAGAGCCACTGCTGTAGAGCAAGCCACACTTGCCTCGTGAGGCACGCTGCGGGCCGCACTCTCGCTCGGGAAATGCTCTTCGAAGATGGAACGGTAGTAATACTCCTCCTTGCACAGCGGCGTGTTGATGGGGAAACGCTCTTCAGCATGCGCCATCTGCTCGTCGGTGACAGCCTCTGACGTTATCTTCTTCAAGGTGTCAATCCACGAGTAGCCTACGCCGTCGCTGAACTGCTCCTTCTGTCGCCACGCCACCTCCTCAGGCAGCATGTCCTCGAACGCCTCACGCACGATGAGCTTTTCTATAGACGCCTTGGGGTCGGCTTCGCCCGACCGAGATGCTGGGAGAACGCTGCACATCTTAGCCTTGGGATTGGTGCGCATAGCCACATCAAGAAACTCCTTGTCGAGGAACGGCACACGACCTTCCACGCCCCACGCCGAGAGACTCTTGTTGGCACGCAGACAGTCGTACAGATGCAGCTTCGAGAGCTTGCGCACGGTCTCCTTATGAAACTCCTCTGCCGAAGGAGCCTTGTGGAAGTAGAGGTAGCCACCGAAAATCTCGTCGGCTCCCTCGCCCGAAAGCACCATCTTTATGCCCATCGACTTTATCACACGCGCCAGCAGATACATCGGCACGGAGGCACGCACGGTAGTTATATCGTAGGTCTCGATGAAGTAGATAACATCGCGCAGGGCGTCCAGTCCCTCCTGAATGGTATAGTTGATTTCGTGATGCACCGTGCCTATGTGGTCGGCTACCAGACGCGCCTTCGCCAAGTCGGGCGCTCCCTTGAGTCCCACGGCAAACGAGTGGAGACGCGGCCACCAGGCACGGCTTCTGCTGTCGGTCTCTATACGGCGTTCGGCGTACCTCTCGGTGATGGCACTGATAACGCTGCTGTCGAGTCCGCCCGAGAGCAGCACTCCGTAGGGCACGTCGCTCATCATCTGGCGTTTCACGGCAGCGCAAAGACTTTTGCGTATTGCGTCGCTGCTCGCCGTGTTGTCCTTCACGTTGTCGTACTCCATCCAGTCGCGCTTGTACCAACGCTTCATTCCGGGGTCCTTGCTCCAGTAGTAGTGGCCCGGCAGAAAAGGCTCGTAACGCTCGCACTCACCCTCCAAGGCCTTAAGCTCGCTTGCCACAAACACCTTTCCGTCGGCGTTGTATCCTATATAAAGAGGTATGACGCCTATATGGTCGCGGGCGATGAGGAAAGCGTCCTGCTCCTCGTCATAAAGAGCGAAGGCGAAGATGCCGTTCAGATCTTCGAGAAAGTTGACGCCCTTGTCGCGATAAAGAGCCAGAATAACCTCGCAGTCGCTGCCCGTCTGGAAATCATAACGCCCCTTGTATCTTTCTCTTATCTCCTTGTGGTTGTATATCTCACCGTTCACAGCCAGCACCTGCTTGCCGTCGGGCGAGAACAGAGGCTGACCTCCACTCTCCGGGTCGACAATGCTCAGTCGCTCGTGCGCCAGTATGGCGCTTCCCGAACAATGAATGCCGCTCCAGTCAGGACCACGGTGACGTATCTTCTTACTCATTCCAAGCGCCTTGGTGCGCAGCTTTGGCATCTGCTCCTTAACGTTGAATATTGCTACTATTCCGCACATAATAATCTCTATCTAATTGTAAATAAAACTACAAAAACATTCAATTCACTCAAAGCGACTGCAGGTAGCTATCCACCAGCTCATGACTCTTGCCTCCATGTATGTTCACCACCATGCCTACGCCGCACGCATCGTGCTCGTAGGCTGAGGTATACAATCCTTGTTTTGCGTCCATAATATTATGTTGGTTGATACCTTAAAACATCTTCTTACTCGAAGGAACTTATAAGATGTGTTTTCGGCTACAAAAGTAAGACTATCAATCAAAACGCGCAAATATCAAGACAGATTTTTACATCGAAAGCTAATATTTTGTTACAAATTCAACAAAATACATAACATTTTTATGCTATATGCAACAAATACGAGCAAAATACGAAGAGGGTATAAGCTCATGGCTATTTGCCTATCGTGTATCTAACGCCCAGATTAAGGTTGAAGTTGAGGGGCTTCTCCTTGTATATCGTGCTGAGCGTGGAGCGGTCGTCGAAGTAGTAGCTCACGCCCGGCTCGACGTAGACGCCCACATTGCGGAGCACGTCGAACTGTGCTCCGAGGGCTGCGTTGACGGAGAGCTGCCAAGGCTTCGCAGCCACGTCCTCCGCTTCGTGCTTCTTCTTCTCGCCGCTTATCACGTACTCGTGTGTCGTCTTGCCCGACACGCACTTCTCCGTTAGCAGTCCGGCTGAGGCGTAGACGCTCAGTCGGCGATAGCCGAAGGCGCGATACTTCACGTTGAGCGGAACGCCGATATAGTCGAGCTTCTGACTGCCCGACGAGTAGTTGTCCTTCGTGCCGTCTTTCATGTCCGACGAGAGTCGCGTGTAGCTCACGCCGCTTTCCACGCTGAGTCGGTCTGTAAGGCGATAAGCCACGTTGAACCCCACGCGCACCGGCAGCCGGTGCTTGTACTCGGTCTTTACGCTCTTGCCTTGGTTGAAGATGCCGATGCCGAGCTGCGGATTGTCTGCCCATATCACGTTGTCTGGTCCTACCGCTTCGACGTAGGTAGCGGTAGAATTGGTGACTGACGATGCGCCCATGCCGGTCGTGGCGCTGGTAGATAGTGTCCAGCGAGCCGCAGCGCCTTCATGCCTGCCACGACTGTTGTCGGCTGGCGTGTATGCAAGCAGAGATGTTGAGGGGTTGTGGGGTTGTGATGTTGAGGGGTTGAGGGGTTGAGATGTTGAGGGGTTGAGGGGTTGAGGGGTTGAGATGTTGAGATGTTGAGATGTTGAGGGGTTGGGATGTTGGGATGTTGAGGGGTTGAGGGGTTGAGGGGTTGAGGGGTTG
>SAMEA3663013__coassemble_471_pt1 | contig 37142 bp, 28 predicted proteins | sample SAMEA3663013__metabat2_low_PE_038 | metagenome-assembled genome bin SAMEA3663013 (sample SAMEA3663013) | pig gut metagenome | biome: pig gut; feature: pig-associated habitat; material: faeces | place: France | collected 2012 | reverse complement strand
AACACATGGTACGGCGGTGAGATGAAGAAGGGTATGTTCTCTATGATGAACTACTACCTCCCGTTGAAGGGCATCGCTTCTATGCACTGCTCAGCTAACTGCGACAAGAACGGTCAGAACACAGCTATCTTCTTCGGCCTTTCTGGTACAGGTAAGACTACTCTGTCTACAGACCCGAAGCGTCTCCTCATCGGTGACGACGAGCACGGATGGGACGACAACGGCATCTTCAACTTCGAGGGTGGCTGCTACGCTAAGGTTATCAACCTCGACAAGGAGTCAGAGCCGGACATCTACAACGCTATCCGCCGCAACGCTCTCCTCGAGAACGTAACTGTTGCTGCTGACGGCAAGATCGACTTCGCTGACAAGAGCGTTACAGAGAACACACGTGTTTCTTACCCGATCTTCCACATCAACAACATCCAGCCGGGTTCTTCTGCACCAGCTGCTAAGCAGGTTATCTTCCTTTCAGCTGACGCATTCGGCGTATTGCCTCCGGTTTCTATCCTTACTCCGGAGCAGACTCAGTACTACTTCCTCTCTGGCTTCACAGCTAAGTTGGCAGGTACAGAGCGCGGTATCACAGAGCCTACTCCAACATTCTCTGCTTGCTTCGGTCAGGCATTCTTGGAGTTGCACCCAACTAAGTACGCTCAGGAGTTGGTAAAGAAGATGCAGAAGTCTGGTGCTAAGGCATACTTGGTTAACACAGGTTGGAACGGTACAGGCAAGCGTATCTCTATCCGCGATACACGTGGTATCATCGACGCTATCCTCGACCACTCAATCGACGCAGCTCCTACAAAGACTATCCCATTCTTCAACTTCGTAGTTCCTACACAGTTGGAAGGCGTAGATCCTAAGATCCTCGATCCACGCGATACATACGCTGAGGCTTCTCAGTGGGAGGAGAAGGCTAAGGATTTGGCTGCTCGTTTCATCAAGAACTTCGCTAAGTACACAAACAACGAGGCTGGTAAGGCTCTCGTTGCTGCTGGTCCTCAGCTCTAATCCATACGTAAGTATGGGTCTGACAGCGTAAGCTCTTCGCTTCAGCGCAAGAGCTTGCGTCATTCGTAGACTTTACGATAAAGACAAAATAAATAAAGGTCTGCTTCCCTTGCGGGAGGCAGACCTTTTTGCTTTTATAGCCTTTGGGGTTTTTCTAAGCCTTTCTAAGCCTTCTTAAGCCTTTCTGAGCCTTTTTATTTTCTAAGCCTTTCTGAGCCAAGGAAGAACTGCTAACTAAGCCCTCCCCGATGGGGAGGGTTGGGAGGGGCTTTTACTCCGCGTACTCATTGAAGCACGGTGTGGTTGCAAGCACAGCCTGCACATCGTCTATTGTGCCCTCGAACGGACCGCTGTGTTCCAGTTTGCGTGTACACATGGCAGCCGCGAAGCGTCCAGACTCCTCTACGTCCATGCCCTGCGCACGACACCACAGATAACCAGCCGAGTAGGTGTCGCCACAACCCGTAGCATCCACAATCTCCTTTGGCTCATAAGCCGGAATCTCGTGGAACTCGCCGTCGACGAGGATGATAGAACCATAGCTTCCGAGCGTCACGCACACCTCCTTAACGCCCCATTCAGCCAAACGGAGCGCAGCCATGCGTGGGTTGCGCAGTCCGGTAATCACCTCCATCTCGTGCTCGTTCACCTTGATAATGTCGGTGTTAGCGAGTATCTCGCGCTTCTCAGCCCAGTCGATGGCGAACACCTCCTGATTGCGCACCTCGCGCAGATAGCCCTGAGCGTCGATAGAAATCTTGCCCTTCGTAGACAGATACTTCACAAGCTCCGGTGAAATATCGTCGTTGAGCAGCGTACCGAGGTGGTAGACGCGCGCATCCACGTTCTTCATCTCCTCGATAGTGAACGGATCGGCACGCTCGAGCACACGCTGAGTGCGGTCGTTCTGGTCCTCGCCGTACTTGTTCTCGAAGTAAACGGTGTGGCTGCTTGGGTAAGTAAGCACGTCGATGCCCACGTTGCGCATGTCCTCTACAGCTTTCATCTCGCCCTCTCCGAGTTTCGTCACAAGCTGGAACGAAACATTGTCGGGCAGATGGTTTATGGCATAAGAGAAGTAAAAAGACGTGCCACCAGCCATGTATACGGTCTGACGCGGGGTGATGATCTTGTCTTTCGTGATGTGTCCTATGCAACAAATATCCTTCATACTTATATCTTTAAAGTTGTTTTATTTTGCGATGATTATGCTTGGCTCGTCAGTCCATACGCTGTTGGCGCCCTTCTGCAGTTGTGCTGTGCGCAGCAGTGTGCCGTTCAGCGTGTAGATGTATACGGTCTGCGCCTTGTGTGAGTGGAGCGTTGTCCACTGCTTGCCTGCCACCTTCACAGGGAATGTGGTGCAGTAGTCGGCTGCGGCGTCCGTAATAGCGTCTGTCGGAGCGTCGGGCAGTTGCGGAAGCACTCGCTGCCGATATATCGCAGCGTCTCAGGCAGTTTCAGGTCGGCAAGACTGGTGCAACCCAATCTGCTTGCTGCCCAACGATTCCACTACCGATCCGTCGGCTTTACAGAGGTTCCACTGCAGCTTGCCTCGCCATGTGCTGAGCGCCGAGAGTGCCGAGAGGTGCACGCTTTGTTTTTCACCCACCTTCAGCGAAGTGAGCGTAGAGTAGAAGCCCTCATATTTGCCCTCGCAGTCGAGCTGTAGCGGTGCGGCTTTCTCAGCCTTCACGGGTGTGATGCCTATATAGAGAGCCGAACGGGTGGGCGTTGTAGCGGCGCTGCTGGCAGCGTTGCCCAACGCGTTGTACTGCGCCGTGTATCCGTCGAGCAAGTCGGCGAGTCCGTCGGGTATAGCGTTGCCAGCGAGCGGTCGGTCGGTGTAGCCGAGAATGCGCTGCATGCGCTCGTCGCCCGACACGATGAGCAACTGTTTCTCACGCTCGTCGGTGAAGAGGTAGAAGGCTTCCGCCTGCTTTTCGTCGTGCGCCTTCTTCAGCAGATGGCGTCCGCTTTTGTTGTTGATGCGCAGTAGGCTGACTGCAGTTTTGTTGTCGTTAGCCAGAAAGAAGTTTTCAGCCACTTTCTTGCCTCGGCCAAGGTTCGCTTCTGTGCGTTTGTGGGTGTTGCCACTGCCAGCAGAACGAACAATGCTGTGAATAGTTGTGCTCGCATAAGAGTCAATAGTATTTTGAATGTTATAGTATCTTAGGCTTCTATTGTGTTGAAACCCATATAGAGTATGTTTAAAAGCAACATGCAAAGTTAGATAAAACTTTTGAAAATGAGCCGTTTTTTGTGGCGTTTGTTGCGAAGGGCTGTGTTAAAATTGTCTGTATATGCGCCATGCCGCCATTGTCTGGCGGCATAAGGTCATAAAAACCAACTTGCCGCACAACACCTCGTTGAGGGTCGTGCGGCAAGCAAATCATTAGTATGTTATGAATTTTTTTGGTGAGCCGGAGACTTCACAGCCTCAACTCGTTTGGTGTTTTAACTAAACATGATTTTATTGAGAAAGCATAGAAATTGTCTTTTTTGTCTTACTTGAGCATGGAGATGTCGTGCAGTTCCAACTGCTGTGGCACGGCGTCTGTCTTCTTCACCGAGTCGAGGTGAGCCGAGTCGTTGAGCGCCACCGACACTCCGGGCACGGGCTGCGTAGAGTAGACTTCCGGCATCGCCGTGTTGCTCGCATCGTTGCTCTGGAACGAGAGCTGTGCAGCCTGTGTCAGTGTGAGCACTATTGCTACCATTGCTGCCGCCTTGAAGAGTGGTGCGAAGCGTTGGCTGATGCGTATCGGCTGTGCCTTCACCTTCAGCTCCTGCGGCTCGTCAATCATGGACATTATACGCTCGTCGAAGTCGTCGCCGAGGTGGTCGGTCTTCGTTTCGGTCTGCTCGTAATTGAAGAGCGGACGATACTTTGTGAGTTCCTCCGGCACGCAAATCTGGCTGAAGAACGAGCGCAGTATCTGCTCTTCCTCAAGCGATGTCTCGCCCTTCCAGTAGCGGTCCAAGAGTTGGTTTATGTATTTATAGTCCATATTTACGATGTTGTTATGTTGAGATGTTGAGGTGTTGTTATGTTGAGGTGTTGAGATGTTGAGGTATTGAACCTCTTGTTATATCTCTCGGGGTGTTCTTGGGTGTTTCTATATGTACGACGATTGAACGGAGAAAAGGTTACAGAGAAATTGTACTTTTAACGCCCTTTAACAAAAACGCTTTTAGGGATGCCTTTTAGGGGGTGCACTTGTCTCAAGTGCACCAACAAAGCAAAATGAGCACCAACAAAGCAAAAGGAGCACCAACAGAATGGTAGGTGCACTTCTTGCTCTGGCAAGCGGCAAAGCCGAGCTCAGCCCGTCTTTGACCACATTATTAGTTTTACCGGACAGCAATAGTTTCTTATATTTTCGCAGTAAAACCTCACGAAAAGTCATCGTCACCCGAACGGAATCCGATTGGACGGCGAACGGAATCCGATTGGACGGCGAACGGAATCCGATCGGACGGCGGACGCAATCTGATTGGACGGCGAACGCAAACGGTGAGAAAAGCTTAGGCTGTGTATCACTCGAAATGTCAGTTGAACCAAAAATAAACCCCGAAGTCCATTTTTACTGGGCTTCGGGGAGGATATTTATGCTCTTTGCAGTTTTACCGGACAGCAATAATTGAGAATCAAAGTCCGTAGTTGTCGTAGCGTTCGAACTGCTGTTTTATTGTCTGTCTGGCGCGGAATATGTTCACCTTCACCTGCTCCTCCGTGATGCCGAGCACGGTGCCAATCTCCTTGTATGTCTTGCCCTCGATGTCGCGCAGCTGCATGCAGGCACGCTGCTTCTCGGGCAGAGCGTCGATGAGCTGTCGCACAATCTGCACCTTCTCGCGCTGCACGGTGTGCTCGTACGGGTTAGCCGTCGCCGTAGGGTTGCTGTCTACGGGCGTGTCGTCGAGCGACGCGTTCTGGTTCTCGTGCAGTCGCAGTCGGTCGAGCGCCATGTTGCGGCAGACGGTGAGTGCGAACGCCTCGATGTTCTCGATGGTGTCCCACGAGTCGCGACGGTTCCAGACACGTATGAGCGTGTCCTGCACGATGTCCTCAGCCTCCTCGCGGCTCAGCGTAATGCGTAGCGCGAGGCGGTAAAGGATATCCTTCATTGGCAATATGTCGCTTGCGAAACTAATCTTTTTCATTCGAGAACTTTTTATTTGTTTTTTAGGGGGTATGACATCCCTTAGGGGGTGCACTCAGGGGGTGCACTTGTCTCCGCTCGGCTTTGCCGCTTGCCAGAGCAAGAAGTGCACCATCCAAGTGCATGTGCACTATCCAAGTTAATAGCACTATTTTTTTGTTGGTGCAGCTGGGACAGCTGCACCCCCTGAAGTTAGCTGTAGCTCCTTCTATAGCGTTACGATGAACGTGGCGTGGTATCCTGCTTGTGGGCGTTCGGCGAGAGCGAGGTCGCCGCCCTGCGCCATCATCATCTGGCGAGAGAGTGAGAGACCGATGCCCGAGCCCGTGCGCTTCGTGGTGAAGAACGGTACGAACACCTCGCGCGCCACCTCAGCCGCTATCGGCGTGCCGTCGTTGCTGATGAGCAGTTGCGTGCACTGGTCGGTGCGTCGTGCGCAGATATCTATGTTGTGCGCGCCAGCCTCCGCCGCATTCTTCACGATGTTGGTCAGCACCTGGTGCATCATGCTTGCGTCGGCGCGCAGCGTCTGCATGCCGTTGATGTCCACGTGCCAGGCGAGAGTGGGATAGAGCGCTTGCAGATTGGAGACGAGTCGCTGCAGGTCAATCTCCTCGAAGCTCACCGTCTGCAGCTGCGTCATCTTGCGGTAGCTCTCTACGAATGCCGACAGGCTGCGACTCGTGTCGTATATCGCCTGGATGCCCTCTTCGAGCGGCGTTCCCTTCACCATCTTGCTGCCTATATACGCCTGCGTGATGCTCTGTATCGGCGTCACGGCGTTCATTATCTCGTGCGTCAACACGCGCGTCAGCCGCTGCCACGACTCCACCTCGCTGCGTGCCATCAGCTTGTTAATCTCTCCGCCCATCTCGTTGAGCATCTTCTGCAGGTCGCGCTCGCCGGGCATGATGCTGTCCGTTGGCAGTCGGAACATGAAGTCGCGGTTGCGCAGCGCCTCGCGCATAAGGCGCACTCGGGTGGAGAGGCGCCGCTGGTGGAGCCACTCAAAGACGAAAAGCACTACGAGGAGTGCGGCGAGAAGAATTGTTATATATGGTGCCATGTTGTGATGTTGAGGTGTTGAGGTGTTGAGATATGATGTTGAGATGTTGTTTTGTTGAGGTGTTGAGATATGATGTTGAGATGTTGTTTTGTTGAGGTGTTGAGATATGATGTTGAGATGTTGTTTTGTTGAGGTGTTGAGATATGATGTTGAGATGTTGTTTTGTTGAGGTGTTGAGATATGATGTTGAGATGTTGTTTTGTTGAGGTGTTGAGATATGATGTTGAGATGTTGTTTTGTTGAGATGTTGAGATTTCTCACTATTGTCACCACATCACCACCTCACCATTACAACATCATATCTCACCACCACACCATCTCACCATTACAACATCATATCTCACCACCACACCATCTCACCATCTCAACCTTTCAACTTTCTATACAGTGTCTGCCTCGTTATTCCCAGTAGCTCTGCTGCCTTGCTCATGTTGCCGTGACACTGGTCCACCACGCGATGCACGTGCTGCTGTTCGAGTTCGTCGAGCGTCACCACCTCGCGACTCTTCTCCACCGCGTCGCGCAGCGTGCGCACCAGTTCGTCGTTGTCCCAAGGCTTTGTCACGAAGTCGGCAGCCCCGTTCTTCAGTCCCTTCACCGCCAACTGCACGTCGGCATATGCCGTCATCAGCACCACCGGTGTGTCGGGATGCAGCTTCTTCAGCGTGCGTAGCCAGAACAATCCGTCCTGCCCCGTGTTCACGCCTAATGAGAAGTTCATGTCGAGCAGCACCACGTCAACCTGCTCCTCGCTCATAGTGGCTACGAGCCGGTCCGTACTGCTGAGTGTCACGATGCGCGTGAACACCCCTGCAAGACAAATCTTCAAGGCGGTGAGTATCGCTGGGTTGTCGTCGATGATGAGTATCGTGTTGTAATAGTCGCTCATATTAAGCACTTTATGTTTCTACTGCAAAAGTACAAAAAAAAGTGCAAGCCACTGGCACATGTGTATCATTTTCATACACTCTGCTGTATGATAATCATACAACCGCCGTTTTTCCCCTGCCAACCCCTTCCGTTTGCTTGTGTAAAGACGTAAATTTGCAGCAGAAACAAAACAGAACGATATGAACCGATTACTCGTCACCCTATCCCTCGTGCTTGCCACGATGACCGCTGAGGCAGCTGAGCCGTGGAGCGTGGAGCGTTGCATGGAGTACGCCGCCGAGCACAGTCACACGGTGCGCCTGCAGCAGTACGACCTCGACGCAAGTCGCACCGAACGCACACGCGCCATCGGCGCCTTCTTGCCCGACGTGTATGGATCGGTAGGCGCACAGATGAATTTCGGACGCGCCATCGACCCCGAGACCAACACCTACACCGATGTTAACACCTTCTATAACGGCTACGGCTTGCAGGCGTCGCTCGTCGTCTTCGACGGCTTACAGCGCTACAACGAACTGCGCATGGCTCGCGCCAATGTGGCGATGGGGCGCTCGGCGTTGCAGGCGGAGAAAGACGCCGTGCGACTGAAGGTGTACAAGGCGTGCATGGATTTGCTCTACTGCGAAGGTGCCGTGGAACACACCAGCCGCAAACGCGACGAGAGTCGTGCGCTGCTCCATCAAGTAGAAGTGATGGCTGAGGTGGGGCAAAAGAGCGAAGCCGACGTGGCGCAGATGCGAGCCACACTGGCTGCCGACGACTACGAGCTGACACACATGCAGAGTCAGACCACAAAGGCGCTACTTGCGCTGAAGCAGCAGATGAACTTCCCCATCGCCGACACGCTCATCGTGGAAAAGCCTTCGGTAGACGCTCCGCTACAGTCTTCAGACAATGCGTATAATATATATAATGTGGCGCTCGCAACCAATCCGCGCATAGCGCAGGCTGAGAGCAACGTAGCGTCAGCCCGCTACGCCCTGCGCGCAGCCCGCGGCGCCTTTCTTCCTAAGATTTCTCTCTCTGGCGGCGTCTCCACCTCGTTCTACCGCAACATGGACGTGGGTGGACACGCTCCGTTCAGCAAGCAGTTCAAGAACAACGCCGGCGAATACGTGGCTCTCTCGTTGAGCATTCCTATCTTCAACCGACTCGGCTCCGTTTCCTCCGTTCGTTCGCGCCGCATAGCTCTCGACCGGGCACGCGAATCGCTCTGCTACGAGCGCTCCGAACTGCAGCGCATCATTGCCGAAGCTGTCGCCGATGTGGAGAACAGTGCCAAGGAGGTGCAGAAGATGAAGGATCAGGTTGAGGCTGACAGCTTAGCCGCCTATCTCACTACGCGCAAGTTCGAGGAGGGCATGGCGTCGTCTATCGACGTGCGCACGGCGGCGGTCACGCTCCTGCAAAGCCGTGTAAAACTGCTGCAGAGCCAGCTCACAATGATGTACAACCGACAGGTGCTGGCGTACTATGAAAAGTAAAAAAGCCCCTCCCAACCCTCCCCATCGGGGAGGGCTTAGTAAACAATGCTTCGAAAGGCTTAAAGAGGCTTCGAAAGGCATAAAGAGGCTTAGAGAGGCTTAAAAAGGCTTAGTTTAAAAAATAACCATTATGGACCGACAAATAGAAAAGAAATCATTCCTCCGCCGCTACGCATGGTATATCGTTGCGGCTGCCGCACTCGCTGCGCTCCTCGTGTGGATAGTGCTCGGCACAACCGCCAGTACGATGACCATAGACGCCACAGACATCACCATCAGCGACGTCACTCGCGGCAAGTTCGACGACTATGTGCGTCTCAACGGACAGGTGCTGCCTATCCAGGTGGTGCAGATCTCGCCCGAGGAGGGCGGCATAGTGCGCGAGAAGGTTGTGGAGGAGGGTACACGCGTCAGAAAGGGCGATGTGATACTCCGACTCAGCAACAGCAATCTCGACCTGCAGATTCTGAATGCTGAGGCCGAACTCGCCGAGAAGCAGAACCTGCTGCGCAACACGCAGGTGGCAATGCAGCAGGACCGACTCAACAACCGTACCGAGCAGGCTACGCTCGACACCGACTGCGACCGCAAGCGCCGCGCCTACGAACAGAACGCACGCCTCTACAAGGAGCGCCTCATCAGCAAGGAGGTGTATCTGCAGAGTCGTGAGGACTATAAGCTCGCACGCCGCAAGCAGAGTCTCATCTCGCAGCGCCTGAAGCAGGACAGCCTCTACCGCCACGTGCAGATGGCGCAGATGGAGGACAACCTCGACAACATGCGCAAGAACGTGCTCTTGGTGCGCGACCGCAAGAACAAGCTCGAGGTGCGCTCGGCTATCGACGGCGAACTCGGACTGCTCGACGTTGAGTTGGGACAGAACATCGCGGCCGGACAGAACATCGGACAGATAAATGACCTCTCCGACTTCAAGGTGCAGGCGCAGATTGACGAGCACTACATCGACCGCGTGCGTCCCGGTCTCTCGGCTTCGTTCAGTCGCGGCGGCAAGATCTACCGACTGCGTGTGCGCAAGGTATATCCCGAAGTGCGCAACGGAACGTTCCGCACCGACTTTGTCTTCGTCGGCGAACGCCCGGCGCAGATGCGCAGCGGACAGACTTTCTACGTGGAATTAGCTCTCGGCAAGTCGCAGCAGGCTACGCTCATACCGCGCGGCACGTTCTTCCAGACCACCGGCGGCAACTGGATATTCGTGCTCGACAAGTCGGGACGCAAGGCCTACCGCCGCAACATCAGCATAGCCCGCCAGAACCCGCAATACTACGAGGTGACAGACGGACTGGAGCCTGGCGAGCGCGTCATCACCAGCGGATACGAAGCGTTCAAGGATAACGAGGTGCTGGTGATAAAGTAAAAAGGCTTAGAAAGGCCTATTTCCTAAAATAATTAAAAAGCAAAACAATGATAAAGACTCAGAACCTTACCAAGGTCTTCCGCACGGAAGAAGTGGAGACAGTAGCCCTCAACGGCGTTAGTATAAATGTAGAAGACGGCGAGTTCGTCGCCATAATGGGACCGAGCGGCTGCGGCAAGTCGACGCTGCTGAACATCCTCGGACTCCTCGACAATCCCGACTCGGGCGACTATCTGCTCGACGGCGAACCCGTGGCTAACCTTAAGGAGAAGGACCGCACACGCTACCGTCGCGGACGCATCGGCTTCGTGTTCCAGAGCTTCAACCTCATCGACGAGCTTACCGTTGAGGAGAATGTCGACCTGCAGCTGCGCTACATGGGCGTAGCGGCGAAGGAACGCCGCGAGCGTGTTACGGAGATTCTGCGCAAGGTGGGCTTGAGCCACCGCGCAAAGCACTATCCGCAGCAGCTCTCGGGCGGTCAGCAGCAGCGTGTGGCGATAGCTCGCGCCGTGGTGGGCAAGCCGAAGCTGATTCTCGCCGACGAGCCTACGGGTAATCTCGACTCGAAGAGCGGTCTGGCTGTCATGGAACTGCTCTCGCAGCTCAATGCCGAGGGCACAACAATCGTAATGGTGACCCACTCACAGCACGATGCGCAGATGGCAAGCCGCATCATCAACCTCTTCGACGGACAGGTTGTGGAGGGCAGTTCTTTTAGTTTATAATTGAGAATTGAGAGTTGTCTCAATTCTCAACAAAATAAAATATCATAAATATGAAGACATTCCTATATATGTTCCGCCGCTACCGCATAGCCACGCTGCTCAACCTCTTCGGCTTGAGTGTGGCAGTAGCGACGTTCTACCTGTTCATGACACAGGTGATATACAACCGCACGTACAACCACAACATCAACGACTACGAGCACACGTACCGCCTCGAAATCTACGGCAATCTGTTCGGCGACAACTGGGGTTGCACTATCTGCCGCCCGTTCGCCTCAATGCTGAAGGATGTACCGCAGGTTAAGAGTGCTGTCTATTACTGTCCGTATGTCAATAAGACCGATGTTAAGGTGAACAACCGCACCATAACCGTGCCTGTAGTGAACATGAGCAAGCCTGGCATTGAGTTCTTCACCGGCAAACTCATCTCCGGCTCAAGCAAGTCATGGGGCACCGGAGCTACTGCCATCGTTAATCGCAGCAATGCCGAGAAGATGTTCGGCACGGTGAACGCTGCTGGCAAGACGTTCGAAATCAACACCGACGATGGCGGAATGAAACCCGTCACCGTGGTGGGCGTGAGCGAGGATATGCCCGACAACTGCACCATACCCAACGGCATGTATCTCTGCGATAACGAAAGCGGAATGACCGACTGGAGCGAGTGGAGCTACTGCGTCTTTCTGCGACTTGCCGAGGGCACAAACCCTAAAAAGGTGGAGCGTGCCATAAAACTCGCATTTATGAAGGCCAACGGCATCAGTTCTAAAGACGAGAAAGAGTTTGACAAGCAGATGAAGTTCAGAATAACCTCCGTTGACGACGTCTATTTCTCTGGCATCGGACAGCAGGACAAGGGCAACCGCAGCCTTGTCGACGTGCTCACCGTGGCTTCTGTCTTCGTGCTGTTCATCGCCCTGCTCAATCTGCTCAACTTCCAGCTCTCCGAGGTGCCGATGCGTATGCGCGGCGTCAACACACGCCGTGTGATGGGAGCCTCTGTAGGCAGTCTGCGCCTTAAGATGATAATGGAGAGCGTGCTGTTCGCCTTTGTGGCTTTGCTTGTCGGTGTTCTGCTTGTAGTGGTGTTCCAGCGCAGCGAGGCGTGCATGAAGCTCGTTTCGGGCGACATCGGCTTCTCGGCACACTGGCTTCTTGCAGCCGTCATGGCTGTGTCGGCACTCGTCGTGGGAGCGTTGGCGGCTGTTGTGCCGGCGTTCTACAGCACGTCGTTCGCTCCGGCTTTGGTGCTGAAAGGTTCGTTCGGACTCTCGCCGCGCGGCAGACAGCTGCGTCTGGCGATAATGGCGGTGCAGTTCTGCGTGGCTTTCGTGCTCGCTATATATATAGGTGTAATGTCGAGCCAGTCGAACTACATCTTCAGCTGCGACTACGGCTTCAACAAGAACGAGGTGTTCTACGCATGGCTCTCTAATGAGGCAAAGGCGAAGCGCGAGACGATACGCACCGAACTGAAGAAGTTGCCGTTTGTGGAGAGCGTGGGCTTCGCGCAGAGCGCCATCGGCACAAGCGACCAGTATATGGGTTGGGGACGTGGCAACGATGAGCATCAGATGTCGCTGCAGGTGCTGCCCTGCGACTATGAGTATACGCAAACTATGGGACTGAAGATTCTGGAGGGTCGCAACTTCAACGAGGCTGACATGAAGACGGGTGCCTACGTGCTCAACAAGGCTGCCATGCAGCAGTACAAATGGCTCGCCGTGGGCGACTCTATCGGTCGTCAGAACGAATGGGGACCTACGAGCAACTATCTCATCGTGGGCGTCTGCAACAACTTCAAGCTGAAGTCGATGCGCAACGACAACAGTCGTGTGGCTGTGGCGTTCATCATCTTCGGACCGGACATGGAGCAGTGGGGCGACCGCTGCAACCAGGTGTTCGTGCGCGTCGCAAAAGGTCAGGACAAGGTGGAGGCAAAACGCCGCATAGCCGATGTGCTCAACCGTCTTGACGCGTCGCAGAAGTACGAGATGAACTTCCTCGACAACGACCTGCAGCAGACCTACGTCGAGGAGTTCCGCTTCATATCGCAGGTGAAGTTCTTCGCCATCATCTGCATCATCATCACCGTTATCGGTGTGTTCTCGCTGACTATGTTCGAGACCGAGTATCGCCGCAAGGAGATAGGCATACGCAAGGTGATGGGTTCGTCGGTTGGTTCTATCGTGCACCTCTTCGCTATGCGCTACACCGTGCCGCTCGTGGTGTCGTTCGCCGTTGCTGCTCCCGTGGGCTGGTGGCTCAGTATGCAGTGGCTGCAGAGCTTCGCCGAGCACACGCCGCTCCACTGGTGGCTCTTCCCGCTCAGCTTCGTCGGTGTCTCTGCCGTTGTCATTGCAACGGTCGTGGCGCAGTCGTGGCGCGTAGCGACGCAGAATCCGGTGGAAAGCATCAAGACAGAGTGATGGTGAGGTGTTGAGGTGTTGAGGTGTTGAGATGGTGAGGTGTTGAGATGTTGAGGTGTTGAGGTGTTGAGATGGTGAGATGTTGAGGTGTTGAGATGTTGAGGTGGTGAGATGGTGAGATATGCTGTTTTGAATTGTTTGGCGAAAATATCCACCATATCTGCCAGCATCGCCGTAATACTCACATTATAAGCAGAATAAAGGCTGGTAGATAGACTGGGAAATGCAAAATCTTCCAGTCTATCTACCAGCCTCATGGGTACGTATTAATCCTTCAGGCAGGCAAGTGGTATTATTTTGACACCATCAGGACGTGTGTAGGCCATTTCTCCTCCGGTTATAACCATAAGCAAATCAGGCTCACGTAGCTTTATTTGTTTTTCAGTCATGTTATGTTCTTGCACAAGTCTTTTGATTTCTTTAAGGTGTTCAGCACCTTCTTCAATCTCTCGACTACCCAATTTGAATTCGATTAGAGCGTATCGACCGTCATCAAGATGAAGAACGGCATCTGCTTCCAAATCATATCTGTCATGATAATATGAAATGCAACCACCAAGGGATAATGAATAAGCCTTCAGGTCGCGGATTGCCATACATTCGAACAAGAAACCAAATGTTTTCAAATCTGTATAAAGGGCTTCTGGTGACAGACCTAAGGCTGCAACAGCAATAGAAGGGTCAGTAAACTCACGCTTCAAACCACGGCGTATGGCGGATGCCGAACGTATGGCAGGACTCCACGCTTCAATGTCTTGAACGACAAACAAACGTTCAAGTGCATCAATATATGTGTCGAAAGAAGTTGTGCTGATACCATCTAAGTGCTCGTTGACATCGCGATATATCACGCTCTTTTTGGCTAATGTCGATATGTTGCGTGCATAACTTTGAAGTATTGTGCTTGCGACCTTTTCATTCCTATTGACTCCATCTATTGTCGATACATCAGTGCTGCATACTGTTTTGACATAGTTCTTGGCTATTTGCAGTTTGGCTTTGTCGAACTTGGCATATAATGACGCAGGCCAACCACCACGGCAGGCAGCAAATATAAGTTCTTCAATAGACATTTCTGACGTTATGCCATCGATGTCCAAATCCTTGTCGTCGAACAATTCTTTTAGCGAAATCTTGCCGCTGGATTCCAAAGATTCATACAGACTCATGGTAAGCATTTGCATCTTTGCAATTCGTCCACTGCCTGAATGTTTGATAAATTCGCTTTTCTTATTTGGGTCAATCGAATTAGAACCCGTCATAATGAATTGTCCAAACTCATTTCGTTTATCAACCATAGCTCTTATAGAATCCCATAGAACGGGAGCCTCCTGCCATTCGTCTATAAGACGTGGCGTATCGCCAGCCAGAAGAAGCGAAGGTTTCACCCTAATGGTAGCTTGGTATTTGTCACGCATGTCAGGATCCTGCATACTGATGGTGCTGTTTGCCTGTTGCTCTGCAGTTGTTGTCTTGCCACACCATTTTGGACCTTCTATTAGCACGGCTCCTGAAGAAGCCAGTAGCAAGCTCAAATACTCATCGGCAGTTCTTTTAAGATATTCCATATTGTTTGTTGTATGATTTGTTGCAAAGATACTGATTTCTTGTTTATTAAGCAAGCTGTTTGGTGTTTTTGTGGTGTTTTGTTTGGTGTTTTTGCGTTGTTTTGTTTGGTGTTTTTGTGATGTTTTGTTTGGTGTTTTTGTGATATACCAAAAATCTGCCATATCTGCCAGCATCGCCGTAATACTCACATTATAAGCAGAATAAAGGCTGGTAGATAGACTGGGAAATGCAAAATCTTCCAGTCTATCTACCAGCCTTTCTTCAGTCGTTACTTTCTGTGATATGTTCTCCCACAGAACTTCTTCCCCATAAAGCACCATAACTTCTGTGTAAATCTGTGCCATCTGTGGGAGGCTCTTCTCTGCAAGAAGATTCTGTGCGTTCCGTGCCTTCTGTGGGAGAACCACTTCTTGCTTGGTTGGTGCAGCAGAGACTGCTGCACCCCCTGAAATTGCATCTGTGGGAGACTATTCCAAGAATGAGGGTGCGTGGGTATGGCAAGAACTGAAAGTCAGCGGCGCGTAGCGGAAAGCTAATGCCATACCCTCCTATTGCACGACTCTCCGCGCTTTACGCCTCGCGATGCTCCGCGATAGCCTTTTTGATGAGCATCTCGAGCTCCTCGCAGAGTTCGGGGTTGTCCTTCAGCAGAGTCTTTGTAGCGTCGCGACCCTGCGCCAGCTTCGAGCCGTTGTAGCTGTACCACGAGCCCGACTTCTGGATGATGCCGTACTCTACGCCGAGGTCTACAATCTCGCCAACCTTTGAGATGCCCTCGCCGAACATAATCTCGAACTCGGTCTTGCGGAATGGAGGCGCCACCTTGTTCTTGATCACCTTCACGCGCACCTGATTGCCGATGATCTGGTCGCCGTCCTTGATGCCCGTCACCTTGCGGATGTCGAGGCGCACCGAAGCGTAGAACTTCAGGGCGTTACCGCCAGTTGTTGTCTCGGGGTTGCCGAACATCACGCCGATCTTCTCGCGCAACTGGTTGATGAAGATACACGTAGTATTGGTCTTCGAGATTGTAGAGGTGAGCTTGCGCAGCGCCTGCGACATAAGACGAGCCTGCAGACCCACCTTGTTGTCGCCCATGTCGCCCTCAATCTCCGCCTTCGGAGTGAGCGCAGCCACAGAGTCGATGACGATGATGTCGATAGCGGATGAGCGGATGAGCTGGTCGGCAATCTCGAGAGCCTGCTCGCCGTTGTCGGGCTGCGATATCCAGAGGTTGTCTACGTCTACGCCGAGCTTTGCAGCGTAGAAGCGGTCGAAGGCGTGCTCGGCGTCGATGAATGCTGCGATGCCGCCTGCCTTCTGTGCCTCGGCGATGGCGTGGATGGCAAGCGTTGTCTTACCTGACGACTCCGGGCCGTATATCTCGATGATTCTGCCCTTCGGGTAGCCGCCGACACCGAGTGCGGCGTCGAGACCGATGCTACCGGTAGGGATTACCTCGACGTTCTCCACCTGCTCGTCGCCGAGTTTCATAATGGAGCCCTTGCCGAAGTCCTTCTCTATCTTTGACATCGCTGCCTGGAGGGCTTTGAGCTTGCCCGCCTGGTCGATGTTCATTTCTTCTTTAGCCATTTCTTTTTAATGTTGAATGTTGAATGTTGAGTGTTGAATGGTTGCGGCAGAGCCGCAATGTTGAATGTTGAATGTGGAGTGGTTGCGGCAGAGCCGCAATGTTGAATGTTGAATGTGAAGTGTTGAATGTGGAGTGGTTGCGGCAGAGCCGCAATGTTGAGTGTTAAATGTTGAGTGTAGAATGAATTCTTCATTGATAAATTCTTCATCGGCGTAGCCGATCATTCCACATTCCACATTCCACACTCCACATTTACAGTTCAATGTCTACATTGAACAGCTCGTGCCACGGCAGACCCTGCTTGTTGAGCTGCTCCATGAACGGATCCGGATCGAACTCCTCTACGTTCCAAACGCCCGGCTTGCGCCACAGACCCTTGAAGAACATCATTGCGCCGATCATAGCCGGAACACCCGTTGTGTAGCTTACGCCCTGCATGCCGGTCTCCTTGTAGGCAGCCTCGTGCGAGCAGTTGTTGTAGACGTAGTAGGTCTGCTCCTTGCCGTCCTTGATGCCACGGATGCGGCAGCCGATAGAAGTCTGTCCGTCGTAGTTCTCGCCGAGGTCCTGCGGGTTAGGCAGCACGGCCTTGAGGAACTGCAGCGGCACGATCTTCACCTTCACCTTCTCCGAAGGATTATCGGCGAGCGGAGCCTCGTATGTTATCTCGTCGATGCGTGACATGCCGAGGTTCTGGATGCAGTCGAGGTATGTGAGATACTGCTGGCCGAAAGTCATCCAGAAGCGAGCGCGCTTGATGGTCGGGTAGTTCTTCACGAGCGACTCTATCTCCTCGTGGTGGAGCAGGTAGCTCTCCTTCGGACCCACCTCCGGGTATGTGAGCGGCTTGTGAATCTCGAGCGGAGCCGTCTCCACCCATTTGCCGTCCTCCCAGTAGAGACCCTTCTGAGTGATCTCGCGGATATTGATCTCCGGGTTGAAGTTGGTAGCGAACGCCTTGTGGTGGTTGCCGGCGTTGCAGTCTACGATGTCGAGATACTGAATCTCGTCGAAGTGGTGCTTAGCTGCGTAAGCGGTGAAGATGCTTGTAACGCCCGGGTCGAAGCCGCAGCCGAGAATAGCTGTCAGACCAGCCTCCTCGAAGCGCTTCTTGTAAGCCCACTGCCAAGAATACTCGAAGTGAGCCTCGTCCTTCGGCTCATAGTTGGCGGTGTCGAGGTACGAGCATCCGCAAGCCAGACAAGCCTCCATGATGGTGAGGTCCTGATAGGGCAGGGCGAGGTTGATGACCAGTTCCGGCTTGTAGTCGTTGAAGAGAGCCTTGAGCTGCTCAACATCGTCAGCGTCCACCTGAGCGGTCTTGATGTTGGGGTTGCCGATTGCCTCGACAATGCGGTCACACTTCGACTTCGTGCGGCTTGCAATCATGAAGTCGGTGAAAACGTCAGCGTTCTGTGCAATCTTGAACGCTGCAACTGTAGCGACGCCACCGGCGCCGATCATAAGTACTTTTCCCATTGTTTCTATTTTTTTAGTTTGTTGTTTTTTTCGGTTTTACTATGGGCTAGGGTTTTCTGGGTTTTCTAGGTTTTCTAGGTTAACTAGTTTTTCTAGAACACATAGAACACCTAGAAAGCCTATCCCTCCTATCCCCCCAGCCCACCGCTTTACAGCTCGTTGCCCTTTATTCCGAGGGCGTTCATGAGCGAGTAGCCTAAGATTTCCTGCTTGAAGTTGCCGCCTTCGAGGGGCTGCATGGCGAAGAGCGTAACGCGTTTCTCCTCGTCATCAACGTCGCGCAGGGCGTGGCGCAGAGCGTCCCAGAGTGCGGGGTGCTCGGCGTTGGGGATAGCCATCACGCGGTGCACGTCCTTGTGGTTGACCACGGTCTTGAGGATGTCGAGGAAGAAGTCGTCGTGCTTCACCACCTCCTCTACGGGGTAGGAACTGAGCACGAACTCGCCCAGGCTGTCCTTGAATGCCTTTGCGTTGAGGTCTGCCTCGTAGTCGCCGGGCGCGAAATTCTCGAGCGCAGCCTTCTCCTTAGAGTGGGTGAAGATGACCTGCGTCTCGCCCTCGCTGTCGCGGCTCTCGCGCATTCCGCCGTCGAGTGCCACGCAATCGATCCAGCGTGCGAGGTCGGCTTTCGGGATGCGGCGTCCGAGCATGCGTTCGAAGTTGACAGAGAGGTTGAAGGCTACGGAGTCGATATAGTCGCCGTCTACGAGGATTATGTTGCGGCTCCAGTTGGTATTGTTGAATTGCTGTATGTCCATTTCTTTTTTATTCGTAGCGGAGGTCTCCGGCCTCCGCAGCAAGCAATAATATTTGTTATAGTTGGTGATGCGGAGGCCGGAGACCTCCGCTACGGAGTACTACTTCACTATTTCCTTTGTAACCCTGCGCTCGCCGTCGGCATCCTTCACAATCTGGAACGACGGGATGGAAGCCGTTGTGCCGCTGTACGTGCCCTCGTACACCTCCTCGGGCGACTTCGAAGCGAGTCCGCTGATGAAGAACTTGCCGTCGCTGAACGCTATCTTCACCTGGCGCGACGCCTTCACGCCGTACGCATCCGTGCCGCTGAGCACGTAGGTCTGTGGCTTCACGCCCTTCGGGAACTCGAAGCGCACCAGTTCGCCGAGCGGTCACAGCTCCATCGTGTAGAAGAATCCGGAGAAGCCAGCCTCGTCCTCGCCCTCGGGGTCGAAGATGGGCTTCTCGTCCTTAGGCACGCTCAGCTTGTGCATCAAAGCCTTGCTGGGAGCCTTCAGCACGCGCTCTGCAGGAGCGGCGGTATTGTTGGCTGATGTTGTTTTCAGAAGTGGTGCGTTGTCCGACACGGCGTCTTTGAACGACTGCGCGTTGGCAACTATTGCGGTGAGCACGAAGCCCAGCAGGAGTAGAGTCTTCTTCATAATCCGAATCGCTTAAAAGGTTATTATCAAAATTGCTTGAAAGGTTTAATTTTAGGTTTTGCAAGTCAACGACATACAAGACCCGTTTTAGATGACAAAGTTAGCGAGAATTATCCGAAAAACCAAGTTTTTTAGGCGCCATGTTGATGATAAAAACAAACAGACAAAACAAGTATCTTGTTACAGCAGCGTGGTAAGCCCATTACCGCGTATCGGCTACAATATTACAGCCCCGCGGTAACAGCAGTTCCGCCCCGCGGTAAAATAAAACGGGGATGCACCCTATGCAGGTACATCCCCGTGTGTTTGGTTTATGCTTATGGCTTATGCCGTCGAAGCAGAGGCTGCGAAGCCATAAGCCGCGGCAAAAGACAGCTGCTTACTTCTGAAGCAATGCCATAGTGTCCTTAGCGATCATCAGCTCCTCGTCGGTCGGGATAACGCAAACCGTTACCTTAGACTCCGGTTTAGAGATGATAGCCTCCTCGCCGCGCACCTTGTTAGCCTCTGCGTCCATTTCTACGCCGAGGAACTCAAGGCCCGAGCAAGCCTCAAGACGAGTGCCAATCTGGTTCTCGCCTACACCGGCTGTCCATACGATGATGTCAACGCCACCCATAGCGGCAGCGTAAGCGCCGATGTACTTCTTGATGCGGTAGTTGTACATCTTCAGAGCGAGCTGTGCGCGCTCGTTGCCCTCAGCAGCAGCGCTCTCTACCTCGCGCATGTCAGAAGAGATGCCGGTGATGCCGAGCACACCGCTCTCCTTGTTGAGGAAGTCGGCCATCTCCTGCGGCTTCTTGCCGAGCTTCTCCATGAGGAAAGTAACGGCAGACGGGTCGATGTCGCCAGAACGGCTGCCCATCATCACGCCGGCGAGCGGAGTGAGACCCATAGAGGTGTCGACGCACTTGCCGAACTTAACGGCTGACACAGAAGCGCCGTTGCCGATGTGGCAGGTGATGATGCGCTGTGTCTTGATGTCGCGGCCAAGGAACTCGCACACGCGCTGCGATACGTAGCGGTGGCTGGTGCCGTGGAAGCCGTAGCGGCGTACGTGATACTTCTCGTAGAGCTCGTAAGGCACGGCGTAGAGGTAAGCGTAGTCGGGCATGGTGCTGTGGAATGCGTTGTCGAACACGCATACCTGCGGCACCTCCGGCATCAGCTTGTCTACGGCGCGCAAGCCCTTCAGGTGGCCTGCGTTGTGTACAGGAGCGAGGTCGCAGAGGCTCTCGATGCCGTCCTCTACCGACTTGTCGACGATGACGCTCTTCTCGAAGAGGTCGCCACCCTGCACGATGCGATGACCTACGGCGTCGATCTCGCTGAGCGACTTGATTGCGCCGAACTCAGGGTCGAGCAAGCACTGGAACACGAAGTTGACGCCTTCCTTATGGTCGGGCATGTCGTGCATGATCTTCTTCTTCTCGCCGTTAGGCAGAGTGATTTTGATGAATGCCTCATCAAGACCGATACGCTCAACGCCGCCTGCTGCCAGCACTGAGTTGTCGTCCATATTGTACAGCTTGTACTTGATTGAAGAGCTGCCACAATTAAGAACCAATATCTTCATTTCTGTGAGTTTTGAGTTTTGAATTTTGAGTTTTGAATTGTTGCGACATGCGTCGCAATTTTGAGTTTTGAATTTTGAGTTCTGAATTATGCGCTATGCGCATTTTGAGTTTATCAGTTTTGAGTTATGAATTTAAAATTCAAAATTGAATAATTCAAAATCGGCGGAGCCGACAACTCAAAATTCAAAACTCAAAATTCAAAATTTTATTGTTATTTAGCGTCCATTGCTTGGCAAGCTGTGATAGCCACCATGTAGTAGATGTCCTCTATAGAGCAACCGCGAGAAAGGTCGTTAACCGGACGAGCGATACCCTGGAGGATCGGACCGATAGCGAGGGCGTCGCCCAGGCGCTGTACGAGCTTGTAAGAGATGTTGCCCACCTCGAGGTTCGGCACAACGAGTACGTTGGCGTGGCCTGCGATGAGAGAGCCCGGAGCCTTCTTCTCGCCTACAGCCGGCACGAGAGCAGCGTCTGCCTGCAGCTCGCCGTCGAGCTTCAGCTCAGGAGCCAGCTCGTGAGCGAGGCGTGTAGCCTCAACAACCTTGTCTACCACCTCGTGCTTTGCAGAGCCCTTTGTAGAGAAGCTCAGCATAGCCACACGCGGGTCCTGAATGCCAGCCACCGAGCGTGCTGTCTGCGCTGTACAAACAGCGATCTGAGCCAGCTGCTCTGCTGTCGGAACCGGTGTAACGGCTACGTCGCCCATCACGATGATGCCGTCGTCGCCGTACTGGTGCTCGTGGGTGAGCATGAGCATTGCGCCGCTCACGCATGTCACGCCGGGAGCGCACTTGATAATCTGCAGTGCAGGACGCAGAGTGTCGCCCGTTGTGCTCAGCGCACCAGAGATCTGGCCGTCGGCACCCTCGGTCTTGATGATCATGCAGCCGAGGTAGAGCGGGTTCTTCACGAGTTCGCGAGCCTGCTCGATGGTCATGCCCTTCTTCTTGCGAAGCTCGGCGAGGAGCTCTGCATACTCCTCAGCCTTCGGGTTGTTCAACGGGTCTACGATGGTAGCCTTGTCGATGTTGTGAAGGTCCCACTTTGCAGCGAGAGTCTTCAGCTCGTCGGGGTTGCCGATGAGGATAAGGTCAGCCAGATCGTCAGCGAGGACGCGGTCGGCAGCCTTCAGAGTGCGCTCCTCTGTTGCTTCAGGGAGCACGATGCGTTGTTTGTTGCTCTTTGCGCGAGCTACAATGTGTTCAAGTAAGTTCATATATCTATGATTTAACTAAGTTCCGTATTCTTACAGTGTCTGCTTTACCTCAATCTCTGTGAAGGTCTCGAGCACGTCGCCCTGCTGTATGTCGTTGAAGTTGACGAGCGAGATACCGCACTCGAAGTTGGTAGCAACCTCCTTCACGTCGTCCTTGTAGCGCTTGAGGGCTGCGATGTCGGCTGTGTGAACCACGATACCGTCGCGGATGACACGAGCACGGTCGACACGGTGTACCTTGCCTTCTGTTACGTAGCAGCCGGCAACGGTGCCCACCTTCGAGATCTTGTAGACCTCGCGCACCTCTACCTGACCGGTGATAACCTCCTTCTTCACCTTGTCGAGCATACCGATCATAGCCGACTTGACGTCGTCGATAGCGTCGTAGATGACAGAGTAGGTGTTGATTTCAACGCCTTCCTGCTCAGCCAGCTTGCGTGCTGCGGCAGACGGGCGCACCTGGAAGCCCACGATGATGGCGTCGGAAGCGTCGGCGAGCGTTACGTCGCTCTCCGAGATCTGACCTACTGCCTTGTAGATGACGTCCACCTTGATCTTCTCTGTAGACATCTTGATGAACGAGTCGGAGAGAGCCTCGATAGAACCGTCGGTATCACCCTTAACGATGATGTTAAGCTCCTTGAACGAACCGAGAGCGATGCGGTGAGAGATATCAGAGAGGGTGAGACGCTTCTGTGTGCGCAGGCCCTGCTCGCGCTGCAGCTGCAGACGCTTGTTGGCGATGTCGCGTGCCTCCTGCTCCGTCTCGAGCACGTGGAACGAGTCGCCGGCTGTCGGCGCGCCGTTCAAGCCGAGGATGATAGCAGGTTCAGCCGGACCTGCCGACTGTATGCGCTGGTTGCGCTCGTTGAACATAGCCTTGATGCGTCCCCATGATGTGCCGGCGATGATGTTGTCGCCCACGCGCAGCGTACCGTTGCTTACGAGCACCGTAGAAACGTAGCCGCGGCCCTTGTCGAGCGACGACTCGATGATAGAACCCGTTGCCTTGCGGTTAGGGTTGGCCTTCAGGTCGAGCATCTCTGCCTCGAGGAGCACCTTCTCCATGAGGTCGCTGATGCCGATGCCCTTCTTGGCGCTTATCTCCTGGCACTGGTACTTGCCGCCCCATTCCTCTACGAGGAGGTTCATGCTTGCAAGTTCCTCACGTACGCGGTCGGGGTTAGCACCCGGCTTGTCGATCTTGTTGATTGCGAACACCATCGGCACGTTGGCAGCCTGGGCGTGCGCGATAGCCTCCTTGGTGGTAGGCATCACGGCGTCGTCGGCTGCGATGATGATGATGGCGATATCCGTCACCTGAGCACCACGGGCACGCATAGCAGTGAACGCCTCGTGACCCGGAGTGTCGAGGAACGTAATCTTACGTCCGTCCTCCAACTGCACGTTGTATGCACCGATGTGCTGTGTGATGCCGCCAGCCTCGCCAGCGATGACGTTTGTCTTGCGTATATAGTCGAGCAAAGAGGTCTTGCCGTGGTCTACGTGACCCATCACGGTTACGATCGGAGCGCGCGGAACGAGGTCGTTCTCGTCGTCCTCCACCTCGGTTATTGCCTCCTGCACTTCTGCACTTACGTATTCTGTCTTGAAGTCGAACTCCTCAGCAACGAGGTTGATGGTCTCGGCGTCGAGGCGCTGGTTGATAGACACCATGATGCCCACGCTCATGAGCGTACCGATGACCTGGTTCACGCTCACGTTCATCATCGTAGCGAGTTCCGATACGGTAACGAACTCCGTCAGCTTCAGTGTCTTGCTCTCCTTCTTCTCCTCGCGCAGCTCCTCGTTCATCTTCTCCTGAGCAGCCTCGCGCTTCTCCTTACGATACTTGGCGCCCTTCTTGTTCTGGTTCTGCTTGTTAGTAAGACGTGCGAGCGTCTCCTTTACCTGGCGTGCTACGTCCTCATCGTTCACCTCAGCCGGCTTCTGCTGTCCGCCGCGGTTGCGGTTCTTCTTCTTGTTCTTGTTGCTTGTGCCGGCATTGCCGCCACCGTTCTGCTTGCCGCCGCCGTTGGGCTGGTTAGACGCAGCGTTGATGTCTACGCGCACCTTGTTGATGCGTTCGCGCTTCTTTTTGTCGCCGCGCTGCTGCTGCGCCTTGTCCTCACGCTCCTTGCGCTTCTCCTCCTTCGACTTCTTCTTCGGACGAGTGCTCTGGTTGAGCGTAGATAGGTCGATCTTGCCCAATACGTTCACCTTCGGTGCGTTGAGTATCTTCTTCTCGCTCTTTGTGGTGAAGATGCCTGTCTCTGTCTTCGGTGCTTCTGCCGGCTTCTCTGCGGCGTCCACCTTCTTTGGGGCGCTTGCTGTGTTGTTTACAACAGTCTTTGCTGCTTCCTGTTTCTTTTCCTGCTTGTGCTCTTTGTTCTGACCCACAGTGTTCTGATTTTTGTTTTGATTGTCCACTTTAGCCTCTGTGCTTGCTTTCTGTGGTGCTTCGGAATTTGTTGCCGGCTTCTGACTTACGGCATTAGTCTTTGCCTGCGGCTCTTTATGAGTCTCAGGTGTTGCTGGCTTTTTCTGTGCCGGTTTCTTGTTCAGACTGTCCAGATCTATTTTGCCCAGCGGCTTGTACTGCTGCTGAGTAGACGATTTGAGGAGCGGCTCAGCCTGGGTCTCCTCGCTGCGTTTCTTCTCTTTCGGCTTCTTCTGCAAGAGTTTCTCGGCTTGAGAACGAACCTCCTTGTCCTGCTGGAAGGCTCCAGCGAGTGCGGCGTACTGTGCGTCGCTCAGCTTGAAGCTGGGCTCTGCCTTTACCTCTCCAAGGTCACTTCTTTTCTCAAGGAACTCCACTGCCGTCTGGAGCCCGATGTTCAACTCTCGTAATGCTTTGTTTAACCTGATGCTCATATTTTGCTGTTTTAAAAGTAAAAGAGTAAAGGAGTAAAAAAGTAAAACGTCTGCCTACCTCTGCTTCGGCCTCGTGCCCTTTTTCGGGGCGTTGCGTGGAGAAAGCTACCCGCTTTACGTCTTTCCCTTTCCTTATAAAATTTGTTTATAAATATGTTAGTGTGTAGATACTCGCTAAGGGAGCTTCAAAAACCATGCGGTTTTGAGACTCCCTTATATGTGTATCTTGATTACTCGAATTCGGCGCGCAACACCTTCAGCACGTTGTCGACAGTCTCCTCTTCGAGGTCTGCCTTCTCAACGAGCATGTCGCGCGGAGCGTTGAGCACTGCCTTGGCTGTGTCGAGACCGATGCCCTTGATGGCGTCGATAACCCACTGGTCGATCTCGTCTGCGAACTCGTCGAGGTAGATGTCCTCGTCGGCGTCCTCTTCAGACACTTCGCGGAATACGTCGATGGTGTACTCTGTGAGCAGCGATGCGAGCTTGATGTTCAGACCGCTGCGGCCGATGGCGAGGCTCACTTCCTCTGGTTTCAGATATACTTCTGCCTTCTTGTTCTCCTCGTCAATCTTGATGCTCGACACCTTAGCCGGTGAGAGCGCACGCTGGATGAAGAGCTTTGTGTTGCCGGTGTAGCAGATGACGTCGATGTTCTCGTTGCAGAGCTCGCGTACGATGCCGTGAACGCGGCTACCCTTTACGCCGACGCATGCGCCTACCGGGTCGATGCGGTCGTCGAAGCTCTCTACCGCTATCTTGGCGCGCTCGCCGGGGATGCGTGCGATGCGGCGGATGGCGATGAGGCCCTCTGCGATCTCGGGCACTTCTGCCTCAAGCAGGCGCTGGAGGAACATCGGGCTGGTGCGCGAGAGGATGATCTTCGGGTTGTTGTTCTCGTTGTCAACGCGCTCGATGACGGCGCGTATTGTCTCGCCCTTGCGGTATACGTCTGCCGGAATCTGCTCTGCCTTCGGGAGGATAAGCTCGTTGTTCTCGTCGTCTACCACGAGCACCTCGCGCTTCCATACCTGGTAAACCTCGGCTGCGATAACCTGGCCTACGCGGTCCTTGTATTTGTTGTAGAGCGAGTCGTGCTCGAGCTCAAGAATCTTCGAAGCGAGAGTCTGGCGCAAGTTGAGGATGGCGCGGCGACCGAACTTGGCAAAGTCGACACGCTCCGACACGTCTTCGCCCACCTCGTAGTCGGGCTCTATCTTGCGTGCCTCCTTGAGCGACACCTGCTTGTTCTCGTCCTCTACCTCTCCGTCAGCCACTACCACACGGTTGCGGTATATCTCGAAGTCGCCTTTGTCAGGGTTTACGATAACGTCGAAGTTCTCGTCGCTTCCGAATATCTTTGCGAGAACGTTGCGGAAGCTCTCCTCCAAAACGCTTACCAAAGTAGTGCGGTCGATGTTCTTTGTCTCCTTAAACTCCTTGAAAGAGTCGAACATGCTCACCACGTCGTCTTTTTTAACTGCTGCCATAGCTTATTTGAAATTTATTAAGTATTTTGTATATTTCACTTTGTCCATCTGGAAGGTGTGGTCTGTGTCTACGAGCTGCGGGCGCTTCTTGCCTTCCACCTTCTGCTTCTCCTGCACCGTCACAGTGAAGTCGTTGCCTTCAACGGCTTTGAGCACACCTTTGTACTTCTTTCCGTCGGCGTCGAGCACTTCCACGTCCTTGCCTACGAAGCAGTGGTACTGCTGAGCCACCTTGAAAGGCTGTCCCAGTCCGGCTGATCCTACTTCAAGTTCATAGTCTTCTTCGTCGCGGCTGAGGTGGTCTTCGATGAAACGGCTCAATTCTACGCAGTCTTCAATCCACACGCCGTCGGCATGGTCAATTTCTACTACGATACGGTCGTCGGGGCTTATCTCGATGTCAACAAGGAAATACTCCTTGCCGTCAAGCCACTCTTCTACGATACTTCTTACGGTGTCTTTGTTTATCATATATTGCATTTATAAATAAAAATGAGGAGCTCTCTCGGAGCCCCTCATTCCACTGAACGATGCAAAATTACTAATTTTCTGCAACGTCTGCAAATATTTACTGAGTTTTCTACCCTGTTTCGGGCGTTTTATCGTCTAAGCCACGGCTCCGGGTTGAGTCGGGTGCTGTTCTTGTGCAGCTGGAACTGCAGTATGCCTTCGCCGCCGACTGCTCCGAGCGCCTGACCGGTCGACACCTTCTGGTCTTTATGCACGCCTACCGACGTGAGGTTGCAGTAGACCGAGATGTAAACGCCGTGGCGCACCATCACGAGCCACTGTCCGCCGATGCCGTACACCGCACTTACTATGCCGTCGTATACGGCGCGTGCCTGGCAGCCGGGCTGTCCCTTGATGTTGATGCCCTTGTTGTCGAGCGTCACGCCGCGCAGACCCTCGATGGTGTTCTGACCGTAGTGCGACACGATGCGGTAGCCGCCCGATACAGGCATGGGCAGACGTCCGCGGTTTGCCTCGAAGCCGCCCGACATCATGCGGTCTACCGACGACACGGTGTAGGTCTGTTCCACTTCGCGCTTGGCGTTGGCAATTTCTTTCGTAGAGCGGCGCTCGTCTGCCTTTGCCTTGCGCTCTATAGCCTCGCGCTGAGCCTCTGCCTCGCGAGCCTGCTGCTCGGCGCGTTCCTTCTGCTGTGCTGTGGCTTCGCGAGCACGCTGCTTGGCGCGTTCCTCAGCCTCGCGAGCTTCGCGCAGTCGGCGCTCGTTCTCGGCGCGTGCTCTTTCTGCCTCGGCACGCTTGCGAGCCAACTCCTCCGCACGGCGCTTCTTCGCAGCGGCGGCTTCGGCAGCCTTGCGACGTGCCTCCTCCTCGGCACGCTTGCGCGCCTTCTCCACTTCTATAGCGACGAGTCGGTCGATCTGCGCATTGAGGGCGCTGGCGTCCTTACGCTGCTTAGCTATTACGCTCTGTATAGTCTTCTGCTGCTTCTGCAGCGAGTTGACCATAGTCTGCTGTTCGCTCTGCTTGCTTTCGAGCGCACGGTGTTCCTGTCTGCCCTTGTTGAGCATCACGTTCTTCTGTCCGCGCACCTGCTGCAGCTGCTTCTGCTTTTCGTTCACCTGCAGCTGCTTCGACTTCACCATCTCGCCCTGAGCCTTCTGCCACGACGAGTATTCGCGCACGAAGCGCAGACGGCGGTACATCTCGGTGAGACTCTTCGCCGAGAAGATGAACATCAGGCGGTCCTGCATGGTGTGTTGTCTTGAGATGTAGCGCATCGACTTTACGTACTTCGCCTTGCGCTCCTTCAACTGCTGCTGCAGCGTGGCGAGCTGGGCGTTGAGCAGTCCGATGTTGCCGTCGAGGTGCGTGATGTCGCGCTGTATACCGTCGATGTTCTGCTTGTGGCGGTCTATCTCGCTGTTGAGGATGAGCAGGTCGTTGAGGCGTTTCTTTACGTCGGCTTTGTTGGCGCGCAGAGCCTCCTCCTGTTTCTTTATCTCTTTCTGAATGCCCGAGCACTTGCTCTGCAGTCCGCGAATCTCGGCTGTAGAATACTTTGCGTTGTTCTGCTTTGTGCTTCTCTTCTTCTTTGTATCGGTCTTCTTGCGCTGTGTTGTTTTCTTTTTTGCAGCGGTGGCGTGTTTTCTTGCCGTCGTTGTCTTCTTGCGCTGAGTGGTTGTCTTCTTTGCGGCGGTTGTCTTGCGCTGCTGTTGCTCGGCGTTGATGCCGTTCGCCGTGCAGGGCAGGGCGAGAGCTATCAGGGCGGCGAGCATTATGTTTATTAACTTCTTCATTCTTGCGACGTGTTTATTGCATCAATTGCGCTGCGTTTTTTACTGCAGCGATGTTATCTTGCGGAGCAGTTCGTCTACCTCCACCTTGCGATACTTCGACGACACCTCGGTCTTGGTGTCCCAGTCGGCGCTGGTCTTCGGCGCAGACATCTGCAGCGTCACCTGCGCTGCATGGTTCTTGCCGCCGTAGTTGGTGTTGAAGCCGAACTGCTGCGTCATCGGGAACTTCTTTGCGCCTACGGTCTTGAAGTCGTCGTAGCTCCAGGCGAGCGACGATGTGCCGTGCGCAGCGCTGCGATACGAGATGTCGGCGTTCTTGATGAGCGCCGTGGCTGCGTCTACGCTCCACTTGAATGTCATGTTGCCGCTTGAGAGCGACACAGGCACACGCGAACCAGCGGCAGTTATGTCTGCTGCGAACTTCTTCAGGTCGGCGGCAGACAGGTGCTTGGCGCCGGGCGCCGTGAGCTGGTTCCAGAACAGCGACTGCAGGCTGTAGAACGAGATGCCGTTGTTGGCGAGGAAGCTCACCTCCGAATACGAGGCCTTTATGTACTCCTTATGGTAGCGGTCGATGAGCAGTACATAGTCGGGCGTGAACTCGATGCGGGCGAGTTCGCTGCGCAGGATGGGCATGAGCAGCTGGATGCGTATGCACTCGTCCTTGCGCATGCTGAGCTTAGCGGGCACCGTTATCTCCTTGCTGCCCGTCTTCAGCGTGAAGTCGCCACTGGCGAGTATGTTCGCTGTGGTGGCGTTGTTGTCGGCAATGCGCTGCACGAACTGCAGCGACTGCTTCTCAGTCGACTTCTCGGTCTGTGCGTGTGGCAGCGAGGGCAGTTTTGTGCCGTCGGTGATGGTCTTCTTGCTCGCACATGAAGCCATGAGCAGCATAGCCATGGCTATCGGGGCGTATCTTAATATCTTCTTCATCTTATTATTGTTTTCAGTTTCGTTTCGTGGACTTTTCTGTTTTGTTCGGTGTATGCATGCCGCGGCAGTGTCGTTGCACTACTTCAGCTTGCGTGTCTTTATCTTGCGTTCGAGCTGAGTCTTGTCACCTCCGCTCTCAATCGCCTTCTGCCAGTATTCTACGGCTTTCTGCTTGTCGCCCGTCATCAGATAGATGTCGCCGGCGTGTTCCCAGAGCACGTTGCTCGGGTCCTTGTCGTTGGCGAGAGTGAGGTCGATGTACGCCTTCGCCTCGTCATAGCGCTTCTGCAGGAACAGGATCCAGGCGTAGGTGTCGAGGAATGTGGCGTTCGTAGGTTCCTCCTTCAGCGTCTTCAGACTCATCTCTGCCGCGCTGTCGAGGCGTGTGTTCTGCATCGAGAGATAGTAGGCGTAGTTGTTGAGCACCTGCACGTTGTCAGCCTTCATCTTCAGCGCCTCCTCGTATGCGCCGAACGCCTCGTCGTACTTGCCGTTGCTGTAGCTGATGTCGCCGATGAGTCCGTACATGTCGGACGCCATAGTGCGCTGTGTCTCGTCAGCGTTGCTGAGGTCGACGGCGCTGAGTCCGCGTTTGAAAGCGTCGTAAGCCTCAGCGTCCTTGTCCTGCTGCACGTAGGCGAGTCCCATAAAGTAGTAGAACATAAGCTCCTCGGGTGTGTATTGTATGCCCTTGTCGCAGAGGTCGACCACCTCGTTCCACTTCTTCTCCTCCCACAAGTTCTGCGTCAGCGTGAGTCGGGCAGAGAGGTTGTCGGGCTCGAAGGAGAGCGTGTGAGCGTATGCGGCGTTGATGCTGTCCTGCGGCATCTTCTTCAGACGCATGTACACAGCCTTGAGGTTAGACAGGTCGGCGTTGTGCGGTGCTGTGCGCATCACGCGGTCGAAGATTTCGAGCACGATGGTCGAGTCGCCACCCTGCTCCTGCTCGTTCTCACGAATGGCCTGCTGCAGCATAGACAGCTTCGTCTTTATGTCGGTCTGCTTGCTGAACAGTATGTCGTCGCGCAACTGTCGTGCTTTTGCGTCGTCGCCCGTGTTGCGGTAGTAGTCGTAGAGCGAGTTCAGTGCGAACTCGTTCTGCTTGTCGTCCTCGAGCGCACTCTCGAACCACTTGAACGCCTCGTTCTTGCGGTCGTGCTGCATGAGCCAGTTGCCGAGCATCACCTTGTACGATGGTTCGTTGGGATGGTCGTCGGTGAGCGCTTTCAGTATGCGGTAGGCGTTCTTCTTGTCGCCCTGCTGTTCGTAGATGCCCATGCGCATGAACGAGATGTCCTCGCTCGGTCCGTCTGCCTGCTCCATGCGGTCTACGGTGGAGAGCATCTTCGCATAGTCTTTCTTCGCATCGTAAAGGCGCACCAGAATCTCGAGCACGTCGCTGCGGTCGCGGTGGTTGGCGTAGAGCTGTTCGTAGGCTTCGATGGCGCGGTCGTACTCACGTTGGTGTATGTATGTCTCGGCTACGTTCTCCAGATAGTTGTCGTTGTCGGGCTGCAGCTCGGCAGCTCGGCGCATATACTCGATGGAAAGCGAGTCGTTGCCGCGTTTGGCGTATGCTATAGCCTGCGAGTAGTATACCTCGGCGGCGTCGGGCCGCATCTTGCGGCACTGCTCGAGCAGGTCGAAGGCTGTGGAGTCGCTGTCTATCTGTCGGCACACGGCGTCGAGATAGAGTCGGTCGAAGAGCGGCGTCTCCTTCAGCAGCGAGTCGGCTGAGATGCTCATCGTGTCGCACTTCTGGTCTACTGCTGCTCCCGTGCGCGCTCCGCCTATTGCGAAGAGAGGGGCGATGGCTGCCAAAGCTATCACAAAGAGTATGATTTTCTTCATTTTTCTTCTTCTTTAATTGTTTGGAAGTGAATTGCCGATGGAGGGCTAACCGTAGGAGGCTTATTTCACTCCGGTATGTCCGTATCCGCCCTCGCCGCGCTCGGTTTCGTCGAGTTCCTCAACGATGCAGAACTCGCCCTGCTCGTGGCGTGCAATCACCATCTGTGCGATGCGCTCGCCGGCTTCAATCACGAACGGCTCGGTAGAGAGATTGATGAGCAGCACGCCCAGCTCGCCACGATAGTCGGCGTCGATGGTGCCGGGCGAGTTGAGCACGGTGATGCCGTGCTTGAAGGCCAAGCCCGAACGGGGACGCACCTGCGCCTCGTAGCCTTCGGGCAGCGCAATGTGCAGTCCGGTGGGGATGATGCGGCGCTCCATAGGCTGCAGGGTGATGGGCTCGGTGATGTTGGCACGCAGATCCATGCCTGCGCTCTGCGGTGTGGCGTACGCCGGAAGCTGCTGCGTTCCGCGGTTCACTATCTTTATCTTTACCATTATGTGTTTCTATTTTAGTTTGTGACGTAATGTTTCAAACTGCAAAAGTACTTAATTATAACGAGATAACGCCGTTTTGGAGTATTAAAAAACTGGAAATGGCGACGCCGACTGCGCAATATTCTTGTCTATTCGGAATAATAGTTTTAATTTTGTGCTATAAACGATAAAAGAAAAACGACTATGGCAATGAACTGGCAACAACTCATATCTAACAAGCGTCTCGGACAGGAACTGCGCCACCCTGAGCGCCATGACGACCGCTCGGAGTTCAAGCGCGACTACGACCGCCTTATCTTCTCGGCGCCCTTCCGCCGCATGCAGAACAAGACACAGGTGTTCCCGCTGCCGGGCAGCATCTTCGTGCACAACCGACTGACTCACTCGCTCGAAGTGGCGAGCGTGGGCATGTCGCTTGGCAACGACGTGGCGCGAGCCTTGAAGCGTGTTCGTCCCGAACTCTCTGGTACGCTCTTCGAGGAGCTTGGCACCATCGTGAGCACGGCGTGTCTGGCGCACGACATGGGCAATCCGCCGTTCGGTCACTCCGGCGAGAAGGCTATACAGGCGTTCTTCCGCGAGGGTCGCGGACTGGCGCTGAAGGAGCGTGTGTCGGCGCAGATGTGGGAGGACCTCACGCACTTCGAGGGTAATGCCAACGCCTTCCGACTGCTCACGCACCGCTTCCACGGACGCCGCGACGGCGGTTTCGTGATGACTTACTCTACGTTGGCTTCCATCGTGAAGTATCCTTACTCGAGCGAGTGCGCCGGCAAGAAGGGCAAGTTCGGCTTCTTCTGCTTCGAGCAGGAGGCGTTCCAGCGCATCGCCGACGACCTCGGCATGCTGCGCCTCTCGGCTGAGGGCGAACCGCTGCGCTATGCACGCCATCCGCTGGTATTTCTTGTTGAGGCTGCCGACGATATCTGCTACGAGATAATGGACATCGAGGACGCTCACAAGCTGCGCATCCTCTCCTACGACGAGGCGAGTGGTCTGCTGCTGGACTTCTTCGGCGACGACGCGCGCCGCCATATCCTCAACCGCATCGACGAGGAGGGCATCACCGACAACAACGAGAAGATTGTGTACATGCGTGCTTGCGCCATCGGACTGCTCGAGAGTGAGTGTGCGAAGGCGTTCGTGCAGCACGAACAGGAGATTCTTGAAGGCTCGCTGCAAGGCTCGCTCATCGACCATGTCTCTCCGCTCGTGAGCGCCGCCTACCGCCATTGCATCGAGGTGAGCGTGCAGCGCATCTACAACTCTAAGCCGGTGCTCGACGTGGAGCTGTCGGGTTATAAGATTATGGAGACGCTGATGGATACGCTCATCGAGGCTGCCACCGAGCCCGGCAAGTTCCACTCGGAGCAGTTGCGCAAGCGCTTCAGCAGTCAGTACGACATCAACAGCGACGACTTCGAGACGCGTGTCATGGCTGTCATCGACTTCATCTCGGGCATGACCGACATCTTCGCGCTCGATATCTATCAGAAGATACAGGGCATCTCGCTGCCGATTGTATAGGGTGCGGCATGCTGCGGTGTTCTCCCACGGATTTCACAGATGCACACAGATTGTTAGGGTGCGTAGAATCAACAACGGATTTATCGGATTAAACGGATTTTTTGGGTGTCTTCAAGGGGGTGCACTTGTCTCCGCTCGGCTTTGCCGCTTGCCAGAGCAAGAAGTGCACCAACCGAGCAAGCAGTGCACCAACCGAACACATGAATGCCATCAGCTTTGTTGGTCCAGCTGAGACAGCTGCACCCCCTGGATGGTACGTTTAAAACAAAAAAGAGGAGTCTCGGCAAACACCGAGGCTCCTCTTTGTCTTTATTATATGCTTGTCCGAGTGTCAGACTTAGCGTACTATGAATTTCTTGTTGTTACTTACGAGCACGCCGTGCTTGCTTGTGGCTTTGCGACCGCTCAGGTCGTAAAGAGTGGTGTCGGCGAGCGTTTTTTTCATTCTTGTTGTTCACAACGCCATGGATGGCAGAAGACGGGTCGGCATCTACGCCGCCGAACATGAACACGCTGTTAGCAGGCAGAGTGAGTGTGAGCTGCTGGTCGATGTCGATAGCCTCGCCCTCGGTGAGACCCTCCAGAGCTGCCTGGTCGTCGAACGGCTTTGTGAGGACAATCTTGCCAGAGATGTTAGCCGGAATCTCCAGAGCCTCGCGCAGAGTGAGAGTGATTGATTTCGCCTTTGTGTCGCCGTTGCGCAGGGTGAGTGTCGACTTCTTGCCGTTCCATGCTGCCCAGCCGTATATCTCATGGCTGTAGCCGTTCCACGGATTGCCACCTACCCAGTGAGCGTCCATCAGCACGTCAGCGTTGTCCTTCTGCCACTTGATGAGGTCGGCGAGGTCAGACCACAGCTTGCCGTTGTTGATGTTGTCCATGAGCTTATAGTCGTTGTAGAGCTCTACCATGCCGCTACCGCAAGCGAATGCGCAGCGCAGCTCGTTGAGAGCGTTCTCGTAGTTCATGTTCTTGCTCACGTCGCCGTGCTCGGTGAGGATGAATCCGTGAGTCATCAGCGTGTTGATCGGGCAGAGCGGAGAATCGGTGACATAGATGTTATATACCTGCATGTCGCGATATGTGATCCATGCCTCGCGGTCGTTCGGGTTGGTGCCGATCTTATTCCAGTCGGCGTCCTGACGCCATGTAGCGTCGGTGATCTTGTACCAGAACGGTGAAGCCCATGTGCCTACTGTAGTGTTGAAGAAGATGTCCTCCTTGAGGTTATCGCGGATGTACTGCTCCATAAGGATGATGCCCTCAGCGTTCTCGTTGCCGGTGTCGCCCGGGTCGGGACCTACAGCTGTACCCTGAGCAGAGATGCCGTCGAACTTAAAGAAGCCGAACGAGCCCTTGCCGTTCTCGTCGTGCTGGTTCTTCACGAGGTTTGTTGCTGCTGCGAGGAATGTGTCGTAGTATTTAGGGTTAGAGAGCTGCATGCCACCGTTGTTCTTCCAGTAGTTGCGACGATATTCGCCGCTCTGTCCGTAGCCGCCTACCGGACCGAGCCAAGCACCTACGCTTGCGCCCATGTCGGCAGCCTGCGAAGCAATGTCGCGCATCTCTCTTGGGAAACCGCTATGGAATGTCCATGTGCCGTAGTTGTCCCATCCGTCGTCGATTACGAAGTTCTTCGGAGCCACGTTGTAGCGGTCCCAGAGGCTGCTCTTCCAGTGTGCCAATACGTCGAGCACGCCGTCGGCAGTCATGTTTGTGTACTCTCTGCCAGGAGCAGCATTGTTGCGGTCGATGTTAAGCTCATACCAGCTGATGTAGCAGGGGTTAGCACGCCAAGGCACAGCACGCTCGCGCTCAGAGTAAGCCAGGAACGAACGGCGCTTCTGTGTCTCGCGGATGTTCTTCGAGCTCTGCTTGCCGTCCTGTGCGATGAGGCCCACAACGGCAGACACCTTCCATGTGTCGCCCTTCTTCAGAGTGGTGTGGCGGCTCCACATACCCTGAATTACAGAGTAGTCGGTGTTAGCCACGTCTTCTACGGTGTTGAAAGCGGTAGGAGTCTCAAGACCAGCGAATATCTTGTCGTTCAGAACCACCTGTCCGCGTGTGTTGCCGATGGCGCTCGGCTTGCTGCCAGCAGCCTTGGTGTCCACCTTGTACGACATCGGTATGATGCTGAACATATCCACGTCGTCTACGCCGGTGAGTTCCATCTCGGTGCGCAGGTAGTGGCTGCCCGAGCGCAGCACGGCGCGCCATACGATGCTGATCTGCTGTCCGTTGTACGAGTATGTGTAGTTAGCCTGCAGAGCCTTGCCGGCATAGTGCTTGGCGCCGCGGATGGCGTTCGGCTCGGCAGCGAGGTCTACCAGCTCTACCTTTCCGAGAGTCATCTGACTTGCTGCCACGCTCACGCCCGAACCGAAGTTCACGTAGAAAGGCTCTGTGCCAGCCACGAGGTTCATAGCCTTAGAGCCGAGGAAGTAGATAGCCTTCTCGGTGTTGAGGAAGCTTGCCTTGAGCACGTTGTTGCCCAATGTGTATACGTTGTTCTCCTGCCATGCAGACGCGTCGCCCACCTTGTCCTGCTGAATAGGATAGAGCCATGCGTTGGTGTACGGCTCGCTGTCCTCGAGTGTGGGCAGGTCGTAGTATGCTACGGTGATGGTCTTTGTCTCGGGGTCGATCTGTACGATGGCGAACTTGCCTTCCTTCTTGGGAGCGGTGACGTCGCTCGGCAGCAGCGAACCGCTTACGGTGATGGTCTCGCCGTCGTTGTATGTCTTGCCGTTGATTGTGACGCTTGCACCGCTAACGGTGTACGTCTTCGAAACCATCTCCTGCAGCACCCATGCGCTGCCGTTGTCCTGCTTGCCGTTATCCTGCCACAGGCCCACGGTGATAGTCTTGTTGTCGAGCGGGTTGAAGTCGACGCCGCCGTGCCAGTTCATGTACTTGTCAGCCTTGCCGGTAGAGGTGATAGGCTGGAACTCGTAGGCAGCCGAGCCGTTCTGTGCGGTTGTCTTGTTAGCCTTCCACGGCTGGGCGCTCGCCTTGTCGCTGATGAGCTTAGCCTTGCTCGGACCGTTGCTGTAGCTGTAAGCCTTGTCGTAAGAGACCCACACCTTGCTGTCGACGTTGTAGATGAGATACTGGCCTTCTGTGCTTGTGGCATAGAAAGCGAACTTGCCTGCGTTCTCGCTCTTTTGTGTAGGCGAGGTGTACGGTGTCATCGTCAGCCCGTTGCAGTTGCTGATGGTATACACTCTCTCGGGGTTGTTTACATTCGCCGAGGCAGTGATGTCACTGGTCTGTGCCCATGCTGAAAATGCTCCACCAGCAGCGAACAGCGCCAATGAAAGAAGATAACGAATACTCATTGTCTTTGGTTTTGCAACACTTTTAGTTAGTAATAAATAATAAAGTAGCCTGTGTAACAGAAGATAGTAGTTAGTTCTTGAAGTATAGTCTGTCATTCCACGCCTTGTCATGTTGTAGAGTCAGCTTGCTTCAGTGTTGCAAAAATCAAGTAGCTTTGATTCTACAACAGACGCTGCAAAGTTACGAATAATTTCTGATATGTTGGTTGTTTTTCTATGATATTTCAAGGGTGCACTTGTCTCCGCTCGGCTTTGCCGCTTGCCAGAGCAAGAAGTGCACCAACCAAGCACATGAATGCCGTCTGTTTTGTTGAGGGTGTGTCAAAACTCCCTGATTCTTAAAAAATCACAAAGCCCTGGCTTGTGA